>JAESGE010000156.1_pt1 | contig 26563 bp, 28 predicted proteins | sample 9269601 | NCBI WGS metagenome assembly JAESGE01 (sample SAMN14515569, study PRJNA621662) | algae metagenome | isolation source: Tolypothrix brevis GSE-NOS-MK-07-07A and co-occurring heterotrophs from wet... | place: USA: Grand Staircase Escalante National Monument, Utah | collected 2006-04-16
GACCACAGCCATCAATCTGGGGACGGCGCTGGCGGCCATCGGTGAGCGGGTGCTGATCGTCGATCTCGATCCGCAGGGCAATGCCTCGACCGGGTTGGGAATCGACCGCAAGAGCCGGCGCGGCTCCACCTATGATGTGCTGGTCGGGCGGGCTGGACTCCAGGATATCCTGCATGAAACGGCTGTTCCGGGTCTGGTTCTGGCACCGTCGACGCTCGATCTGCTCGGCGTCGAGCTCGAGATCGCCCAGGAGCGCGACCGGTTGCAGCGAATGAAGTCGGCCATTCGCAATCTTTCGGCTGCGATGCTCGACCAGCCCTTCACCTATGTGCTGATCGATTGCCCGCCCTCGCTCAACTTGATCACGATCAATGCCCTGACGGCAGCCAACGCGGTGCTGGTCCCCCTTCAATGCGAGTTTTTCGCGCTGGAAGGCCTCAGTCAGCTCCTGTCGACCGTGGATCAGGTCAAGGTCGGTCTCAATCCGGCGCTGGTAATCCAGGGTATCGTGCTGACGATGTACGATCCACGCAACAACCTATCCGGTCAGGTCATGGCCGATGTCCGCGAATTTCTGGGGGACAAGGTCTACGATACTGTCATTCCACGCAATGTCCGGGTGTCCGAAGCGCCCTCTTATGGCAAGCCGGTGCTGCTCTACGATCTGAAGTGCTCGGGCTCGCAGGCCTATCTCAAGCTCGCATCGGAGGTCATTCAGCGCGAGCGGGCCTTGCGGGCGGCCTGAGCGAACTGGAAAGGGCGAGGCGATGATGGCGGATGAAACGGGTCGGTCACGGTTGGGTCGCGGCCTTGCGGCTTTGATTGGCGATGTCGGCGACGAGACCGGCGCCATCGAGCGGGCGCGGGGCATGCGGCGGGTGCCGGTCGAGTTTCTGCGTCCCAATGCACGCAATCCGCGGCGTACCTTTATCGAGGACGATCTGGAGGATCTGGCCAATTCGCTGCGCGAGCGCGGCATGATCCAGCCGATCGTTGTGCGGACCATCGCCGGCATGGCCGATGTCTACGAGATCGTCGCCGGCGAGCGGCGTTGGCGGGCGGCACAGCGCGCCGGCCTGCATGATGTGCCGGTCATGCTCGTCGAGGCCAATGATCGCGAAGCGCTCGAAATCGCCATCGTCGAGAACGTGCAGCGCGCCGATCTGAACGCGCTGGAGGAGGCAGCAGGCTATGAGCAACTCATCACCGAATTCTCCTATTCGCAGTCCGATCTGGCGAAGATCATCGGCAAGAGCCGCAGCCATATCGCCAATACGATGCGGCTGCTGAAGCTGCCTGACGGGGTGCGCTCGCATCTCGTCGGCGGCTCGCTCTCGGCCGGCCATGCGCGTGCTCTGCTTTCAGTCGCCGATCCCGAAACAGTTGCCGCCCGGATCGTCGACCAGGGGCTGACGGTGCGCGATGTCGAGCGCATTGCGCAGACCGAGGCGCGCGGCGAGACCAAATCGGCGGTTGCGCCGCGTCGAGCCGAGAAAGATCCTGATACGCGCTCGCTTGAGCAGGCGCTTGAGGATGTGCTGGGGCTTACCGTCAGCATCGATCACAAGGCCAGTGGCGGCGGTACGGTGCGCATTACCTACAAGACGCTGGACCAACTGGACAGTCTTTGCCAGCGGCTCAAGGGCTGAAACGGCCGACAAAACGGGCGGCTTGCCACTTTCGGGTCACCTCGCCGAATGCGATCGGGCGAGACGCGCCAGGGTCCAGAGCGTCCGGGCCACGGTCGGTCGCGTCAATTCGGAGTCGCGGCGCAGGGTAGCGGAGGCCTGCCCGAGCAGAATGATTGCCTGTCGCAGGCGGGGCAGGCTCCAGATCCTGACCGCCCGCTCGGCCGATGCCATGCGTGGAAATGGCAATCCGCGCAGCAGCCCGACGGCGTCCTTCGACGAGCGACCCGCCTCCATGGCAATCCGTGCCTTCGGCAGGGCCAGGCCATGGCGCAATAGTCCGCCCAGGATCGCATTGCCATCGGTTCCGCGTAAGGTAACTTTCGCGAGGATGGCGTCGAGCTTGTCGATCTCGCCGGCGAAGGTTGCGTCGACGAGGGCATCGATATCCTGACCACTGTTCTCGCCGACGATCGCGGCGATATCCTCGATCGTGACCGACAGATTATCGCCGATATAGGTCAGCAACTTGTCGAGTTCCTGACGTGAGACCATGCGGTCGTTGCCCAGGGAGGCGGCGAGCACGTTCCGGGTCTCGCCATCGATGGTTTTGCCGGCAGCAGCGACCATGTCATCGATGATCATGCCCAGATCGCGGTCGGAATCGCTAAAACACGGCACGGCAAGCGCGCAGGATGCCCGCTCGCAGGCAACCCGCAACGGATTCTGGCGTTGGAGGTCGCCAGCCTCGATCACGACAAGCGCATCCTGGGGTGGCACCTGCAACAGCGGCTCGACTGCCGGCAGAAGCGATCGCGCGGAGGCCGAGACGCGCAACGCCCGTCTTGCGCCGAAAAGTCCGAGCGTATTGGCTTCGTCGGCGAGGCGTGGAGGATCGCCAGCAAGGAAATCGCCATCCAGTCGGATCAGCTGGAACGGATCGTCTGGATCGTCCACCGCCTGCCGCGAAATCGCGAGGGCCCGCTCCGCGACAAGTCCCCGGTCCGGACCATAGAGCAGGATGATCCGCCAGGCAGGATTGAGCCGCGAAAGCGTGCGGGCGGCTTCATGCGCCTTGACCGCGGCCATTCCGGCGTTTGCCTCAGCTTCCGGAGGCGAAGGACGCGGCAAGCCTGTTGCGGATCATGCCCGACAGCGTCTTGGCGCCGCGAATCCGCGCATCGCGCGCCGCCCTCAGGGTCGCGAATTGCTGCGCCGAGCGATCATAGGTCACGCGCGCGAAATCCTGGCCCTTGTAGAGCACCTTGCCGTCGCTGGAACTCAGCGCCCAGCTCGCGGTCAGGATCAGCGTTGCGGAATCGGCGCGTCCGCTGATCGAATTCACAACCACGACATCCGTGGTCTCGGAAAGGGTCACGGCCAGCTTGTAGCGCTTGGGCGCCTCCTGACCGGTTCCATCAAGGTCGAAGACCAGCTCATTGCGCAGATAATGACCGGCGAGGTCAGGGATGGGCAAGACCTCGATGGCGCGCAAGGCCTCGCGGACACTGCCGCCTCCGCTCGCGATCGTCGAATCGGCATAGAGCGGGCGCAGGCAACCACCCGACAAAGCCCCGAGGCCCAGGGCCATGGCGAGCATTGCCGCGCGCCGCGTCGGACCCGCGGACGCTGAATGCGAAGGTATATCGTGGTGCCGGGAGGCCGGCGGATTCATGGCCGAAAGATCATAAGACGACATTCACGATCCTCCGGGGAACAACGATGATCTTGCGGATGGGCTGGCCCTCGCAGGCGCGCTGCACGGTTTCGAGCCCACGCACGGCCGCCTCCACGGTAGCATGATCCGCATCGGCGGGAACAGTAACCTCGGCCCGGCGCCGGCCGTTGATCTGGACCGGCAGGGTCAGTTCGTCCTCGACGAGTTGACTGGCATCGAGCACGGGCCAAGGCGTTTCGGCCAGGAGCTTGCCGCTGTCATCGACGAGATCCCAGCATTCCTCGGCCAGATGCGGCACCATCGGCGCGATCATCTGAAGCATCATGCGGGTGGCATTCCGCATGGCGACGGTGCTGGCCCTGGTGCGAAGCCCGGCCTCAAGGGCGCTGGCGAGGGTATAGATGAAGGCGATCGCCTTATTGAAGCCCAGCCCCTCGATATTGCGCTCGACCTGCGCAAGCGCCTGATGGGCGGCCTTGATCACGGCCTGCGAGGCAGTGTCGTCGGCGGCATAGCCGGCCGTCGTCATGTCGGCGACCTCGTTCACCAGCCGCCAGATGCGCTGCATGAAGCGCGCCGCTCCGAGGGCGCCTTCCTCCGTCCAGATGACATCGCGCTCGGGGGGCGAGTCCGACAACATGAACCAGCGCGCCGTGTCGGCGCCGTAAGAGGCGATGATATCGTCGGGATCGACGACATTGCGCTTCGACTTCGACATCTTTTCGATCGGGCCGATGGTGATTTCGGCGCCGGTATCGACATGAAAAGCCTTGCGCTGCCTCGCCTCGCCTTCAATCCTGACATCGGCGGGCAGCACGAACTCGCCGGCCGCGTTGCGGTAGGTTTCGTGCACGACCATGCCCTGCGTGAACAAGCCGGCGAAGGGCTCCTCGAGATCGCAGTGGCCGGTGGCCTTCATCGCGCGGGTGAAGAAACGCGAGTAAAGCAGGTGCAGGATCGCGTGCTCGACACCACCGATATACTGGTCGACGGGCAACCAGCGGTTGACGGTTACGGGCTCCGTCGGTTTCTCGGTGTCCCAGGGATCGGTGAAGCGGGCGAAATACCACGACGAGTCGACAAAGGTATCCATCGTGTCGGTTTCGCGCCGCGCCTTTGCGCCACAGGACGGACAATCGACGTGCCGCCAGGTCGGATGGCGATCCAGCGGATTGCCGGGCACATCGAAGGTGACGTCATCCGGCAGCACGACCGGCAGATCGGCATCGGGCACGGGCAATGTCCCGCAGGCATCGCAGTGGATGATCGGGATCGGGCAACCCCAATAGCGCTGGCGTGAGATACCCCAGTCCCGAAGGCGGAAATTGACCTTGCGCGCCGCGACCGGCGTGTTGCCGAGCAAAGCCCCCGTCAGTCGCCTCGCGACCTCATCCTTGGCCTCGGCAATACCCATGCCGTCGAGGAAGCGCGAATTGATCAGGACGCCAGGCCCGTCATAGGCGGTATCGGTCACTACAAAGGCGGCCGGATCGGCAGTGGGGGGGCAGACGACGAGGGTCGCGCCGAGCCCGTAACGATTGGCGAAATCGAGGTCGCGTTGATCATGCGCGGGACAGCCGAATATCGCGCCGGTGCCATATTCCATCAGGACGAAATTCGCCACGTAAACTGGCAGGGTCAGCGACGGGTCGAGCGGGTGGATTGCTCTCAGGCCGGTATCGAAACCGAGCTTTTCGGCCGTATCGATCGCTTCCTGTGCCGTGCCGGTGCGCCTGCACTCATCAATGAAGCTCTGAAGCGCCGAATTATCGACCGCTACGGCCTTCGCCAGCGGGTGATCGGCGGCGATCGCCATGAATTTGGCGCCGAACAGGGTGTCAGGGCGCGTCGTGTAGATCTCGAGGTCCTCCGCGTCGAACCCATTTGATTCGAGAGCGAAACGAATCAACAACCCTTCCGAACGGCCGATCCAGTTGCGCTGCATGACGCGCACCTTCTCCGGCCACCGCTCGAGCGTCTCCAGCGCCGCGTGAAGTTCCTCGCCGAAATCCGTGATCTTGAAGAACCACTGCGTCAACTCGCGGCTTTCGACCAGGGCGCCGGAGCGCCAGCCACGTCCGTCGATCACCTGCTCGTTGGCGAGGACCGTCTGGTCGACCGGGTCCCAATTGACCTTGGCGGTCTTCCGGTCGACGAAACCGGCTTTCAGGAAGTCGAGAAACATCTTCTGCTGGTGCTTGTAGTAGGAAGGATCGCAGGTCGCGATCTCCCGGCTCCAATCCAGCGACAGCCCCATCGACTTGAGCTGATCGCGCATGGTGGCGATGTTGTCGTAAGTCCACCCCTTGGGATGCACCTTGTTGGCCATCGCCGCATTCTCGGCCGGCATGCCGAAGGCGTCCCAGCCCATCGGATGCAATACGTTGAAACCCCGCGCCCGCTTGTAGCGCGCGATGACATCCCCCATCGCGTAATTGCGGACATGCCCCATGTGAATCCGCCCCGACGGATACGGAAACATCTCGAGGATATAGTAACCCGGCCGCGGATCGTCGTTGCGCGTTTCGAACAGCTTTCGGTCTTGCCAGGCTTGGCGCCATTTGGCCTCGGCCAGCTTGGGATTGTAACGCTCGACGGTCATGGGTCTCGAATACGGTCTGCGGCGGGAACAGCCTGCTGCGAAACCCAGCCGGAGCAAGGGTTGCGCGAGGCGGCAAGCCCGGACTAGGACACGATTGCGCCGCTCCGGTCAACGCCGCGACGGGGCGCAAATCGAACGAAAGGGCTCAAATGAGCGACGTCATGCAGCGGCTCGAAGCGGTGAGGGGCCTGATTGCGCGGGCGATCGCCGATAGCGGCCGGCGGCCGGATTCGGTCGATCTGGTCGCGGTCTCGAAGACGATCGGGGCAGCCGGCATCGCGCCCGCGCTGGCGGCGGGCCAGCGTGTGTTCGGCGAGAACTACGTGCAGGAGACGCAGGTCAAGTGGCCCGCCCTGCGGGATCTCCATCCCGATGTGCGGCTGCACATGATCGGACCGCTGCAATCCAACAAGGCGCAGGACGCGGTCCGCCTTTTCGACGTGATCCAGACGATCGACCGTGAGAGTCTGGCGAAGGAACTCGCCAAAGCCGTGCAGAAACAGGGTCGCGCGCCGCAGATGTTCGTGCAGGTCAACACCGGATACGAACCGCAGAAAGGAGGCGTCTTGCCGCCGGAGACTGACGCGTTCGTCGCGCGCTGTCGCACGGTCCACGGTTTGAACGTCGTCGGGTTGATGTGTATTCCTCCCGCTGACGCGCCGCCATCCCCGCATTTTGCCCTGTTGAACACCATTGCGGCGCGAAACGGGCTGCCCCACCTGTCGATGGGCATGAGCGCCGATTTCGAGGCGGCGATCCAGCTTGGGGCCACGCATGTGCGCGTCGGCAGCGCGATCTTCGGCAGCCGCGCCTGAAAGGTCCGGCAACGGACGCCGGCTCGGACGAAGCGCCCGCGAGAACTTTCGAACGCCACATCGGACGCAAGAGGTGCGGCCGGGCTCGCTTGCACTGCACAAGAGCGGAGGAACAAACCGAAGGCGCTGGCGTTGTTGGAAAAGTCATGGCGCGCACCTTCCGCAGCGCCGTCAGCCCTATGAGCCGTGGAGCCTATCATGTCCCAGTCCAACAACCGTTTCGGTCAGCCCAAGCCCGGCGAATCCAACGTCAACGACGTCAACGACCGCATGAAGAAGGGAACCGAACAGATGAAAGACGATATGTCCGATATGGCGGATTCCGCCAAGCGCCAGGCCGGCGAGGTTGCCGATACCGTCTCCACCAAGCTGAAGAGCGCCGGCATCGATACCGAAGTCATGGTCGATGCCGCCAAGGATCGGGCCGCGGAATGGCAGCGTCTGCTCAGCGAAGAACTTCAGGCACGTCCCATGCGCGCCCTTGGCATCGCCGCGGCTGTCGGTGTGTTTGTTGGCCTCATGACCCGGTGATCCGGTGTTCAAGGGCCTTTCGCTGATCGCCGCCACGGAAATACGCGGCATCGTTTCGCGCTACCTGCGCTCGGTGCCGTATTTCGTAATTGGTGCCATCATAGGCTTGTTCGGACTCGGATATTTGCTGGCGGCAGGCCATGACTGGCTGCTTACGCACATGAGTCCGATGTCAGCCAATCTGCTGATCGGCGGCGTTCTGCTTCTGCTGTGCATCGTGCTGATCGTGATCGGCAATTCCATAAAGGCGCCACCGCCGCGCTCGACGTCCACCACCCTGCGTTCCTCTGCCCTGATGGCCGCCCCTTTCGCGGTAAAGGTCATCGGCAATCGGGTGACGCTGGGAACCGTGGCCGTTGCGGCGGTCGTCGGGATCGGCGCCCTGCTTGGACGCTACGTCGGCCGGCAGTCGTGAGATCGGTCATTCCGCTCGCCTTTCGCTAAGGCACAAAGATCAAGCCCTGGGACACCAGGGCTTTTTCACGCGCCGTCTTTCATTGGCGCGTTTCGATGGTATCATCTGCAACGAATAGCCTGTGTCATTTGACATTCCCCCGGTCGCGCTGCTGCGGTAACAGTCGGCGGCGACGAGCCGTGGCGAGGGCTGGCATGCTCGCAACGGATGAAGGGACCCGATGCCAGCCGACTCGACGAACAATTTGCAGGCCCTGACGCTTCCGGAGGCCGGTTTTTCCACCGCTTCGCCAGTGGAGCGCAGGAGGCCACGAACGATCAGCGTGCGTTCGCTCCTGTTGCTCGCGGTTTTCCTCATTGTTGTTCCGGGTTGGAGCTTCGCCGGTTATGTCGCTTGGCGCTATGCGTTGGCCGAGCAACAGAGGGTTGAGTCCTCTAGCCGCTTCACCGCGCGAGCCGTCGCGAGCGCGGTCGAGTTCCGCCTGACGGCCGTTGAAGCGGCGCTGCAATCGCTTGCCCTGTCGCCGGCCCTCCAGGCCGGCGACATCCGCTCATTCTACCGCGAAGCCTCGGCCATGGCCTTGACGCAGCGCGCGATCGTTGCCTTGACCACGCCGGCGGCCGTGCCGATCTTCAACACCAGCGCGCCATTCGGTACCGCGTTGCCGGCCATCCGCGACCGAGCGATCTACACCAGCGCCGTCGAAACCGGCAAAACCCAGGTTTCGAAGGCATTTCTGGGCAATGTGACGAATCGCTGGCTGGTGAGCATCGCCATTCCGGTGCGCCACGGCGACGATATTCCCTACGTGCTGGTGATGGCGCTCGATGTGCTGGTGCATTTTGGCGAGATCTTCGATGGCGCCGATGTGCCGTCCTCCTGGACGCTAGCGCTGCTCGATCAGGATAATGTCGTCATCGCTCGTCGCCCGATGGCGGATAATTTCGTTGGAAAGCCGGCGCATCCGGACATCACCAAGATCGCGACGGAAGCCGAAAGCGGTTCTGGCCTCGGCACGACACTGACGAATGAACCGGTGCAGGTCTTCTACCAGCGGCTGAAACGCGCGCCCTGGCTCATGCTGATCGGCGTGCCGCGGGCAGACCTGGAGGGCGCCCTGGCCGAATCGGTGACGCCCGTCATTATCATCGGCCTGCTGATCCTGCTCGCCAGCCTTGTCACCGCCTGGTTGATGGGGCGGCGGTTCACGCGGCAACTGACAAGCATCGCCCGCACCGCCTCCGATATGCGGGTCGGGCGTCAGCCCGCCGGAACCGTCTCGACCCGCATCACCGAATTGTCGGAGCTCAAGCAAACGCTCGACAGCGCGGCCGAGGAACGCAACCGTTACGAGGAGCGATTGAAGGGGTTGATCGCCGACAAGGATCTGCTGATTCTCGAAGTGCATCACCGGGTCAAGAACAGCCTGCAACTCGTGCGCGGCATCCTTTCGCTCCAGGCTCGGTCGACGACCCACCCGGAAGCCAAGGCCGAGTTGAACGCGGCCGCGGCCAGGATCGTCACCGTCGCCGACGTGCATCAGCATCTCTACCAGGGTCATTCGACAGCGGAAATTCACGTCGGACGCTATCTGGCGGATCTGGCGAGCGACCTTGGCAACTCGATGATCACCAAGGACTCCAATCGCACGATCGTGGTCGATGCCCCCGATGCCATCTGGCCGTCGGAAAAGGTGACAACGCTGGGCTTGATCGTGACCGAACTCGTCACCAATGCGGTCAAATATAGCGACGGCGACGTTATGGTGCGTCTGTCACTCTTCGAGAATGGCAGCGGCACCCTCGTGGTCGAGGATCAGGGGCCGGGATTTGGAGATGGGTTCGAACTCGGCAAGGGCATGGGCCTTGGCTCGAAACTCGTTACCAGCCTGCTTCGCCCCGAGGATGGATCGATCAAGGTCGACCGTTCGGTGAATTTCGGCCGCATCGTGCTTCAGTTCAACCGCAACTGGCGTAGCGACCGGAAGGAATGAGGTTGCCCGTCAGCCCCGTCGGAAGGAGACCGTCGCGACGGGTGCGATATGTCGCCACCAACGCTCCGTGTCAGCGCGCTCCACTCGCCCGGACGGAAGCCTGATTCTCGATTCGCTGCAGGAAACGCAGGATATCCCGCTCCACATCCGCACGCTCGGCGGCCTGCAACACGAGATGCGAGCGGTTCTGATAAAGTCTGAGCTCGGCTGATTGTCCAAGCCTTTTCATCAGGGCGTCGATCGACTGGCGGGCGATCAGCGCATCGTCGAGCCCGTACATGACCAAGCTTGGAATCGTTACGTCGCTCGCCTCGACCGAGGCAATATCGGCGAGAGCCACGACCTGTTCATAGGTATCGGCGCGAATGTCACGCACGATCAGGGGATCGGTTTCGAAGCGATGCCGGGCCATGCGCGACATCCCTTCGCTCGAGGGCGCCAAGCGCACCGAGGACGAGCCGAAGAGGGAGGCGACGGCGCTGATCAAGCCATCCCAGAACGGCTTCACCGGCAAATCCTCCCGGACGCCGGGCCCCGACAGGATCAACCCGTCGGCGTTGACCAGCTTGCGGGCGATCGCGCTGAGAGCCACCGATCCGCCAAAGCTCTCGCCAAGAACGACCACAGGTTGCCCCGCGCCGCGTCGCCGACGTGCGTATTCGACCACCACTTGCAAATGGGCACGATAGGTTTCGTCAGAAGCATAGGCGCCGCGATTGACGGTCGCGCCGAAGCCTGCCTGATCGTAAGCGATCAGCGTATGGCCCGCGGCATTGAGCGCCTTGGCGAGTTCGGCGAAGCCAAGGCGATAATCGCCGAAGGCGTGCACCGCCACGACGATGGCCTTGGTTTCGGAATCGCCGTTCCAGACGGCAATGGGAATGGTATCGCCGGTGCTGGTATTCAGCATCGCGGACGGCTTTGGGGCCGGATGCAGCGGCACGACAACGCTGCGCCGATTGCTATTGTCGGCCGGGCCGCCGCCGGATCCGCCAGTGTCCGCCTTGGCGGAGCCGAACGGTGTGGTCGACATCATGCATGCTCCCATGAACGCCAATCCCACCACTGGTCGCCATCCTGCGCGGAGGGGCCGGTGGGGGGACTGTTCATTGCGATAAGGGACCGCCCTCAGCACGGAACCCGGACGGGATACCCATATTGGTCATAGCCACGGCAGCTGCGGCCGCGATAATAGCCGCGCGACCGCGACGTCGAGGCACCGATCAGGGCGCCACCGGCTCCGCCGATCGCCGCGCCTGCGAGGGCTCCGCCACCGGTGCCCGTTGCCAAACCGCCAATGGCCGCACCGGTACCAGCCCCAATCAGGCCACCACCGAGGGCACGTTCGCCAGGCGAGTTGCAGGCGACAAGGCTGCCGGCCATCAACACGCAAATCATCAGTTTTTTCATGGTCGTCTCCATTGCGAGATGAAGGCGCGATCATTGCGCCGATCGTTCAGGGCATTCAGCTGCGGGTGCGGGTCAGCGCCGGCAGCTTGTACTCGGGCGCGTTCTGAAGGACGCTCTTGTTCAGATCGACCACGAGGCGGGCGTTGCCGTTGCCTTCGCGGGTCATTTCGAAGGAGCGGTAGGGGATGGCGACCTTGCGCTCGCCGAGGCCAAGGAAACCACCGACGCCAACAACCGCCGCGGTAACCTTGCCGCTGCCATCGATCACCAGCTCGTCGATCTCGCCGATACGCTCGTTGGCCTTGTTGTAAACCGACATGCCCATGGCCTCGGAGGCACGCCAGTGCATCGGGGTCAGCGCCTCGGTGTAGAAGAAGTCGTTCGAGACGGTCGAAGGCGTCGTGGTTCCGGTTGTCGCCGGACTCGTTGTCGTGCCGCCAGAAGGCGTGCCTGGTGTCGTGGTCGAAGGCGACTGCGGCGCCGGGGCCGATGTCTGGGCGAAGGCGGGAACCACCAGTGCCATGGAGACGGCGGCCGTGAGAAGGTGAGAGCGAACCGTGTTGGGGATTTTCATTGTCAGTCTCCAGTCGTTGTCATGCATGCGCCCAGGCTGAAGCCTGATGCGCGAGGGTGCGGGACCGATCTTTCCAGACCAGCGGTTCAGGGGTTCCACGACGTCAACAAACGCATCGGCGCAAACGCATCGGCGCTTGAGCGGCTGGAAACCCGATGTGAGGTGCAAACGAAAAAACGGCCCCAAGGTTCCAAGCGGATCGTTCCCCTGGCGAGCGTCCTCCGGGTCGAGGAACCCGTGGCCTGGAAAAAGCGATCTGCTTAAAACAGTGCCGCGCCGCTGCCGGAACTTTGATCAGGCGATCAAGTTATCCGCACGCACAGGTATGTATCGGGTGTATGATCGCCTGGTTCCGCGCACGTTCATGACCGGCAAGGTTTTTCTGACATGCACATACGTTACGGATACTGCATCGAGCTGATGTGCGATCAACCAACGCCCATCATCACGATGCTGGACGTTCATCCCGATCGTCGGAACGATATCATTGATGCGCGCGAGTTGCAGATCGCCGCGATCATCGGCGGCGACACCGTGCCGGCCGACATCTACGAGGATCAGTTCGGCAACATCTGCCGCCGCGCCATGGCTCCGCCCGGAGGGTTGAGGCTGGAATCGAGCGGCCTTATCCGCGATAGCGGCCTGCCGGATCCGGCCGATCCCACCGCCGACGCGCTTTCGCCCGAAAGCCTGCCGAGTGAAACGCTGATCTACCTGCTCGGCAGCCGTTATTGCGAAACCGATGCCTTGTCGGATCAGGCCTGGTCGTTATTCGGCGGCATTCCTGGCGGCTGGCAGAAGGTTCAGGCGGTCTGCGACTTCGTTCATGACCGGCTCAAGTTCGACTACATGCAGGCGCGTGCCACGCGCACGGCCGCGGAGGCCTTTCACGAGCGCGTCGGGGTCTGCCGGGATTACGCGCATCTGGCGCTGACGCTTTGCCGCTGCCTCAATATCCCGGCTCGCTACTGCACAGGCTATCTCGGCGATATCGGCGTGCCGCGCAGCGATGCACCAGGCGATTTCAGCGGCTGGTTCGAGGTCTATCTCGGCAATCGCTGGTGGACCTTCGACGCGCGTCACAACATCCCGCGCATCGGCCGCATCCTGATCGCCCGGGGCCGGGACGCGACCGACGTGCCGATCGTCAACACCTTTGGTCCGCATCGGCTCGGCCGCTTCGAGATTGTGACCGACGAGGAAGGCCATGCCGCTCCCCAGCGTTCGTCGAATTACGGCGAGCAGTGGACCGCGACCTCGATCGCGTCGTGAATGCAAGCGGTCATGGCCATCGCCGATACAGCGGCTGGACATCCGTCTCCGGTGACCGCTCCCGCCGATGGGCGAACGCCCGGGGTGACTAAAACCCAGGGCGTGGAGCGCGAAACCAAGGTGTCGGACCCGAAAGTCATCGTCGTGGTCAACCGTCGCGCCGGGGAGGTTCTGCAAGCCGGGGAGGAGCGCTTCCGAAGCGAGATCATGGCGGGCTTTTCCCGAGCTGGCCTCAGCGCCGATGTGCGTCTCGTCAATCCGCGCCAGCTCAATGAGGCGATCGGGGAGGCAGCCCGCGCCACGCCGGCGGCCCTGATCGTCGCGGGGGGTGACGGCACGTTGAACCGGCTCCTGCCTCACCTCGTCGATGTCGATCTGCCGATCGGCGTCATTCCGCTCGGAACCTGGAATCTCCTTGCCCGCGACCTTGGCCTTGCCGGCACGCCGCAGGAGGTCATCGAACGGCTGGCCCGGCTGGAGGTCGGACGGGTCGATCTCGCGGCCGTCAACGGCAACCTGTTCCATACCAATGCCGGCCTCGGCTTCCTGGCGATGATGGCCCGCGAGCGCGAGCAGGCGCGGCGACGCTTTCCCTGGAGCAAAGCGTTCAGTTTCGCGGTGGCGGCCTTCCGAACCTTCATCTTTCATCGGCCCGTGACCGTTCTGGTCGAACTCGACGGCAAGCCTGTCGAATTCCAGGCGGCGGGGGTGCTCGTCACCAACAATCGCTTTTCCGGGACACCCTGGCATCGCGAGCGGCTCGACGAGGGGCTGCTCGAAATTCACATGCTGCAAGCGGGCGGCATGTTCGCCCGGCTCCGGGCGCTTCGCGCCGCTCTGAACGGCACTTGGCGCGATTTGCCGGACTTGAAATCGATCGTCGCCCAAAAGCTCACGTTGCGCCGACGGGGGCGCTTTCGCAGCACGATCGCGCTCGACGGCGAGGTCTATCGTGTCAGCAACCCGGTGGCGTTCGAGAGCCGTCCGACGGCGCTGACGCTGATCGGAGCCGCGCGCGGCCGTGACGACCCGAACCGATCGGATGCCTCGAATGCCGGCCCAGGGACGTCCCCATGACCGCGACTTCGGCTCCGGCAGCCCCGGCGAAGCTGCCCGCCGCATTCGGAAGCGACGTCTTTCCCGATTCCAGCCTCGTCCTGACCGCGATCCTGTCGGTCGCCGGTGGACTGCTCATCACGGCGGCGCTGCTGGCAAACCTGACCGAAGGTATCGACAGCACGCTGTTCCGGCTCATCCATGACAACGGCGTGCTGACCCCGGCGACAGCGCCGGCATGGTTCAACGATTCGGTGCGCGATCTGACGGCACTCGGCAGTTATACGGTTCTCACCGGCACCGTGGCCGCAATGATCGGTTTCCTGATGACGGCGCGGCGGTTGCGCCTCGCGGCATTGCTGGCGGTGAGCAGCCTTGGGGCGCTGGCGTTGAGCAATTCGATCAAGTTCGCCGTCGCCCGGCCCCGGCCGGACCTGTTTCCGCAGCTCGTTCCCACCGTCAGCGCCAGTTTTCCAAGCGGCCACGCAATGCTCTCGGCGGCGATCATCCTGACGATCGGCGGTGTGCTCGCCTTCGCCGCCAAACGCCCGTCCGAGCGTCGGATGATAGTGGGGGCGGCTTTCGTCGTGTCGGTCTGCGTTGGTCTGAGCCGGTTGTGGCTCGGGGTCCACTGGCCGAGCGACGTGCTCGCCGGCTGGTGTTTCGGCTTTACCTGGGCGGCACTGACGTTGCTGATCGCCAAGCGAATCGACCTTCAGGGCCAGCCAGAGGTCGCGATGCCGCCGCCCCGCTGAGGAACCCGCGCGTCTCGCGCCCTACAAAATCGGCCGGGTTTTCCATTCCTCGTCATAATAATTCGCCCAGCGTTCGGTCAGACGAGGATTGAGCAGGGTCAAGGTGCCGTTGCTGACATCGAACACCCCGAGCCGGCGCAGGTGCGACCAGGTCTTGATCGTATGGACAAGGGACAAGCCAAGCGCGTCCGCCAGATGCTGCCGGGTCAGCGGAAACGGAAACTGGTTGTCCCGTACGAGGTCGAGATGCTGGCAGCGCTTGAACAGGCCGAGCACCAGCGCCGCCATGCGCTCGCGTGCCGTGCGCTGCCCGACGGAGGTCAGGTTCTCGTCGACGAGGCTCTGCTCCCGGGCGCCTAGCCACGACAGTTCGAACGCAAGCTGCGGCATCCGTTCGAACAGGTGCCAGATCTTGTTTCGCGAGAAGACGCAAAGCTCGACTTCGGTCAGGGCCTCGATGCTGTGTTCCGACGCCTCGAGCAGGGACGCCTGAAGACCGAGGAGATCGCCGGGCAACAGGAAGTTGAGGATCTGCCGCCGTCCGTCCGGCAGCGTCTTCTGGCGGAAGGCCCAACCCTTGAACAGGGTGAAGAGGGGTGCATCGGCCTGGCCATAATGCACGATCTCGGTGCCTGGCTGCACTCTCAGATGGCGCATTTTCATCCGCTGGATGAACGCCACCTCGTCGTCGGTCTTGCCCTTGAAGGCAGGCCGGAGCCGTAATGGACATTCATGGCAGGGCACGGCCGGCACGGCGGCCTGCTCGCGCGACGATGGCATGTCCCGATTCATGACCCGCTCCGCTTCATCAGGCCGTCTGGTCCGTAGGGCGGAGCTGGCTGGTCTTCATCGCGCTTATGCCTGGCCTCAAGGGAACTTCCAAACGCGTTTCACGTTGCGTCACGAGACAGCACCACTTTTTGCCCGAGGGTGCAACGCTGCGGCTGGGGAATTACCGTCGATGAGTACCGCAGCGAAAGTGACCGATTCTTCCGTGGGAGGATCGTTCTTCAGATTTTCGCGCGGGTTCTGGGCCGGCAAGCATGCCGCCCGCGCCTGGGGCTGGACGATCGCCGTCACCGCGTGCCTGCTCGGGCAGATCACCATGCAAGTGGTGATGAACATGTGGAACCGCCAATTCTTCGACGCGCTGGAGCGCAAGGACGTTGGCGGCGTCACCTCCCAGTTCCTGCTGCTGCCGATCCTGATCTCGATCACCGCCGTCACGGTTTCCTGCCTGCTGGTCTCGCGGATGACATTGCAGGCACGCTGGCGCGAATGGGTCACGGGTCGGCTGGCGGGCTGGTGGCTCGCCGATCAGCGCTATTACCGCCTTGGCTTCACCGCGCCCGAGCAATCGGTTCCCGAATATCGCATTGCCGACGATGTCCGCCTGTCGATCGAGCCGCTGGTGGAATTCGTCCTCGGACTGCTGGCGGCGGCGATCACCGCCGGCACCTTCGCGACGATCCTCTGGCAGGTGGCGGGAAGCTACCGGCTGCCTATCGGCGGAGAAGTCTACGAGATTCCGGCCTACATGGCGATTGCGGCGGTCATCTATGCCACCATCGCGTCGTCTTTCGCCTTCATGGTGGGGCGACCCCTGGTCGCTCGGGTATCGCGGAAGAATGAGATGGAGGCGCGGTTTCGCTCGGAAATGACGCGGCTGCGCGAGAACAGCGAAAGCATCGCGCTCATTCGCGGCGACAAGGACGAGTTGAGTTCGCTGCTGAGAACCTATCAGGACGTGCTCAAGGCCTGGTTCGGCGTCATCCGGCAGAACGGCTTCATCGCCCTGGTGCTCAATACCAACGGCGCGCTGTTCCCGCTCATTCCGCTGATCCTGGTGACGCCGAAATTCCTGGCCGGCGAACTGACCCTCGGCGCCGTGATGCAGGTCGTGGCCGCCTTTGGGGCCGTGCAGTCGGCGCTGATCTGGTTCGTCGACAATTCCATCCGGCTCGCCGAATGGTTCGCCTCCGCCAGCCGGGTTGTCGAACTGACCCGTGCCCTGGAGGATATCGACCTCGGCACGGTGATGGAGGACGAAACCAACATCGTCATGGGCGAAAGCGACGACGGTGCCATCCATATCGAGGGACTGTCGGTCGCCGACCGGGCGGGACGCGCTGTCATCAACGATGCGTCGATCCGGATCGAGCGCGGCGAGAAGGTGATGCTGACGGGTGAGAGCGGGTCGGGCAAGAGCATCCTGATCCGCGCTCTCGCAGGCCTCTGGCCGTGGGGATCGGGCAATATCAGGCTGCCGCGCGGGGCGATGATCGCCTTCGTGCCGCAGCGCCCCTACCTGCCCCTGGGAACACTGCGGGCGGCCCTGACCTATCCCCATGCCGAGGACGGCGTTTCCGAAGACGTCATCGTTGCGGCCATGAAACGTTGCGGCCTGAGCTATCTCGTCAAGCGGCTGGACGACGAGGACCGTTGGGACCAGAACCTGTCGGGTGGTGAGCGCCAGCGCGTGGCTTTCGCGCGACTCGTGATCCAGAAGCCGCCGATCATCATCATGGACGAAGCGACGTCGGCGCTCGATGAGGAAAGCCAGCATTCGCTGTTGCATCTGCTTAACGAGGATCTGGCCCAATCCACCGTGATCAGCGTCGCTCATCGCAGCGGGCTGGAGGAGTTCCACACCAGGCGCATCCAGCTCGAAAAACGGCCAGCCGGCGCGCATATGAGCCAGTCGCGCCTGTCGAGATCGCTGTGGCGGATGCTCAGGGGACCGCGCCGAGCCTGAACCCTCAAGTCGATCCTCATTTCCATCTTACTTTCGCCTCAAAATCGAACCGATGGAACGAATCGAGGCCGTGGGTGTTTTTCTACCACTCTTCCATTTCGGAGTTTGGCCATGACTGACATACGCGGACGTCTCGCGATCGCACCCCAGATGAAGCGGCTGGCGGCCTTCGCCCTGGCGGCGGCGGCGATCGTCGGCGCGCCGGCGCTGTCATCGGGCAATCCGTTCAAGGAGGGCGGTTTCCTGTCCGCCGTCGCGGCCCCGATGTCCGATACCCGAGGCCTCAGGGATACGCAGCGCCCCCTGAAATCGGCGGTGATGCCGGCCGAGCGCATCGCCGGCTCCTGGAACCTACACGAGCGCAATGCCACCGCGACCGCTCCCGTCCCCCGCCGGCCCGTGCCGGCGTCCCGGATTCTCGTCGCCTCGCACTAAAGGCATGCTCCTCTGCATTCGATGTCGGTGGCGGCTGTGACGGCGCGTGAAATTCCGTCCTATAATGAAGACGGCCCCAGACTGAAGCCGACGCCGTAGACGGAAGACGCCATGGACGTTCTCATCCGCCACACGACACGTTACCGCTATGCCGGCCCGGTCAAGCTGGGTCGGCATCGCCTGATGTTGCGGCCGCGCGACAGTTTCGACATGCGCCTTATCCGCACCGGCCTGACGATCGAGCCTGGGGCGCGGCTGGTCTGGGCGCATGACGTCTACGGCAATTCCATCGCCTGGGCGTATTTCAGCGACGATGCCGAGGAACTCGTCATCGACAGCGAACTCCTGCTGCGGCGCTATCAGCCGGCTGCGCCAAAACCCGCCTCGTTGCCCTGGCTTCCGGGGGCACCCGTTGCCTATGGCGATGACGAGCGGGTGGTGCTCCAGCCCTTCATCACACCCGCGACCGGTGATTCCAACGATGAGATCGGCGAATTCGCCCAGTCCAGCGCGGGCGTCCTGACCGCCGGAACCGACCATCCGCTCATGGCGCTGGCGACGGGAATCCATCGGGCGCTGGTCTATCGTATCCGTCACGAGGAAGGCACGCAGACGCCGGTGGACACGCTGCGCGCCGGTTCGGGCTCGTGCCGCGACTATGCCTGGCTCTTCATCGAATGCGCGCGGCGACTCGGCTATGCGGCGCGCTTCGTCACCGGCTACCTGCATAGCGGCCGGCGCACCGATCAGGCACTGACGGCGCCGAGCATCGGCTTCAGCCATGCCTGGGCCGAGGTTTTCGTGCCGGGCGACGGATGGGTCGAATTCGACCCGACGAATCTGCTCGTGGCCGATCGCCAGCTTGTCCGCGTCGCTGTCACCCGGACGCCGAGCGAGGCCCTGCCGGTCCTCGGCTCCTTCACCGGCAAGCGGCAGCGCGTCGCACCGGAGGTTTCGGTGACCGTTACCGCGGTCGAGGCCGGGATTCCCGTCGAGACAGGCGTCGTTCCGCCTATGGAACAAAGGTCCAGTTGAGGATGACACCGGGGGAGGTGTCGCCGACCCGCGCTTCGATCTGCGCCGCGAGGCCGGACATGATCTTGGGGGGCGGATAATTCTTTTGCAGGACGCCGTCGGACATCACGAGGATGCTCACCCGCGCGTCGTCGCCGATCTGGATGGCGACGGCCACGGTTTTGGAATCATCGGCGGATAGGCCGGCCGCCACCGACTCGACCAGTGCGAGGCCGAGGGGGATCGTCCGGTCGACGACGAGGCCGACATCGGCCTGAATCCGGAATTCGATCCATTGGTGGGGCAGGCGCAGCGACGTCGAGAGATTGCCCAGGATTTCCTCGGCAAAGGTCCGCAACGGCACCGGCCGCATGGTTCCTTCCAGCAGGGCGAGGCGATAGGCGATCGAGAGCACCTGCACCTTGGCCTCGGTCTCGATCAGATGACGGTCGTTTTCGCGCTTGTGCTGCCGGCGCGACAGGGCCAGGTAGCTCTGGATGACCTGAAGGCTGTTCTTCACCCGGTGATGCAGTTCGCGCATCAGATAATTGTTGTCGTCGAGGGCATTGCGTAACGCACCCTCGCGCCGGTCCGCATCCTGCACCAACTCGTTGAACGAGCTTGCCACCATCGTGATATCTTCCGGCATCGCCGGATCGAAGGCGACGAGGTGGCTCCGGCCCTCCTGGCGGGCACGGGCGGCGAGGCTGATGGCCTTCAGCCAGCGCAGCACGTTGACATCAATCGCCCAGACATAGGCCGCGAACAGGACCGCCAGCATCAGCAGCGGCGTCGCGCAGAGCACTGCGAATTGGGTGAAGGCGGCTTGCGCCGACTGGTTGTCGAAGCGCGCCAGCAGATAGATGTCGGGTTCGGCGATAGGAACCGCGGCATAGACATAGGACGTGCCCGAGACATCCGGCACGTCGGCCCGGGTCAGGACCGATGGGAAGGCTTCGGTTCTTGGCAGCCACCCGCGCTCGTTCTCGTCAATCCCGCGTGCGACAAGGATCTGCTGACCGCGACGCACGAGGGCGACGATACCGCCGCGTTCGAAATTGCCCAGTTCGAGAGCAAGATCGAGCAGCTTGGGATCGATCAGCACCAAGCTCGCCGAGGTCTCGCCGCCGCCCTTGTCACGTCGATGGTAGATGAGAAGGTAATTCTGGCCCTCGAGGGTGATCGCGTCGTAGCGGGTGAAGCCATCTGGCGTGCCGGCCCAGGGCAGGGTCGCGCGCTTGGCCTGCTGTTCGCTCATCAGATCGGCCAGGACGGCGGAGGAGAATGTATCGCCGGAGCTGGCGCTACAGATCATGCCACCGGGAAGCCGCAACTGCACGGCATGCAGACCGTCGGTATTCTCGAGCAGGCGACGGATCGCCAGCATACAGGTGTCGGGATCGTTGATCAGTGCCTCGGCGGTGGCCTGCGTCGCGACCGATGTGCGCAGGAACCCCCTGAACCAGAAGCGAACGCGGACGGCGAAATTCGAGGTGGTCTCGATCTGCGAGCGCTCGATGCCAAGGCGGACAGAGCGATAGGTCGTGGTGGCGAGGATGATCGTGATCAGCGCCATGGGCAGCAAGATAAGCAGCATCAAAGCGAGAAGCCGCGCTCGGACACTTCCCAGCCTTGATGCAATCATCCCACGCTCAATATTTAGACGCCGCCAGCCTGTACGACCGCCAGTGAGGCCCGGTCCGGGCCAATGTCGGAAGCACTATCGATCCCCAGAAGTTCGGCGAGTTTGGTTCTTGCCCGGTTGACCCGGCTCTTGATCGTGCCGACGGCGACGCCACACACCTCGGCCGCTTCCTCATAAGACAATCCGGTCGCCCCAACCATGATCAGCACCTCGCGCTGTTCCTCGGGAAGTTTCGCCAGGGCGATGCGGAAGTCAGCCAGGTCGATGACGCCATCCTGTCCACCCGACACCGCCACACGCGAGGAATAGATTCCATCCGTATCCTGCACCTCGCGCCCGCGGCGCCTATACATGGAATAATACGTATTGCGCAGGATCGTGAAGACCCAAGCGCGCAAGTTCGTGCCCTCGGTGAACTTATCGGCATGGGCCCAGGCTTTGAGCAACGTGTCCTGGACAAGATCGTCGGCCGTCTGCATGGAGCCCGACAGCGACGCCGCGAAGGCGCGGAGATTCGGGATCTCCTTGATCAGCTTCTCGCGGAACGAGGCTGTCGGCAGCTTATTCATGACGCAGCTCCTGGGCTTCCAACTCGGCAAGAAGCACCAGAAAGCGATCAGGAACCGGAGCGCTGATCAGGTCGTCGTAGTGGGATTGCAAAGCCCGCCCTATGACGGCCCGAATTTTGGAATCGAGTTCCGGCATGTCGAGAGATTCTGCTGGCACAGTCATTTCTCCGACTCTGGAATCGCGTTTGTTACTCATGGCTGGTCATGCCCATTGACGGTCGCGCGAACAACTTGAGCGCCCATGCATGGCGCCCATTCGGACCTAGAACGCGGCAATTCACGCTTAGTTCCATTTGCCGGCCTAAATAAAATTCTTGTCAAACAGTAAAAACCCGCAATGCTTCCGGCAATCGACACAAGGGGTGTATCATGACGATCGCGCGCGAAATTTCTTCGCATCTTCCGTATCTTAGGCGCTTCTCACGCGCCTTGAGCGGGTCCCAGAACAGCGGCGATGCCTATGTGGTCGCCACCCTTGAGGCTCTTGTCGCCGATTCCTCCGTCTTCGATCGAACCCTGCCCAGCCGTATCGCGCTCTATCGTATCTTCCTGTCGCTCTGGTCGTCAGCCAACACTGCCGGCCGCCCGATGCCGACCTCCGGTGAGCGCAGCTCGGTCGAGGTCCATCTCGATGCGCTGACCCCGCTGCCACGCCAAGCCTTTCTGCTCCACACGGTCGAGGGCTTCACGCTCGACGAGGTCGCGCTGATCCTTGACAGGCCGGCGACGTCGGCGGCCGCGCTCGTCGAACAGGCCGGCCGCGAAATCGCCGAGCAGGTGGCGACGAGCGTGCTGATCATCGAGGATGAGCCGATCATCGCCCTCGATATCGAGGCGATGGTCGAGGATCTGGGCCATGACGTCATCGGCATCGCCCGCACGCACAAGGAGGCGATCGCCCTTGTCAAGACGCGCCGCCCTGGCCTCGTGCTGGCGGATATCCAGCTTGCCGACGGAAGCTCGGGGCTGGAAGCGGTGAACGAGATCCTGCAAAGCGTCGACGTGCCGGTGATCTTCATCACCGCCTATCCGGAGCGTCTGCTGACCGGCGACAAGCCGGAGCCCGCCTTCCTGATCACCAAGCCGTTCCAGCCCGCGGCCGTGAAGGCGGCGATCAGCCAGGCGCTGTTCTTCGATCGGCGGGCTGGCCTCAAGGTGGCCTGATCCGCAGCGTCTTGGTTACGGCAAAAACCCCGCGCTGGTAAGCGCGGGGCTCGAATGACGGAATCGCGCCGTCGTTGAATCCGTTGGCATCGGCGGCAGGAAATTCTACCAGCCGAGGAAATACATCAGCGCGAGCAAGGGCAGCGGCACGCCAAGTAGCAGAAGTCCAAGCCATCTCATCATGAATTCCTTTGCGATTAACGTTTCGGGGGGCGCTCCAGGAACCCGGCGATCGCCGATATCGTGAAGGCCACCAAGGCTCCCACAAAGATGAACCGGGCGACCTTGACGGTCGCGCCGTCCACCCCGCCAAACCCCAGGGCTGCCGCGATCAAGGCGATCAGGAGAAAGGTCGCCGTCCAGCCAAACACGCCATTCTCTCGAGAATAGGTTTCGCCATCCGGCCGTATCTCGGCACGTTCCATCCGGTTTTGCTCAAATCATCGTCGGTTTCAGGTCGAACCCGGACATCGGCGTCCGGTCTCGGTGCATGTAATAGTCGGGTAATCCCGGACCTTTTGCATTTCCTGGCCCTACACGCTCGATCACGTGCCTTTTCGCGGATATTGTCGATTGGAGGTTGCCAGAACAACGATGCGGTCCGGCAATGGTTCCTGCCGATTGTTCGTCGGCGTCGTGTCGTCGCGCCACCGCCACGGGCGGACGATGCCCGGCCGGAACAAATATCTTCAGTGGCGGTTGATCTGCGGTTGGGGGCTCGTGCGCAGTGCCCGATCGCGTTGGCACGCCAGCCGCTCACTTCCTCTCTCGGCCCGGCCAGTATTGCCGCTTTTCAACGCGCAGGAGATATCGATGCCAGACGAGAAAACCGGCGACACGGGACCTCAGGGCAATGGCCCGTCGGAAGACAAGGCCCTGCCCGAAGCCCTTGCCACTTTCGCCGCGACCGCACGGAGCGAGGCCAAGGTATCGCCCGATGGCGGGCTCTCCGCGACACCCGAAACCTCCGCGCTGCCCGGCGATCTGTCGATGCAACATGATGCGGCCACGAAGGTGCTGCGCGAAGGCGTGCTGCGCGAGGATCAGGGTGCGGAAGCTGCCGTGGACCGGCTTCCTGACCGCGCGCGCGCCCGGTGACGCTTCCATCCTGATTTGAAACGATGGCCGCGCCGCCCGGTCTGCCCTTGGGTCCGACCTGTCTCGCGGGCCGATGCTGAAAGAAACCGCCTTGACCTATATCGATGGCTTTGTCGCCGCCGTGCCCACGGCCAACCGGGATATCTACCGGAAGCACGCCGAGGAGACGGCGACGATCTTCAAGGAGCATGGCGCGCTCAAGATCGTCGAATGCTGGGGCGACGATGTGCCGGAGGGTACGCTCACCTCCTTTCCCATGGCGGTGAAGAAGGAGGAGAACGAGACGGTCGTCTTCTCCTGGATCGTCTGGCCCTCCCGCGCCAAGCGCGACGAAGCCATGGCTGAAATCATGCGCGATGACCGGATGCAGCCTGGCATGCTGTCGATGCCGTTCGACGGCAAGCGGATGATCTTCGGCGGCTTCGAGGTCATTCTCGACGTCTAGCAACGGTTGGATTCGTCACCACGCTAAGCCCCGCCACCATCGACCGCGCTTGCCTCGCGGCGGCCGCCGTGGGATGGGCGGGCAACCGTCAGCCAGCGCCGGGTCCCGCCGTGGAATTCAAAATCGCTTCGTGGAATATCAATTCGGTGCGCCTGCGCCTGCCGCTCGTGCGCCGCTTCCTGATCGAGAACGCACCCGATGTTCTTTGCCTGCAGGAAACCAAGTGTCCGGACGAATTCTTTCCGCGGGCCGAAATCGCCGCCCTGGGCTACCCGCACATGGCGATATCGGGTCAGAAGGGCTATAACGGCGTCGCCATCCTGTCGCGGCTGCCGCTCGCGGCACAGGAAGTGCTCGGGTTCTGCCAGCGCGGCGACATGCGCCATATCAGCGCCGTGCTCGGGCCGGGCGCGGGCCCGGCGGCCGGGATCGCCATCCACAATCTTTATGTGCCCGCAGGCGGGGATGTGGCCGACGCCGTGCTCAATCCAAAATTCGCGCACAAGCTGCAACTGCTCGACAATGTCGGCGCCTGGGGCATCCGTCACAAGCCGACTGACGGTCCCAGCATCCTTGTCGGCGATCTCAACATCGCCCCATACGAGCACGATGTCTGGAGTCACCGGCAATTGCTGGATGTCGTCAGCCATACGCCCCATGAAACCGATCTCCTGGAGCGTATCCGCTCGGAAACCGGGTGGGTCGACGCAATTCGGACGCTGAATCCCGAGCCTGAAAAAATCTTCACCTGGTGGAGCTACCGCGCCGCCGACTGGCGCCTGCATAACCGGGGTCGGCGGCTCGATCACATCTGGCTATCGCCCGGACTCGGTGCGACCCTGGCCCGAACCTCGATCCTGCAGGCGGCGCGCGATTGGGAAAAGCCCTCCGACCACGTGCCGGTGACGGCCGTGCTCAACCTTTGACCATCGAACGTTACGGCCGATCGATCGCGTCGAGAGCGGCGCCGACCGGACGGATCTCGCGGGCGAAGATGCCGAGCCGCCGGCGGATCGTCAGGGCGATACGTTGGGCGGACTCTGGAAATTCCACCAGCACCCGCTGCATGATCGCCATCGGCAGCTTCAGGATCTGCGAGGGTTCGCGCGCCATAGCCGTGCCAGGCCGCGCGATCGAGGTGAACAACGCCATCTCGCCGATCAGGCTGCCGGCGCCGGCGATCTCCTCCGCCGGGGCGCCATTATCGCCATGGCTGAGGGCGATCGAGCCGGAAACGACCAGAAAGGCGCCGTCCGAGGGTTCGCCCTCGCGAAACAACGTATCGCCAGCCCGCAGGATGCGGCTTTCGGCGGCGAAGGCCAGCAGCCGCAGCGCATCGATTTCCAGCAGTGCGAGCAGCGGCTGACGCTGGAGCAGGGCGACGTCGCTCTCGAGCTTCATGACGCGTTCACCATGAGGAAAGCCTCACGGGTTCAGGCGATAGCCGCCGGCATCCGTGATCAGCAGTCTGGCGCTGCCGGGCTCCGGCTCGATTTTCTGCCGCAGCCGGTAGATGTGGGTTTCGAGCGTATGGGTCGTCACCTGCGCATTATAGCCCCAGACCTCCTGCAGCAGCACCTCGCGGGCGACCGATTTCTTGCCGGCCCGATAGAGGAAACGCAAGATCGCTGTTTCCTTCTCCGTCAGCTTGAGCTTGGAACCCTTGTCGCTGACAAGCAGCTTGGAACCGGGATGAAAGGTATAGGGGCCGACCTGGAAAACCGCATCCTCGCTGGCCTCATGCTGGCGCAGATGCGCCCGGAGCCTCGCCAGCAGGACGGCGAACTTGAAGGGCTTGATGACGTAGTCGTTGGCGCCGGCCTCGAGGCCAAGCACCGCGTCGGAATCCGCGCCCTGCCCGGTCAGCATGATGATCGGCCCCTTGAAGCCGTTCTTGCGCATGATCTTGACCGCCTCGCGCCCGTCCATGTCCGGAAGGCCGACATCCATGACGATCAGGTCGATCCGTTCCGCCAGCGCCGCCTTGACGCCGCTCGTCGCCGTATCGGCGGTGGTGATGCGAAATTCATCGTAGAGTGCGAGCTGCTCGGCCAGCGCCTCGCGCAGGGCATCGTCGTCGTCGACAAGGAGAATGGCATGCATGTTTGACATCGGGCACCATCGGACAGGAACATTACATCGCAGTCTAGCGGGAAAACGTGACGCGCGAAACCGGTTGCGGAACGCAGCCTGGGGAGGGCAACGAGTTGCAGGGACGAACGGCATGAAACAAGGCGGGCGCGCTTGATGCACGAGAGGATGATCGGCGGCATCGGCAGAATCCGGGTGGTGTCATCCGCCCTCGACAGGCGCAAGGGATGCGTGATCGTCGGCCAGAGCCGCTTTGCCTGCGCGCTTGGGCGCTCGGGTCCCGTCGTCTCCAAGCGCGAGGGCGATGGGGGCACGCCCAAGGCCCGCCTGAAGCTGCGGCGCGTGTTCTTTCGCGCCGATCGCCGCCCGCGCTTGCCGTGCCTGCTGCCAGTGCGCAGGCTGAAACCCACCGATGCCTGGTGCGACGATGCCGGAGATCGGCGCTACAACAGGCTTATCCAGCGACCGAAAGGCGAGACCGAGGAGCGGCTGTGGCGCGACGATGCGCTTTATGACGTGATCGTCGAACTCGGTTGGAACGATGCGCCCGTGCGGCGCGGACGGGGCAGCGCGATTTTCTGGCATCTGGCCCGTCCGGGCTTTACCCCCACGGCCGGC
>JAESGE010000209.1_pt1 | contig 26091 bp, 23 predicted proteins | sample 9269601 | NCBI WGS metagenome assembly JAESGE01 (sample SAMN14515569, study PRJNA621662) | algae metagenome | isolation source: Tolypothrix brevis GSE-NOS-MK-07-07A and co-occurring heterotrophs from wet... | place: USA: Grand Staircase Escalante National Monument, Utah | collected 2006-04-16
CCGTGAGAGACGGAGAACGCCCGCGCGCGGCCTTCGCTCAGCCTTCGCTCGTATCCCGGTCGCGACCGTGGCCGTTGCCCGTGGTGGCGTCGCCGTCCCCCGAGAGGACAACGGGATGGGCGCTATGATGGCCGTCGCGGTTGGGCACGACATTGCCCTTGGCGAACTGGCCCCGCGCATCCGCCTTGACCTTGTCGGCGGGCGTCTCGAAGGGCGGCGACGGCCCGGTCGGATGGGCGGAATCGGGAGCCGGTCCAGCGCGCCCGTCATTGGGCGTCACGGTGCCGGGCTGGGTCGGCGGGTCTCGCCTCGGGGTCTTCATGACAGGCCTCGCAAGTTGATCGGGACGCGTCCGCGACACCGTACGAGTTGAGCAACGCGCGTCATCGCACCCTGTTCCGGCAGTCTGTTCCGGCAGCCTGTTCCGTGACGCCGGCGCGAGGAAGCCGGGGCCGATCGGCGGATCGGCCCGCCGGTGCGGATGGCATGCCCCTTGCTAGTGCGCTTCCCTAGACGTGCGACAGGAACAAGAGCGCGACGGATGAGCGGATGCAGTCCGCGAGCCGCGCCGCAAACGGGGGAATCACGACATGCAACGGCGTTCGTTCTTGAAGATGACGGGACTGGCGACGACGGGCGCGATCGCCGCGCCGGCGGTCGTCAACGCGCAGACCCGTTTCAACTGGAAGATGACCTCCGCCTACGGGCCGCGCGCCGCGTTCTACTCGGTCGGTCCGGGCAGCGCGACCGACCTGATCAAGCGCATCGACGACATGTCGGGCGGGCGGATCAAGATCCAGTTCTTCGGCGCGGGCGAACTCGTGCCGGCGTTCGAGGGCTTCGACGCCGCCTCCGCTGGCAATGTCGAGATGAACTACGGCAACGCCTATTTCTGGACCGGCAAGAGCTTCGCCGCCCAGTATTTCACCGCCGTGCCCTTCGGCATGAACTATCAAGGCGTCAATGGCTGGCTCTATGAGGGCGGCGGCCTCGATCTCTGGCGCGAGACCTATGAGCGCTTCAACCTCGTGCCCCTGCCCTGCGGCAACACCGGCGTGCAGATGACCGGCTGGTTCCGCAAGCCGCTGGAGAAGGTCGAGGACCTGAAGGGCCTGAAGATGCGCATTCCAGGCCTGGCGGGCCGGGTCTACCAGCAGCTCGGCGTCGATGTGCGCCTGCTGCCCGGCGGCGAGATCTTCCCGGCGCTGGAGCGCGGCGTGATCGACGCGGCCGAATTCGTCGGTCCCTTCCTCGACCGGCAGCTCGGCCTGCAGAAGGTCGCCAAGAACTACTACACCACCGGCTGGCACGAGACCGCGACGGTTTCCGAACTGGTCATCAACAAGCGCGCCTGGGACAGCCTGCCGGCCGACCTCAAGGCGGTCGTCGAGAATGCCTGCGCCGCCTGCAACGCCATCAGCGAAGCCTGGGCGCAGAAGAACAATGCCGAGGCCTATGAGGACCTGGTCAAGAACCAGGGCGTCATCGCCAGGCCGCTGCCCGACGAGATTGTCGAGGCCCTTCGCAAGATCAACGAGCGCATCCTCGACGAGGCCATCGCCAAGGATGCCCTGACGAAGAAGGTCCATGACAGCTATTTCGCCTTCAAGGCCAAATACGAGCCGTGGACCGCGATTTCGGAAGGCGTTTATCACGGCAAGGTCCGGCGCTCGTGAAGCTGTCTCGTCACGCGCGCCGGCCGGGAGCCGGCGCGTGAACCGCATCGTATCGATCGCCGGCGCGATCGACCGGCTGATCGACACCGTCGGCGGGCTCTTCTCCTGGACCTCGCTCCTGCTCGTCGCCGTGATGGCGACGAACGTGCTGCTGCGCTATCTGTTCTCGGCCGGCTCGGTCTGGGCACAGGAGCTGGAATGGCATCTGCTGACACCGATCTGCCTCGTCGGCATGGCCTATGCCCTCCGGCACGGGGAGCATGTGCGCGTCGACATCTTCTTCGCGCGCTATCCCGACCGGCTGAAGCACCTCATCGACATGCTCGGCCACGCGGCCTTCGTGATCATCGCGGCACTCATCATCTACCTGTCGTATTTCTACGTGCTCCAGTCCTGGCGCGTGCAGGAGGGATCAGCCAATCCCGGTGGCATCGATTATCGCTACGTGCTGAAGGCGTTCCTGCCCTTCGGCTTCCTGTTGCTGATGCTGCAGTCCCTGGCAGATGCGCTGCGGTCCTTCCTGAAGTTTGACGCGGCGCGTCGGCCCGCCTGACGGCCGAAAGCCCGCCGGAGTCTCTCATCGATGAGCGTCAATGAAATTCTCGCGCTGCTGATGCTGGCGGCCTTTTTCGGGCTGCTGATCGCCGGCTTTCCGGTGGCGCTCACCCTGGCCTTCACGGGCTTCGTCTTCGGCTGGCTAGGCTTTGGCAGCCTGCTGTTCAATCTGCTGCCGAACCGGATCTTCGGCGTCGTCACCAACTACACGCTGCTCGCCATCCCGCTTTTCGTGTTCATGGGGGTGATGCTCGAAAAATCGCGACTGGCCGAGGACCTGATGGAGGTCGTCGGCCACATCGCCGGCGACCTGCGCGGCGGGCTCGGGATCGGCATCATCCTGGTTGGAATCGTCATGGGGGCGACGACGGGGATCGTCGGCGCCACCGTCGTCACCCTCGGGCTCCTGACGCTGCCGACGCTGCTGCGGCGCGGCTACGACAAGGCGCTTGCCTGCGGCACGATCTGCGCGTCGGGCACGCTCGGCCAGATCATCCCGCCGAGCCTGATCCTGATCCTGCTCGCCGACATCATGAACGAGAGCGTCGGAACGCTGTTCGCGGCGGCGGTCCTGCCCGGCCTGCTGCTGGCGACGATCTATATCGTCTACATCCTGGCTCTCGGCATCATCCGCCCCGACATGGTGCCGCCGGTGCCACGCGAGGAGCGCAACGCGATGTCGCGCCGCGTGCTCTGGACCAAGCTCCTGCGCGTGGCCCTGCCGCCGCTCGGCCTCGTCTTCGCCGTCCTCGGCTCGATCATCGCCGGCATTGCCGCGCCGACGGAAGCCGCGTCCATGGGGGCGGTCGGCAGCATCGTCGTGACCGCCATCGGCGGACGTCTGAAATTCAAGGTCCTGCGCGACACGGTGCACGAGACCACCCGCATCACCGCGCAGATGATGTTCATCCTGATCTGCGCGCAGGTCTTCGCCATCGCCTTCCGGGGCTTGCAGGGCGAGAAACTGGTCGAGGACATGTTCCATGCCCTGCCGGGCGGAGTGAACGCCGATGTCTGGTTCATGCTGCTGATCGTCTTCCTGCTCGGCTTCTTCATCGAGTGGATCGAGATCTGCTATATCGCCGTGCCGCTGTTCCTCCCCGTTTTCCAGAAGGCGGGGACCGATCTGGTCTGGATCGCGGCGCTGGTCTGCGTGATGCTCCAGACCTCGTTCCTGACGCCGCCCTTCGGCTGGGCACTATTCTATCTCAGGGGGGTGACGCCGCCCGAGGTGACGACCGGCGATATCTATCGCGGCGTCGTTCCCTTTGTGATCATGCAGGTGTTGGCGGTCGGAATCGTGTTCCTGCTTCCCGGTCTCGCGACCTGGTTGCCGAAGGCCATCGGCTGGTAGGGCGCCCGGTCAGCGCTTGATCAGCGCCTGGCTTCGATGAGCGTCGCGGGTTCGGGCAGGGGCTGACGGGCGAAGGTCTCGTCGAAGGCGTAGCCGGCGCCGCGCACGGTGCGCAACGGGTCCTTGGTGCCCTCGGGCGTGATCGCCTTGCGCAGGCGACCGACATGCACGTCCACGGTGCGTTCGTCGATATAGACATCGCGGCCCCAGACGGCATCCAGAAGCTGGGCGCGCGAATAGACACGCCCCGGCGTCTGCATCAGGAATTCGAGCAGCCGGAACTCGGTGGGACCGAGATGAAGCTCCTCGCCACCGCGGCGGACGCGGCGGGTGCGCCGGTCGACCTCGAGATCGCCGGCGCTGAGCACGCCCGCCACATGGCCCGGCCGCGTGCGGCGCAGGAGCGCCTGCACCCTTGCGATCAGCTCGGGGAGCGAGAACGGCTTGACCACGTAATCGTCGGCGCCGGTGGCGAGACCGCGGATGCGCTCGCCCTCCTCGCCCCGCGCCGTCAGCATGATGATCGGCACGCGCTCGGTATCGCGCCGCGCCCGCAGACGCCGGCAGAGTTCGATGCCGGACAGGCCCGGCAGCATCCAGTCGAGCAGCACCAGATCGGGCGTCGAATCGCGCAGATGAAGTTCGGCGTCGTCGCCGCGGGCGATGCTGTCGACCTCGAAGCCCTCGGCCTCGAGATTGTAGCGCAGCAGCAGCGTCAGCGGCTCTTCATCCTCGACGATCAGGATTCGTGCGGACATGGTTCCGGCACTCCGAAGTTGATGCTCAGCCGGCGGCCACGTCGGCATTGATCGCGATCGTGGTGGTGTCCGCCTTATTGCGCACACCCTCCAGCACGCTGCCCCGGACGAGATAGTGAATGGTCTCGGCGATGTTGGTGGTGTGATCGCCGATGCGCTCGATGTTCTTGGCGCAGAACAGCAGATGCGTGCACAGCGTGATGTTACGCGGATCTTCCATCATGTAGGTCAGCAATTCGCGGAACAGCGAGGTGTAGAGCGCGTCGATCTGGCCGTCGCGGTTCCAGACGTCGAGCGCCTGGATGTCGTCGTTGCGCGAATAGGCGTCGAGCACGTCCTTGAGCTGGGCCTGGACCATACGGCTCATATGCTCGATGCCGACGACCGCCTTCTGCGGCTGGTGAAACTGGCCGGCGATAGCGATGGCGCGCTTGGCGATGTTCTTGGCGAGATCGCCGACGCGCTCGATGTCGCTGGCGAGGCGAATGGCCGAGATGACCTCGCGCAGATCGTTGGCGAGCGGCTGACGCTTGGCGATGGTCAGGACCGCCTTTTCCTCGATTTCGCGCTGGAGCGCGTCGAGGCGCGGATCGGTGATCACCACCTTCTGCGCCAGGGTGGTATCGCCGCGCACCAGCGCCACGGTACTGTCGCCCAGCATCCGCTCCGAGATCCCGCCCATCTCGGCGATGAGGCTGCGCAGGGCGTCGAGATCGGCGTCGTAGGATCGGACGATATGCTCGGCCATTGAAACTCTCCGGTGTTGTCGGACGGTTTGCGCCAATCCGTCGCTGACAGGGTGTAACCGGCCTGCCCCGAAGGCCGGCCGCCGCATGTTCAGGCCGTCAGCCGAAGCGGCCGGTCACGTAGTCCTGAGTCTGCTTCTTGTCGGGATTCATGAAGATTTTCGAGGTCGGGCCGAACTCAATCAGCTCGCCGAGATACATGAAGGCGGTGTGCTGCGAGATGCGCGCGGCCTGCTGCATGTTGTGGGTGACGATGACGATGGTGAAATCGGCCTTCAGTTCCTCGATCAGGTTCTCGATCTTGCCGGTCGAGATTGGATCGAGAGCGGAGGTCGGCTCGTCGAAGAGAATGACGTCGGGGGCCTGCGCCACCGTGCGGGCGATGCACAGGCGCTGCTGCTGACCGCCGGACAGGCCCATGCCGGACGTCTTCAACTTGTCCTTGACCTCGTCCCAGAGCGCGGCCTTGCGCAGGGCGGCCTCGACGCGCCCATCGAGCTCCGACTTCGCCGGCTTCTCGTATAGCCTTATGCCGAAGGCAACGTTCTCGTAGATCGACATCGGGAACGGCGTCGGCTTCTGGAAGACCATGCCGATGCGCGAGCGCAGTTCGTTGACGTCGACGTCCGACGACAGGATGTTGCGACCGTCGAGCATGATCTCGCCCGTGGCGCGCTGGTCGGGATAGAGGCTGTAGATGCGGTTGAAGATGCGCAGCAGCGTCGACTTCCCACAGCCGGACGGGCCGATCAGCGCCGTCACGTGCCGATCGCGGAAGTCCATGTCGATGCTTTTCAGGGCCCGGTTCGAGCCATAGAAGAAATCGAGGTTCTTGACGCCGATCTTGATCGTGCTGGTCTCGATCGGCTGGTTGAAGCTCGTGGTATCGACCATGGCTGACATGGGACAATCTCCTGCCGCGCGGGATGCGGCGTTACTGGACCGGCGACGCCGGCATTCGTTTGGCGCGTCCGCCGCCTATTTATTGCGGCCAAGAATGTAGCGGGCGGTGATCGACAGGGCCAGGATCGCCATCGTGATGATGAGCGCGCCGGCCCAGGCGAGATCGCGCCAGTTGTCGTAGGGTGCGGAGGCGAACTGGTAGATCGTCACCGGCAGGTTGGAAACGCCACCGGACAGGGTGGGGTTGAACCAGAAATTGTTGTTGAGCGCGGTGAACAGCAGCGGCGCGGTTTCGCCGGCGATGCGCGCGAGGGCGAGCAGGATGCCGGTGACGATGCCGAACTTGGAGGCGCGCCACGAGATCGAGCGGATCACGATCGAGGTCGGGGCGCCGAGCGCCGAACCGGCCTCGCGCAACGAATTGGGCACGAGCCGCAGCATGTCCTCGGTGGTGCGGACGATCACCGGCAGCGCGATGATGGCGAGGGCGACGCCGCCCGCCCAGCCCGAATAGCCGCGGAACGGCTGGACCAGGACAACATAAACGAACAGGCCGATCAGGATCGAGGGGGCCGAGAGCAGGATGTCGTTGATGAAGCGGATCACCTCCGCGAGCTTCGATTTCTTGCCGTATTCGGCAAGATAGGTGCCGGCCAGGACGCCGATCGGCGTGGCCATGGCGATGCCGAGGAAGGTGAGGATGAAGCTGCCGGCGATGGCGTTGGCCAGACCGCCGCCGACGCTGCCGGGTCCGGGCGTCACCTGTGTGAAGACATCGAGCGAGAGCGAGGTGAAACCCTGCCAGAGCAGCATCCCCAGAATCCAGAACAGCACGAACACCGCCACCATGGTGAAGATGGTCGCGGTGATCCTCAGGGCCTTGTCCTGCGTGCGGCGCGAGGGGCGCACGCGGTTCCAGGGGGCGAGCACGGGCACCTGCGCGGCAGGCATGGCGGAGGGAGCGGCGGGCGCGGCGGTGCTCATGGGGCCTCAGTACTGCTTGACCTGCGCGACGAGAAGACGCGCGGCGACGAGGACGAAGAACGTGACGAGAAACAGGATGCAGCCCAGCGCCATGAGCGCGTGGAGCTGCATGCCAATGGCCTCGTTGAATTCGTTGGCGATGCGCGAGGCGATCGTCGATCCGGGGTCCATGACGGAGGCCGAGAGCCGGTTTGCGTTGCCGACCACGAAGGTGACAGCCATGGTTTCGCCCAGCGCCCGGCCGAGGCCGAGCATGATCGCGCCGATGATGCTGACGCCCGCCTGCGGCACGAGCACATGGCGCACGACCTCCCAGGTCGTGCAGCCAATGCCATAAGCGCTCTCGCGCAGCACCGTCGGGATCTGGTCGATCATCTCCCGCGTGATGGACGCGATGAAGGGAATGATCATGAAGGCGAGGATGATGCCGGCGGTGAGAATGCCAAGGCCCGACGGCGACTGCGTGTAGAACAGGGTCCCGACGATCGGCAGGCCCTCGGTGAGCTGGGACACCGGAATCTGGACGTATTTCGCGAACAGGGGCACGAAGATGAACAGGCCCCACATGCCGTAGATGATCGACGGCACGGCGGCGAGAAGCTCGATGGCGGTGGAGACCGGCTGCTTCAGCCAGCCCGGCGCGAGCTGGGTCAGGAAGATCGCGATGCCCAGGCTCAACGGCACGCCGACCACGAGGGCGATCAGGGCCGAGGACAACGTTCCGAGGATCGCCGGCAGCGCGCCATATTGCTCGTTCTGGGTGTCCCAGACGCTGCTGGTGAGGAAGCCGGGGCCAAATTCCCGGAAGGCCGGCCAGCCACCATACAGAACCGCGGCCAGGATGCCGGTGAGCAGGACCAGGACCGTCAGCGCGGAGGCCAGGCTCGCGATCCGGAAAATCTTGTCGGACAGCGCCTTCGGCGTGCGACGGGCATAGGGAACATGCAGCGCCTGGGTCTCGATCGCGGTCGTCATCTCGCGCCCTTCACAATCGTCAATCAGGTTTCTTGCATCAGTCGAGCTTCTTGGGATCATCGCGCCACCTCGGGAGGTGACGCGATGGGTTGTCGGCGGGTAGCAGTGGCCGATCGGTTCGTCAGAACCGGTCGAGCTCAGAACACAGGTTTGTTGCTGTTGTCGACGATGCCCTTCCAGCTTGCGCGGACCATGTCCTTCACATTGGCCGGCAGGGGCACGTATTCGAGGTCAGTCGCGAGCTTGTCCCCATTCTTGTACACCCAGTCGAAGAACTTGAGAGCGGCCTGCGACTGTTCTGGCTTCTCCGGCTTCTTGTGCATGAGGATAAAAGTGGCCGATGTAATCGGCCAGGCTTCCAGGCCAGGCTGGTTGTTCAGGATGATGCCAAAGCCGGGGGCCTCGTTCCAGTTGGCGTTGGCTGCGGCGGCTTGGAAGGTGCTGTCATCCGGCACGGGGAATTTACCTTCGCGGTTCTGGATTAAGCCGTAGGCGAGCTTGTTCTGCTTGGCGTAGGCATACTCGACATAGCCAATCGAGTTGGCGATCTGCTTCACCGAGGCCGAGACGCCTTCGTTACCCTTGCCGCCGACGCCGACCGGGAACTGCACCGACGTATTGGCGCCGATCTTGGACTTCCAATCCGGAGAGATCCGAGACAGATAATCGGTCCAGACGAAAGTGGTGCCGGATCCGTCCGAACGATAGACAACGGTGATGTTGGCGTCGGGCAGCTTCACGTCCGGGTTGATCGCGACGAGCTTGGGGTCGTTCCACTTCTTGATGTTGCCCATGTAGATATCGGCCAGCAGCGGGCCAGTGAACTTGACCTGGCGGGCCTCGATTCCGGCGATGTTGATGGCCGGCACGAGCGCGCCCATCACGGCCGGGAACTGCAACAAGCCGTCCTTCTCAAGGTCCTCGCCCTTCAGGGGCATGTCGGATGCGCCGAAATCAACTGTTTTCGACTTGATCTGGCGAATGCCGCCGCCCGAGCCGATGGACTGGTAGTTCAGGCCGATGCCCGTCTCCTTCTTGTAGGCCTCAGCCCATTTCGAATAGATCGGGAAGGGGAAGGTCGCGCCGGCGCCGGTGATGTCGGCGGCGTTCGCGGAGGTCAGCAGGCCGAAGGAAGCGGCTGCCGCGATGAAAATCTTGCGCATGATCAGGTGTCCTCCTGATGGATGAAACGATACCAGCGGCAAAGACACTCTGTTTATGACAACTGGATGACAGTGCCGTCATGATACCATGACAGGGCCCGTTTCCGGCTGGCGCGACAAGGGTAGCAGCACCCGGAAGGTGGTGCCGCGCCCGGCCTCGCTCTCGATTTCCAGCTTGCCGCGGTGGCGCAGGACGATGTGCTTGACGATGGCAAGTCCCAGGCCAGTGCCACCGGCTTCCTTGCTGGCGGCGGTATCGATCCGGTAGAAGCGCTCGGTCAGGCGCGGAAGATGTTCGGCCGCGATGCCCGGCCCGTCATCGGACACCGAGAGCAGGGCTTCGCGAGCCGTGGCGCGGATGATGATCTTCACCAGGCCGCCATTGCCGCCATTTCCACCATACTTGATGGCGTTCTCGACGAGGTTCTCGGCGAGCCTCAGCAGTTCGTCCCGGTCGCCCGGCACCAGCAGCGACGGCTGGTTGGCGTCGATCGCCATGCGGACATCGCGCTCGCGGGCGACGACGGCGAGCGAGTCGGCTATTTCGCGGGTGATCGCCACCAGATCGACCGGCGTGTCGGGGGCGAGATGGGCCTTCAGCTCGATCCGCGACAGCGAGAGCAGGTCGTCGACGAGGCGCGACATGCGCAACGCCTGATCGCGCATGATGCCGAGAAACCGCTCGCGGGCCTTGAGATCGTTGCGCGCCGGACCCTGAAGCGTCTCGACAAACCCGAGAAGGGACGCCAGCGGCGTGCGCAGTTCGTGGCTGGCATTGGCGACGAAATCGACCCGCATCCGCTCGGTCGAACGCTGCTGGGTCAGATCCTCGAAGGTCAGCATCACCGGGCGGCGCGCCTCCGCCGTGGCGATGACGCCCAGATGCACCCGGAACAGCCGCTCCACGGGCACGCGTTCGACCAGCTCCACGACCTGGTTCGGCCCGCCGCGCGCGGTCTCCTCGACGGCGGCGATGAGATCGGGATCGCGCAGCGAGAAGCTCAGCGGCTTGCCGACGGCGATCGGCGCGACCACGAGCTGCGCCGAGGCGCTGGCGGCGAGCACGACCCCCTGCCCATCGAGCAGCACCACCGGCAGGCCGATGGCCTCGATGACGGCGGCGAGTTCGGGACTGAGCGGCAGGCGCAGTTGCGGCATGTGTTTCGCCCGTTCGATCGGTTGCCGTCGGCTTCGGCTTCGGCTTCATAGGCGCATCGGCGGCAGGGATGCAATGTCGCGCCGCGCCGGCGGCCCGGTCGGTTCGCCATCGTGCCCGCATTGCGGCGGCACCGGCAGCCAGCTAACCTTGGCCGCGTCATGGACCGCAGGGGCGGGCCGTAAAAGCGAGCAGTCAAGATGGCGAAAGCGGGCATGGCCGGCAGGAAAACAAAGGCGGCCGCGAAACCGGCCGGAAAACCCGTCAAGAAGGTCAAGGCCGCCAACGGCGCCGCCAGGGCGAAGGAAGCCTTCGACATCAAGGCCGAGCATCTGCCCGACGCGATCCGCGAGGCCGCCTTCCACAGCGGCAACTATCCCCATGACGAGCCGCTGAAGCGCAAGCTCTATGACCGGCAGATCGAGCCCCTGCAGATCGAGCTTCTCAAGATGCTGGCCTGGGTCAAGGCGCGGGGCGAGCGGCTCGTCATCGTCTTCGAGGGGCGCGACGCCGCCGGCAAGGGCGGCACGATCGGGCGCTTCACCCAGCACCTCAACCCGCGCTTCGCCCGGATCGTCGCGCTCGGCAAGCCGTCGGACGCCGAAAGCGGGCATTGGTATTTCCAGCGCTATGCGAGCCAGATGCCGACGCGCGGCGAAATCGTCTTCTTCGACCGCTCCTGGTACAACCGGGCCGGCGTCGAGCCGGTGATGGGCTTCTGCGAGCCGGAGCAGACCGACGCCTTCCTGCGCGAGGCCCCGGCCTTCGAGGGCATGCTGGCGCGCGACGGCATTCGTATCGTCAAGCTGTTCCTGACCATCGGCCGCGAGATGCAGATGAAGCGGCTGCATGCGCGCTTCCACGATCCGCTGAAGCGATGGAAGCTGTCACCGATCGATTTCGACGCGATGTCGCGGTTCGACGCCTATTCGGATGCGTTCGAGCAGATGCTGGCCCGGACCTCGACGGACTGGGCGCCGTGGACGGTGATCCGCGCCAACGACAAATTGCGCACCCGCCTCAACGCCATCCGCCATGTGCTGACGGCCGTTCCCTACGACGAAAAGGACGAAGGCATCATCGGCCGGATCGACGACGAGATCGTGCTCGATGCCGCCGCCTATCTGGACGCGGGCGGCGAGCGGTAGACGCCGGCGGCCGGTCTAGCCCGGACGCTGGCGGATCTGGCGGGTGATCTCGTAGAGGCCGAGCAAGGCGAGCGCCAGCATGAACGGCACGAGATAATAGAATAGCCGGAACAGCAGCAACGCGCCCAGCACCTGCTCGCGCGGGAGATCGGCGAGCGCCACCAGCATCGTCGCCTCGAAGACGCCGAGTCCGCCGGGCGCATTGCTCGCGATGCCGATCAGGGCGGCGAAAATGTAGGCGGCCAGAAAGGTTTCGTAGGCGACAGTGTGGCCGGCCGGCAGCAGCACGTAGAGCACCGCGGCCGCCGCGCAGACATCGCCGGCGCCCAGCACCATCTGACCGAGCGTGACGCCGAGGCCCGGAAGCTCCAGCCGCCAGCCGCGCACCTGGATGGCGCGGGGTGCCGTGGAAACCCAGAGGACATAGCCGAGGACGATGGCGAGCACGCCGCCACCGACGAGCTGGACCACCTGTGGCGTCACCCGCGCGAGGCGGGCGATGGTTTCGGGGGTGTAGAACAGCAGGGACGACAGCACCGCGCCCATGCCGAGCCAGAAGGTGATGCCGGCGATCACCGTAAGGCTCGCCACCTCGGAGGCGCGCACGCCCTTGGGCGCATAGAGCCAGTAGCGGACGGTGCCGCCCGTCACCAGCGGGAAGCCCAGGGTGAAGCTCACCGAATAGCTCGTATAGGAGGCGAGCGCCGTCGTCCGGTAGGGAATGCGCAGGCCGAGCCGCTTCAGCGCCAGCGCGTCGTAGCCTGTCAGCAGCAGGTAGCTAAGACAGACGAACGCCGCCGCCTGCCACAATTGCGTGCGCCCCGCCGCCGAGAAGGCCAGCCATAATTCGTCGGGCCGCAGTTCCTTCAGGATATGCCAGAGCACGCCGATCGAGGCGGAAAAGATCACGAGGCTGGCGGCGGGACCGATCCAGAACCACTTGCCGCGCTTCTTGCTCCGCTGGCCGCCGGAGGGGTCGAAAGCTCCGCTCATCGGGGCGCCGATCCGCGCCGGCTCGCGACCCGCCACGTCAGGATGATGTCAGCTTCGCTTGGCGTAGACCAGGAGCGTCTTGAACATCCCGATTTTCTCGACATTCCGTGTCTTTTCCCACTGGGCGATGATCGGCTCGGCCCGATCGAAGGCGAACGAGCCGGTATAAAACAGGATATGGCCGCCGACATCCGTCTGGTCGGTGAAAAGCTGCATCACCTCAAGGTCGGTCAGGGCGCCATAGGCGTCGTTCTTCTCGCTGCGGAATTCACAGGAGTGGAACAGGGTCACCACGTCGAAACGCGGCAGCAACGCCCGGTTGGAGGTGTAGATGTCACCAAAGTAACAGGAATATGTCTTGGTCAGCGCGGGATGCTCGGTCGCGACCTTGACGAAGGCGTCGTATTCCTTCGGCGAAGCCGTGATGGACAGAACGGCATTCCCGAGTTCCGGTTCCGCGCAGCGTATGCCGACATAATGATGGCCGCCCGAGCCGAAGTGGTAAATCGTCTTGCCGGTGATCGACTGCGCTTCCAGCCACTCGACGAAATGCACGTCGCACGGACATTCGGCGATCCGCAGGCCCCAGAACGCATCCCAGGTATTCAGCATGTTCATCCTCCAATGACGTGGCCGGGAATGCTTTCCAGGCGGGGTTCGGGTTCGAAGCGGGCGATGCCGCCCATCCGTTTGACGGCGATCCGGCGGTCGGCCATCTGCGCGAAGCCGGGACCCTGCCCCAGCATTAGGATGATCGCGTCCGGGTTCGACTGGCGGAATTCCTGTAGCAGGCCCAGCGCCACATCCGCCTCGAAGGCATTCGTGGTTTCGTCGAAGATCATCACATCGGGTCCGTCGAGATCGGCGCGGGCGATGGCGAGCTTCTGCCGGTCGCCGGCCGAAAGCGCCCGGTCCCAGTCGCGCACGGCGTCGAGATCGCCGGCAAGCTCGGACAGGCCATAGCGGACCAGTGTGTCCCGCAGCATCGCGTCGGAATGGGCAAATCCGTCCGCTCCTCCCGACAGGCCCGATTCCAGCACGACGCGCAGGCGGTTATGCGACAGCCGCAGCCGGGGCGGGGCGATGCCGACGCGGGCGCGGGCCGGCAGCTCGAGCGTTCCCTGCCCCCAGGGCCAGAGGCCGGCGATGGCCTGCACCAGCGCCGAGCGCGCGAGCCCCATATCGCCGGACACATGCACGCTCTCGCCCGGCGCCAGCGTCAGATCGAGATCGCGCGCGAGGACATGCCCCTCGCGGTCGGCGAGGGTGAGACGGCGCAGCGCGAGGTGGCCGATGGGCGAGGTCACGCGGATCAGCGCCATTCCCCCGGCATGAGTCGAATCCTCAAGCTGCTCGATGGCATCGACCAGATCGGTGACGCGCCGGGCCGAGGCGATCCACTCGGCGATGCGCATGAAATTCTCGACCACCCAGTTGAACGCCATCTGCACCTGGACGAAAGCTGCTGCAACCTGGACCACGCCGCCGAGCGACATCTCCCCGGCGAGATATTTCGGCGTCGCCAGCAGCAGCGGAATCACCGGCACCAGCGTGCCGTTGCCATTGGTGATCCAGGTGAGATGGCCCCGCCGCCGCACCATCGCCAGCCAGCGCAGCACCAGCCCGTCATAGGTCTTGGCCAGGGCCTGGCGTTCGCCGGTCTCGCCATGGCCGAGCGCGATCGCCTCGCCGTTCTCGCGCACCTGCATCAGTCCGAAGCGCAGCCTGGCCTCGGCCTCGCTGCGCTCGGCGGCGCGCTGGGGCAGCGGCCGGCCGAAATACAGCATCAGCAGCGAAACCAGCGCCGCGTAGAGGATGGCCGCGAGCACCAGATAGGCGGGGATGGTGATCGCCCCGCCGCCGAGATCAAGCTTCAGAGCGCCGCCGATCGACCAGAGGATGCCGATGAAGGTGACGATGGTGATGACCGCCGACAGCAGGCCGATGGCGAAATCGACGAGGGGCTCGGTCGCCCAGCGGACATCGTCGGCGATGCGGTACTCCGGATTGGCCGGCTCGAAACCGGACTGGCTGAGACGATAGAAACGCTTGTTCACAATCCAGAGATCGATCAGCCTTGTCGTTAGCCAGCAGCGCCAGTGGACCTGAAGCGTCTCGCGCGAGACCAGGGTCGTCACCCCGCAGCCGGCGGCGAAGAGCACGATCGCCGGGAATACGGCGATGGCGATGAGGGCCGAGTTGCCGTCCTTGCTTTCGAGGGCATCGAAGAACCAGCCGCTCCAGCGATTGGCCGTGACGTTCGCGAAGACGCCGAGAATGATCGCGGTGGCGAGCAACAGGGTCCAGAACCAGGCCCGGCCCTTAACCTTTTCCCGCCAGAATCCTCCGGAAACCTGGCAAAATCGACGCATCGTGCGACGGGCGGAAGGTGGATGCTGCGCGGGAGAGCGACCGTCAATCATGATAAAGCGCAGCCGCCAACGGCTCATCCTTGTCTTCGCGGGCTCGCAGGAGCAACCGCCTTATCTTGACCTGTTGGTGAACCTCGCCTGAACGTCGCCGCCCGGCCCGACCCGGCCACCATCTAGCCTTCGAAATCGCTGCGATGTCAAAACGCCGGAACGTGATTTCGCCGCCCTCCCGGGAGGTGTCGAAAAGCACCGATGTCGTGACTTTTCGACATCGGCTGCACGGACCGTTAAGCCGTCACGGTCAAGAAAACCGCCATCGTCCGTCAAATTCCGCTTTCGCGCCGACCTGTCTCGTTTAGGGTGGCGCCGACAGTCGCGTTGCCCGGTCGTCGCCGCCTGATCCTGCAAGCCACCTGATCCTGCAAGCTGCCTGGTCCAGCAAGGAGAGCCCTGCCTTCGATGCGCATCGAGAACGACCCCAAGCTCGATTTCCGGGACGTGCTGATCCGGCCGAAACGCTCGACCCTGGCAAGCCGCTCCAATGTCGATGTCGAGCGAACGCTGCGCTTTGCCCACACCGGCGCCACGTGGACCGGCTTTCCCCTCATCGCGGCCAATATGGACGTGGTCGGCACGATGGCGATGGCGAAGGCGCTGCGCGGCCACGGGGCGATGGTGGCGCTCCACAAGCATTACGACGCCGACGCGCTGGCGAGCTTTTTCGCGACCGAGGATGCCGGCAACACCTTCTATTCGCTGGGCACCACCGAGACCGACCACGACAAGCTCGCCTATGTGAACGCCAAGACGCCGATCGGCCGGATCTGCCTCGATGTCGCCAATGGCTACACGGAGAAATTCGTCGAGACCGTGCGCCAGACCCGCGACGCCTATCCCGAGGCGGTGATCATGGCGGGGAACGTCGTCACCGGCGACATGACGGAAGCGCTGATCCTGGCCGGCGCCGACATCGTCAAGGTCGGCATCGGCCCGGGCTCGGTCTGCACGACGCGCAAGATGACCGGCGTCGGCTATCCGCAGCTTTCGGCCATCATCGAATGCGCCGATGCCGCCCATGGCCTCAAGGGCCTCGTCTGCGGCGATGGCGGCTGCACCGTGCCGGGCGATGTCGCCAAGGCCTATGGTGCGGGCGCCGATTTCGTCATGCTCGGCGGCATGCTGGCCGGCCATGACGAATGCGAGGGCGAATTGCGCTACGCGACGCAAGACGGCGAACAGGTTCCGGTCGCCATGGTATTCTACGGCATGTCCTCGGACACGGCGATGAAGCGCTATGCCGGAGGCGTCGCCAAATACCGCGCCTCGGAAGGCAAGACGGTCGAGGTGCCCTATCGCGGCCCCGTCGAGGGCACGATGCAGGATGTCATGGGCGGCGTACGCTCGATGATGACCTATATCGGGGCGATCACCCTCAAGGAGGTGCCCAAGCGCACCACCTTCATCATGGTCGGCAGCCAGCTCAACACGATCTTCGACAAGTGAGCGGCATGGGCATATCCGCGCCGGCGCCGATCTCGGGAACGACAGCGGCCGACATCGCCATCATCGGCGCGGGACCGGCCGGGTTGATCGCGGCCGAGCGCCTGGCGCTGGCGGGCCTGCGCGTCACCGTGCACGAACGCATGCCCTCGCCGGCGCGCAAGTTCCTGTTCGCGGGACGGGGCGGGCTCAACCTGACTCATGGTGAAGGTCTCGCCGGCGGCGAGGACGGCGCCCTTTCGCGCTTCATCGGACGCTATGGCCGCGCTTCCTCCGCTCTTGGCCCGGTCATCGCCGGCTTCCCGCCGGCCGCGCTCGGGGATTGGGCGGCGGCGCTGGGTGAGCCCCTGTTCGAGGGCAGCAGCGGCCGGATGTTTCCCCGGAGCTTCAAGGCGACGCCGCTGCTGCGCGCCTGGCTGCGGCGCCTCGACGATCTGGGAGTGCGTCTCGTCACCCGCTCGCGCTGGACCGGATTCGACGATACGCTCCGCCCCTTGTTCGAGGGGGGGGACGGCCCCCTGCTCCCGCCTCCGGATGCGACCTTGCTGGCGCTGGGCGGGGCAAGCTGGCCGCGTCTCGGCTCGGACGGGGCCTGGACGCGGATCCTTGCCGCGCGCGGCATCGCCATCCGGCCGCTCCAGCCTGTCAATTGCGGGGTGCAGATCGACTGGAGCCCGTATTTCAGGGACAAGTTCGCCGGCGAGCCGCTCAAGCGCATCGCACTGGGCCTGCAAGGCCAGACACTGCGCGGCGAGGCATTGGTGACGGCGCGGGGGCTTGAGGGCGGGGCGGTCTATGCCCTGTCGGGCGCGATCCGGGAACACCTGGCACTGTCTGGTTCGGTTCAACTCACGCTCGATCTGCGGCCCGATCTCGATCACGCCAGCCTGACGCAGCGCCTTTCGGCCCCGCGCGGCAGCCAGTCCCTCGCGACCTTCCTGCGCAAGAGCGCCAAGCTGCCACCGGTGGCGATCGCCCTGCTGCGCGAAGGCGGCCGGAGCCTTCCCGCCGATCCGGCGGCGCTCGCGCTGCTGATCAAGGCGCTGCCCCTGCGGATCGACGGGATTGACGGCCTCGACAGGGCGATCTCGACGGCGGGCGGCATCGCGCTGTCCGAAATCGACGATAACTTCATGCTGAAGGCCCTGCCAAGCGTCTTCGTGGCCGGCGAGATGCTCGATTGGGATGCGCCGACCGGCGGCTACCTGCTCCAGGGGTCGTTCTCGACCGGCGTCGCGGCGGCGGCGGGCATCCAGGCCTGGCTTGCGCCAGATGGCACCGGCAAAAACGAAACGAAGACAACCTCGACGAACTTGCCCGCGCCAGACCAGAGGATCGCGTCATGAGCCTTGTCGGTGCTGGCTTCGAAGGCATGGCACTGCTGCTCGTCGCCAAGATGCTGGCTGCGGTCGTCATCGTCGTCGGCGCATCGGTGATCGCCGAGCGCAGCGGGCCGCTGATCGCCGCCATGGTCGCGACGCTGCCGGTCTCGGCGGGGCCGGTCTATGTCTTCCTGGCGCTGGAGCATGACGCGCATTTCATCGGCCAGGCCGCGCTCGGCAGCATGGGGTCCAATCTCGCCGCCGCGCTCTATTGCCTGATCTATGTACGGATCGCGCAGAATGGCAGCGTCTGGCTCAGCATCGGCGCCGCGCTCCTGGGCTGGGCCTTGACGGTCGCCGCGTTCCGCTATCTGTCGCTGCCACTTGCCCAGATCATCATTCTCAGCCTTGCCGGTTTCTGGATCGCCCGGCACCTGACGCGACCCTACCTTACTGGCGTGCGCCTGCCCTCCGTTGCCCGCAGCCGCTACGCGCTGCTCTTCCGCGCCATCGGGGTGGCTGTGCTCGTCGCCATCGTCACCACGATCAGCAGCAATGTGGGGCCGGCATGGTCCGGCATGTTCGCGACCTTTCCGATCGTGCTGACGAGCCTCGCCGCGATCCTGCATGCCCGCCTTGGCGGCAAGGCCTCGGCGGCGGCGCTGGCCAACGCCATTCCGGGGCTTCTGGGGCTTGGTCTCGGGCTCGGCCTCGTTCACGTAACGGCACCCGCATGGGGCTCGGGCCCGGCGCTGCTGCTGTGCCTCGCGATCAGCATGGGCTGGAACCTGGCCCTGATCGTACGGGCGCGGCGCCGGTCGCAGATCAGTCAGCCCGTGCCGTCCGCTTGAGGGCATAGAGCGCGGCCTGTGCCTCGCGCGGGGTCATCTCGTCGGGGTCGAGCGTCGCGAGTTGATCGCGCAGGGGATCGCTTTTCGCGGCCTCCGGCGGCGGTGGAGCCGGTTTCGCCAGCGCGGCGAAAAGCGGCAGATCGTCGACGAGCGCCGCCACCGGCTTCTCCCGCTCGGTCTTTTCGAGTTCGACAAGGATCGCCCGCGCCCGCTCGACGACCGACAGAGGCAGTCCGGCAAGCCGCGCCACCTGGATGCCGTAGGAGCGATCGGCGGCACCCGGCACGACCTCGTGCAGGAACACCACGTCGCCGTTCCACTCGGTGACGCGGACGGTGAGATTGGCGACCCGGGGCAGCCGCTCGGCGAGGCCGGTCAGTTCGTGGAAATGGGTGGCGAACAGCGCCCGGCAGCGATTGCCCTCATGCAGGTGCTCGACGCTGGCCCAGGCGATGGACAGCCCGTCGAAGGTCGCCGTACCGCGCCCGATCTCGTCGAGAATGACAAGGGCACGCGGTCCCGCCTGATGCAGGATGGCCGCCGTCTCGACCATCTCGACCATGAAGGTGGAGCGGCCGCGCGCCAGGTCGTCGGCCGCGCCGACGCGGGAGAACAGCCGGTCGACGATGCCGATCCGGGCGGAGGCTGCCGGCACGAACGAGCCCATCTGGGCGAGCACCGCGATCACCGCATTCTGGCGCAGATAGGTCGACTTGCCGGCCATGTTGGGGCCGGTGACGAGGCAGATGCGGCCGCCGCTGCCTGGTTTCTGGATGTCGGGATCGTCCGGTCCCGACAGGCTGCAATCATTGGCGACGAAGGGCTGGCCGCGCCGCTTCAGGGCGGCTTCCACCACCGGATGGCGGCCGCCCGTGATGTCGAAGCCGAGCCCCGCCTCCATGACGGGCCGCGTCCAGCCGAGATCGACCGCCAGCGCCGCGAGCGCGGCCGTGACATCGATGACCGACAATGCTTCGGCCGCCTGCTTGATCGGGCCGGCCTCAGCCAGCACGGCGGCCGCGAGCCGGTCGAAGATGGCCAGTTCGAGGCCGAGCGCCCGTTCCGAAGCGGTGGCGATGCGGGCTTCCAGCTCGCCGAGTTCGACGGTGGAGAAGCGCATGGCACCCGACATGGTCTGGCGATGGGCGAAGGTCGCGCGCCATGGCTCCTTCAGGAAATCCTCGCCGGCGGCTTGGGGCACCTCCACGAAGAAGCCGAGCATGTTGTTGTGCTTGACGCGCAGCGCCCGGCAGCCGGTGTCGGCGGCGTAACGCGCCTGGAGCTGCGCCACGAAACGGCGGGAATCGACCTGCAACTCGCGCAGCTGATCGAGATCGGGATCGTGGCCCTCCCGCACGAAACCGCCGTCGCGGCGTGACAGCGGCACCTCGGCACCGAGCGTCGCGGCGATGTCCGCCGCGATTCTTCCCGCAGGCACGTCGTCCAGCCCGGCAAGTTGACGGGCCAGGACGCCAAGCTCTTGCGGCGCGTCGATCCGGTCGCTCAGGAGCCGCCCGATCCCTGAGGCCGTCGCAAGACCCTCGGCGATGGCAACAAGATCGCGCGGACCGCCACGATCGAGCGCCAGCCGGCCGAGCGAGCGGGCGAGATCGGGAACGCCGCGGATCATCTCGCGCAAGGCAAGGCGCAAGGTCGTCTCGGCGCTCAGGAACGCCACGGCATCGTGGCGCGCGACGATCGTCTCCAGCGTCGTCAGCGGACTTGCGAGCCGCGCCGCCAGCAGACGGCCGCCGCCGGGCGTCAGGGTGCGGTCGATGGCCGCCAGCAGGCTGCCGGCCTGTTCGCCGGCCAGCGTCCGCGTCAGTTCGAGATTGGCGCGGGTCGCCGCATCGATCCGCATCGTCGTCGCGCTCGCATCCTGCACGGGAGCCGACAGGGCCGGGCGGACGCCAATCTGCGTCCGCTCCACATAGGCCAGCACGGTCGCCGCCGCCGCGATTTCGGCGCGCGAGAACGAGCCGTAGGATTCGAGGGTGGCGACACCGAAATAGGCTTGCAGCCGCCGCTCGGACGCCGCCGGGTCGAGTCCCTCGCGGGCGATGGGTGTCACCGGGATGCGGATCTCCGCCCACATCCGGGCCAGGTTAGGGTCCTCGAACATCGACTCCGGGCAGACGATCTCGCGGGGCTCCAACCGCGCGAACTCGATCTCCAGCTCGGACTGCGTGCATTCGCCCACGGTGAACTGGCCTGTCGAGATATCGACGGCGGCCAGGCCGTAGACCCAGCTTTCGTCGGTCAGCCGGCGTCTTGCGACGGCCAGCAGCAGGTTGGCGCGGGCGGGATCGAGGAGGGCCTGTTCAGTAACGGTACCCGGCGTCACCAGCCGGACGACATCGCGGCGCACGACGGATTTCGCCCCGCGCCGACGGGCCTCGGCCGGATTCTCCATCTGCTCGCAGACCGCGACCCGGTGCCCGGCCGCGATCAGGCGCTGAAGATAATCATCCGCCCGCTCGACGGGCACGCCGCACATCGCGACGTCCTCGCCCTGGTGCTTGCCCCGCCTGGTCAGAACGATGCCGAGCGTGCGCGAGGCGATTTCCGCGTCCGTGAAGAACAGTTCGTAGAAATCGCCCATTCGGTAGAACAGCAGGCAATCGGGATTGGCGGCCTTCAACTCCACATATTGCGCCATCATCGGCGTGACCCGCGGGTCTACCGACGCCGCGGCGGTCACGGCATCCGAAAGGGCCGGGGGGCTGGCATGGGCGGTCATGCCTCGTTCCTAGCAAATCGCGACGCGGGTTTCACCGATCGATTCGCGGCTGGCGCGAGATGATCGGGGAAAGCCGGCGGCGTCGTTTTCGCCGATTCAGAATCTTGTTCAGGGCCGGGTTGTGGAACCGCGTCCGCGAAGCCTAAAGTCGCGACCCCTGCGGCTGGATGAAACACTGTCATGACCGACGTCACGCCCAAAGCCCCCAATGCTGCCACGAAACCCTCCAGCCAGCCAGCCCCGCAGATTCCGGCCGTCGCGGTGCGTAAAAGCACCCGCCCGACCTTTACCGAAGAGGAGGCGCTGACCTTCCATTCGTCCGGGCGCCCCGGCAAGCTCGAGGTGATCGCCACCAAGCCGATGGCGACGCAGCGCGACCTCTCGCTCGCCTATTCGCCCGGCGTCGCCGTGCCGGTGCTCGCCATCGCCGCCGACCCCGCCAAGGCGTTCGACTACACGACCAAGGGCAATCTCGTCGCCGTCATCACCAACGGCACCGCCATCCTTGGCCTGGGCAATCTCGGCGCGCTCGCCTCCAAGCCGGTGATGGAAGGCAAGGCTGTGCTGTTCAAGCGCTTCGCCGACATCGATTCCATCGATCTCGAAGTCGATACCGAGGATCCCGACACCTTCATCAACTGCGTGCGCTATCTCGGCCTGACCTTCGGCGGCATCAACCTGGAGGATATCAAGGCGCCGGAATGCTTCATCATCGAGGCGCGCCTGCGCGAACTGATGGACATTCCGGTCTTCCACGACGACCAGCACGGCACGGCCATCATCGCCGCCGCCGGGCTGATCAACGCCCTGCATCTGACGGGGCGCGACGTGAAATCGACGCGGCTCGTCATCAACGGCGCGGGCGCGGCCGGCATCGCCTGCACCGAACTCCTCACCGCCATCGGCTTCACCAAGGACAACGTCATCCTCTGCGATACCAAGGGCGTGATCTGGCAGGGGCGCACCGAGGGCATGAACCAGTGGAAATCGGCCCATGCCGCCCGGACCGACCGGCGGACGCTTGCCGAGGCGCTGAATGGGGCGGACGCCTTTTTCGGCCTGTCGCAGAAGGGCGCGATGACGGCCGACATGGTGCGCGCGATGGCGCCGAACCCGATCATCTTCGCCATGGCCAACCCCGACCCGGAGATCACGCCCGAGGAAGTCGCCGAAATCCGCGACGACGCCATCATGGCGACGGGACGCTCGGATTATCCCAACCAGATCAACAACGTGCTGGGCTTTCCCTATATCTTTCGCGGCGCGCTCGATGTCCGGGCGACGACGATCAACATGGATATGAAGATCGCGGCGGCCATGGCGCTGGCCGATCTCGCCCGCGAGGACGTGCCCGACGAGGTGGCGGCGGCCTATCAGGGTTCCCGGCCGAAATTCGGCAAGGACTACATCATTCCGGTGCCGTTCGATCCGCGCCTGATCCATACCGTGCCGGTCGCGGTCGCGAATGCGGCGATGGAAAGCGGTGTCTCGGCCCGGCCGATCGCGGACATGGCCCTCTACAAGAGCCAGCTTTCGGCGCGTCGCGATCCCGTCGCCGGGCTGCTCAACCGCGTCACCGAGCGGGTGCGGCGCTACCCGAAGCGCATCGCCTTCGCCGAGGGCGAGGAGGAACAGGTGATCCGGGCGGCCTTGTCCTATGTGAACCAGGGCTTCGGCACCGCGATCCTGATCGGTCGCGACGAACGCATCGCCGCCTCGGCCAAGGCCATGGGCATCGATCTCGACGGCAAGAACATCGAGATTCACAATGCCCGGCTGTCGCAGCGCAACTCGGTCTACGCGCAGTTCCTCTACGAGCGGCTGCAACGCAAGGGCTACCTGTTCCGCGACTGCCAGCGGCTGATCAACCAGGACCGCAACTACTTCGCCGCCGCCATGGTGGCACTCGGCGACGCGGACGGCCTGGTGACGGGGGCGACCCGCAACTACTCGATCGCGCTGGACGATATCCGCCAGGTCATCGATGAGAAACCGGGCCACCGGCTGATCGGCATGTCGCTGGTGCTGTCGCGCGGGCGCACCGTGTTCGTCGCCGACACCGCCATCACCGAACTGCCGACGGCGCGGGAGATCGCCGACATCGCCATCGAGGCGGCGGGCGCGGCGCGGCGGCTCGGGCATGAGCCCCGGGTTGCCCTGCTGGCCTTTTCGAGCTTCGGGCATCCGCCGGGCGAACGCTCGGACAAGGTGCGCGAGGCCGTCAAGCTGCTGGACGCGATGCGGGTCGATTTCGAATATGACGGGGAAATGGCCGCGGATGTCGCGCTCAATCCCGACCTGATGGCGCAATATCCGTTCTGCCGCCTGACCGGCCCCGCCAATGTGCTGGTGATGCCGGCCTTCCACTCCGCCTCGATCGCCACCAAGATGCTTCAGGAAATCGGCGGCTCGACCGTGGTCGGCCCGTTGATCGTCGGCCTCGACCGGCCGGTGCAGATCATCTCGCTCGGCGCCAAGGATTCCGACATCGTCAACATGGCGACGCTGGCGGCCTTCAACATCAGCGGCTGAGCGGACAGTGTCACACGAACCAACGGTCGTTTTCGACGTCGGCAATGTCCTGCTCGACTGGAACCCACGACATCTCTACCGGAAGATCATCGACGACGACGCTCGCATGGAATGGTTCTTGGAGCACGTCTGCTCGCCATCCTGGAATGTTCAGCAGGATGGTGGGCGAACCTTCGCCGAGGCTGTCGCCGAGCGGATCTCCCTGTTTCCCGACTGGGAGCACGAGGTCCGCGCCTTCGACACACGATGGTTGGAGACCGTTTCCGGACCGATCGCCAAAAGCGTCGAGGTGCTTCGCGGTCTGGTCACGCGAAAGGCGCCAGTCTATGCGATCACCAATTTCTCGTCGGAGAAATGGCGGACCGCCCAAGCGCATTTCGATTTCCTGCGCCTGTTCGAGGGGGCTGTCGTTTCCGGCGAGGAACGGCTGCTCAAACCCGATCCCGCGATCTATCACCTGCTTCTCTCGCGCTACGGGCTGGAGGCCGGCTCCTGTATCTTCGTCGACGACAGCGCCGCCAACATTGCGGGCGCCCTGTCGGTCGGTATGAAAGCCATTCATTTCGGCCCGCAGACCGATCTGGTGGGCGAACTCGTCAGGCATGGCGTTCGTTTGTAGCGTCCCCTGAACCGCCGATGAGCACCCATGCGTATCTTGATCTTTCAAATCGGGCGAATATCGGCGATAGAGCGGACGACCCGGTTCATCATGCGCGCGCATCGACCGGCGTCGATCCCTAAAATCAAGCGAAACGGAGACCTATGCAAAACGACCACAAGAAGCCTTTCAGCGATCGCCTGAGCGCGGCGGCGGCGGCCAAGAAGGCCATGCTCGAACGGTTCAAGGCGCGGCCGGCGATGGATGACCCCGAGGTCGTTGCTCGGCGCGAGGCGCAGGCGGCCCTGAGTGCCGAGCGCGAGACAAGGCTGGCAGAACGCAAGGCGGCCCGCGAGGCGGCCGAGGCGAGGGAGCTTGCCGAGCGTATCGAGCGCGAGACACGCGATCGCGAGGAAAAAGCGATCCGCGAGCAGCGCGAGGCCGTCGAGCGCTTTCAGCAGGCGGAAGCCCTGGCCGCTCAGCAGAAGGCCGCCCGTGACGCACGATACGCCGCCCGCAAGGCCAAGAAGTAACGATTTGTCGCGCAAATCCGAGGGGGCGACCGAAGTCCTTACCTTCGATGGCTCGTCCTTCGGCGGTCAGACCTTCGACTGTCAAAGTTGCGGCGCGTGTTGTGCCTATTCGGCCGCGTGGCCGCGCTTCACCCTCGAAAGCGACGCCGAACTCGATTACCTGCCGCCCGAACTGGTCCGGCCCGATCTCTCGGGCATGGCCTGCGCCGGCGACCGCTGCCTGGCGCTGGCTGGCACAATCGGCGATTTCACCTGCTGCACGATCCACCCGATCCGGCCCGACGTCTGCCGGGCCTGCGAGCCGGGCGATCCCGAATGCCTGATGGCCCGGGCGTTTCACGGCATGCCGGCGCTGGAGCGCGGGGGTGCATCCTCTACCAGCGGTTAATCTCGTCGCACGAAAAGGGTCGAAGTCGCGACCGTCCCTTGCTACAGCACGCTTCGGCCAACGACTGGAGCAACCCGGTGCGCCCTGGGCAGACGAAATCACCGGCGGAGACCCTGATCGGCCTGTTTCAGCGGGCGGGTTACCTGCGCGCGGAGCCGGGCATCCTGCATCCCGCCGACCTGTTCCTCGACCTGTCGGGCGAGGATATCAGGCGACGCATGTTCATGACGCAGGACGCCGCGGGAACCGATCTCTGCCTGCGGCCGGAATACACCATTCCCGTGGCGACCGCCTATCTGCGCGAATCCGCCAGCGCGGTTCCGTCCGACCTTGCGACACCGCGCAAACCCGCCGCTTTCTGTTACGCCGGGCCGGTGTTCCGGATGCGCAGCGACGAAATCGGCGAATTCCTGCAAGGCGGCATCGAATCCTTCGGCCGGATCGACCGGGAAGCGGCGGATGCCGAAGTGCTGGCGTTGTCGATCGAGGCGGTGCAGGCTTTGGGCCTCACCCAACCGACCATCCGAATGGGCGATGCCGGCCTGCTCGGCGCCGTGCTCGACCGCCTTGGCATCACCGGCGCGGCGCGGCGGCGGTTGATGCGCGCCGTGGTGCGCGGGGAAGGGCCGATCGCGCTCGAAACGCTTGACGTAAAGCCCGACGCGAAAACGAACGAACATGCCGGTCTGCTCGCCGCGCTTCAGGGTCAGGACCCACGGGCCGCCAAGGCCTTCGTCGAAGATATCCTGGCGATCGCCGGCATCAGCACTGTCGGAGGGCGTTCGGCCGGAGATATCGCCGAGCGCTATCTCGTTCGTGCGGCCGAGCGCGACAACGACATTTC
>JAESGE010000210.1_pt1 | contig 25824 bp, 30 predicted proteins | sample 9269601 | NCBI WGS metagenome assembly JAESGE01 (sample SAMN14515569, study PRJNA621662) | algae metagenome | isolation source: Tolypothrix brevis GSE-NOS-MK-07-07A and co-occurring heterotrophs from wet... | place: USA: Grand Staircase Escalante National Monument, Utah | collected 2006-04-16
GGATCAGGCTTTCGCCCATTGTCCAATATTCCCCACTGCTGCCTCCCGTAGGAGTCTGGGCCGTGTCTCAGTCCCAGTGTGGCTGATCATCCTCTCAGACCAGCTAAAGATCGTCGCCTTGGTAGGCCTTTACCCCACCAACTAGCTAATCTTACGCGGGCCCATCTAATGGCGATAAATCTTTGGTCCGAAGACATTATCCGGTATTAGCAGTAATTTCTCACTGTTATTCCGAACCAAAAGGCAGGTTCCCACGCGTTACGCACCCGTGCGCCACTAACCCCGAAGGGTTCGTTCGACTTGCATGTGTTAGGCATGCCGCCAGCGTTCGTTCTGAGCCAGGATCAAACTCTCAAGTTGTGTCACACACCAAACTAGCATGGGGATAACCCCACCCTCCAGTCTGGCATGAGCTGCAAGGAGCCAATACCTGCTGTCAAACGTAATGGATACGAATGAACATGCTTGTCATCCGGACAGGCGTGGAGCCTGTGTCGGATGTGGCATCGGCTTAAATTAACCGGTTACCGGAGCCTTGAGGTCCCCGGACCGGGCGCCGTCGCCCACATGTCCCTTCATCAAAAACCAACAATGTCAAAGAGCCACCAGACAGTAATAGCGGACAGCGCTTGGTTCCCCGATTTACACCGGGGGACCGGCTATCCGTTTATGTTGGCGACCGGTCGTTGCGGTGGCGGTGGAAGCCGTCAGCGCCGCGTCGGTGGAGCCCATCTATGCGGGGTTCGAGATTCGGTCAACGGGTTTTTGCAATTTTATTTCAACGGCCCGAAAAAACCCCAGAATTCCGCCATTTTTTGCCTATTCTGATGACTTATTTGGGCCTCTGGCAGGCCCAAAACCCCTCAGAATCACCGTCAGCACACCCCCAAGATGGGTGTGAATCGGCATTTTTGCGTGGTCAGGCAGCCGGTCCAACGTCCCAAGCTTGAACTTTCCCAACAACGCTCGGCGAATCTGGTGTTGGATCAGGATTCGCCCACCTTGCGTCAAGCTGCATCCCTGTTTGGGGCCTTGTGCAAGCAGTGGTATAGTCACCCAAGTGGACAGGATCGCAGTATCCTGCCCCTTGGGAGAGATATGATGAAAGCGCGTTTCCTCGCGGGCCTTATGGGCATTGTGGCGATGCCTTTGGCTGCCGAAACCCCGGCGCCCCTGCCTTCGACTGGCTTTGTCGATCCTTCCGCCGAAACCCTCACCCTTCAGGAAGAAGGCAATCGGCGCCTGACCCTGCCGGTCATGATTGATGGCAGCGGGCCCTATGCCTTTCTGATCGATACGGGCAGCCAGGCGACCGCGATCACGCATGAGATCCGCTCCAGCCTCGCCTTGGCCCCGGCCGGCACCGCTTTGCTGGTCGGCATGGCCAGCCGCCGCGAGGTTGATCTGGCCAGCGTCGCCCGGATCGACTTCGGCGCCAACAGCTTCACGAACTTTTCCGCCCCGGTCTTGGCGCGCGAACATGTAGGCGCAGATGGAATCATCGGGCTGGACGCTTTGCAAGACCTGCGCGTGCTGCTCGATTTCCGCCAGCAGACCATCACGGTCGAGGATACATCGACGAAGAATACCAGCAGCGGCTTCGAGATTATCGTGCGGGCGCACCAGAAGCTCGGGCAGCTGCTGATCACTGACGCGCTGGTGGAAGGGGTGCGCACCACTGTGATCATCGATACCGGCGCGCAGGCCAGCCTTGGCAACAATGCGCTGCGCGACCGGATCAAGAGTAAGCGCGCGAGCGAGATAACGACCACTGATGTCAATGGCGTCGATCTGGTGGGGCAAGTCGCGGTGGTGCGGTCTCTGGTGATCGAAGGTCTGGCGCTGACCGACGTCCCGCTGGCCTTTGCCGATACGCCCGCCTTTGCGGCACTGGGGCTGGAGGATAAGCCGGTGCTGTCGCTGGGCATGCAACACCTTGCACTGTTTGACCGGGTGGCAATCGACTTTGGCCGCCAGCGGGTGCTGTTCGATGTTCCCCGCGATGTCGCGCGCGCTATCCGCGATGCCAAGCGCGGGAATGTGATCAACCCGCGGTTCTGATCGCCGCACCCGCCTTGCGGTATCCTGCCTGCGCGCCCACATGATGGCGCGACATGCCACCAGAAACCGCCCCGCCCGCCCCAGACACCTCATCCAAGCGCGACGTTGAAAGCTGGGCGACGCTGCGGCGCTTCCTGCCCTATCTCTGGCCCAAGGATAATCCCGGCCTACGAGTGCGGATTGCGGTGGCGATGGTGCTGGTGCTGGCCGCCAGGGGGGTCACGCTGGCCCTGCCCTTTGCCTATAAGGGTGCAGTCGATGCGATGTCTGGGAAGGTGGATGAGGGCCTGACTGTAGCGCTGGCGTTCGTGGCGGCATATGTGCTGGGGCGCTTCACCTCGGTCGCTTTCGACAATCTGCGCAATATCGCCTTCGAACGCGTCGGGCAGGTCGCGACGCTGCATCTGGCCGAGGACGTGTTCCACCGTCTCCACCGCCTCTCGCTGCGGTTCCACCTTGCTCGGCGCACGGGCGAGGTCACCAAGATTATCGAGCGCGGGACCAAGAGCATCGATCAGATGCTCTATTTCCTGCTGTTCAACATTGCCCCCACGATCATCGAGCTGATCGCGGTGGGCGTCATCTTCTACGTCAATTTCGGGATCGAGCTCGTCGCAGCCACCGCGGTGACGGTGGTGCTTTATGTATGGGTGACGCGGGCCATCACCGAATGGCGCACCAAGCTGCGGCGCGAGATGAATGATCTCGATGGCAAGGCGCTGTACCGCGCGGTGGATTCGCTGCTGAACTACGAGACGGTGAAGTATTTTGGCGCGGAAGCGCGCGAGGAGGCGCGCTACAGTCAGGCCGCGCGCGCTTATGCCGAAGCGGCGGTGAAGTCCGAAAACTCGGTCGGCCTGCTCAACATGGCGCAGTCGATCATCACCAATGCGCTGGTTGGCGCAGCCATGGCCTATACGGTCTGGGGCTGGAGCACCGGGGCATTGACGGTGGGCGATCTGGTGCTGGTCAATTCGCTCCTGATCCAGCTGTTCCGCCCGCTCGATGTGCTCGGCTGGGTCTATCGCACCATACGGCAGGGGCTGATCGATATGGGCGAGATGTTCCGCCTGATCGACACCGATATCGAGGTGACCGACAAGCCGGGCGCGCCCGCGCTTATCATCCGCACACCCACGGTTGTGTTCGACAATGTCACCTTCGGCTATGATCCCGGGCGCACGATCCTCAACGGCCTCAGCTTTGAGGTGCCCGCCGGTTCGACCACCGCGATCGTCGGCCCCTCGGGCGCGGGCAAGAGCACGATCGGGCGATTGCTGTTCCGCTTTTATGATCCGCTGTCCGGCCGGGTGTTGGTGGGCGGCGAAGATATTGCCAACGTGATGCAGGATTCCGTGCGCGCCGCGATCGGGATCGTCCCGCAGGATTCGGTGCTGTTCAACGAGAACCTCGCCTATAATATCGCCTACGGGGCCGAGGGCGCAGATCAGGCCATGGTGGAGCAGGCCGCGCGCGATGCTGCGCTTTCCCCGCTGATCGAACGGCTCCCCGACCGGTTTGACACCATGGTGGGCGAGCGCGGGCTGAAGCTGTCGGGCGGAGAAAAGCAGCGCGTCGCCATCGCCCGCACGCTGGTGAAGAACCCGCCGATCCTGCTCCTCGACGAAGCGACCAGCGCCTTGGACACCCGCACAGAGCAGGAAATCCTCGCCACCCTGCGGCGCATCGCCAAGGGCCGCACTACGCTGGCTATCGCGCACCGGCTGTCGACCATTGCCGATGCTGACAATATCCTTGTGCTCGATCACGGGCGTTTGGTGGAAAGTGGGACGCATTCGAGCCTGCTGACACGCGGCGGGCTCTATGCCGAGATGTGGGCGCGGCAGGCGAGTGAGCGGCGCGAGGCCCCCGAGGCCGCTGAGGCCGCCGAGTAACCGCGCGCCATTGCTTGCACCCCGCCGCAGGGTTAGTCCTATTCTTCCATTGCCTGACCGGAAGAGAGAGACCCGATGCGCACTGCCCGCCTGTTTGCCATACTGCTCGCCAGCACCGCGCTTCCCGCCGCCGCGCAAGAGGCGACCGCCCCGGTTCCGGCTGTCCCTATCCCGGCGGCGATGACCGCCGAAGAGATGCCGCCGATCCCGCTCGACCTTGCAGCGCAGGTGCGGCCCTATCTCGAGTCGCGCGGCGCAGGCTTTGCCGGTTGGGACCCCACCACCCGCGCGGTGCTGATCTCCACCCGCTTTGCTAATGTGCCCCAGCTCCACCGCATCGAAATGCCGCTGGGCGCGCGCACCCAAATCAGTTTCGAGGCCGAGCCGGTGCGCGGCTCCTATGCTCCGGGCACGGGCGATGTACTGCTGGTGACCAAGGATCGCGGCGGGGATGAGTATTTCCAGCTCCACACGCTGAAGGACGGCCGCCTCACCCTGCTGACCGATGGCAAGAGCCGCAACCAGCCCAATGCCTGGAGCCATGATGGCGAGCTTGTCGCCTTCAGCTCGACCCGCCGCAACGGGGTGGATTCGGACCTTTATGTCATGAACCCGCGCGATCCGGCCTCGGCGCGAGTCGTGCACGAAAGCAAAGGCGGCGGCTGGGCGGTGATCGCCTTCGCGCCGGACAAGCAGTCGGCCTATGTCGCGGACTACCAGTCGGTGCAGGATGTCGATCTCCACCGGCTCGACTTGGCCAGCGGGGCGATGACCCCAATCGGCGATCCCACGGCCGAGATCGCCTATAGCGGCGCGGAAATCGCGCCCGATGGCACGCTGTGGGTGACCAGCGACGAGGGGTCCGACTTCAAGCGGCTCGGCCGTCTCGACCCCCGCACGGGCGCGTTCACACCGGTGTCGCGCGAGACGTGGGATGTCGATGGGTTCGACCTCTCCGATGATGGCAAGACCATCGTCTATGTCGTCAACGAAGCCGGCAGCGACCGGATGCGGATTCTGGATGTCGCTAGCGGCAAGGTGACCACAGTCGATGCCCTGCCCGCAGGCCTGATCGGAGGCGTGGAAATCGCGCCATGGGGCGAGATCGGCTTCTCGTTCAACTCGGCCAAGAGCGCGTCGGATGTGTGGTCGCTCGACCCGGCAACGATGCAGTTGACCCGCTGGACTAAGAGCGAGACCGGCGGGCTTGATCCCAGCGTCAATGTCGAACCGCGAATTGTGACGACCAAGAGCTTTGACAGGCTGGAGGTATCCGGCCTGCTCTATCAGCCTGATCCAGCCAAGTTTCCCGGCAAACGTCCGTTGATTGTCGATGTTCACGGCGGGCCGGAAGGGCAGAGCACGGCGGGCTTTGTGGGTGCCAACAACTACCTCCTCAACGAGCTCGGCGTGTGGGTATTCTACCCCAATGTCCGCGGATCGACCGGGTACGGGAAGACCTTCGTCAGCCTCGACAATGGCCCCTTCAAGCGCGAGGACTCGGTCAAGGATATGGCCGCGCTGATCGACGTTGTGCGCAAGGATGCGGCAGTTGATCCGGCCAAGATCGGCCTCGCGGGCGGGTCTTACGGCGGGTATATGTGTTACGCTGCGGCGGTGCAGCTGAAGGACCAGCTGACCGCGACCCAATGCACCGTGGCGATCAGCAACTTCGTCAGCTTCCTTGAAAACACCAACCCCTACCGCCAGGATCTGCGCCGGGTGGAGTATGGCGACGAGCGTGATCCGGTGCAGCGCGCCAAGCTCACTGAAATCAGCCCGCTGACCCGCGTCAGCGAGATCACCAAGCCGATGTTCGTCATCACCGGCGCGAACGACCCGCGCGTGCCCAAGTCCGAAGCCGACCAGATGGTTGCAGCAATCCGCGCCAATGGCGGTGAGGCATGGCATCTGATCGCCGCCGACGAAGGCCACGGGTTCCGCAAGAAGGCCAATTCCGACTACGCCTTCCTCGCCGAGCTGGTATTCTGGAAGAAGCACCTGCTGGGGGAGTGATCAGCCGACGCGAATCGCGGGCGGCGGAGCGCGTGTTGGAGACACAGGTTACACTGTCCAGGAACAGAAAAACCGGTTTCGAAACGGCGCTCAAAGCGGGCATGGAAAGGGGCGGGGCCGGTCATGCACACCGGCCTGCCAGCCTGATGGCCAGTAGGAAAGTCTAACGCGCCGCCAATTCCCGCAACACGGCCAGCGCCTCGTCCCGCCGCGCCCACGGCACGAACAGATGATCGTGGTGGAAGCCCGCCACGACATTGCAGGCGATCCCGGCGGCAGCCAGCCCGCCTGAGACCGCCGCAGTCAGCCCCACGCCTTCGAGCGCGGAATGGACCTGCAAGGTGATCCGCGCGAACGCGCCGCCCTCGCCCGGCACAATCGCGGTGGTGCCTTCATCCTCGTGGATCAGCGCAAAGGCATCGGCAGGCGGATCACCCTCCACCAGCACGAACTGCCACGCCCGTGCGTCCAGCACAGGGGCCTTGCCCGACAGCATCCCCGCAAGGTCGCTGATCGGAACCGCTACTCCCCCTCCCTTGAGGGAGGGGGTCGGGGGGTGGGTTTGCGACGCTTCGCGATTTGCGCGCCCCTCAGCCGCCGAGCCCCCATCCCCAACCCCTTCCCCTTGGGGAAGGGGCTTTTCGGCCCCGCCGCCCACTAAAGGATATACTTCGACAGATCGGTATTCCCCGCCAGCCCGGCAAGCTTGTCGCGCACGTAGCCCGCATCGATCGTCACGGTCTGGCCCTTGAGGTCCTCAGCCTCGAAGCTGACTTCCTCCAGCAACCGCTCCATCACCGTCTGGAGCCGCCGTGCGCCGATATTTTCGACGCTGGCATTCACTTGTGCAGCGATGCGGGCAATTTCGGCCACCGCGTCCTCGGTGATGTCGAGCGTCACCTCCTCGGTGCCGAGCAGCGCCTTATATTGCGCGACCAGATTGGCGCGGGTTTCGCTGAGGATGCGGACAAAATCCGCCTCGGTCAGCGCGCGCAGTTCGACCCGGATCGGCAGGCGGCCCTGCAATTCGGGCAGCATGTCAGAAGGTTTCGCCACATGAAACGCGCCCGACGCGATAAACAGCACATGGTCGGTTTTCATTGGCCCATGCTTGGTCGCGACCGTGGTCCCTTCGATCAGCGGCAGCAGATCGCGTTGCACGCCTTCGCGCGACACCGATCCGCCGCGCACATCGCTGACCGCGATCTTGTCGATTTCATCGAGGAACACGATCCCGTTGGTCTCGGCATTCGCCAGAGCAACCCGCGCGACATCGTCCTGATCGAGCCGCTTGTCGGCCTCTTCATCGACCAGCCGGTCCCAGGCATCGGGCACGCGCAGCTTCTGGCGGCGCGTGGGCTTCTTGCCCAGCGCCTTGCCCATCATGTCGCTGAGGTCGATCATCCCGATCTGCCCGCCCATATTGCCCATATCGAAGGGCGCGGAAGGGCCATCTCTGACCTCGATCTCAACCTCGACATCGTTCATCGCGTTCTGGACGATCCGCTGGCGGAAGCTTTCGCGGGTCGCTTCGGAGGCGTTGTCGCCCACCAGCGCCACCAGCAGCCGGTCCATTGCGGCTTCGGATGCGGCTTCACGCACGGCCTCGCGGCGGCGTTCCTTTTCCAGCCGGATCGCTTCTTCGACAAGGTCACGGGCGATCTGTTCGACATCGCGCCCGACATAGCCGACTTCAGTGAACTTTGTTGCCTCAACCTTGATGAACGGGGCCTCGGCGAGCTTCGCCAGCCGCCGGCTGATCTCGGTCTTGCCGCAGCCGGTCGGCCCGATCATCAGGATGTTTTTGGGTGTCACCTCGTCACGCAGATCCGCGCCGAGGCGCTGCCGCCGCCAGCGATTGCGCAGCGCGACCGCGACCGCGCGCTTGGCGTCCGCTTGCCCGATAATGTGTTCGTCCAATGCGGCGACGATGGCTTTGGGGGTGAGGTTGTCCATATCAGATTTTTCCGGATTATCCGTTCGTCTCGAGCGAAGTCGAGAGACATTGGTGCAACGGTGTCTCGACTACGCTCGACACGAACGGCCCTTGGTTAAACAGTTTCAACCGTCAGATTGCCATTGGTGAAGACGCAGATGTCAGCAGCGACCGCCATCGCCTTGCGCGCGATCACTTCAGCGTCAGTCTCGTAATCGGCAATAGCGCGGGCGGCAGCGAGGGCGAAGTTGCCGCCTGATCCGATCGCGGCGATCTCGCCAACCGGCTCCAGCACATCGCCATTGCCGGTCAGCACCAGCAGCGTGTCCTTGTCGGCCACGATCATCAGCGCTTCAAGATTGCGGAGATATTTGTCGGTGCGCCAGTCCTTGGCCAGCTCCACCGCCGCGCGCATCAGCTGGCCCGAATGCTGTTCGAGCTTCTTTTCCAGCCGCTCGAACAAAGTGAAGGCATCCGCCGTCGCCCCGGCAAAGCCTGCGACCACGCTGCCATCGCCAATACGGCGCACCTTGCGCGCATTGGGCTTCATCACGGTGTTGCCCATCGACACCTGCCCATCGCCTGCAATCACGGTTTTGTCGCCGCGCCGCACGCCAATGATGGTGGTGCCGTGCCACTGGATAAGGCCTTGGCTCGAAGGATCGCTTGTCATGGGCCAGATATGGCGCGCCTGACCGCAGGATCAAGCCGTCAGCTTACGGCCCGCCGGGGCCGCCTGGCAGACCGCCGCCACCGACCTGGCCAATATTGCCGAACAGGTCTTCCAGAAAGCCGCGTTCACGGCCCAGCGTCGGCGTCTTGTTGCCATTGGGATCGAGGTAAACCACCTGATCGGCCCCGGTGCGCCGGACATTGCTGACCCGCCCCGCCTCGTCAAACTGCACCGCCAGGACAGAGTGCTGCTTGATCCGCGGCCGGTTGAACGGGCGCTGCCCGGTGACGCTGGAAACATAATACCACGTCGGCGTGCCGAACTGGCTGACAAAGGTCGGGCGGCCCAGCGTGCCTTCCACCGATTGCTGATTATCGATTTTCGGTTGGACCGTATTGGTCAGCAGCGGATCGACGATATAGCCGCGCGATTCGCGGATCGATGCGCACGCAGGCAACATCGCCGTCAGCCCGGCCAGAAGCACCGCCGTCTTCAGCTTGCGCCAAGCCGCCTTTTTCGCACCAGCATTCATCTTCTGCGCCAAACCGTGTCCGTCCCGTCATATGCCGCGCACAGCGGCGCAGTTGTTCCTTGGGGAATGCGCTTTAAGGCGCTAGTCGCCCGCTTGCAACGCACCATCTGAAGCGGCGGTGGCGCACCGGGCTTGAACCCTGCTTGAACGCATTGGGCGCTCGTGCGTTAGCGGGGGGTATCCTGTATAATCTTCGCTTCGATGCGCCCCTGATTGACCGCGTGAAAGGCCCAAACCCCATGTCATTCCTCTCTCGCCTGCTTGGAACCGCGCCCGATCCGCGCGAAAGCGTGCGCCCGCTTTGGCACCGGGTGATCGAACTGGCGCGCGATCCGGCCTATTATGCCGAATGCGGCGTCGCAGATTCGATCGCCGGGCGATTCGATATGATCACCGCCGTGCTGAGCGCGGTGATGGTGCGGGTGGAAGCATCAGAGCTGCGCGCGGAAAGCGCTCTGCTCGCCGAACTCTTTGTTGAGGACATGGATGGGCAACTGCGCGAATTTGGCGTGAATGACGTCGTCGTCGGCAAGCGCATCGGTAAGCTCATGAGCGTGCTGGGCGGCCGTCTCGGCGCTTATCGCAGTGCCCTCAACGCCGGCGATCTGGAAAAGCTGACCGGTGCGGTGCAACGCAATGTCACCTTTGCTGAAGGCGCTGATGAAGCCGCTAGCGCTGCGCAGGTTGCCGAACGGCTGATGAAATTGTCGCAGCGGTTGACCCGTTTCTCCGAGGCCGAAGTCATGAATGCGAGCGCCATCTGGTGACTGCTGCTGTGCCTCCACCAGAATTGACCCGCATGATCAAGGCGAGGCCCCTGCCTGCCGAACCGGTCATTATCGAAGCCAGCCTGGCCGAGCGCGCCGCCTTGGCGCAGCGTTTCAGCCTTGGGGCGGTAGATCACTTGCGCGCCGAAGTGACCCTGGATCAGAAGCCGCGCGCGATCCGCGCCGCTGGGCGCTTGCAAGCAGCGATCCTGCAACCCTGTGCCATCAGCGGCGAGGATTTTCCCGTCCAGATCAACGAAGCGATCGATCTGCGCTTTGTCGACAGCAATGCGCGCGCGCCTTCGTCCGACGAGGAAATCGAACTCGAAGCCGATGATTGCGATGAAATCGAGTATGCCGGTGACATGTTCGACCTTGGCGAGGCGGTGGCGCAAACCTTGGGCCTTGCGATCGATCCCTATGCCGAGGGGCCCAATGCCGATGCTGCGCGCAAAGCGGCGGGCATAATCAGAGAAGGCGAACAGCTAGGCCCAATGGCAGCGGCATTATCAGCGCTAAAGAAGGATTGAGGCGGTAAGGCTTAAGAAGCGGCCGCGTGCCTTGCCTGTCCGTTCGAATCGGGCATGCCGCGCGCCTCGGCCTTGGCCTGATACAGGCCGCGGTCGGCATGGTCGATCAGCGCGCCCGCGCAAGCGCCATCCTGCGGCCATTGCGCCACTCCCACGCTCGCCCCAACAGTCACGGCGACATCATCAATCAGATGCGGACGCACCATCGCGATCAGGATGTGATCAGCGATTGGCGCAGCCATCAGCGGCGATCCCGGTGGCATAAGCACCGCGAATTCATCGCCGCCCTGCCGGGCCACCATGCCATGATCACCGACGATCTCCCGCAGCCGGTCTGCCACCGAACACAAGGTCTTGTCGCCAAAGGCATGGCCGAACCGGTCATTGATTTCCTTGAACCCATCAAGGTCGAGCAACGCCAGCCTGAACGGCGCGGCCATTTGACCCAGCGCGACCAATTCGGCCATGCGCGCGTCCAGCGCGCGGCGGTTGGCCAGCCCGGTCAAGGGATCGGTGTTGGCCAGATCGCGCGTCTGCTTTTGCAATTGCAGCAAATCGACCAGCATGGAATGCCCCTGAAGGATGAAACGGATCAGGATTGCGGTCGCCAGGATCAGACTGGTCGCGGCGGCTATCTCGGCCGAAACGCCCGAAAAGAGCATCAACAACGAAATCGGCACCACCCCGATCACCAGATTGAGGATCGCAGCAAGCCGGATTGACGACAGACAATAGGCTGTCGCCAAAGACCCCATGGTCAGGATCATAGCGAAGCTGGCATGGCTTTCCGGCGGGGACCACAGCCAGTTCAACACCGCCCAACTGCTGCACATCAGCCCGACCCAGCCGGAAACACTGCTGGTCTTTTTGACAATCAATCGCGCACGGCGCAGGCTCATGCTGCGCTGGCGGCTGAGGCGGTTTTCATAAAGCCCCAGCAGGCAGAGCACCGCCAGCACGGCGGGCAAGCCGTACTTCACACTCCAGTGCACATCCGCCGATCCTGCCCACGCCGCTGTCGGCGTGGCGGCGAGCAGCATCAGATACATCATCGGGGTCTGCGTTTCGACGCGCTTGGCGCGCAGCAGCGTGAAATCGTCCCGGATTCCATCCGGAATCGGCGGCGCAATGCGCTGACGCAGATTAACGAAAACCCCCCACATAGATGATCGAATAGCGGTTGAACGTAAAGCCGTCGTTAACACCATTAGGCCGGTCAGCTTATCGCCTAACGCCATGACATTCCTGCAGTCGTCGGATGCGCCACTCTAATTTAACCGCTCGCGATCTAAGCCCGGCGGAACTTAGGGACCGAGGATTACCCAGATGAGCTTTCATTCCCCCGTGACGCCGCAGGCAGGATCGCTCAGCGCAACAATGCCGCCCGCCGAAACGGTGGCTCCGCGCGGATCGGCGGACACTGATCAGTCGCTGGCCTGGTGGGGCGTGGTGATCGACGAGAAGCTCAAGGCCGTCCGCCGCACTCTGGCCGTCAAACTGGTCAGCATGGAGCCCAGCGAGCGGGATTGCGCGCCGTCCCGATATGCTGAAACTTTGGCGGAATGTGACGCAATCGAAGCGTCAACCGCACGTCTGATCATCCCGCCTCAACCTGCCCGCGAAAGCTTCCTCGGCCATCTGGTCGCCGAGCTTGAAGCGGCGGTCGCCCTTGCCGATCGCGAAGCCAGAATTGCCGCGCTTGCGGCGCACAAGGCGCGGCTGGAGGAACTGATGGTGAGCCTCAGGCGAGAATGAAGCCTGCCTCAAGACTTCCACGGATTGAAGAATATCTGCTCAACCGGAACTTCGAAATAGGCGGCGATCCGGTAGGCCATTGGCAGGGACGGATCATATTTGTTGGCTTCGACAGCAATAATTGTTTGCCGCGATATCTCCAACGCATTGGCAAGATCAGCCTGGTTAAGGCCGCGCTCCTTGCGGAGTTCGCGCAGGCAATTCTTCATTCGGCTTGCCCCCGACCACGCACAAGCCAGACCAGCCAGACCAGCACAAAGCCGACGATCTGAGCGCCAAACATGTAGAGAGCGCCGCGCGTTATATCGCTCTCTCGCCCGAAAAACGTCATGACGTAAATCAGTAGGGCAAGAGCGCCGCAGGAGCCGCCCCAATACCAGCTAACCAACTGACCCTGCTGCTGAAGATCATCGGTCTTCTTCCACCACAACCACACAATGACGAGAACCGGCGCATAGAGCGCCAGCATTAAGGGAAAAACCAACAGCGGCTGCGAACTGCCCCCGCCGAGCGGAATGAACTGTCCAAACACGACCCCCACCACGATCGCAGCTACCAGCGATAGCCCGCCGAGGAGCCAGAATTTTGTGCGATATGTCATCATCCAAACTCCAATCCTTCGAGTTGATGTTCAGATGTTTTTACATTTTGTCGAAAATGTCAAAGACTTTTGACATTTAATAACGCTCGGCAGACGAAAAAAGGCCCCGCAATCGCGTGCGGAGCCTCTTAAGACGAAGCTTTTCGCCTTGAAATCAGAACGGAATATCGTCGTCCAGATCGTCGTAGCCGCCACCGCCAGCGCCGCCGCCCGATCCGCCTGATGAACCGCCGCCTTGATCCCAGCCGCCGCCCCCTGAACCGCCTTGGGCGCCGCCGCCCCCATAACCACCCGAACCGCCCGAGCTGCCGCCCGAACGCGCGCCGCCGCCGCCAGCACCGCCGCCCGCCGCGCCATCAAGCATGGTCAGCGTGCCGCCGAGGCCCTGAATCACGATTTCGGTGCTGTAGCGATCCTGCCCTTGTTGGTCTTGCCACTTGCGGGTTTGCAGCTTGCCTTCGACGAAGACCTTGCTGCCTTTTTTGAGGTAGCGTTCGACCACGCTGACCAACCCTTCGGAAAAGATCGCGACCGTGTGCCATTCGGTCTTTTCCTTGCGCTCACCAGTCGCCTTGTCTTTCCACGATTCCGACGTGGCGATCCGCAAATTGGCGACCTTGCCGCCGTTCTGAAAGCTGCGGATTTCGGGATCAGCCCCGAGATTGCCGATCAGCATGACCTTGTTGAGCGAACCCGCCATTGAAACGTCCCTTCCGTCAGATACTTGGCGCGGCGCGATGATGCGCAGCGAATCTGTTAGAGACAATAGGCAAGGTTCGCCGCGAGCGCGACTGCGCCCTAAGGATAATCCACCAATTCGGAGGTGTTCTTTTTCGCCTACCGCTGCGCTGCTTGAGGCGTTCTCTTTCGCCTACCGCTTCGCTGCTTGAGGCGTTCTCTTTCGCCTACCGCTTCGCTGCTTGAGGCGGGTCACCGCGCCGGGTAGCGCAGTCGGCCAAGAAACCGTGTCAAGCTGGGCAGCTCGCGATCCTTGCCCAAAAACTGCGCTTTGGCCTTTTCGAACCGCATCACCCCGTCAATGCGCCGTTCGAGGAAGGCGTGGGTATCGGCCTTGCCTTCGCTGTCGTCGTTCACGAACACCGCCAAGGTCGCAGAATAGATGCCCGCAAGGATCGCGCGCTTGGTGTAGTGGTTGTAATCGGTCGCCGTATCGCCCGCGAGCCGCCACATGATATCCGCCGAATGCCAGCCCATCTTCAGAGCGCGGCGCGCATTCTGCGGCTGGGCCATCACGGCGAGCGCGCGGCGCACCGCCTCATCAATATGCGCAACCGCATCTAGCCGGAAGGCGACCAGTGTGCGGATCCGTTCACGGATCTTCAGGGTCGCGAGCCGTTCCGCCGGCCATTCCGCTTCCATCGCCTGATCAACGCTGGCGATCCATGCCGCGATCATGTCCATCGGCTTGCTGCCAGGAAAGGCGAGCCGCACCACATCGACATCGCATCCCGCCATTTCAGCGGCGGCAACCAGCGCGGTTTCGTTCCAGCCATCAAAAATCGCAGAAGCGGCAATATCCGGAGCGAGCGCCACGCGCAGCTCGTCGAGAGTCAGGTCGGAAAAATCGGTCATGTCAGAATGAAGGCCCGTAATCGCGCTTGGTTCCCGCGGCGGCGCGCTTAGTGTCGGCATTGTCGAATTCCTGCTTCATGAGCGAGTTGCCGCTCATCAGCTCCATGTAATTGCGGGCCGAGCGTCCGGAATTGTCATTGTGATCAGGGTCAGCGCCCTTCTCAAGCAGCAGTCGCACCATGCCCACATTGCGTGAATGGACTGCGGCAATCAGCGGCGTTTCGCCAGTCTGATCGGAGACATTGACACTCGCCCCGCCCTTGATCAGCGCCTCAACCCCGTCAGCAAATCCCATCGCGGTGGCCAATTGCAGTGGGCTCAGACCCTTCTTGTTGCGGATGTTCGGATCCGCCCCGCGTTGCAGCAGAAACCGGATCCACAAGACATCGCTGCGCGCCACAACGATATGCAGCCCCGTGTCGCCCGAAGTGATATCGCGGGTGTTGACCAGCTGGCTGCCCGGCTGACTGAGCATCTCGGTCGCCTCGTCGCCTTCGCGATCCTTCACCGCTTCGAGGAACTTGTAGCCATCCGACTGGAACTGCGCAGCCGTTGGAACCGCCAAGACTGCCGCAAGCACGGGAAGGATTGCGCTGGCAATCGCCCGACGAGAGCCTAACTTGCGCAAAACAGAGGCCGCCACGGTTTGATCCTTTCGCATTACCTGTCACACACCTTGTGCATCATCCGCACATCTGGTGTGGATCGGTGGGCAGGGCAAGCCTGCGCCTTTCAACCCGAACCGATTAGCAGACCATGAACCCGATCAACAAGCCTTCTGCTGCCCTTTCCGTCCTGATGGCCGCAGCGTTGGCACTCGCAGGCTGCACGCCGTCCGCGCCGTCGGCCGAGCCGCCGCTGGCCGGGTCCACGATCGGAGGGGATTTCGAATTGACCGCCAGCGACGGGCGGACCGTCAAATGGGATGATTTCGCGGGCCAGTATCGCGTTGTCTATTTCGGCTATGCCTTCTGTCCCGATGTCTGCCCGACAGACATGCAGCGCGTGGCGCAGGGGTTGAAAGTGCTGAAGACCATGGATCCGGGCAAGGCAGCCAAGATCCAGCCGATCTTCATCACCATCGATCCAGAGCGCGATACGGCCAAGGTGGTGGGAGAATTTGCTGCGGCCTTCTCGCCCGACATCATCGGCCTCACCGGAACCCCGGAACAGATTGCGGCTGCCGCAAGTGCGTTCAAGATCTTCTACGCCAAGGGCGAAGCGGTGGAAGGCGGCGGCTATCTGGTCGATCATTCCAATATCGTGTACCTGTTTGGCCCCGAAGGCGAACCACTTGCGACTCTTCCGGTTGATCAGGGCGGCGAAGCTGTGGCGGCGGAACTGGACCGATGGGTGAGCTGAGAGAGCGGTTCTGGGAGCTGCCGCTGGGCGAGCTCAACCGGCCCGAATGGGAGGCCCTGTGCGACGGGTGCGGGCGATGCTGCCTGCACAAGATCGAGGATGCCGATACCGGAGAAATCCTCGATACCAATATTGCCTGCCGTCTGCTCGATACCGGTACTGCGCAGTGCAGCGATTATCGCAACCGCAAGGCCTTCGTGCCCGATTGCCTGCGGCTGACGCTGCGGATTGTCGAACAGGTCAGCTGGCTGCCCTCAACCTGCGCCTATCGTCTGCGCGCCGATGGTCGCCCACTGCCGGGCTGGCATTATCTCATCAGCGGAGACCGTGAAACGGTGCGCCGCGCTGGCGTTTCCATCATCGGGCGGGTGGTGAGCGAGGTCGATGCCGGGCCGATGGAGCACCATATCGTCGAATGGCCGTCTGCCCGCCGCGATTGGCAGGCGCATGATGCCGAGGAGCAGGCATGATCGACTGGCTGCGCCGCCCCCCGCTGGAGCCGGAAATCGATCTCGGCGGAAGGGCCGTGCCGATTGTGCTCAAGCGATTGCACAATGCGCGGCGGATGACCTTGCGCCTCGCCCCTGATGGCACCGAGGTGCGGATCACCCTGCCCGCCTGGGCCGAAGCGCGCGAAGCGATTGCCTTTGCCCATGCCCGGACCGAATGGCTGGCGGGGCAATTGGCCAAACTGCCGCGCCGCGCCGCGCCCGAACCGGGGGGCTCGCTGCGCTACCGCGGTCACGAACTCCAGCTGGCGTGGGAGCCGACCGCACCGCGCAGCCCGGCGATTATTGGCTCAGCCTTGCGCATCGGTGGCCCGCAATCCAGCATCGAAACGCGCTTGCGCCGCTGGTTGGAGGCCGAAGCATTGCGGCTCGCCGAAGCTGACATGCGCGAATATTGCGCGGCGGCTAAACTCGATCCGGTGCCGATCGGCCTCACCCGCGCACAGCGCCGCTGGGGATCATGTTCCGACCAGAGCCGCATCCGCATCAACTGGCGGCTGGTGCAGGCGCCTGACCATGTCCGCCGGTCGGTCGTGGCGCACGAGGTTGCGCATCTGGTGCACTTTGACCACAGCCCATCGTTCCACGCCCTGCTCGCCCGCATCTTCGAAGGCGATATTGCCAGTGCGGATCGCTGGCTGAAGGAACATGGGCGCGGGCTTTACGTCGCCTTCGGGTAACCGCGAAGCCTTTGCCATCGGGGCGCTATCGTCCTATATTGCCGCCATGCTTTCGAAATCGCGCTTCAATCCGGCTGGCGGCATTTCCGATTTCTGGAATGAAATCCGGCGGCCCACCCCCTATCGCTGGCCAATCCTGGCGCTGTCGATCATGCCGGTGGCGGCCATGCTTTACTGGGCGATGGGCAGCACCGTCTATGGCGAGCCAGAGCGTCCCGAAATCACCTACATCACCACGCTTGATCCCGCCCGGACCGATGCCGAAATTCTGGCGGAGAACATCGTCAATCAGGAAGTCAAGGATCTGCGCGCAGCCGAGCTTGAGCGGATTGCGGCGCGCAAGCGCGACATGTACAAGGCCTTGGGCGCGGCCGCAGGGATGGATGTCAAGGAAATCGAGCGCAAGGCCGCAGCCGAACGCGCGGACGAAGAGGCTGAACAAGCCAAGCGCCGTGAGGAACTAGCAAAGCGCGCGGCTGAAGGCACCGGCCAATAGCGGCAAGCCTGATCCCGATCGATCACGACTGGATGGCCGCCGCCGCGCGGCTTGCTGAGCGCGCACGCCCGCTGTCCCGCCCCAATCCCGGCGTGGCCGCCATGGTGGTGCATCACGGCCGCGTGGTGGCGCGCGGCTGGACTTGCGTTGGCGGCCGCCCGCATGCCGAGGCTCAGGCCCTTGCCGGTCTTGACCCTGCCTTGCTGGCCGAAGCCACGCTTTACGTAACGCTGGAGCCTTGCGCGCACCCATCGCCGCGCGGCCCGGCCTGCGCCGATCTCATCACCGCGGCGCGGCCCGAACGGGTGGTGATCGGCCAGCGCGATCCCGATCCGCGAACCGCCGGACAAGGCATCGCCCGGATCGAGGCGGCAGGCATCCCTGTGCGGTTGCTTGATGATCCGGCCTCTGCTGCCAGCCTTGCCGGGTTCCTGACCCGCCAACACGCCGCCCGCCCATGGGTGACGCTGAAGCTGGCAATGTCGCTCGACGGTTGCATCGCGTTGGCGGACGGCGCCAGCCAGTGGATCACCGGAGATGTCGCGCGCGCGCACGTCCACGCCCAGCGCGCGCAGCATGATGCGATCCTGGTGGGCGGCGGGACGTGGCGGACGGACGCGCCGCGCCTCGACGTGCGCTTGCCAGGTTTGGCAGAACGCTCGCCCCGGCAGGTGGTACTGACGCGGGGGAGCGCACCCGATGGGGTCACCGCGATCGCCGCGCCGCAGGACATCGCCACCCTCGATGGGGTCTTGTACCTCTATGTCGAAGGCGGCGCAGAAACCGCCGCGGCTTTCCTCGCCGCTGATCTGGTGGACGAACTGCACCTTTACCGCGCCCCGATCCTGATCGGTGATGGCCGCCCCGGCATCGGCGCGCTTGGCCTCACCCAGCTCGCCGACGCGCATGGCCGCTGGCAGTTACGCGAACACCGCCAGCTTGGCAGCGACACCTTCACCGCCTATTTGCGCTGCCGAGATCAGGAAGGATAAGCCCAATGTTCACCGGCATCGTCACCGCCATCGGCACCATCGCCGCCGCCGAACAGCGCGGCGACCTGCGGCTGCGGATCACCGCCCCGCTTGATCCAGCGCGGATCGATATCGGCGCGTCGATTGCCTGTTCAGGCGTATGCCTGACCGTCGTCGAACGCGGCGGCAGCGCGGGCGATGCCTGGTTCGATGTAGATGTTTCGGGCGAGAGCGTCAGCCGCACGGTGCCCGGCATGTGGGAGGCGGGCGCCAAGCTCAACCTCGAACCGTCGCTGCGGGTCGGCGATGAATTGGGCGGGCATATCGTCACCGGCCACGTCGATTCGGTCGGCACGGTGGTGCTGGTGCGGCAAGAGGGCGGCAGTTGGCGACTCGCGATCCGCGCGCGCGCCGAGATGGCACCCTTTATCGCCGAAAAGGGCTCGATCACGGTCAATGGCGTGTCGCTGACGGTCAACGATGTGCGCGACCGGGCCGATGGCACCTGCGATTTCCTGCTCAACATCATCCCGCACACCGCCGCGGTGACGACGCTCGGCGAATTGGTGGTGGACGACAAGGTCAATCTCGAGATCGACGTGCTGGCGCGCTACTTGAAGCGCATGCAGAGCCTCGTCACCGCCGTCTAGGCAGGGCCCGGATGCGCTGCGCTGAGGCGGACGAATGGCGCGCGCAATGCGTCGGGGCTGGCCCCGTCCAATGCGCCTGCGGCCAGATCCTTCACTGACCAGAACAGCGACGGCGCTTCATCATCAAGCATCGCCCAGGCCGGAAACAGCCGCTCACCAACACCTTCGGACAGCAGCAGCTCGACATTGGTGTGGCGATCATCGGCCAGAATGCGGGCGTAAAGCGAATCAATCGCCGCCGCCGGGCCCTCAATCAGCTGAAGGTAGATATCATGCCGGCAAACCAACGCGCCCGTGATGCCAAGCTGCGGATTGTTCCGCCGCGACGCTGACAGAATCCCTGCCAGCATGGAACTGTCGAAGCCGAACGGCTGCGAACGATAGATCAAGCGTTTTTCGATGATAGGCTCCCGGCATGACGCGCTGGAGCGAGGCTACGCGAAAGCCGTCGCGGGGGATAGTGGCGTGTTGAGTTGTCTACGCAGAGCGGCCAGCACAGCTGTCGGCTTTCGGAGAAATTCGCTCAAAACCAGCCTCTAAGCAAGCGCCCACAAAGCGGTCATCAGGCTTTCGGCGTTCCTATGCCGAGCCTTCGTAAATGGGCAATACCATTTTCGGTCAGGTCAAGCACATGTCCGGGATCCTTTCCCGTACGCTGCCACGCAGTAGGGTCGAGCAACGCCGCGACTGCACTTTCGTAGCCCAATGGAACTGTTTCTTGCTCAAACCACTTGCCGAATGTCACAACGACAAGTTCCTTCGCGACGAGTTCGATCAATTCGTTGACCCTACTACCGCTCGCATCTGGGCGGAACTCTGGAAAGCTGTCTGCAAAGTCCCAAAGGGCGAAGTTATCGTCCAAGAGAAAGTCCATCACGTGTAGCTGAGTGTCTTCCACGTGGTAAACCTAACCGTAAGCAGGGGCTCATGACAATGGCCGGTTTCCACCGACCTTGCGACATTGCTTTTACGAACCAATCATCCCGAAAGCGGTCGGTCGGTTGACGACTTCAAATCTGTTCAGGTCGCCAACGGCTCCTTCGCAAAATCTTCGCGCGTGATCACGTAGGTGACGTGCGGGATCACTTCGCCGCCTGCCATGATCCGTTCTTCGGTCCGGTCGGTCAGGCGCGCGCCGATCCGTTCGAGCGCACGGCGCGAGCGGGTGTTGATCTCACCCACCAGAAAGCGGCATTCGGCCACGCTAGCGAGCGCATGCGCCAACATCAGACGCTTCATCTCATGGTTGTAACGACCGCCCCAATGCGAGCGCGCAAGGAACGTCCAACCGATCTCGACCGAGCCGCCATCGGCCTCCTCCAGCCCCTGATAGCGCGAGGAACCGATCACCGCGCCGCTGACGCGATCAACCGCCACGAGCGCGCCCCTGTTTGCCAGCGCATCATCGAAGAACGAGCGAAACACCGGTTCCTGCCAGCGATCATGCGCAGGGTGCTGTTCCCAGATCAAAGGGTCGGACGCGATTGCAAACAGCGCGTCCCAATCATCCGGCGCCAAGGGCCGCAGCAGGATATCCTCGCCCTCCAGCACGGGCTGGCGGTCGAGCATCACGTGTCCCTCAGCCCGCCACCGCTGCCAGCGCAGCGATGAACTTGGGCAGGTTGCCCGGGGTCAGCCCGGCGATGTTGATCCGGCCCGAGCCGGCCATGTAGATGCCGTGGTCTTCGCGCAAGGTTGCGACCTCGTCCTTGGTCACCGGCAGCATCGCGAACAGCCCGTTGCCCGTGCCGAGCGGGGTCAGGTCGATCCGGCCCGCGCTGCCCGCCTTGGCCAGCGCATCGCGCACCTGCCGCATCCGCGCACGCATATCGTCAAGCTCGGCCAGCCACGCCTTGGTCATGTCGGGATCGCGCAGGATGATCCGCACCGCCGCGCCGCCATGATCGGGCGGCATCGACCACGCGGCACGTGCCAGCGCATTGGCGTTGCTGAACGCCGTGTCGAGCGTCGCCTGACCATCGGCAAGGATATAGAAGGCGCCCACACGGTCGCGATATTGGCCGAAGTTCTTGTCACAGGAATAGGCGATGAAGGCTTCGGGCACCTTGGCGAGCACGGCGCGCATTCCTGCGGCGTCTTCCTCCATCCCGTGACCTAGGCCCTGGTAGGCCGAATCGATGATCGGGAAGGTGCCGCTCGCCGCAAAGGCATCGGCAATCGCATCCCATTGGTCGGCGGTGTAATCGATCCCGGTCGGGTTGTGGCAGCAGGCGTGGATCAGCACCGCCTCATCGCTCGCCGCGCCATTGATCGCAGAGAGCACCGCATCGAGGTTGGCGCTGCCATCGGGGTTGGCGTGATCAAACGCGACCAACTCCATGCCAAGGTCGGCGAGGATTTGCGCGTGGTTGGGCCAGCTCGGCACGCCCATGTGGACGCGCGTCACGCCCGCCTTCTGCGCCAGCGCCAGCGCCAGCCGCACCGCGCCGGTGCCGCCCGGGGTCTGCATCCCGGCAATCCGCCCGCCCATCGTCGGGTCAGCGCCGAAGATATAGGGCATCAGCGCGTTGACGAAGCCGGTGTCGCCTTCCGGGCCAAGATAGGACTTGCTGTCCTGCGTATCGACCAGTTGCTGTTCGGCCGACTTGATTGCGGCGAACACCGGGGTCGCGCCGTCTTCGGTGCGGTAGACGCCCACGCCAAGATCAATCTTGTCCTCGCGCGGATCGGCGGCGTGAAGACGGATCAGGGCGAGCAGCGCATCAGGCGCCTGGGCTTCGAGTCGGTTCAACATCATGCCGGGCGCAATGGCGCGGCGGACGCGCCATCGCAACCGCGTTTGCGCTTATTGGATCAGAAAGGCGACCACTTCTGCTCTTTCGAGAACTTCATATAGCCCGCATTGATCCCCAGCCGCAGGCCCGCACCAACCCGGATCGGGATCAGCACCACATCACCGCGCCGCAGATAGCTGGCATTGAGTCCACCCACGAAATAGGCCTGCCCCTCGCCCGCCGGATAGCGCTTGTAGAGATCTTCGGAATCGTAGAGGTTGTAGACCAGCACAAAGGTGTTCGCGGCATTCGCACCGACATCAAATCCGATTGACGGGCCGGTCCAGTAGACCTTTTTTTCGCCCTCGATTTTGTGGTGCAGCGTGCCAGAGCCATAGCGCGCGCCAACAATGAAGGCTCCGCCCGCTTCACGCCCGACGATATAGCCATTGGGTTCGCCCTGATTCTTGAGCAGATCCTGGATCAGTTTGGCGAGGCCTTCTGCACCCTTGCCGAAAACGCCTTCAGCGGCGCCGATCAGATCATCTTCGCCATAGGTTTCCGACGTTGCGGTGGCGACATCGGCTGGCAACGGCTGCGGCTCGACGGGCGCGTCGGGACCGGTCGGGGCTGATAGATCGCCGAACTCATTGTCAAACGAAGGCGCAGGAAGCTCGCTTGCAGGCGGAGCCGCTGCCGCCGGATCGGCCAGATCGCCATCAATGCCGCCTGCAGGTGCTGCGCTTTGCGCATCATAGGCCTGATCGGGGTCAAAGCTCTCCAAATCCTGCGCGACGGCCGGTGCGGACAGCGCAAGCGCGGCGAGGGCCGCCAGAGCCATGCCCGCAAGGCGGCGGCGAAGGTCAGAGGGTCGTGCGGTCATCGCAATCATCATGCAGCCTTTCGCTGGGGCCTGTCACCCCGGATTGATGCGCAGCCTACCAGAATCCCTAGAACCGCAGGCCGCAATCGCTTCTCGCCCAACCGAATCGGAATCGCGACGAGTTGTGAAGGGGCTAAGCCGCAAAGCCTGAACCGCGCCAGAATTGGTGGTTAGCGTCGCAGTCATCCGCCGTGCGAACCGCCATCACGCGGTTTTTCTTGCAAGCCACCTTGCCGCTGGCGAACATGGTGATTATAGCGCCGCCCCTACAGCCGATGCTGTGTCCCGGAGACGTGGGTGAGTGGCTGAAACCAGTTCCCTGCTAAGGAACCGTACTCTATCAGGGTACCGAGGGTTCGAATCCCTCCGTCTCCGCCACCTTGGAACAAGGCTGGGCACTGCGCCCGGCAGTGTTCCCGAACCGCCTGCGGCGGCCAGCGTCCGTAACAGGTCGGATTTCGATCCCATGATATGAACCTCACCGTCGCTGACCTCGACGCGCTGCGCCAGCGCGCGGAGATGGTCGCGGCGGTAGCCGCCACTGGGTAGGCGCATTCGCTGGCGAGCGGTCTGCGCGAACTTCGCAAGCATCGGCGCGGTGATGGCTTTCTGACCAGCGCTTTCCAGCATAGCCGATGCGCGGTCGGCATCGACGCGGGACTGATCGCGGATGGCCTTGAGGCTGGCGATGCGGTCCTTGAGGTCGGGATCGTCCAAGTCAGCAACTCCGCTCTCGATAGCATCGTAAAGCCGCTTGAGGCGTTGATCGGATTCGGTGGCACGCTTGTTCAGCTCGGCAATATGCTCGCGGCGGCGCTCGGTGCGCTCCTGCCGCCGGTCGAGAACTGCTGCCAACACCTCCTCCAGCCTTGCAGGGTCAAGCAAGCGTTCCTCCAGATGCTTGGCCACCAGCGTGTCGAGCTTCTCCATTGGCACGGTCATGCCGCTGCATGCGGTTGGTCCCTTCCGGGCCTTGGTCGAACAGGTGTAGTAGCGGTAGCGCCCGCCCTTACCGGTGCGGATGGTCATGGCCCCGCCGCACTTGGCGCAGTGGATCAGACCGGTCAGCAACGTGGGGCCCCCGACAACCTGCGGCGGAGTCACCTTGGGGTTGCGTGCTTTCATGCGCGCCTGCACGGCATCAAACGTAGCCTGATCGATGATCGGCGGGACCGCCACGGGGATGACTTCGTCGTCTGGCTTGTTCTCGCCGTTCTTGGTGCGGCGATTGAACTCGTGGCGACCAATATAGGTCTGTCGGGTCAGCATGCGGTGGACCGTGCCGATGCCCCAGCGCCCTCCGTCTCGCGTGAGGATGCGGCGTTCGTTGAGGTATTTGGTAATGGCCTTGACGCCCATCGGCCCTGACGTGCCATCACCCTCCAACGCGAGGCGGAACGCAAGCCGCACGGTGTCTGCATGGAGCGGGTCGATCTCCAGCTTCTTCTTGATCTTGGCCCCGCGCTGCTCGGCAGCGACGACGCGATAGCCGATCGGCGGGAGAGAGCCGTTCCAGAACCCCTGCCGCGCATTCTCCTTCAAGGCGCGAAGAACGTGCTTGGCGTTCTCTTTCGACTGATACTCGTCGAATAGCGCCATAATTTGACGCATCATGACGTGCATCGGATCGTCGCCCATCTCCTGAGTGATCGATACGAGGCGAATGCCGTTCTTGGCCAGCTTGCGGACGTAGAACTCCAGCTCGAAATGATCGCGGAAAAACCGGCTGAACGAATGGACGACCACGACCTCGAACGGGGCTGGCTTCGCGGTCCCAGCTTCGATCAAATTCTGGAACTCGGGGCGGCGGTCGTTTGTGGCGGACGCGCCTGCATCCACGAACGTCTCGACCAGCTGGTAGCCGCGTGCGGTGCAATAGGCTTCGCCCTGCTTGCGTTGGTCGGGAATCGACACGTCATGCTCGGCCTGCCGCGCGGTCGAGACCCGGAGATACAGGGCGGCGCGCAGCGGGACGGTCATGACGGCACTCTCCTCAAATCATCGGCATGGTCCGAACAGCTCGTCGAAGAGATCGCCGAACCATGCCTCGAACACATCGACCTCGGCACCCGTGATCGGCACACGCTCTGGCCAATCATCCGCGACGGCCCAGTTCTCAACGTCATGTTTCGGCGGACGGCCGGGAAACGGCCACGGCTTTCCAAGCAACTGTTCAAGCTGTTCGGATGCGGTTGGCGGATGCTGACGCGAGGCTCTGGGCATTGCACCAGAATCGCCAAACCATCGCTCGGAAAGAATAGCGCTTCTCTACGCCCGACTATGCTTCGTAGCCCCGCGCGCAGATACGGGCACACAGCGGCTGACGGCGGCTGTGGCGTAGCCGCCGCTGTCACGCCGCTTGGCTCAACGGCTTTGCCCGGTCAATCCGCTGGCGCTCCTTGGGGCTGTGCATCGCGTTCCACAGGTCGTTGCGCCGCTGGACGTTCAGCCAGAAATCGGGGCTGTTGCCGAAAACGCGCGACAGGATCAGCGCCGTTGCGGCGGTGACGTTGCGGCGGTCGTTGCAAAGCTCGTTAACGTGCTTGCGCTGCACGCCCATCGCTTCGGCGAGCGCCGCCTGGGTCAACCCCATCGGCTCCATGAACTCCTCGGTCAGTATCTCGCCCACGCTCACCGGCTTGCGCTTGGTCATCAACATGGCATCACCTCAATCATAGCTGTGGTCGTCCAGATACACGTCGCTCGCTTCACCCTTGCTGCCGTCCCATCGAAAGATCAGCCGCCACTGCTTGTTGACGCGGATCGAATGGAATGCCTCAAGCTTGCCGCGCAGCTTCTCGAAATGGTTGCTCGGCGGCACGCGCAAATCCTGATCCGTCATTGCATCGTCGATCATCTGGAGCTTGCGAAAGACGCGACTTTCAAGGTCCGGCGGGATTTTTCGTGATCGGACATCGTCCACGAAAAAGTCCCGCAGCCAGCCATCCCGAAAGCTCTCGATCATCGCACGGCTCCAGTAAATGTATATGTACCACTCAATGGGTCATAGCGCAAGCGGATTGTCATCCGGGCTTAACCATTCTCCGATCACAGCCCCAGTCCCCGGCTGCGCCCGAACGTCCAGTCCACACCGCCGCCGGACATGGCGACGCCGCTGATGTGCTGGCCGAGGCGCTTTTCCAGCGGGTCGCTCCACGGCACGAGCTGGAAGCCCAGGC
>JAESGE010000211.1_pt1 | contig 25684 bp, 25 predicted proteins | sample 9269601 | NCBI WGS metagenome assembly JAESGE01 (sample SAMN14515569, study PRJNA621662) | algae metagenome | isolation source: Tolypothrix brevis GSE-NOS-MK-07-07A and co-occurring heterotrophs from wet... | place: USA: Grand Staircase Escalante National Monument, Utah | collected 2006-04-16
TCGTCGCCAAGCGGGCCAGTTCTTCAACAGCCTGCTAGCGGAATCAAGGCCAGCGACGTCAAAAGGTAAGCCCAGTAGCCAATCTGAACCGCCAGCCACTCCCTGGCGATGAGAGGCAGTGCCTCGCCGGCGGGCAGGCGCAGGCTCCCCGGCCAGCCGATGGCCCGACCCAGAACGATCATGGGGACGAGGAAAAGAACGGTTTGAAGGAGTGCCAGTCCACTCAAGGACAGATTTCGGCTCGCGGTGAGCGCGGTGGCAGGCGGATTCGTGTGTTCAATGACGGACATGACTTTGTTCCCAGGGTTGCTCAGCGAAGGTCGAGGCGGGGTGTGATTGCGGCCGCTTAGGCCGCGATCACCTTGCCGGGCGAGATGCGGGGCTTGGCATGCCCATGGGCTATGGGCTCATCGAGACTTGCGGCGATTGCGAGATCGAGCGGGGTATGCGGCTCATCGCCGATCAGGCTGACGAGCTTGCTGTTGTCGAGCTTCAGCGGGTGCTTCCACAGCCAAATCATCTCGATGACTTCCCGCAGGAACGGCACGAAGGGTGCGCCCAGATAGACCGAGAACCAGGGGAAAGCCTTGGTCTTCAGGTCGGGGCGACTGATCGCGCGACTGATCGCTTCCGCGAAGGGATTGGCCGTGTCGTCGTAGTGCCCTGCGAAATGCACCATCTCGTAAGGGGCCAGCTTTGCGCGGATGTCGACCAGCCGCCCGAACGTCTCCGCCAGGTCGGGAACGTATGCCCAGCTATGGCCAACGCCAGGGCGCGAGAGAAGCTGGATCGATTTCGCATCAGGGCCATTCTTGACGAGTGCCTGGGAGAACCAGGAATTGACAACGCCCTTGCCGAAGAAATCGCCGGCGCGGACAGCGATCACGCGAACGTCGCGGGTGCGGGCCGCATTGGCCAGCAACTCCTCCATTTCGAGACGCACTTGGCCTTTCCGTGTGGTCGGCGACGGAACCACGGCTTCATCGACCAGATCCGGGGTATTCTTGCTGAAGACATAGACATTGGCGGGAAAGAGGATCGTGGCGCCAGACCTCTCGGCGGCGTCGACGGTGTTGTTCAGCATCGGCAATCCGATTTCGCGCCAGTTGGAATAATTCGGCGGGTTGACCGCGTGTACGATGAGGTCGGCGCCATAGGCGGCCCTAATGACGGCATCGCGGTCCACCGCATCGCCGTCGATCCAGTCGACGTGATGGCCAAAATGATTGGTCCGGGTCGCCGCGTGCCGGGTGAGCGCGCGGACGCGGTAGCCGCGGCGGGCCAGCGCGGCGGCGACAGCACCGCCGATCGCGCCCGTCAGGCCGAGGACGAGGGCAGTGCCGATTTTTGCGGTCGGAAGCGGAAATTTATCGACCGAAGCGGGGATGGCAGAGGTTTTCGAGGACGACATAATCGCAGCTCCTTGTTGAACTGTCGTGACTGTGACCACGTCGTGGCTTAAAGAAAATTGCCGAAATCTATTCGATCGATATACAATAATGTATGACTGATCTGACCGACTGGACTCTCGTGCGTTCATTTCTTGCCGTCATGCGGCGTGGCAGCCTGTCCGGCGCGGCCCGCAGCACCGGACAAACCCAGCCGACCATCGGCCGGCATATCGAACAACTCGAACAGGCGCTGGGTATGTCGTTATTCACGCGCTCCAGCAGTGGGCTAATTCCGACGGCGGGAGGACAGGCTCTTGTGGTCCACGCCGAGGCGATGGAAGACGCGATGGCGGCGCTGGTTCGGGCTGCCGACGCTGGTACCAATGTTGCTTCCCCCACTGGCTGCGTCCGCATCAGCGCCAGCGAGATCATGGGTCAGGTCGTCGTGCCCCCCTTGCTGAAAAACCTGCGCTTCGCGCATCCGGGCATCATCCTCGAGCTCGCGCTCAACAACCGAACCGACGATCTGTTGCGTCGCACGGCCGATATCGCCGTCCGGATGGTCCGCCCTGTCCAGGCCGGGCTGGTAGCCCGCAAGATCGGCGAAATATACCTCGGGTTCTATGCGCACCGGGTTTACGCGGAGCGTTTCGGCCTGCCGCGCAGCATTGAGGAGCTTGGCCGTTTTCATGTGATCGGCTTCGACCGTGACGATCACTCCGCCCGATCGGTTGCGGCGGGGACCTTGCCGATCACGCGCGATCTTTTCGCGTTTCGCTGCGACAACGATGCGGCGCAACTTGCAGCCATCGAAGCGGGTCTAGGCATCGGCGTCATCCAGACGATGATCGCGCGAAGCAACGTCGATCTTGTACCCGTGCTTGGCGAAGCAATCAGTCTGAAGCTTGAATGCTGGCTGGCCGTCCACGAGGACCAGAAGGACCAGCCTGCCATCCGGGCGGTGTTCGATTGCCTGGCGACCGGCCTGCATCGGTGGATCGAAGGCGAGACATCGGGCACGGGGTAAAGTGCGCGCCCTCGTCAGTCCCGCAGGATGTGCTTCGACTGCACGCTCGTATCGGCGTTCAGACGGTAGACGATCGGTTCGCCAGTGTTCAATTCCACATCGATGATGCTTTTGGAGTCGAGACGGTCGAGTACCATGATCAGCGCGCGAAGCGAGTTGCCATGGGCCGCGACAAGCACGCGTTCGCCGCGCATGACACGAGGCAAGATCTCGGTGACGAAATAGGGAAGGGTGCGCGCCACCGTATCCTTCAGCGATTCCCCGCCCGGCGGCGGGACGTCATAAGAGCGGCGCCAGATGTGAACTTGCTCATCGCCCCATTTGGCCCGGGCATCATCCTTGTTGAGCCCGGACAGATCGCCATAATCGCGTTCGTTCAGCGCGATATTCCGGATCGTCGGAAGGTCCGGCTGGCCGATCTCGTCGAGAATGAGGGCGCAGGTCTTCTGGGCGCGGGAAAGCTCCGACGTGAAGGCGATGTCGAAGGCTAGGTGCCGTGATTTCAGCCGCTGGCCGCCGGCGATCGCCTCGGCGACACCGCGTGGCGTCAGATCCGGATCACGCCAGCCGGTGAAGAGGTTCTTGAGATTCCAGTCGCTCTGGCCGTGGCGCACGAGCACGAGAAGATGATCCATATGCCTTACTCCGATCGACTCAAGGGGCTCTTTGCGGCAGGCCGAGCACATCGTCCATCGAGAACAGGCCAGGTTTCCGGCCAAGGCCCCAGAGTGCCGCCTGCAAGGCGCCGCGGGCAAACAGAGCGCGATCGTCGGCCTTGTGCGTCAGTTCGATGCGTTCGCCATTGCCGGCAAAGATGACGCTGTGCTCGCCGATGACCGTCCCGCCGCGCAGGGCCGCGAAGCCGATCGTGCCGGGCGGGCGTGCACCGGTCTGGCCGTCGCGCCCGGCGACCCGGGATTCCCCAAGGCTGACCTCCCGGCCGTCGGCCGCGGCCTGACCGAGCAGGATGGCCGTGCCCGACGGTGCATCGACCTTCTGGCGATGATGCGTTTCGACGATCTCAATGTCCCAATCGTTCCCGAGCGTCGCCGCCACTTGCCGAACGAGGACCGCCAGGAGATTGACGCCGAGGCTCATGTTGCCTGAGCGGATGATCGTCGCGTGGCGGGCGGCGGCGGCGAGCTTGGCCAGATGGCTCTCGCTCATGCCGGTCGTGCCGACGACATGAACGATGCGCGCCTGGGCCGCGAGGCCGGCAAACACGACCGTCGCATCCGGTGTGGTGAAATCGAGAACGCCATGGGCCTCGACGAAGAGCGGCAGAGGGTCGTCCGTGATCGGCAGGCCGATCGGCCCGATCCCGGCGAGTAATCCGGCATCCTGTCCAATAATCGGTGAATCCGGCTGTTCGACCGCGCCGACAAGCGCCACGCCCGGCGTGTCCTGGATGGCGCGAATCAGCATCTGTCCCATACGCCCTCCGGCGCCGACGACGATCAGTCGCATATCGCTCATGTCTGGTCCGGCTCCGGCGACCTTACTGGCGCCTGAGGGGCTATAGCCTCGCGAGCCTGTGTCCCGCAAGCATGGCGCCCGCCCCTAAACAACGCCTTCGGTGCGTCATAGGCCGCGGGCTTTTGCATTCATGGCTCAACGCCCATATTTCGTGCAGGAATGATTCGGGCCGGCGATACGGCCTGAGCGCAGCGGGAGGATCGAGATCATGGTCAAGGCCACATGGAAAGGCGTCGTCATTGCCGAGTCCGATGATACGGTCATTGTTGACGGCAATCATTATTTCCCCGCCTCCGCGGTGCGCGCGGATGTGCTCAAGCCGAGTTCGACAATCTCGACCTGCTCTTGGAAGGGAATTGCCGCTTATCACTCGCTGGTCGTGAACGGCCAGGAGAACCGCGACGCGGTCTGGCATTACGACGATCCGAAGCCAGCCGCTGCCAATATCAAGGGACGAATGGCGTTCTGGAAGGGTGTTCACGTCGCCTGAGTAGGCTTCAGCGTCGCTGCTTGCGGTCCGGATATAGCCTCAGGTCGGTTGCGGTCCGTCGTAGCCCTCGATGATGATGAGGTCCGTCGGGCCGACATGGGCCAGATGCTTGAGCGCCGCCTGATATTCCTCGGAATGGTAGCAGGCGAGGGCCTGCGCGTGGCTTTCGAATTCGATGACCACGTCATGCTTGCGGGGCTCGCCCTTCATCACCTCGCGGGTGCCGCCGCGAACGAGAAAACGTGCCCCGTATTTGGCGAAGGCGATGCCGTTCAAAGAGCGATAGACCGCATATTCGGCCTCGTTCGTGACGTCGACCCGGGCAATCCAGTAGCCTTTGGCCATGGGTCAGGCTCCTTCCACGCAGACGATGTCGATCTGGCCCGCCCCTTCGCGCAGCTTGCGGGCCGCGGCATATTCAGGTGAGAAGGCATAGGTTCTGGCGGCCTCGAAACTTTCGAATTCGATGATGACGTTGCGAGCGCATCCCGCGCCTTCGGCAATCGTCATCTGGCCACCGCGGGCCAGCGGCGTGCCACCGTATTTCTTCATCGCCTCGCCGGCTTTCGCGGCATATTCCGCCCATTTCGTCGCGTCGGTGACGATGGCGCGGGCAATGACATATCCTTTGGGCATTCCAGCAACTCCGTTTTAGATGAACGATCGTGATCCGAATCTCAGATCGATGCAATCTCGTCGAGAATGGCATTGATCGCGTCACGCGGCTCGTCCGCGCGGATGATGGGACGGCCGATCACCATATGATCGACGCCGGCACGCATGGCTTGAGCGGGTGTCAGGGTGCGCTTCTGATCGCCACTCGAACTGCCTGTGGGTCGAATGCCGGGCGTGACGATCAGCATGCCGTCACCAACCGCCTCGCGCACGATTTCCGCCTCCGCCGCCGAGCAGACGATGCCGTCCATGCCGCTGCCATGGGCCTGCACCGCCCTCAGTCGCACGAGATCGCGTACGGCAAGTCCATAACCGGCATCCTTGAGGTCGCCGTCGTCGTAGGAGGTGAGGGCGGTAACGGCGAGCAACTTTAGCCTGCTGTCGCCCCGGCCCTCGACCGCGCCACGCATGGTCTGCGGATAGGCGTGGACGGTGAGGAAATCGAGACCGAGTTTTCCAATCGAGTCGGTTCCTTCGGCAACGGTGTTGCCGATATCGTGAAGCTTCAGATCAAGGAAAACCTTCTTTCCCTCGCGCACCAGTTTCTGCGCCAGGGAAAGGCCGCCGGCAAAGGCCAGCCTGTAGCCAATCTTGTAGAAAGTTGCCGCCTCGCCAAGCTGCGAAACGATTCGGTAGGCGTCCCAGACGGTCGCGACATCGAGAGCGACGATGACGCGATCCCTGATGTCGTTATGGCGTGCCATGGTTCGACCTGAGGCGGAAATTGATGAACTGCGTCGTGTATGATTCTCAGCCGTCCGTCGAAGGAAAATCGCCGGCATCGACAAGGGCCAGCCGCCGGCTTTTTCCGTCAACTGGTTTTCAACCTCACATCACCTTCGCGCTTTCCTTGACGAGGCGCGCCACCATGGAATTGAGGAAGCCGGCCGTGCGTTCGTCGGTCAGCGATCCGTCGGCTCCGAAAGCATTGTCCGCCCCGCCCACGGCGACCATTTCCGGAATCACAAATGCACCAAACCCGAGTTCGAGCGAGGTACGCAGCTGCGTAATGCCGCGATAGCCGCCCATGTGGCCAGGAGAAGCGCCGCCCACGGCCACGATCTTGCCGGCCATGGTTGAAGCCGGTGTTCCCGGCTTGGCGATGGACATCCAGTCGAGGGCATTCTTGAGCAGCGCGGTGTAACCGCCATTGTATTCGGGGCTGGCGATGAAGACGCCATGGCTGCTGTCGAGCAGTTCGCGCAGCGCCAGCGCCTGTGGCGGCGGGTTGCCGAAGCCTGTCGCATCGGCGAAGGGCAGCGGATAATCCGCAAGCGAAATCTGGGTTGCAACCGCGCCAGAGGCGTTCAGCCGGGCAGCGACCAGCGTTGCGAGCATGGTGTTGACCGAGCCGGCGCGGCTGGAGCCGGACAAGACAAGAATTTTAGGTGAAGCCATAGCAATCGGTTCCTGACGGGTTGCGCGAGAGTTCCACTCATACGGCGCGATCTCGGCAATATCCACTGCTGTTGGAAGGTTTGATGTTCACGGTAATCGCAGCAATGGCGGCTTTCGCTTGCTCGCGGCCCGGCGATCAGTTAAAGCGCCTGCGTCTGCCTGCAGAATTGAATGCCGATGCGCGAGGCTTCTTTGGCCTCGTTTCGCATATGCCATTCGGAATGTCGGCGGATACGATGCTGTCAGCCATGGTTTCGCGCCACCGCCCGATCGGCCATCTTGCATTAATGCAAGAACGTCCTGTCGAAGCGGCAGTTTCCCGCGCAACGGGAAACGCCATGATACCGGCACCGGCCCCTCACATCGAACCCATCACGGCGCGAAGACCGGCCAATGCTGCAATGCGGCAGTCCGGTATCAGGAGCATAAATGTCCGCAGTTCAGCAATTCAACCCGTCGCGCGAGGATTTCGCGTCCCTGCTCGAAGAATCGTTCGGCAAGAACGAGGCTCTCGAAGGTTCAGTCATCAAGGGCATCGTCGTCGCCATTGAAAAAGACGTCGCCGTTATCGATGTCGGCCTGAAAACCGAGGGTCGCGTTGCCCTCAAGGAATTCATGGGTCCGGGTCGGGACCAGGCACTCAAGGTCGGTGACGAGGTCGAGGTTTATCTCGATCGGATCGAAAATGCGCTTGGCGAAGCCGTCATCAGCCGCGACAAGGCCCGCCGCGAAGAAAGCTGGGTCAAGCTCGAGCGTGCGTTCGAGGCCCAGGAAAAGGTCATGGGCACCATTTTCAACACGGTCAAGGGCGGCTACACGGTCGACCTTGACGGCGCGGTCGCCTTCCTGCCGCGCAGCCAGGTCGATATCCGTCCGATCCGCGATGTCGGCCCGCTGATGAATGCGCCGCAGCCCTTCGAGATCCTCAAGATGGATCGCCGCCGCGGCAACATCGTCGTCTCGCGCCGGACCGTTCTTGAGGAGACCCGTGCGGAGGCCCGTTCGGAACTGGTCGCCAGCCTCGAAGAAGGTCAAGTCATCGACGGCGTCGTGAAGAACATCACCGAGTACGGTGCTTTCGTCGATCTCGGCGGCATCGACGGCCTGCTCCATGTCACCGACATGGCCTGGCGCCGCGTCAATCATCCGTCCGAAGTCGTCACCATCGGCCAGTCGGTTCAGGTCAAGATCATCAAGATCAACCAGGATACCCACCGCATCTCGCTTGGCATCAAGCAGTTGCTGGCCGATCCATGGGAAGGCATCGCCGCGCGTTACCCGGTCGGCGCCAAGCTCACCGGCCGCGTGACGAACATCACCGATTACGGTGCTTTCGTGGAAGTTGAGCCGGGCATCGAAGGCCTGATCCACGTGTCGGAAATGTCGTGGACGAAGAAGAACGTCCATCCTGGCAAGATCGTCTCGACATCGCAGGAAGTCGAGGTCACGATCCTCGAGGTCGATCAGGTCAAGCGCCGCATTTCGCTGGGCCTCAAGCAGACCTTGCGCAATCCCTGGGAGGTCTTCGCCGAAACCCATTCCGCCGGCTCGGTGGTCGAGGGCGAGGTCAAGAACAAGACCGAGTTCGGTCTGTTCCTCGGTCTCGAAGGCGATATCGACGGCATGATCCACCTGTCCGATCTGGACTGGAATCGTCCCGGCGAACAGGTCATCGAGGAGTTCAAGAAGGGCGACATGCTCAAGGCCGTCGTGCTCGATGTCGATGTCGAGAAGGAGCGTATCTCGCTTGGCCTCAAGCAGCTTGGCGGCGACCCCTTCGCTGAAGCCGGCGAGATCAAGAAGGGTCAAGTCGTGACCTGCGAGGTGGTCGAGGTCAAGGAAGGTGGTCTGGAAGTCAAGATCGCCGACACCGACATGACGACCTTTATCAAGCGTGCCGACCTTGCCCGCGATCGCAATGATCAGCGTCCCGAGCGTTTCGCCCCCGGCGAAAAGGTCGATGCCCGCGTCATCATGTTCGACCGTAAGGCCCACAAGGTCCAGGTTTCGATCAAGGCTCTGGAAATGGCCGAGGAAAAGGAGGCGATTGCCAACTTCGGTTCGTCCGATTCCGGCGCATCGCTTGGCGACATCCTCGGTGCCGCCCTCAAGAAGGCGAACACCGACAAGAAGTGAGTTGGCATATCGGGCGGGCTGAGTGAGCCGGCCGGTTCCGAGACAATCCCTGGAAACCCGCGCCTCGCCGGCGCGGGTTTCTTTTTCGGTTCATTTTGGAGGTGCGCATGTCCATCGCGGCCATCGGTGTCGATTTCGGCACGACCAACAGCGTGGTCGCCCTTGCCCACCATGATGGCACGGTGACGACACGGCATTTCGAGACAGCGCATGGCACGTTCGACGCCTATCGTTCTGCCCTGATGTTCTGGCGCGAAGGCCGCCCACCGCAGACCCGGATTCGACACGCATCCGGCCCCGATGCGCTCGACATGGCCCTGGGCATGACGCAGGAGCATCGTTTCCTACAATCCCTCAAGACCCATCTGTCGAGCAAATCCTTCCAGGAGACGCGGCTGTTCGGAAAGCGTTATGAGTTACCCGGGCTGATCGGAACTTTTCTTGGCGATCTGCTGCCCGACGCGCGGCAATTGGCAGATATTCCCCTGATTTCCGGTCGTCCGGTCGTGTTTGCGGGCGAGCGGCCGGACGAGGATCTGGCTCTGGCGCGCCTCGATGCCTCATATGCAAGCATCGGTCTTGCGAGCGTCAAATATGCATATGAACCGCTCGGCGCGGCTTATTGGTATGCGCGCGATCTGACCAGGGCCGAGACGGTGCTGGTGGCGGATTTCGGCGGCGGCACGAGCGATTTCTCGGTCCTGCGCTTCGAGCCCGCGAGTGGTGCCGCAGGCAGGCGCCTGGAGGCCTTGCCGCTCTCGCATGCCGGTGTCGGCGTCGCGGGAGACACATTCGACTACCGCATGCTCGATCATGTCGTGTCGCCGCGACTGGGCAAGGGAACGCGATATCGATCCTTCGACAAGTTGTTGCCGATACCGGCCCACTACCATGCTGCCTTCGCGCAGTGGCATCGGTTGTCGCTGATGAAAACCCGCGAAACGATCGCGGAATTGAAGGCCTTGATCCGCGAAGCGGAGCAACCAGACCAGCTACAGGATCTGCTGGCCGTCATCGAGTATGATTTGGGCTATGAATTGTACCGCGCTGTCTCTGCCGCCAAGGTCGAGTTATCAAGCAAGGATGAGACGGTCCTGCGATTTCACGCTTCGGGTGTCGCACTGGATGTGACGGTGACACGGCAGGATTTTACCGCCTGGATCAAGCATGATGTCGGCCGGATCGAGGAGGCTCTTGACCAAGCGCTGGCCGCTGCGAAACTGGGCGCCGACCGGATCGATGCTGTGTTTCTCACCGGAGGAACATCGCATGTCCCCGCTGTTCGGAAGCTATTCAGCCAGCGTTTCGGTGATCTTCGGCTTCACTTCGGCGATGCTTTCCGTTCTGTCGCCAGCGGTTTGGCGCTCTTGGCGAAGGACGGAGCGGACAGGCAGCAAGCCGCTGTCCGATGATCAGCGGACGATAACCTGCGCGCCCGGTTCGACACGATTGAACAGATCGACGACATCGATGTTGCGCATACGGATGCAGCCCGATGATACTGCCTGGCCGATCGTATTGGGCTCATTGGTGCCATGGATGCGGTAAAGCGTGTCGCGTCCGTTCTGGTAGAGATATAGGGCCCGTGCACCCAGGGGGTTATCGGGTCCGCCCGCCATGCCACCGGCGCGTCCGCGCAGATGCGGCCAACGTTCGAGCATTTCGGAAGGTGGCGTCCAGCGTGGCCACTCTGCCTTTCTCTGCACCGTCGCGGTTCCGGTCCATCCGGCGGCCTCGCTTCCGACCGCAACCGCATAACGCAGCGCGCGTCTGTTCGGCTGGACGAGATAGAGCTTGCGATCGGCCGTGTCGACGACGATGGTTCCTGGCTTTTCCCCCGTAGGATCAGGCATGTCCCAGGGAAGTTCCGTCACGTGATGCTCGAAATGGGGCACCAGTGCCATCCACTCGGCATCCTTCGCCGACAGGTTCGGTGCCGCGATCCCTTTGTATTGGCAGCCGCCGAGAAGCGCGGCGACGGCAAGGATCGATAGCAGCGGCAGGCGCATCGGAAGCATCCATGGTGAAGTGTTGGTGAGAAATTATGGTGAACAAGGCTTTAATTTTCCGTATCGTAACGTTCAGCCGGCGGGCATAAGCCCGCGTCGCGTGTCCGCCGCCGATTTTCAGAACAGGTGTTCCTTGACGACATTGTATCTTTTTCACGAGGCTTGCCTCGATCACCGCACGCCGCACGGTCACCCGGAGCGGCCTGACCGTTACCGCACGGTCACGAAGGTGCTGGAGGCCGAGGCATTTGACGAATTGCTACGCGAGGAAGCACCGCTTGGCTCGCGCGCCGATGTTCTTCGCTGTCATCCGGCTGAATTCTATGATGCGTTGGCCGCCGCCTCGCCGAAGGACGGGCTCGTCCAGATCGATGGCGATACGGTGATGTCGCCAGGGTCGTTCGCCGCAACGCTCCATGCCGTCGGCGCGGGCGTGCGCGGTGTCGACGCCGTTTTCAGCGGAGTGGCCGATAATGTTTTCTGTGGCACGCGTCCCCCCGGCCATCACGCCGAGCGCAGCCATGCGATGGGTTTTTGCATCTTCAACGCGGCTGCGATCGCCGCCCGCCATGCCCGCGAGGTCCACGGAGCCGAACGCGTGGCCGTGGTCGATTGGGATGTCCATCACGGCAACGGCACGCAGGATATCTTCTGGTCCGATGCCAGCGTCATGTATTGCTCAACGCACCAGATGCCCCTTTACCCGGGCACGGGCGCCCTGTCGGAGCGCGGCGAGCACGGCACGATCGTCAATGCGCCCCTGCGTGCGGGCGACAAGGGCCATGTCTTTCGCGAGGCCCTGACCTTTGCGCTGCTGCCTCGCCTGGAAAGTTTTGCTCCCGATGTCATCATCATATCGGCCGGGTTCGATGCCCATTGGCGCGATCCGCTCGGCAGCCTGCAACTTGAGGCCGATGATTTCGCCTGGGCGACCGGCAAATTGATGGATATAGCGACCCGTCATTCAAATGGGCGCGTCGTGTCGATCCTTGAAGGCGGATACGATCTGCAAGGGCTCGGTGACTCCGTTTCCGCCCATGTCCGGACGCTCATGGGCCGCTGAGACGCGGGCTCAGGCAAGCGCGATACTCATCCCGTCGAGGCGCGGACCGCGTCGCCGGCGTTGTCGAACGGCAGTGTCCCATCGATCTCGATGCCGAAGCCTGACAGGCCAACGAAGGAGCGCTGCGACGAGGCCAGGTTGATGATCGACTGCACGCCGAGATCGCGCAGGATCTGCGCACCGAGACCAACCTCGCGCCACTGACGAATCCGGGCACTTTCGGTGCCGACATCCCCGTCGCTCACGATATTGATCGGCACGCCCGCCGTCCCATCGCGCAGATAGACCAGGACGCCGCGGCCCTTGCTGGCAAAGTGTGTCAAGGCATTGGCGATCGAACGGCCGCCGCCGAAAATGTCCGAAACCACGTTTGCCCGATGCAGGCGGGCCGGCACGCTTCGGCCATCTCCGATCCGTCCCAGCACGAACGCGAAATGCTGCACCTGATCGAACGGGGTCACATAGGCATACCCCGTGAGGTCGCCATGCTCGGTCGTCACCGGAAAGGTCGCGACCCGCTCGACCAGTTTTTCGCGAGCCTGCCGGTAGGCGATCAGATCAGCGACGGTAATCTGCTTGAGGTTGTGCTTTGCGGCAAAAGCATTGATCTGCGGACCCTTCATCACCGTGCCGTCGTCATTGACCAGTTCGCAGATTACGCCGATCTGCGGCAGGCGAGCGAGACGGCAGAGGTCGACGGCGGCTTCTGTATGCCCTGAGCGCATCAGAACGCCGCCATCCTTGGCGATCAGAGGGAAGATATGCCCCGGACGAGAAAAGTCCGATGCGCCGGCATTCGGATTGGCCAGCGCCCGGACGGTGGCGGTGCGGTCATCGGCCGAGATTCCGGTGGTCGTTCCGTGCTTGTAGTCGATGGTCACGGTAAAGGCGGTGCCGTGCATGGTGTCGTTGCTGGCGACCATGGGATCGAGGCGAAGACGCCGGGCCTCGTCCGCGGGCATCGGTGTGCAGACAATTCCGCAGGTATTGCGGATGATGAAGGCCATTTTGTCGGGTGTGCAAAGCGACGCGGCGACAATCAGGTCCCCCTCGTTCTCGCGATCGTCGTCGTCGGTGACGATCACGATTTCTCCCGCGGCAAAGGCTTCAATCGCTTCGGTGACCGGCTGTGGCATGAAAGCCTCCCGTGGGGCTGAAAGTCCTAGAAAATCGTTGGGGGTAACGGCGCCGCGTGTGGCCTGCGTGATCCGCTCGGCGCTTTCGCGCGAAATCCAGGCCGTTGGATCATTGCACAGGGCGGTGATGCTCGCGGCCGACATGGCGATGCTCTGGGCGAAATCGCTGCGCGAGATCTTGTTCTGCCGAAGCCAATCAGCCAACTGCATTCAGCATGTCTAGCATGCATGCTATTCAGCAACAACGAAAATCGGTACTATTTCAGTCAAGCTGAAATCAGGCTGGGAACGGCCAAGCGGATGTGGTTCCCACCTGGCCTCTGTGCCGAAGATAATGATCGGCCAGGACGCAGGCGACCATGGCCTCGCCCACGGGCACGGCACGGATGCCGACGCACGGATCATGCCGTCCGCGAGTGAACATGTCGGCCTCTGCCCCCTGACGTGTCACCGTGGCACGCGGACTGAGGATCGATGACGTGGGTTTCACGGCAAAGCGCGCAACGATCGGTTGGCCCGTCGAGAGGCCGCCCAGGATGCCGCCAGCATGGTTGGAGGTAAACAGCGGCCGGCCATCATTTCCGACGCGCATCTCGTCGGCATTCTCCTCACCCGACAGCAGGGCCGCGGCAAAACCGTCACCGATTTCGACGCCCTTGACGGCGTTGATGCTCATCAGGGCGCTTGCGATCTCGGCATCGAGCTTGCCGTAGATCGGTGCTCCCAGTCCCTCGGGCACGCCTTCAGCGACAATCTCCAGCACGGCTCCGATCGACGATCCCGATTTTCGGACGTGATCGAGATATTCAGCGAAACGCTGCGCCGCGTCGGCATCAGGCGTGAAAAACGGGTTTCGCTCGATTTCGTCCCAGTCCCAGTTATCCCGGTCGATCTTGTGCGGCCCCATTTGCACGAGAGCGCCGCGGACGCGCAGGCCTGGCACCACCTTCCGGGCGATCGCGCCCGCCGCGACGCGCATTGCGGTTTCCCGCGCCGAGGAGCGGCCACCGCCGCGATAGTCGCGAATTCCGTATTTCACATCATACGTGAAATCCGCATGCCCGGGCCGATACTTGTCCTTGATCTCGGAATAATCGCGCGAACGGTGGTCGACATTGTCGATCAGCAGCCCAATCGATGTTCCGGTGGTGAGTTGTTCGCTGTCAGCACCGTCCTGGAAAACACCGGAAACGATGCGAACCTCATCAGGCTCCTGACGCTGCGTGGTATAGCGCGACTGGCCGGGGCGCCGGCGATCGAGATCGTGCTGGATATCAGCCGACGTTAGCGGGATCAGCGGCGGGCAGCCATCGACGACGCAGCCGATTGCTGGTCCATGGCTTTCACCGAAGGTTGTGACGCGGAAGAGATGACCGAACGTGTTGTGGGACATGGCAGCCTGACAGGATCGCTGTCAGGCTCTTAGGCCCAGAGGGCAGGGCGGGTCAAACGTGCTATGTGTCAATGCCCGCTGCTGCTTGCGACAGCCGGGACGGCAGGGGCGCCTTCCCAGCGCGTATTTGCGGGAATGTTCTCGCCCTTCATGATGACGGTCAGCAGCCCGATCTGCGCGTAGTCGCCCACATGCGTATCATAGAGCACCGTTGATCCAGCGCCGACACAGACGCCGCGGCCAAGCTTGACACGCCCGACCTTCATGACACGGTCTTCATAAAGATGCGTCTGAAGTGCCGACATCGCATTGATCTGGCAGAAATCGCCGACATCGATGCAATCGAATTCGGTGATATCCGTCGAGTTCACCCAGACGCCTTTGCCGAATTTCGCGCCGAACAGGCGCAGGAACCAGGGCAGGAATGGCGTGCCGCGCAAATGCTCGAACAGCACCTTGCCGCCGAGGCCCCAGTAGAGGACCGCAACCGCTTCGGTGCGCATCGCCCACCACGACCACATTGGCTTCATAACCGGCCGGTAGGTGCCCATCATCAGCCATTTCATCGCGGCGCAGACCACCGCCTGGAGGATGGCGATGACAACGGCGCAAGCCGCGAAAGCGACAACGAGGCCGGGCCAGTCGTTGCGGCTGATCCGTTCCTCCAGGACGAGATCGACGGCGATGGTGCCGAAGGTGATGAACAGCATCGTCGGAAACGAGGTATGGAAGGCCTCGAAGACCGCGCGCCCCAGTTTCTTCCAGATCGAAGGTTCGTAGGTCCAGTCGGCGCCCAGGTCGACTTTTTGCCGGGTGGGAAGGCGGATCGGCGGCGAACCGAACCAGGTTTCGTTCGCCTTCATCAGTTCGTTGGCCGGAGGCTTCGATTTGATGCCGATCAGCACCCCATCTGGAATGATGCTGCCTGGCGGAACAACCGCATCGTTGCCGACGAAAACACGGTCGCCCGTGACGACTTTTTCAAGTGTCATGTAGCCGCGGCGCACATCCTCGTCGCCGAGGATCACTTCGTCGGCGATGAAGTTGCCGTGACCGATGCGGGTGATGTCGAAACGGCCCGACAGGTTGGTCGACATCTCGGAGCCCTTGCCGACCCTGGCCCCCATCAACCGATACCAAAAGCGCATGTAGATTGTCGCGAATAGCGAGGACAACGTGTCGAGCGTTACTTCCGTCGCCAGCGAGACGGTCCATTTGCGAGCATAGACGCCACCATGGATCGAGTAGGTGCCGCTGTTCATGCGCGGGAGGATCGCCCAGCGCAGCACGCACATGAGTCCGACCGTGAAGAGCACGAGGCCCATTGCCGTCGGCCAGGTCAGCAAAGGCAGATACCAGAGATAGTTGATATCCGACCACTGCGAGATCACCTCATCGACCTTGTCGAACAGCATGAACGCCGGGAAAATCGGCAGCAGGCTGACCGGTGGGAGCAGCAGAAGCATCAGCACGTAAAACAGGTTGAACCCCGCGCGGCGGCGCGCGCTTGCCTCGGCAAGTGGGGGCAGGGCGTCGAGGTCGACCATTGCCACCTTACGGCCGGGCGAGCCGTCCCAGACTTCCCCCCGGCCAACCACGGTTCCAGGTCGAACGGCGGTCAGATCTCTCAGTTCCGCATGATCCTGAATGACGCAGCCGTCGCCGATCGTCACGGATGTTCCGATATGGCAATCGTTTCCGATGTCGATGCGCCCGACGATCATTTCGTTGCCGATCACCTCGACATTCGCGAGCTTGACCTTGGAGCCGAGGGTCGCCGCATCGCCGATGGATACGAGATCGATCGCCCCGACATCCAGATCGGAAATGATCGTGTCCTTGCCGACTCGGGCGCCGAGCGCCCTCATATACCAGCGGATCAGCGGCGAACCCTGCAACCATTTGATATGGATCAGGACGCTCAGATGCGACACCAGCCACCATCGGAAGTAATAGCTGCCCCAAAGCGGATAGCGTCCGGGTTTCATGCGACCGATGATCAGCCACTTGCCGGCGATCGCGATCATTCCCGTGATGATCTGGATGACAACGTAAATGCCGAGGAGTCCGAAAAGCTGCTGGAGAAACCCGAGTTCGCCCCCTGAAAGCATGAGATAGGTCACGAAAATGCCGAGCCATTGCGCGGTTGTCAGCGTCAGGATCACGACGAGGGAAAGCGCCTGAGCCGCGCCACATAGAAAGCGACGCAAGAGCGGGGGTGGCGTGAATGACAGGTCCTCGGCCTGGCGTACGCCACGTTCATCGAGAAGGGCGGCCATCGCCCGAATCGACCGTGCGCCATAGACATCCTGCAAGGTGATGCCGGCATAGGCTGGCACCTCGCGCACCGCCGAAATGAACCGGGCGGCCAAGAGCGAATGTCCGCCGAGATCGACGAAAAAATCAGCGTCGAACGGCAGGGCCTGTGCCCCAAGCACCCGCTTGGCCGCTTCAAGCAATGTCGCTTCTGTTTCGTTGCGCGGGGGCTCCTGCTCGCCGACACTGGCGGGCGAACTTAGCGGAGCGACCTTCAGGGTCTTTTTGTCCACCTTGCCAGAAACAAGGCGTGGCAGGGCGCCTACGGCTTCATAATGAGCAGGTATCATGTATGGCGGCAGCAGGTCGCGCAGACCGGCTCTCAGCACCGTTCCTTCCAGCGCCACGCCCGGCTCACCGACGACGAAGGCGACCAGTTGATCAAGGCCGTTTTCCGAGCGGAGAACGACGGAAGCCTGGGCCACGCCGGGTTGCACGCTGAGAACCGATTCGATTTCGCCAAGTTCAACACGAAAACCGCGGATCTTGATCTGGTCGTCGATGCGGCCATGGAACACGATGTTTCCGTCATCATCCAGACTGACGGAATCGCCAGATCGATACAGCCGCCGATCGGCGGCGGTGTCGACAAACGCCCCGAACGGATTGGCGACGAATTTCTCGGATGTCAGATCTGGTCGCCCCAGATAGCCATCGGCGACACCGGGTCCACCAATGAGAAGCTCGCCCTGCATCCCCGCCTGAAGGAGGTTCATTTCCTCGTCGGCGATGTAGCAGGTGTAATTCGCGATCGGACGTCCGATCGTCAGGGTGCCGCCGGGGAAAACATCCGTGGCGGTGGCGACGACGGTCGCCTCGGTGGGACCATAGGTATTGACGATTCGTCTGTCGGGGCGGGACCACTTCTGGACGATCGACGGCGGCAACGCCTCGCCACCCAGCAGGATCAGTTTTATCCCCGGCACGTCACGCGGCAGGATGCCCAGCAAAGTCGGCACGGTGTCGAGTACGCTGACGCCGGCCGCCTCGAGAATATCCGGCAGCTTTTCGACATCGCCCATCGTCGCGGACGTGGCGACGAACAGGGTCGCTCCTACGAGATAAGGCACCCAGATTTCTTCCATCGACAGATCGAAGGCGACCGAGGCTCCCTGGAAAACGATATCGTCGGGCGTGATGCCGTAAAGCGCATTGCTGGAGCGCAGGAAGTGACAGATGTTGCGATGACTGATGACGATGCCTTTGGGCGTTCCCGTGGAGCCCGAGGTATAGATCAGATATGCTGGATGATCCGTTGTCATGCCCGCAGGTCGTGGCGCGACGGGTACGCCGTCATCAAGCCTCGCAAGGCGGGCGGGCGTCCAGATGCTGGTCGACGCAGCCCTGGCTTTTTCGCTCAGTTCCGGCGCTGTCAGCAAGCCGATCGCTTTCGCATCCGCGAGGCAGGTGGCGATGCGGTCGACCGGCGCCTCGGCATCGAACGGGAGCCAGGCCGCACCTGAGAGCGTGATCGCAATCTGAGCGATGAGGAGATCGATCCCACGCGGCATCCACAAGCCGACGACCGAGCCTGGACCCACGCCAACCAGACCAAGGCCGCGCGCGATCTTGTTCGCCTCGACCCAAACCTGGCGATAGGTCAAGCTTCGCTCGCCGTCGGTCAAGGCCACCTGGTGGCCCCGCGCGTGGACGGTATCCGCGAAGATTTCCGCCAAGACCTCGTTCTTGATCAAATCGGGCCGTGGGTCGCCACGGAGCACGCTTAATCGTTGGGCCTGATCGGAGCCGGTGGGAAAACTGATGTTCATGCTGATGCTTGCGCGCCTGGACGGGAACGACGGGCTTCCGCCGCATGGTGACACGTGATGGATCACCCAAGATGGCGCTCGATCACTAATTTTCCAGAACAACGTCCTTTTCTGGCGCGAATTTGCAGCATCTGTCGTCGGACCCGACGCCTTGGTCGGCTATCAATGCGTCAGGCCGCGTAAGACATCTGCCGTCGGGAACCCGCAGCGACAGACCTCATCCTCTTATTACAGGGATATGACTGAATTCAGGGTGAACGGCCAGTGCAAGCCTGCAACAATACGCCAAGGTCAGACCCAGCGGAACCGGCCCTTTTCAATGATCATGACCCGCCCCTGCCAAATGTCCACGGAGGCGGCTTCCACAGGGTTCACGAGGCCCGTAAGCGCCAGTATGGCGCGCGCCACGCCGCCATGGCTAACAGCCAGCGTTGGGCCCTTCAGGTTTTCGAGCCAGGGTCTTATTCGTTCGGTCAGCATCGCATAGCTCTCGCCGTCGGGCGGAACATACAACCATTTGTCGCGCTCGCGCTGACGGGCCTTTTCCGGCTCCATTCGCCTCACTTCGCGCCAGGTCAAGCCTTCCCATCGACCAAACGTGATCTCACGCAGCGTTTCGACTGTTTCGAAGGCTCCCGAATCGGTGGCAAGGCGCGACTGTAGGATTCGCATCGTTTCCTGAGCGCGAGCCATGGGAGAACAAACAAAAGCGAAGCCGTCCGGTTCAAAAGCAAGCTGCTGGAGCCGTTCAGCGGCCTCGGCAGCCTGCCGACGGCCACGATCGTTCAGGGCAATGTCCTGACCACCTTGCAGCCGACCCTCGGCGTTCCAATCCGTTTCCCCATGCCTGACAAGATAGAGAGGAAACGCGAGCGTTACGGTTTTCATCGGGGGTCCGGCAAGGCGGGGTTGCTCGATGGACGCACTATTCCAATGAACAACGTTCGGTCAATCGACGAGACCGGAAACCACCCCGAAATCAGTTAATCGAAGCGGCGTTTCGAGCGCTCAGCTTCGCCGCGTTCATTTCACGCATGCCATTGATGAAATCTTCGGGAAACAGAAGCGAGCTCGGCGCGCTCAGGCCCATGAACTTGCCGATGTCGGCGACAAAAGCGCTGCAATTGTAGATCACCGCGTGCCACATCGGAGAACTGTTCTGCAATTTGCGAATATAGGCAAAGACCTTGCGAGCCTCATCCTGGGTCAGATCGACGCGAAAACGGGCGGTGACATATTCCTCTTCGAGATCGCCGTCGCTCGGTCCTGTCTCGGAAGGAACCGCGATGACATGGCCGATCGACCAAGGCACCGAGCTTTCGCCCGCCGGGTGAAGCCCCGCCACCTCGAACTTCTCGATTTCGCCACGGGAGTTCAGTTGTCCGAAAGCCGCGAATGTATGGCCGTAGCTCAGAGCGGAACGGGCCCGGAATTCGACGAAATGCGTTTTCAGACTGCGCGGTTCGTTCCGCAAGGCAGCGCGCGCGGTCTGCGCACGCGTGCGCGCTGGTGCCTCGATGCCGACGGACGAATGGTCGACCCTCTCCGTGTAATTTGGCGACGACGAGGGGCTGGCGGCGATTGCGGAAAGACTACCAATGGTTAGGGAAAGCGAAACGGCGATAACAACCCGGCCCGCCCAGGATATGTGAGTCATAACAAGATCTCCAATTTCACGAACCGATCACGATCAAGTTATAAGCCTGTATAAAACGAAGACAGCGGCCCACCGCAAAGCGATGGCCGCTATCTGGAACGTGCGGGGATTGGCGAACCAATCCCCGAATTTTAGAGAGCCTCAGCCCTTGTAGACGACCGGTGCCGAAGCGGGAGCCGGAGCGACAGGTGCCTTGCCTTTGCCCTTGCCCTTGCCAACACCGACGCACGCGGCGAGGCTGAGTGCAACGAGAACGGTTGCTGTAACTGAAAGAAGCTTTTTCATCTTGAAGACTCACCGTGTGATTGAAGGAGTACCAGCAAGAGCCGATATACTGAGACATTATCGACAGACCTACTCGATTCCTAGTGCAAAAAAGTCACAGTCTTGGGTTGAGGCGGAGACCAGGATCGTCATGGGTTCGGCGCTTCTGTGACAGCCGTCGAATGACGTGCCTGATCGCTAACCGGCATGCCTGAAAAATGTTCCGTGTTTGAGCAGTTTGTCGCTCGTAAGGCGGCTTTTTGTTGCCTGCGAGGCAAAAAAGACGCTTTTGTGTGCAGATATTTTACTGCAATCCGAGTGCTGGTAACGTTTCGTTCACCACGCCACAAATCACTTTCATGGTTTATTCTCCCTTATCAAGCGACAGATCGGGAGCGTCGGGGTTCTTCATGCCGACAACGTGATAGCCCGCGTCCACATGAAGGATTTCGCCCGTCGTTCCCCGGGAAAAATCAGAGAGCAGGAATGCGGCGGTCGCCCCGACATCCTCGATGCTGACGGTCTGACGCATGGGCGCGTTATACTCGTTCCACTTCAGGATGTAGCGAAAATCGCCGATACCCGACGCAGCCAAGGTCTTGATCGGACCGGCGGAAATAGCGTTGACGCGAATCTTGCTTGGTCCGAGATCTGCCGCCAGATAACGCACGCTGGCTTCGAGCGCGGCTTTCGCGACGCCCATGACATTGTAATGAGGCATCCACTTTTCCGCGCCGTAATAACTCAGGGTCAGAAGCGATCCGCCCTCCGTCATCAGTTTCTCGGCGCGCTGCGCGATGGCGGTGAAAGAATAGCAGGAAATCAGAAGCGACTGCGAGAAGTTCTGCTGCGATGTTTCGACGTAACGGCCGGTCAACTCATTCTTGTCGGCGAAGGCGATGCAATGAACTACGAAATCGAGACGTCCCCACAGCCGCTCCACCTCGGCGAAGACGGAATCGATTGTTTCCGGCACGGTTACATCGCAATGTCCGACGACTACTGCGCCGAGTTCGGCGGCGAGAGGTTCGACCCGCTTCTTCAGTTGCTCGCCCTGATAGGTGAAAGCGAGTTCCGCTCCGGCTTGGGCTGCTGACCGGGCGATTCCCCAGGCGATGGATCTGCTGTTGGCCACGCCCATCACCAGCCCTCTTTTCCCCTTGAGCAGTCCAGCCAGCGATGCTTCAGTCATGCGTCAATCCAAATTCAGGTCGATAGCCAAACGGCTTCAATAAACGAGCGCTTCATGAGAAGAAAGCCCGAACGCGATGCAGTCACGGCAATGTTCGATGGAGCGCGAAAGCCCGGCCTTCGCATCACACGAAGAGAAGCAATCAAATGGATGGAAGCGCTGAGCGGCCGCTGCGGCTCTGCCTGCGATCAGACCTGGGTTTCCCGCTTGCGGAGCAGATCGACAAGCTCGTCGTCGCCAGCCGGAAGATCGATATCGATGGCGGCGTAAAGATCGCCTGCTCCGCCATCGCCGGGTAACCCCTTGCCTCGCAGTCGAAAACTACGGCCCGAACTGGTCATGGGCGGCAGATTCATCTCGACCTCGCCGCTCAAGGTGGGAATACGCATCGCGCCTCCCAATACGGCCACCGAGAGGGGCACGCGCACCCTCACATTCAAATCCTTGCCCGAAACGGTGAAGCGGTCGTCGGGCTTGACCCTGACCGTCAGCAAGACGTCGCCGGCCTCACCACCATACGGGCTGGCGCGTCCAAGACCGCGAAGACGCATGACCTTGCCGTCGACCACACCCTTCGGCACAGTGATCTCGACTTCGCGACCGGTGGGCAGACGGACCTGCCGGGTCGTGCCCTCGACGGACTGGGCAAGGCTGATCGAAAGCGTGGCCTCGATATCCTCGCCTTTTGGCGGCGCGCTCTGCTGACGACCACCCGCTTCCGCGCCCCGGAACGTTCCGCGCCGCATGGCCTCACCGAACATCTCTCCGAAAATATCGGAAGCGTCGAAGGTCGCCCCACTTCGACCAAAGGGCTGGCCGTGGCCACGACTGTCGCCGAACCCTTCGAAGCCCTTGAAGCGCGGCTTGCCGTCATTGTCGATTTCGCCCCGGTCGAATTGAGCTCGCTTGTCGCTGTCGCCGAGGATTTCATAAGCTGTATTCAGCTCGGAAAAGCGATCCTGCGCCTTGGCGTCGCCGGTGTTGCGGTCGGGATGCAGGTCCTTGGCCCGGCGTCGATACGCCTTCTTGATCTCGGCGTCTGTCGCCGATTTCGTAACGCCCAGAATTTGGTAGGGGTCTCTGGTCACGGATGGCCTTGTCCGGATGCGCTCGCGACGGATCGAAATTGTTCCGCAGGTTCGACGACCGTTGATATGGGTTGATCGTCGCCAGACTGCAATATTCGCGCGGAGAGTTTCAGCGAAGGTAAAACATTAGCTTTTCCAAGGCCTCAGTTCCTTGATCGACCATTCGCCCCCGGAGGGCCTGCAGGCCGTGCCCTGGAGCTTGCGGGTGGCGGTCTGAAGAACGACGGTTGACAGAAAGGCACGGCAAACCTCGTCGCCTCTTAACACCGGACCGCTGACCGGGTGAAAGCTGCCCTTCATGCCCGATTCAGGGTTATCCCAGGATACTTCGGCGCCGTTGCCTTGCGGATCGAGCGCGAGGGCCATCGCACCTGCCGCCCGACGCCAGTCCTCGACGCCGAGTTCGGACGATAGGGGAGAAATCGGCTTGAATGGGCTGACAGAAGCCGTGGTGGCGACAAGGGCGGGTTCTGGCGTTTCGGCCTTCTCGAAGGAAAACATGGGCAGCGACCACGAACAGCCGCCGGTCAGCAGGCCAAGACCCAGTGAAAGAGCGAGCAATCCCTTTCGACATGCGCTACGGTCGGCTCGGCGCATTTTCGAGCGAAAATCTGTCAACGACGGAAAATCTGTCAACGACGCATGTGTCACGGTTACTGTCCGTCATATCTCGGTAACCTTATCAAGAGGCTAAAAGCGTTAATGTCCGGTGACTTTACGGAACTGAACGACCCCTTTCGACTATTCGAGGATTGGCTGGCGGAGGCAACCGCGGCCGAGCCGAACGATCCCAACGCCATGGCGCTGGCGACCGTCGATCCAGATGGACTTCCCAATGTCCGGATGGTGCTGCTGAAGGGTTTCGATCCCGGTGGCTTCGTGTTCTATACCAACACCGAAAGCCAGAAAGGCACGGAATTGGCCGCTCAGCCTCAGGCTGCGGCGGTGTTCCACTGGAAGAGCCTGCGGCGGCAGGTTCGAATTCGCGGGCCTGTCACTCAGGTCACATCCGAGGAGGCGGACGCCTACTTTGCCTCGAGACCGCGCGACAGCCGCATCGGCGCCTGGGCTTCGCAGCAATCCCGGCCGCTTGAAAGCCGGTTCGCCCTGGAAAAGGCCGTGGCGCGCCTTGCCGCCAAATATGCGATCGGCGAGGTCCCCCGGCCGCCGCATTGGACGGGATTCCGGATCTCGCCGGTTTATCTGGAATTCTGGAAGGATGGCGCTTTCCGGCTTCACGACCGTGCGGTATTCCGCCGGCAATCATCAACTGCTGACTGGACGAAAACACGCTTCTATCCTTGAGCGCATCTATCGTGGAATAACCTGCATCCGGCAGCCGAGTTGGTCGCTCCACCTGAGATTAACCTTCAAGGTTCACATCATCATGAATTCCGAGCCGACGACATCGCAGGCCGAAATGATTCAGGCCATGATGAAGCACCTGCCCAAGACTGAGCCTGGCAAACGCCCCGTCATGGTCCTGACCGGTGCGAGCCGCGGCATCGGGCACGCCACGGTCAAGGTTTTCGCCATGGCGGGTTGGCGAATCCTTTCATGTTCGCGACAGGCCTTTTCCGACAAGTGCCCCTGGCCGTCGGGCGCTGACGATCACATCCAGATCGATCTTGCCGACGTCGAGGACACCATGCGCGGCATCGCCGAAATCAAGAGGCGGCTGGCGGCCGAGGGCGGCAAGCTCAACGCGCTGGTCAACAACGCCGGCATTTCACCCAAGGGCCCCGATGGCGAGCGGCTTGGCGCCGCCACGACCTCGTTCAACGACTGGCACAAAGTGTTCCAGGTTAATCTGTTCGCGCCGATCAAGCTTGCGCGCGGACTTCTCGATGAACTCATTGCCGCCAAGGGCTCGATCGTGAACGTGACCTCGATCGCCGGCAGCAGGGTTCACCCCTTCGCAGGTGCCGCCTATGCGACCTCGAAAGCCGCATTGAGTTCGCTGACCCGCGAGATGGCGGCGGATTTCGGCCCCATGGGCGTACGAGTCAATTCGATCTCGCCAGGCGAGATCGACACGTCCATCCTGTCGCCGGGCACGGACAAGATCGTCGAGAAACTGCCCTTGCACAGGCTGGGCTCGACAGAGGAAGTGGCTCGCGCCATCCACTTCCTCTGCTCGGACGCCTCCAGTTACGTGACCGGAGCCGAGCTTCACGTGAATGGCGGCCAGCACGTCTGACGGCGGACAAGAAGGCGGCGTAATCTTGGCGTGGGTCCAGATCGGACCTCCGAATCCGTTGGCGTAAGCCCCCTGTCGTAGTTGGCGCTTGGCGCTGCCATTCGCGCGTCATGAAATTGCGATCAGAATGTCACCTCGACAGCCTAGCGTCGATGGATGCCGAAGCAGCCTGTTTGCGGGCGGAATGGCCTCTTCAAGGGAAACGCGACAATGAAGAATACGACATCCGTCCTTGCAATGCTGCTCTGCGGCGTCACCGCGTTGAGCGCCGATTTCGCGTTGGCGCAGCAAGGAACCTTGAATGGCGACAAAGTGCTGGTAACCGGCCATCGCGGCGCGCCGGGCTACCTGCCCGAGCACACGCTCGAAAGCTATCGCATGGCGATCGCGATGGGGGTCGATTTCATCGAACCCGACCTGGTCGCGACACGGGATGGCATTCTCATCGCGCGGCATGAGCCGATGCTCGGCGGTACGACGGATGTCGCCACGCGACCTGAATTCGCCGCGCGCAAGACGACGCGACGGGTCGACGGAATCGAGACGAACGACTGGTTCGCCAGCGACTTCACCTTGGCCGAAATCAAGACGTTGCGCGCGAAACAGGCTTTCGCCGAGCGCGATCAATCGCACAACGGCAAGTATCAGATCCCGACCTTCCAGGAAGTCATCGATCTGGCGAAATCCGAAAGCGCGCGACTCGGGCGCTCGATTGGAGTCTACCCCGAGACCAAGCATCCGATCTTCCACATGGCGATCGGCCTGCCGCTGGAGGACCGCCTGCTCGACACCTTGAAAGCCGAAGGCTGGACGAGCAAATCCTCGCCCGTCATCATCCAGAGCTTCGAAGTCTCGAATTTGAAGTACTTGCGTACGAAAACGGACGCGCGCCTCGTCCAACTCGTTGATGCGGACGACGTCGACAAGGATGGCGGCATCGTTCTGGCGGCGCCCTCCGATAAACCCTACGATTTCGTCATTACGGGCGACAAGCGCACCTTCAA
>JAESGE010000212.1_pt1 | contig 25613 bp, 20 predicted proteins | sample 9269601 | NCBI WGS metagenome assembly JAESGE01 (sample SAMN14515569, study PRJNA621662) | algae metagenome | isolation source: Tolypothrix brevis GSE-NOS-MK-07-07A and co-occurring heterotrophs from wet... | place: USA: Grand Staircase Escalante National Monument, Utah | collected 2006-04-16
AGCAGAATACGCCGATCAAGAAGTGGAATACTACCAATTGGTAAGGACCACCGTTGTACAACCACTCATCTAAGGAAGCTGCTTCCCAGATTGGGTAGAAGTGCAAGCCAATTGCGTTAGAAGAAGGTACAACTGCACCAGAGATAATGTTGTTTCCGTAAATCAAGGAACCTGCAACAGGCTCACGGATACCATCGATGTCTACTGGGGGTGCTGCGATGAACGCAATGATGAAGCAGGTGGTAGCGGCTAGCAGGGTTGGAATCATCAATACGCCGAACCAACCGATGTATATGCGGTTTTCGGTGCTGGTGATCCAGGTGCAGAAGCGTTCCCATACGTTACCGCTTTCGCGACGTTGTAAGGTTGTGGTCATGAGTTTATAATTGCTGTGAATTTTGAACAATGTATGAGGCAAATTTGTTTTTTGCCTGTATTAATACTTTACATGTTTTTAAGGAATTGTGGCATTTATATTTATTTATAGATATTATCTTTGTAATAAGCTTTTCTTATGTTTGTACGCAAGATGGTCTTTGAGGTAGTTGAGAACTGAAGCCAGGGGATGCTAGAAATCGAAGTAAATATAAGGTAAGCTGCCTTCAGGAGCCAATAACCAAACGGCATAGAGACATAGTGGCACGAAGAAAAGCTTGACAGTCCAATGGAACTGCAACTTTAAGTTACGGTTAAAGGCATACACTATAGCCATAAGCCCAGCTAAAATCGTTAGCACCCAAGCGAGTTGGGATTGGCTAAGATTCAAAGCTTCTACATAAACCTTTTCGACAAACTGCGTGTCTGCGGAATGACCCCAAAGATGCTGAATTACTAAAGAAGAGTCTTGGAGATTGGGTAAGCGGAAGCAGATCCAAGAGGTGAAAACCATTATTTGAGTTAGCAGCCAAGCTAATACAATACCTATAGGATTTTGCCAGAAGTCTTCTAGATTTTCAAAGCGATCGCTTATTACATCAGTCAGTCGATGAATTACCAAAGCTAAACCGTGGTAAATACCCCAAACCACATAACCCAAAGCTGCACCATGCCAAATCCCAGCAATTAACATCACAATAAATAAATTCAAGCAGGTGCGATTCAAACCGCGACGGGAACCACCCAAAGGAAAATATATATAGTTACGCAACCAATCGCCAAGCGTCATGTGCCATCGTCGCCAAAAATCAGCAATATTCGTGCTGAAATAAGGAAAGTCAAAATTTTCTGGCAAAACCAAGCCGAAAAGCAAAGCACTACCACGGGCAATGTCTACGTAACCATTAAAATCTAAATACAATTGCAATCCGTAGGCAAATGTAGCCAACCATAAATCAGTACTACCTGCCCTTTGCAAATTACCAAAACATAAATCTACAAAAATTCCCAGATGGTCTGCAAAAATACCTTTTTTAACTGCACCTCTAGCAATTAACCATAATCCCTCTGCCACAATATCAGGAGTAGGAAATTTCAGCGCACTAAATTGATTTTCTAGCTTGTGAAAGCGAGTAATCGGACCAGAAATCAATTTGGCAAAGAAAAATTTGTAACTAGCAAACTTGATAAATTCCCCAGTAGCCGGCGCACCGCGATAAACATCAACTAAATATGCAATGCACTCAAAGGTAAAAAATGAAATGCCCAATGGTGCAATTATTTTAAAAGAATCACTTGATGCAGGTAACTGGAAAACAAATTTAAAGAAAGGTTGTAAATATTTGAAACCGAATAGTAGCAAAACATTTAAAATTATACCTAGCCACAAAATCTTTAACCGGCGACGATTCCAATCAGCTTGAGCAAATTGCCAATCTTCGTTAGAAATTCGCCAATCGAGAGTATGTTCTCCTGGTGAAGTATTTTCTCCTAACGCCAAACCAAGACGAAAGTTAATAAAAACTAGTGCTAATAGTAGCGGTATATATTGAGCTTGCAAAGATGCGTAAAACACCAGACTTGCAATCAACAATGTCCATAGCCGCAATTTTTCCTGTGCTAAAGACCAATAAATTCCCAGCACACTCAGTAAAAATAATCCGTAGACAATTGATATAAAATTCATTTAATTAGTCATCAGTTAGGAGTTAGGAGTTAGGAGTAATAACTCTCCTTGTCTCCTTTTCAAGACAGTTTTTACTTTGTAGTCCAAGGAATCATTGGATCATTTGCCAGCTTTTTCGAGACTTCGTATGCTCCGAAGCGGTTAAGATGGCTAGGGTCAGAAAAGTTTTTACTTGTCTGGGGAAATAGTTTGGTTAAATCCCGATAAATCAAGCTAGAATTTGTTACCTGACTCGTCATATACTGTTGAAATTCTTGCTCATATTTGATGCGTACTGGGTCTAAATAATCTGCCGTCAAGGGCATATTTACAAATACGAGAGAAATTTTTCGAGCTTGGGTAAACTCTAGCACTGTTCGGAAGGCGACATCTTGTTCACCTGCTACTTTAAATGATTTGTAATCGTTGTCGTAACTTCCGGAAACTTTGGGATGTTTTTGATAGTAATTGCGAGGATTGAAGCGGAGAGATAAAGGTAAAAATCCATCAAAATCAACTGCCTGCTGAGAATCTTCTTCAATGTTTTCAGTTGTTTTTGAATCTGACGTAACCAGTTTATAACTACTAATTATCGGCGAAGATTTGAATTTTTTGTTTAAGAAAGCTTTTAATCGATCGCGCTGTTGATATGTAGCCGAAACATTAGCTAAAGCTTCATTTAAAGATTGATTAACAGCTTGATAGCTATTAACATTTTGATTTTCGGCTTTTGTTTTTTGTTGTTCTTTGGTTGCTGCTTGAACATCATTAGTGCTACTATTAGGTAGTACTTTCTGAATTGCTTGTTGATAACCGGCTGATGCAGCGATCGCTTGAAAGGTTGCATCATCTCGACCGCTATTAAATGCACGGGAACCATCTGCCCATATAATAATTTTGGGTAATTCTGATGGCTCTAAAACTCGGCGAATGATAAAATCTACAACTTTGGCTGTGGCTCCATTTATACCAAAGTTAAACACATCAATACCGGGATAACCCTGAGTCGCCAAAGCTTTGTCAAGTGCTGCGGGATCTATTCCCCTCAAAGCGCGAGAGGAACCAATAATTAAAACCTTTGGGGGAGTACCAGTTTTAGCTAGACGCTGTTTATACAATGCCAGTTGCTCATCTAATTGTCTAGCATTGAAACTGGGCATTTGCGATCGCGCTGCCAATAAAATCGCCGTTGCGGTTGCCTTTCCTCTTGGCGGCGTATTATCATCTTTGGTAAATCCAGAAGCGTTGAATACAGAACTTGCGTTTTGAGATTTTTTACCAGAAGTATTGGCAAAAAAGGCAGTTCTTTTACCTTGATTTTTGTCATCATTCACAGAAGACGATTTTGGCGCGATGGGAGCAACTTTTGGTTTCTGCGTAGTCAGAGCAAGGGTTTGACCTAATATCCAATCGGTTTGCAAGGTCAGCAATAATCCCAGCGTTCCCCAAACCAAAGCGGTTTTTAACCCTTGGTAATCAGCGTTTCGCTCAGTTGAGTCTTTTTCTATCAATAGCTGCGTTGCCAAAAGAGTTTTTCTCGCGGTTGCACTCCAACATCGAGCCACTTCGGTGACAAAAATGTGAACTTCCTCGGTTGTTAAATCGGGACGCAAAATTGGCTCACTACTCTCGGAGGATAAAAGCTCGTTAACGTAGGCAGATGTGGCTGCAAATTCTGGGGTAGCTTCTGGTACTAAAAGTTGGCGTTGCTCAAAATCAACGCCATAATTCCAAAAAGGCTCTTTATTACCAGCACGCCGACCGTACACCCTTACTCCGATTATATTAGGTATTTTTAACTGGCGGACGCACTGAGTAACTTTGGGGGCGACTTTTTTTCTTCCTGGACAAATCGGTGCATCACACATAACGTGTAGCAAGTCACCTTTTCTCAGCAAAAGTACGCGAATACCACCTGTTTTCAGGCGTAAATTTAAGTCTGGATTAAGTAAACGCTCGATTAAAAAATGAATCGCCGGCTCATCCCCAGAACTTGCCAACTCCATAGCTGATGAGGAAAGTGCCGGATGTTGGGATGCGGGTAAATTGAGCCAATCAATCCAATCTGGTTGCTGTTCGGTGGTTTTTTGTCCGTAGACGGTGGCTGCAAGAATTCCTTGGGGTGCGATCGCTTCTAACTGAGTTACGATAGCGTTCCAGCACGCCGTTTTATCTGGGGTTGCTTCCTTGGCAGTTGAGGTGCAAAATACATGTAGGGTCGATTCTTTCAAAGAAGCAAGCACCGTAACTTTTAATTCTGACAAAGCTGCACCGAGAAGAAGAGCGATCGCTTGTATATCTCCCCAACGTGCCCACTCTTTCAGCATTACCTCAGGAGGGGTCAAATCTATCCGTAGCAACCACTCCGGCTTGATTTCGCCAACAACTTGCGAAGCGATAACAGCATCTTTATAGCCGACTAGTTTTAAATCCCGTAGTTTCTGAGCTACAGGTTCGGCAATTAAAGATGGATCGGGACTGTAGCTCGACTGACAAAATATCCACAGACGATTTTCTTCTAAAGAACCCTTCTGTTCTGACTGTTGGTTCTTAACCTTGACTTCAACTGACACACCCAAAGTACTCAACGTTTCGCTGAGATAACGAGCGATCGCATCTGGGTGTCCTTGGCGTGCCAAACTTTCATTAGAGACAATCATTGCCCCACCAGGATTGATGCTGGATTTTTCCGCATCTTGAATCAGGGCTTGATTTACCTGTTCTAAATGTCTGTCGAGTTGATTTAAATAAACTTGATGACACCATTCCGGTCGCTGCTCTCCTTTTGTGCGACCATAAACAAATACTTGGTATATTGCAGGTTCCTGGTTTTTTGTCAACATTTCTAAGTCGGTCTGCTGTAACGCTTGCAGCAAGTCCGACAGAGTTTGCCAACGTTGAGGACAATCTCGACCTTCACAAAGAATGTGTAAGTCGTTTCCTCGCAACTGGATTTTCACCCCGAAAGTGTTTATACCTGTTGCTTGGCTTACCCATTGCGCTAAGGATTTCTGGCGTTCTAGTGATGCTGTGTTCATGCTCAGTAGACTTTACAAAAAGCTAGTTTTGAGGGGATAAAGCATTGGGGAGGCAGTGCGTTGCAGAGGAACACGACCGTTATGTAGCGTCTCCCACAAGAGAAGCACCTGCCTTCATTGGGCATGGGGCATAGAAGAAGAATCTTCCCAATGATTTTGACCGTTGACCGTTGACCGTTGACCGTTGACCGTTGACCGTTGACCTTTGACCAATGCCTTGTAAACTAGAACCATAGATTTATCACCCAACTGAAGTTTTTTTTAACACTATTGTTACCTTATAAGCTTGCATAATAAACAATGAGAGTTTAGTGAAATTGCCAGGGACTTTACTTTTGCTTCAATTATTCTTTCAATAATCACCTCTTAGAGATGCCTTTTATGGAACACTCATCCAACTCTGGATTAAATCTGGGTTTAATTAGTATTCCCCAGTCTTTACTTTTGCAAACAGGTACAGTGTCTATACTACTGTTGCTTTTAGCACAAAAAGCAAGTCAATCGGCACTAGTTGTTATGGGACAAGCCAGTGAAGAAATTTTTCGGGGCGATCGCTTACCCATTCTCAACTTCCCAAATGAAGACGAATGAAGCCGAAGTTAAAGATTATAGTCTGAAATTTCGGAAATTTAAGTTAGTGCGATCGCAAAGCGCGTCCTATGCCTCAACAAAGCTCCGCTTTGCTGCCTTGAATCAGAGATTCGAGGGAAGGATTTCTGAAGAAAACCCTTTGGGCATATACGGATGATCGCGTTAAGGATAACGCCCTAACTTCACAAACCAAGAATTGTCAACAGTAATCGGCTCTACTAAAATAGAAGATATGAGTTCAGTTTTATACTCTTTGGCTCAGGCTGAAAATATCTACCCCACTTCAGAATTATTTTTGCGCCACCGTCTCCAAGTAGTTGAAGAATTGTGGGAGTCGGTTCTGCGGCAAGAATGCGGTCAAAAGATGGTAGATTTATTGCAACAACTACGGGATCTGTGTTCCCCAGAAGGACAAGCCAGAAACGATCAAGCGTCCGAAGTCTTCAATTTGATTGAACAACTTAATATTAACGAAGCCATCCGCGCAGCTCGTGCCTTCGCTTTATATTTCCAGTTGATCAATATTATCGAACAAGACTACGAACAACGGCAGCAATTAACTCGCTATGAAGTAGAATCAGGCTGCATAGAACAAGAAAATCTACCAAACATCACCTCTTCATCCAACCACGGAGAAAATGATACACCAGTAAACAGCGGATTGGGAGCGAATATGCTAACAAAAAGCTGGTGTGCTTCTGCCAACGACAAACAAAAAGGAACTTTTGCCGCGTTATTTCCTTTATTATTTAAACTGAATGTACCACCGCAGCAAATTCAACGCTTGATTTCTCAATTGGATGTGCGTTTAGTCTTTACCGCGCATCCCACAGAAATTGTTCGTCATACCATCCGCGAGAAACAGCGACAGGTAGTAAAACTACTGCAAGAACTGGATGCAGTAGAAAGCCGCGCTGGAAATACATCTGGAGGATATCCTTGGGAAGCAGCAGATTTACGCGAACAATTGCTAGAAGAAATTCGCCTGTGGTGGCGTACTGATGAGCTACATCAGTTCAAACCAAGTGTACTCGATGAAGTAGACTATACGTTGCATTACTTCCAAGAAGTGTTATTTGATGGCATTCCGCTACTGTATAAACGCTTCAAATACGCTCTAGCTAACACTTTTCCCTGGTTAGAACCCCCTAGCAAAAACTTTTGCAGGTTTGGTTCTTGGGTAGGTTCAGACAGAGATGGGAACCCATCAGTCACACCAGAAACCACCTGGCAAACAGCTTGCTATCAGCGCAAAATGGTGCTAGAAAAATATATTCAGTCTGTGAAGCAGCTGATTGAATTATTGAGTGTGTCGATGCACTGGAGTGATGTTTTGCCAGATTTGCTGGAATCTCTAGAATTGGATCAATCGCAGTTAAGCGAAATATATGACGCGCTAGCGCTGCGTTATCGGCAAGAACCGTATCGACTGAAGCTTTCTTATGTACATAAAAGGCTGGAGAATACACGCGATCGTAATCTAGCTTTATATAAACGGGAAACGCCAAAAAATGAAGATGTCCCAATGTACCGTTCCGGAGCAGAATTTTTAGCTGAGTTGCGATTGATTCAACACAACCTGACAGAAACAGGTTTAAACTGCCGCGAACTAGATAATCTGATTTGTCAAGTCGAAATTTTTGGCTTTGACTTAACGCAATTAGATATCAGACAAGAATCATCTCGCCATGCTGATGCGCTAAATGAAATTCTCGAATACCTGCAATTATTGCCCTTATCTTACCACGAACTATCAGAAGCTCAAAGAATAGCTTGGTTAGTGGGGGAATTGCAAACCCGGCGTCCGTTAATTCCCGCAGAATTGCCATTCTCCGAAAAAACTAACGATGTAATTGAAACTTTCCGCGTCGTGCGATCGCTCCAACAAGAGTTTGGTGTCAATATCTGCCAAACTTACATTATTAGCATGTGCCGCGAAGTTAGCGACGTACTCGAAGTACTACTTTTAGCCAAAGAAGCAAGACTTTTTGATCCAGGTACAGCGGTAGGCAGCATCCAAGTAGTTCCCCTATTTGAAACGGTGGAAGACTTGCAACGCTCAAGAAACGTCATGCGTCAACTGTTTGAACTACCTTTATATCGCGCTTTATTAGCCGGCGGGTATGAAGTAGGAGAAGCAGGAGAAGTAAGTAGAATTTCTCCCTCATCTCCCTCATCTCCCTCATCTCCCCTCCCCCCCTCCTCCCCTCTCAGCCTTAACTTGCAAGAAGTCATGCTGGGGTATTCTGACAGTAATAAAGACTCTGGTTTTTTGAGCAGTAACTGGGAAATTCATAAAGCTCAAAAATCATTGCAAACAATAGCCGAAGATTATGGCGTGAATGTGCGGATTTTCCACGGTCGCGGTGGTTCTGTGGGACGTGGTGGTGGACCGGCTTATGAGGCGATTTTGGCGCAACCTGGTCACAGTATTAATGGACGTATCAAGATTACAGAACAGGGTGAAGTTTTGGCATCCAAATACTCTTTGCAGGATTTGGCTTTGTATCATATGGAAACCATTACTACAGCTGTAATCCAAGCTAGCTTGTTGCGGACAGGGTTTGATGATATTGAACCCTGGAATGAGATAATGGAAGAATTAGCAGCGCGATCGCGTACACATTATCGCTCTTTAATCTACGATCAACCTGATTTTATCGACTTCTTCCACCAAGTAACGCCAATAGAAGAAATCAGCCAATTACAGATTAGCTCTCGTCCGGCGCGTCGTCCATCTGGAAAGAAAGATTTAAGCAGTCTGCGAGCTATTCCTTGGGTATTTAGTTGGACGCAAACTCGATTTTTGCTGCCTTCTTGGTATGGTGTCGGCACAGCTTTACAAGAATTCTTGAATGAAGAACCCGAAGAGCATTTAAAATTATTGCGTTACTTTTACGTGAAATGGCCCTTCTTCAAGATGGTAATTTCCAAGGCAGAAATGACCTTGGCAAAAGTAGACATTCAAATGGCGGAACATTACGTCCAAGAATTATCGCAACCAGAAGATAAAGCCCGTTTTTACAAGGTGTTTGAACAAATTGCCAGGGAATTCTATCTGACACGAGATTTGGTGCTGAAAATCACCGATCACAAACGACTTTTGGATGGCGATCCTGTTTTGCAACGTTCAGTTCAATTACGTAATGGAACGATTGTCCCGCTAGGCTTTATACAGGTGTCTATCATAAAGCGCTTACGCCAATCAATGACTAATACCACCTCTGGAGTTATCCATTCTCGTTACAGTAAGGGTGAGTTGCTACGAGGGGCATTGTTAACTATAAATGGTATTGCCGCCGGTATGAGAAATACGGGTTGAGGTCTCCTTACCAAGAAGAGGGGTTGGGGGTGAAGTTTTAATATGTACTTCATGCACCTGGGAACCGCTATAGAACGCACATTACTTTCAAACAACTTCTTTAATTCCCCTCTTCAAATTCCCAGTCCCTAATCTTGAGACAAACGTTTAACCGCTTCTCCTCCCAACATTTGATGAGCTTGTGCAAGAAAGTGGGGAATTTTGTCAGCGTGGGGACTGTGGATAAGACATTGCTGCAAGTTTAGTTTGTCTACTTGATCTGCTTTGTTACCGGGAAACCAGTTACCACCATTACCAAGGAGGTTGTAGCGCATTTTGGCATATTCGAGCATATCATAGGCGATCGCTAAATTCCTCAACCACAAAATCATCGGAATATTTACGTTTCCTGGTGTTTCGTTATGAGTAGGTAAATTGACATTCCAGGTTTTCACCCAGTTTTCTCCCAAAGTAGCGATCGCTTCTTCTTCCAAAGCAGCCAAAATCGGTGATAAAATATCTGATGCATTATCCAGCAACTCTAAAGTCTTTAAATGCTCATCAAAATCTTGCGGTTTTGACGCTCCCAAACTCAGAGTATGCACCTGGGGATGACTCAGACAAAACAAATCATTAAACACCATCGGACTCAAGGGAGCGCAAAGATTTACTAACTTTTGTGGCGGTTCGTATAACTTTCCCCCTTTATCTGATGGGCTAATAATAAATACCCCCATATCATGGTGATTTGCCGCTTCAATTGCCGCCCAATTATTTTGATTAATATAATACCAATGCAAGTTAACATAATCAAATTGATTAGTATTAATTGCCTCAATAATAATATCTGTTGAACCATGCGTAGAAAAGCCAATAAATTTAACTTTTCCTTGCGCTTGCAGCTTTCTAGCTACATCCAAACAGCCACCGGGACGAATACAATAATCTAAGGTTTCCGGATTATTAATGCCGTGTAACCCCAGCAAATCTATATAATCTAGCTGGAGATTTTCCAGCGACTTTTCCAGATTGCGTTCAAATTGTTTTGCATCTGCTTCAGGATTCACTTTAGTTTGAACAATCAACTTTTCGCGGGGAAATTTCGGCAATATTTGTCCTAACTGCACCTCAGAAGTACCATAACCACGAGCAGTTTCAATATGATTAATGCCTACTTCTAAAGAACGTCTAATCGTAGTTTCGAGATTTTCTTGATTGTTACGTGGAATTTCCGACTGCGGTACATCCTGCCATTTATATTGATATCTCATACCACCGCAGGAAAAAACCGGTATTTCTAATTCTGTGCGTCCAAATCGTCTATATAGCATATGTGAATTTGGGATTTTGGAATTTTGGCTACTACGTTCATTCCTATGATGACAAAAATCCGGTCAATAAGTATTTATAACCACAGATGCACCCAGATAATTAATCTTAAATTTCAAATTATCAAACTACATACTTACTACAAAACCTTTTTAAGCCCTAGAAATAAGACAAACGATGTAGTACGGCAAGGCAATTTTTGCAAAATATAAAAAATATCCTCAAAAATCAGAAACATAAACGGTTAGATGTGAAGTCTTTAAAAGCGACACACTTGATTAACAAGTGCTTGTGTGAATCAGGACTTACGCACGGACTACGAATTTCTGTCATTGCGACGTCAGGAAGCAATATTCACACAAGAAAACTTTTGTCAATGTGTAAGTCGAAATCTTATTTAGTAAAACCACAAAATAATTATAGGGAGGAACTAATGCAGCAAAATTCAACTACTCAAACAACAACTAACAGCGTTGACTTACGCTCCCATAACCTACACAATTCTGTGAACAATGTTATGGGAGCTTTAATTATTATGTTTCCCATTATGTTGTTTGTAGGGGTGAAAGCTTATAAAGGATATCGTGTTGCTCTTCTACGCAAACAAATAGCAACTTTAGAAAAATTATGGCATTTAGATGTCAAAAATAAGAAGTTTTAAAGGAGTAGAGACGCGATTAATCGCGTCTGTACAATATTAGTGGTTAGTGGTTATACCAATTCTTTATGAGGCTGCGCTTAATAACCCGACGAGTAAACTCGCGGCTACACGTACAGAGCTTACCTGCGTGGGCTAAATTAGGCGCAGCTTCACACATAAATGGTATTAGGAGTACTTTTTTACAACCAACAACTAACAACTAACAACTAACAACTAACAACCAACAACTAACAACTATCAACTATCAACCAACAACTATCAACCAACAACTATCAACCAACAACTATCAACCAACAACCAACAACTAACCAATTACTAAATCTGTCTTACTAAGGGCTGACCATCTTTGACTTCACCAATTAAAACTAAATCTACACAGTTGACAAAGATGCCATTTTCTAACACACCAGGAATGTTATTGAGCGTTTTTTCCAGGTTAATGGGATCGTCAATATTGTCAAATGTAACATCAAGTACCATATTGCCTTGATCGGTGATCACAGGTCCAGCTTTTCTTACACCCATGCGAAGTTCTGGTTTACCGCCGAGTTTTTTAATTGCGTTAATAACCGGAGTAATTGCCATCGGGATAACTTCAACAGGCACGGGGAAGCTAGAACCCAATCGCTCAACTAACTTACTACTATCGACAACGACAATAAACTGATTTGCTAAGTAGTCTACTACTTTTTCGCGGGTATGTGCGGCGCCGCCACCTTTAATCAAATTCTTTTGTGGATCAACTTCATCAGCGCCATCAATGGCAATATCGATGTGGTCAATAGCATCTAAAGTGGTCAGAGGGACCCCGTACTGCTTTGCCAACACTTCTGATTGAAACGATGTAGGCACACCAACAATATCTTTAAGTTCACCAGACTTGAGGCGATCGCCTAAAAATTGTATTGTATATGCTGTGGTTGACCCTGTACCCAACCCCACAATCGAACCTGATTTTACTAAATTGGCGGCGGCTTTGCCAACTTCTTGCTTCATCAACTTTACCGGGTCTGCTGCTGCGGTCATAACCAAACTCCTCAAAAACTGGCTATAGTCCATCTTAGTGGTCAGTTGCCACTTGCGGATAGAGGGTGCGATCGCATTTAACCAGGATATATTTGACGCAACCAGAAATTATAAATTTGTAACAAAATAAGTGCGTTTGTAACAAAAACAAGTCGTTTGGTTCAGAACACAAGTCCGTTGGTTCAGAACACAAGTCCGTTGGTTCAGAACACAAGTCGTTTGGTTCAGAACACTTATGTAGATCCTGTTTAGTCAATTTCTGGTGAAATCTATCCACCTCATACTCGCGAGTGCGATAATTCCCAAGAGGGACGCGCACGGGCAGTGGTTAATTAAGGGGGAGAGGATGACAGTTAAGCGACTAATTTTAATGGTGTTGACGCTGGTTGCGATCGCCATAGCTAGTTTCTCTTTATTTGACAGTTGGCGACAACCTCAATTCCAAAGTCGTCTGGAACTATATCAAACAAATATTGCATTGCAAGCGACACAATGGGAACCGCCAAAGGATGACAGCGGTAATTTGAAGCCAGCTCGTGAAGCAATACTCGGTGATAAACCTCTAGAAGCGGCAACAAATCAGTATCAAGATGTGCGTGAAGCTGCTGAAACTAATTTGGAAAAAACTAAAAACCAATTAGCAAAGCTGGAACCTGATCCAGAATTTCCTACCCCTAGCAATGCCTCCCGCGAACTACAGCAAAAACAATTGCAGCAGTCGCAAAATCAACAGCAAAAATTCATTGCTGAATTAGACTTGCGACTGGGAATTTTACAAGCACAGCAACAACAGTCACAAACAGCTATCAAAACTTGGGCAAAATTGCCTGAATCAAACATCGATTTGAAATTGAAGGAAACTGCTGCTGTTTTGACTGGGTTGTGGAGCGATTCTCCGCGTTTGTTGCCAAATGCTCAACAACTAATTCAAGAAAATTTAGAAGGTTGGTTTACTTCTACAGCTCTCACCCAGCTTTATCAACTCCAGCAACGACAAGAAGCACTTTCAACCCTTGAAGTTGCAAAACAAGCGTCGGCTTATCAAGCTTTGGTGAAATTAGCAGTTATCGCCACAATCCCTACTTTAACAGCTTTGATCGGTATAGGACTGCTGATTTTTTTAATTGGTCAGCGTTTGATTAAGGGAAAAGCCGCTTTATTAGCTCAAAATGGCGATCGCCTTTGGACAACTCCTTGGGGTGTGGAAACAATTTTGCAAGTCTTGGTTGTCGGCTTTTTCTTGTTTGGACAACTTGTAGTGCCTATTTTGTTGTCGCTGCTCCCGATTTCCCGTCCTGTAGATAATGTCAAAATTCAGGCTTTTTATGTCTTAGTTAGTTACTTGCTGCTATCATCGGGTGCGTTATCAGTGCTGTATTTTTCGCTCAAGCCCTTTTTGCCCCTAGAGTCCGACTGGTTTCGCTTAAATGTGCTAGACAAGTGGTTTTTATGGGGATTAGGCGGTTATTGTGCAGCTCTGCCCATAGTCGTGGTAGTATCTTTGATTAATCAACAATTATGGCAAGGACAAGGTGGCAGTAATCCCTTGTTGCAACTGGCGCTAGAAAGCCAAGATACTACCGCACTCAGCATATTTTTCTTTACGGCAGCGATCGCCGCACCTTTATTTGAAGAAGTTTTGTTTCGCGGCTTTTTGCTCCCCTCTCTCACTCGTTACTTTTCTGTGTGGGGAGCAATTTTTGTCAGTGCTTTGTTATTTGCGATCGCTCACTTGAGCTTATCGGAAATTCTGCCCCTGTCTGCTTTAGGAGTCGTTTTAGGAGTTGTTTACACGCGATCGCGCAACCTCCTTGCTCCCATGCTCCTCCACAGTCTCTGGAATAGTGGTACATTACTCAGCTTATTTTTACTTGGCAGTAATAAATAGCAATTCACTTCTACGGTTGACAAAATCTATATTTGTTGCTTTCCTTTAAAGAAGGAACAAGAATTGCAGAGAGTTATTGCGTAAGTTCTATACTTTTTGCAACAATTTCAGACAAAAAATCCGGACAGAAACAGCTTTACCTGTAGAAAGTCATATAGCAGAGCAGTTAATTCTTTGCAAATAGAATTATCTCGCATCACATGAGCTAAAGCTGCTGTGCTGGGATTTTATCTCGCTTCAAAGTTGCCAATACTCATTCAGAACAAGAATGGTTTTAAACGATACCTAAAAAACCTATCCTTGTTCAGGTTTTAGCGTTGCTTATACAATCGTGGCACAAAGAGCGATCGCAATTTTTAATTACACCAAAATCCCGAACTTTTAGACATCGATAAAAGAGCAACATTAATATGAGAAATCTCAATTCCAGTCAAGCTAACAAACAACTTTTAGCTGGTTACTGTGGCATTATTTTCGGTGGTTTTGGCGTTCATAAGTTTATTTTGGGGTACACTCCAGAAGCCTTAATTATGCTGCTTGTTTCCGCAGTTGGTGGTTATTTTACCTACGGATTTAGCTTGTTAATTATGCAACTTGTAGGTTTAATCGAAGGCATGATTTATTTGAACAAAAATCATCAAGAGTTTATTAATACTTACTTTCGCAATAAACAGGGCTGGTTCTAGAAGTTATTGATTTCAAAGTAGTATTAAAATCCTCAGGGACGAGCGGTAAACCGCTCAATACGAAGAGCGGAGAGTATTTTACATTGTTTATGGTTAAAAATAAAAAGCTCATATTGATAATTTTCTTGCTGTTTGGCTTCGGTTATTTCAGCGCTATGTCTAACTTAGAAATTAACTCTTTTTTGAAAAGCCAAGTTGCCTTGATGCCATTACAGGCGATTACTCTCATCTACATTACTTATCTGCGCTGGAGTCGGACTTAATTCTTACAAAAGTTAATTATTTTGCTTACAGTGTTCTAGATTTAGCCTACCCTCAAAATAGACGCACTTTTATTTAGCGTTGAACTACAGTAAGCAAATCCCACACTTTCCATGCAACTTGTCCCAAAAACTCAACTCCCGGCAGAACCAACCCTGACAACAGAGAAAATCACCTTAGATGTTGCGGGGATGAAGTGTGCTGGATGCGTGAAAGCGGTAGAACGGCAGTTAATTGAACATCCAGGAGTCAAAAGTGCCTGTGTGAATCTGGCAACAGAAGTAGCAGTTGTAGAATCTGAAATTGGTGTGGTAGACGGACTGGCACTAGCGAAGAGATTGACTGATGCTGGATTTCCAACTCAACCCAGACAAGCTGGTAATAAGCAAGATGACGAAAATCCGGCGAAACGACAGCGCAAAGAGATGCGTTCTTCTCTCAGGCAATTAGCGATCGCGATAATATTGCTGATCTTATCAGGAATTGGGCATTTTGGTCATATGACTGGCTCAATGCAGCCGCTAGATAATATCTGGCTTCACTGTGGACTAGCAACAGTGTCATTACTAATTCCCGGACGCCCAATTTTAGCAGATGGTTGGCGGGGTTGGCGGCGAAATGCACCCAATATGAACACTTTAGTGGGATTGGGAACTCTCACAGCTTACATTGCCAGTTTGGTAGCGCTGCTGTTCCCCCAAATGGGTTGGGATTGCTTCTTTGACGAGCCGGTGATGATGATCGGCTTTATTTTGTTGGGGCGAACATTAGAAAGATATGCTAGAGGTCGTGCTGCTACTGCATTTAGAAAATTGCTGGCACTCCAACCCCAAATAGCGCGATTAATTGCCAATCCGGAAAAAGCCGGTGCGAACTCGCCTGCTGTGGAAATTCCCGCAGAGCAAGTCCGTGTGGGAGAATGGTTGCAAGTGCTGCCAGGTGATAAAATCCCCGTTGATGGCAAAGTGATGGTTGGGCAAACAACGGTAGATGAGTCGATGCTGACTGGGGAAGCTGTACCCGTGATTAAGCAAGCGGGAGATGTGGTGACAGCGGGAACCCTAAATCAGTCAGGTGCGATCGCTATTCAAGCTACACGTACTGGAAATGATACAACTTTAGCTCAAATTGTCGCTTTGGTAGAAGACGCCCAAACTCGTAAAGCCCCAGTACAAAAATTAGCAGATACAGTCGCTGGTTATTTTACCTACGGTGTGTTAACAGCCGCTGTGTTGACATTTGTCTTTTGGTACTTTTTCGGTACACATATTTGGCAAAATGTCAATATCGATATGTCTCACCACGGGCAAAGTTATCCGGCTCCAGCGATGTCCGGGCTATTGTTGAGTTTAAAGTTAGCGATCGCTGTGATGGTGGTCGCTTGTCCTTGTGCTTTGGGACTTGCCACACCTACTGCCATTCTCGTAGGCACTGGCATCGGTGCGGAACGAGGTTTGTTAATCAAAGGTGGCGACGTTCTAGAACGAGTACATCAGCTAGATACGATAGTTTTTGACAAAACAGGCACTCTCACTACTGGTAATCCTACTGTTACCGACTGTTTTGTAATTCAAGAAGTAATTTCTCCCCCTAATCTTGTACAGACGTTCCGCCGGAACGTCTCTACTGCCTACTCCCTAATACAGCTAGCAGCAGCAGTAGAAAGCGGTACTTGCCATCCCTTAGCAAAAGCGATTCAGCAAGAAGCGCAGCAGCAAGAGTTATCAATCCCAGATGCTAAAGACTTTCATACCGAACCTGGACTTGGTGTGTCTGCTATAGTGGAAGGTTTAAGGGTGATTTTAGGTAATAGCGACTGGTTAAGTTGGCAAGGAATTTCTATTAATGAAACTGCAAGCCAGATGGCGGAGGAATTGGCAGTAAATGGTAAAACAGTCGTTTACGTCGCCGTAGAAGGCATTTTAACTGGGTTAATCGCTGTTCAAGATACCCTCAGACCAGACGCTAAAGCAGCGGTTGACAAGTTACGCTTGATGGGCTTGCGGGTAATGCTGCTGAGTGGCGATCGATTAGAGGCAGCTAGTGCTATAGCTAAGGAATTAGGACTAGATAGCGAGAATGTAATGGCAGGTGTCCCTCCCAGTAAAAAGGCAGCTGCGATCGAAGCTTTGCAGAAAGGAGAATTGGGGACTCCTAACTCCCTAGTAGCAATGGTTGGGGATGGTATAAATGATGCCCCGGCGTTATCCCAAGCCGATGTGGGAATTGCTTTACATTCTGGGACGGATGTGGCAATGGAAACTGCGGAAATTGTGCTGATGCGCGATCGCTTAACCGATGTTGTAGAATCTATTCAGCTTAGTCGCGCAACCTTCAACAAAATCCGTCAAAACTTATTTTGGGCTTTTGCATATAATACATTGGGCATTCCCTTAGCCGCTGGTGTGTTCTTCCCCAGTTTCGGTTTTGTTCTGAGTCCATCTGGTGCCGCTGCTTTAATGGCGTTTAGTTCTGTTAGTGTCGTTACCAATTCACTATTATTACGTCGATTTGCCCATCGTCCGTAAAATTCTCCTCCTTATATCGTTTCTTTATGAAGATGCGCCTAAGAGCGCCCACGTAGGTATTCCTTGTTTGTTTAGCCCAGGCTTCTAGCCTGTTCGCGTAGCGTGCGCTCGGCGCAGGGGTATAAAGCGCAACTTCACACAGAAATGGTATTAGATAACATTTCTCAGCACAGGTCTTGGTTTTGCCCATCTCAGGTTAAACTAAGTCGTTAGTTAAGTTATTACCCATCTCACAAAGCCTGTTCACACTCTTAAAAGAGCAACACCAGCCAAAAGAGTAGAACAACTAACAACTTGGTTCTTTCATATTGCAAGTCAATATGCATTTTAATTGCATATTACATTAGTAATACAGACTTTGAGTGCGCGAAAATGGCAACAAACTACACTAAGCAACTTTTAATTAATTACACAACCACTTCTAGCAACGATTTGTCAATGGCAACAGAAACTAAGCTAGCAGAAACTAATGAAACCCATCTACTGATTATTGAAGACGATCAAGGACGTAAAGAATTTACCCTCGATCACCCTTTGTATTCTATCGGTAGACGCGACTGCGATATTATTTTAGTATCGCAGTTTGTCTCACGCCGTCATGCCACATTAGTTAGACTGCCACGAGACGAGAAAAACCATAGTTATTATTATCGGATTGTCGATGGTGATGCCAAAGGCAAACCTAGCGCTAACGGTTTAATGATCAATGGTCGCAGGATACCAGCACACGATCTGAAAAATGAAGATGAGGTTGTTTTTGGTCCTCAGGTGCGTGCTATTTACTATTTGTTAAGAGATACTGCACGACCCATAATAGAAACAGATGCAACAGAATATGATATCACACTCATAAACCCTGGCATGACTGAAGATATAGAAGATTGAAAACCTGCCAAAATTGGTATGTTTTTCATATTGCCTTCCGTCTTTTTTTGCAAGGAGCGTGTTGTTGTGGTTAGCTTGATACTCTCGCTAACCACAGCAAACGCCTTGGTTATTATGTGCCACGGGCTACCCCGCAATGCTTTCAATCAAATGCCAATGTCGGTTATGTTCGATAGCCTGCTTGACGTATTCAAACACTTGTCGGCAGTGATTATCAAGTTGAAGAGGCAATTCCTCATTTTTAATCACAATACTTATCCGGATTTCTGTTTCCGTGGCTGTTGATTTATCAATCAAAACTTCCACCTTCACCAACTTAGAGAAGGAAACAGTACCAGGAATTTCACGAGCCATAATGTAATCTGGCGTATAATATTGAACATCAAACTCACACTCTTGCAGAAGTTCTACAAGCAACGGCTGGAGATGCTCAATAGTCACAGAAACAATAAACGAACACGTATAGCGAGCCATAATAGCCCCAAGCCTTGCAACACTCCGTCCATCCTATAATATCGAAGCACATAAAAGGCAAGTAGTTATAAGGATGGCTGGTTTCTTTCTCCTAAAGTGCAAAGTAGAAGAAGCTGAAATTTGACAAAAAGCTTTAAAATAATAAGTTGGGCAGAGGAACAAAATGAAAGTAGCAATTACCGGAGCAACAGGATTTGTCGGCAGTCGTTTGGTAGAACGACTTCACTCTGAAGGTCAAACAGTGCTGGTGTTAACTCGCAACACCACCTTTGCCCAAAAAGTTTTTCCGTCTGAGGCTTTCCCAAATGTAGAAATTATTGCTTATACACCAACTGCCTCTGGTTCTTGGCAAGATACCTTATCAGGTTGTGACGCTGTAGTCAATCTTGCTGGAGAACCTATCGCTGAAGGACGTTGGACACCAGAACGCAAGCAAGAAATTCTCAATAGTCGGCAACTCAGTACGCAAAAAATTGTGGAAGCTCTTGCTCTTTCTAACCCCAAACCATCTGTGTTAGTCAACGCTTCTGCTATAGGCTACTATGGCACCAGTGAAACCGCTACCTTTGACGAAACCAGCACGAATGGTGACGATTTTCTCGCTCAAGTCTGCCAAGCTTGGGAAACTGAAGCGAAAAAGGTAGAAGCATCTGGTGTGCGGTTAGTAATTTTGCGTTTCGGTATTGTTTTGGGAACCGGTGGTGCTTTAGGCAAAATGATTACCCCTTTCAAACTCTTTGCAGGTGGTCCAATTGGCAGCGGGAAACAGTGGTTTTCGTGGATTCACTTAGACGATATTGTGAATCTAATCCTGGAAGCTTTAACAAAACCACAAATGCAAGGCATATATAATGCCACTGCTCCTAATCCTGTTCGCATGTCAGAATTATCTCAAACTATGGGGCAAGTAATGAATCGTCCTTCTTGGCTACCTGTCCCTAGCTTTGCCATTGAAGCTCTTTTAGGCGATGGAGCAATTGTAGTTCTCGAAGGTCAACAAGTCCAGCCCAAACGCACCTTAGAAGCAGGCTTTAAGTACTTGTATCCTAACCTCAAACCTGCCCTAGCACAAATCGTCAAATAAAGTTATTTCTTAATTCGTAGTGAGCGGTTTACCGCTCATAATTACCCTAACGAGTGCAAAAATAAAAATACAGGTTTGGTTGCGTTAGGACATTCGTCATAACAAACCCTACATTTTATATTTTTTGTGGTCATATCATGTCCGCGCTTATTACATATAATAATGAGACGTAGCATTGCTACGTCTCTACAAAGATTTCGGATTTTTTTATTAATGTCAATTAAACGGACATAATAATAGTTGCGCGATCGCTTAACTACTCATTGGAAAGGAATTTCTTAGAAACCCAATTGATAATACCGCTAAGAATAGCACCACCCATGACGATGCCGATCGCCGGATTAAACACTGGTTGCCAAAGTTGATGCCATAAATCTAAACCCAGATTTACTCCAGCAGCATCACCGATTGCAGCGATCACCAACCACCCAAAACCTAAAAAAACCAAAAATACATCCGCCACTAAAATCAAGTTTAACCACTTTAACAACTTATCTTTCATATAGAGACGCTTGGACGCTTGGACGCTTGGAGTGGAAAGTAGAAAGTATAATTTTTGACAACTAACCTTGTAGAGACGCGATTAATCGCGTCTCTACCACTTACAACTTACAACCATCAATTATTCTGGAAACAGCCAGCTTTTGACTTTTAGCAAACTTTGCCAATCTGGTTTTCTGCTTAAACCGTCTTCAATGCTGCTTTTGATATCATCCCGCCATTCAGGGTTAACAAATATTAATTGTTGGACAAAATCAATATGTTGCCTTAACCCTTTTTCACCTTTTTCGAGCATCGCTAGAGCGAGATTAATTCTTGCTTGAGCGTCTTGTGGATTTAATTTTACTGCCTTTTGGGCGGCTTTCTGAGCGGAGTTGGGTTTTTCATTTAGCAGATACAACCACGCTAAACAAGTCCAAGCGGAACTACTTTTAGGAGCGCGATCGCATACTTCTTGAAACACAGGGATTAATTCATCCACTGATTCTCCAGCTTTATAGCGTTCTAAACCTGTATCAAACAGGGATTCAACTGTTTGAGTCATAAATTATTAGTCAAGGGTCAAGGCTCAATAGTCAATAGTCAAGGGTCAAGGCTCAATAGTCAATAGTCAAAAACCCTTCAACTATTGACTATTCATTATGGACTTTAGTCTAAACACCAAATGACTTACCGCAACCGCAGGTTTGATTGGCATTGGGGTTAGTAAATTGGAAACCACCGCCGATCATGGCATCGCTATAATCAAGCATTAAGCCATAAAGATATAATAAGCTTTTGCGATCGCAAACAATTTTGAAGCCATCATAATCAAACACTTCATCTTCGGGGGTGATTTTACTGGCGTCTTCAAAATCCATCATGTAAGACATGCCAGAACAGCCACCTTGACGTACTCCTACCCGCAAGCAAAGGTCTGAACCTTGACTATTTTGCAACCTTTTGACTTGTTGCAATGCGGCTTCACTCAGTTGAATTCCCCGTTGAGATACTTGTGCTTGTGTCATCTGTTCAACTCCTTTATGTGGTATAACCAGAACTTTGTCTGGGCAAGTTTGTAAGTTGAAACCCCAAGCTCTCACGCCGAGGTCATAAGCTTGCTATTTTTGTATTTATTCTAGCGGCATTGATGTCCCAGAGTACCAAATTGTAAATACTCCTTTAAAAGCCGCAAAAAGCAACCAAAGATTTTTATTCTAGAATTGAGGGATTCGGTGTTTGTATTTCGGTGTTTTTTATTCTTCGTGGTGGTAGCCAGTAGCCCAACCCCTATAAAGGTGCAGGGAGTGTTAATTAATTTGAGTGTTAACACTTGCCATTATTTTTAAGTTTACTTCCACATTGCTCGTTTTCACTCTTTTTTACTTTATGACAAGTTTTAATCGCTCTACCAGTCGTCGTTTGCAGAAATTAATTCAAATTCCTTCTGTATGGGAGGGCGATCGCCGTCCGATGTCATCACCATCTAGAGATGACTCGGAGGGAAAAGGAGAGTGTATACTTTGGGTGGATGGTTCCCAAGGAATTGTGCGCGGGATGGATGTTGTTGATCCAGACACCGGTCCTGAGGCGATCGTTCGCACTCTCATGCGAGCAATGGAACATCCCCAGAGTCCGGCTAAACCAGCTCGTCCCCAAAGAATAGTCGTCAGGGATCGCGAGATCCAATTTTACCTGCGTGGGGTACTGCAAGATTTGGATATTGCTATTGATTACGCACCCGAATTACATTTAATTGATGAACTATTTCGCGGGTTTGAGGAAATTATTGATAGTCAAGTCCCCGAATTGCCTCCACAGTATGCGTCAATCCTCCGTGATCAAGCATTGGCAATATGGAAAATTGCTCCTTGGGAATTTTTAGAAGAACAACAAATCTTATCAATAGAAATTAATCAGTGGGATGTTGGTACACTTTATGCCTCAGTGATGGGAATGCTGGGGATGGAGTATGGAATTTTATTTTATCGCTCAGAAGATTCTCTCAAGCAATTTCGCGCCACCGTTTTAAAAGATGATGAATCGCAAGAGCGTTTAGAAGAAGCTTTTCTCAAACAAGATTGTCTGTTTCTCACCTTTGAGCGTAGCAACGCTATTGATGAGGATGAGGATGAGGATGATGTTGACGATCTTGCCGATTTGCCATTATCGGAAATTGACCCGACATTTGGCAATATCCACCCTTTAGAGGGACTGCGGTCTGTTTTGTATCAGGAAGAAGCTCTTGTAGTCTTAGTGGCTCTAGAAAGCTTCTCTCGCTTTATCCGCGACCATCAGGACGAGCTTCAAGAAGAAACTTTCCTTTCCCTAAGCCGTCGCTATCGCATTACAGTGCCATCGGATGAATTAACTAAATCAGTGAATATCGTTGTTTCTACGATGCCGCAGTTAGCAGATGAATTAGAGCAAATGGCAGGCTTTGGCAACGAAGAGGAGGGGGATTTTGACAACCCGATGTTGCGTTCATTGCGAGATGACTTGATTCCCGAAGATTCTTTTCTCAGCTTGGGTGTGGTGTCTTGGGAAATGTTGGAGTATTTACGCAACAGTGTAACATACCATCAAGCAGGCGAAATTCAACAAGTAGGTGATGGATTGCCTGTGGTTTTAATTCAAACTTCTCGTCCTAAGGCGAAAATTGTAATTGAAAGTATTGAAACTGCTGGGGAACTCAAAGCAATTTGTTTTAATCCCGGTGCCGATCCTTTTGATGGCGATCGCTACGATTTGGGTTTATTACAAACTAACAATGGGGAATTATTTCTCTTTGGTGAGTTTTTGGATGATGACCCGATTCACGTAGAAGCACGGAAAAAATGGAATCAGCGGTGTAAAAATACTCAGGGTTACTGTGGCTTGATTATTGCCAAAGGACTGACGGGAGCTTCTCGCGGAAATCCGCAGCCGCGCGATATGATGGCTTTATTTGAAGCGCGATCGCTTTCCCCGAAAGAGTTAGGTCTTGGCACTCTCCAACTAATGCCGCAACTTCAAATTGAATGATTTTATATCCCATATTCCGCACTTCAAAACGTAATATATTAATAAGTCAAAAATAATTGCCAACAACGATCATGTTATGAAGTATTAATACTGATGATTGTTAATGATCATGTTATCAAGTATTAATACTGATGGTTGTTGTTCTGAAGACTGGTTAGATATCGACAGTCTGGTGATTGATGCCTTGATTTCCAGTGACATGATGGTGAAAGCGAAAAAAGCAGAACTAAAGCAATTTATGCTGGCATGGTTTGATGTAATGCACGCAGTTGAAACCCAGCCGAAAGAAGTGTTTAACACGGTTGGAAAGAAACTGGGACAAAGTAGTGAGTCTTTTGCCAGTGATTATATTGGGTTAAAAAAAGGTGATATGGCTTTGAACCGACGAATGTTTGCCCCAGAGGGGCGTCTCAATTCGGCAAAGGCAGAAATTGTCCAATTGCTCAAAGCCGATCCGCGTCATGGTCGGGTGATTCGGCAAGATGTGAAGATTGATGCAACCCTCGTCAATGAAGCAATGGCGGAATGGAAGTCATGAGGCAGTCATCTAGACATCATTTATCTTACCAACTACTGATGGGTTTTGGTATTTCTCTCGCAACAGTCGGCTTAACCACCTTGGGATTGAACTACTTCTTAATTCAATCAAAACTGGAGAAAGAGCTAGAACAACGCGCCCAATCGATTACTCAGGGGGTCGGTTTTTCCACGGAAGGATTAATCGAACTGGGAAATACGAGCATTATCAAGCGAGTGGTGCAGAACTACGCTACCTTGGCAACGGTGGTGGAAGTTGCGATCGTTAGTCCCAATGGAGAAACTCTGGCTCGGAGTGGAGCAGCACTCAAAAATCCGCCCTATGTTTCAATTCATCCAGAATTAACTCAAGTATTAGAACAGGCTTCTCAGACGGGTTCAGAAACGAGTCTGAGAACCACGATAGATGGTAAGCCATCATTCGCAATTTTGCCCTTTAGCAGTACATTGTTTGGTCAGGCAGATCGACGCGGGTTAGCGATCGCTATTCTCGATGCCGAAGAACTGCAACAGCAAGCTTCGCAAGCCTTCTCTACTTCTACCTTCACCCTACTCATTGGGATGGCAGCAATTTTGGCGCTGATGACGGTGTTAATTCAGCGAACTGTCTTGCATCCACTCCAAAAATTAAACAAAGCAGTTACCGATCGCAATGGCATTGACAATTTTATCATGCCCAGTGGATTGCCAAATAATGAAATTCAATTCCTGGCACAGACAATTCAATCGGCAGCTATACGCGTAGAAGCATACCAGCAAGAACTTCGACTCCAAGCCCAAGATTTGGAAAAAGCAATCCAACAATTGCAACAGGCAAAGGAAGTTGCCGAAGCTGCCAACCGCAGCAAAAGCACATTTCTCGCTAACATGAACCACGAACTCCGCACTCCGCTCAACGGCATCCTCGGTTATGCCCAAATCCTCCAACGCGATCCAGCAACTAACCCCAAACAACTCAAGGGATTAGGGGTGATTTACCAATGCGGTGCCCACTTACTGACGCTGATCAACGACATTTTGGATTTGTCAAAGTTGGAAGTGCAGAAGATGGAACTTTATCCCGAAGATTTCCATCTGGCAAACTTTCTTGCCTCTACGGTGGATATTTGCCGTGTCAAGGCAGAGCAAAAGAGCGTGGAATTTCACTATCAGCGCGCCGCTAACCTGCCTATTGCTGTCCATGCCGATGATAAACGGTTGCGACAAGTGTTGTTAAATTTGCTCAGTAATGCCGTCAAATTTACCGACTTGGGCACCGTTACCTTCCGAGTTGAAAGAGTCGGTAAAGCTCCCGAACCCGATGCAGTCCAGCGGATTCGCTTCCAAATTAAAGATACAGGTATTGGTATTGTTCCAGAAAAACTATCGATGATTTTTCTACCTTTTGAGCAAGCAGGAAATCGCGATCGCAACAGCGAAGGAACTGGATTAGGACTAGCAATCAGCCAACAAATTATCGAGAAAATGGGCAGTACTATTCAAGTCGAGAGTGTCCTTGGTCAGGGCAGTATTTTTTCCTTTGAGTTAGACTTGATCCCCGCTTCTGATTGGATAGTAGGGCAAGCGATCGCTAATCAAAAGGTCATCGGATAGGAGGGCGATCGGCGCAAAATTCTGATGATCGACGATCGCGAAGAAAACCGTCTGTTAGTACCCACATTTCGCACTTCAACTTGAAGTACAAAGAGATTACAGTCAAGATAAAAGTGAAAAGTCAGGATAATTAAGAAAATAATACTGAATTAATATGATTAGGCAAGAAAAAATATTAAACATAAA
>JAESGE010000213.1_pt1 | contig 25566 bp, 14 predicted proteins | sample 9269601 | NCBI WGS metagenome assembly JAESGE01 (sample SAMN14515569, study PRJNA621662) | algae metagenome | isolation source: Tolypothrix brevis GSE-NOS-MK-07-07A and co-occurring heterotrophs from wet... | place: USA: Grand Staircase Escalante National Monument, Utah | collected 2006-04-16
CCTCGTGGTCTAGCACCATGCGGATGGCACGGTTGCGGACTTCAGGTGAAAACTTGTTCGTTGTCTTGCTCATGATGGCTCCACTCTCTCAGAAGTTGGAGCCTCCGGCAAACCCGGAGCGGTTCAATGCCCTGGATTGGGGGATCACAAGTGTCGCCTCTCATCCCGGCATTGCACGCACGGACCTCCTGCACAACTCGTCCGGTCGCTCCAGTCTTCAGGGTCTCCTTCGGACCTATGCGTGGTTCTTGTTTCAGCCGGCCGCGCGTGGGGCACTTCCCTTGCTTTATGCGGCGACCGATCCGTCGGCACGCGCAGGCGCCTACTATGGGCCTGACGGTTGGAGTGAGATGCGCGGGTATCCCACCATTGCGCGAATGCCAGAACATGCGAGCGATATAGGTGTCGCGTCGAAGCTTTGGGACGTGTCGCAAGTTTTGAGCAATGTCAGGTTCGACGATTTCGCGCTTCAAACTCTCTCAGCCATGAAGGCATCGTGATATGGATATTGTTGACATTATCATCGCCGGCTTCGTGGGCTATGGCATTGCGGGTCTCGTTGCCGTTGCTTTCGTCGAGCGATTTATTCCGGTGATCCCTTCCAGCGCCATGTTGGTGACCATCGGTGCTGCCGCAGCCGATGGTCATTGGTTGGCGTGGGAGGCGGTGCTCGCCACCGCAGTCGGCGGTTCGCTCGGTTGGACCTTGGGCTTCCTCTTGGTGCGGAGGTTTGGCGTTGCGCGATCGGCACCCCTTTTTATCGCGCTGGGCGCATCCCCGCAACGCGTTGAGGGGTGGCTTGAGGCGGCTGCAAAAAATCGAATGGGCATTGCGCTCTTACTCCAGCTCCTTCCCACGGCGCGGATCCTTGCGCCACTGATCGCGATCGTTCCCGGAAAAAGGCGCCGTGACGTTCACATGGCCTCGTTTCTTGGGATTGCGATCTGGAACGCCGTGTTCATTGGTGCGGGTTACGTGACTGCGTCAACAGCGCAGACGTCAAATGTGACCGGTGCCGTTCTCGGTCTAATGCTGTGCGCGACAACCCTTCACGCAGCGGTCGTCTATGCAAAGCGCCGCATTCGAACCGCTGTCACCTCCTGAAACGTGAACCTCGCAGCTGTCGTACCCCAGCTCAGCGCGAACCTGTCCTCATTGCCGCGAACTGACGGCTAGGAGTAAAGTATCCATGTCGTGGAACAGCGGCTATTTCACCGAACTCGGCTACACGTTCGGCTATTATCGAGAAATGTCCCCTTTAGGTCTGCGTCTGGCCTGCCTGTGCAACGGCATCGACGCCCAGGTGCCGGATGCCCCTAACTATCTAGAGCTCGGTTTCGGTCATGGTGTCTCGATCAATATGCATGCGGCAGGCAATGCAGGGCATTTCTTCGGTACCGATTTCAACCCATCCCAGGTCGTCGGCGCCAATCTTCTTGCAGATGCGTCAGAAGCAAATGTCGAGCTCTTCGACCAGTCGTTCGAGGAATATGCCAGCCGCAGCGATTTACCGGATTTCGATGTGATTGCACTTCATGGTGTCTGGAGCTGGGTCTCGAACGAAGCAAGGGCCGCCATTCTCGATATCGTCCGTCGAAAGCTTCGTCCCGGCGGTATCGTCTATATAAGCTACAATTGTCTGCCCGGCTGGGCTCCCGTCATTCCAATCCGCCAGTTGATGACACTCTACCGTGACAGCGGCGGTGGTCGAATGGCGAAGGTCGAAGACATGATCGAGAACGGCATGGCAGTCGTTGAAGAAGTCGCGAAAGCGGGCTCGATCTTCTTCCAGGCGAATCCGTTTGCGGCGCACCACCTCAAGGAAATGGCAAAGCAGAGCAAGAACTACATCGCACACGAGTACCTGAACGCGGATTGGCACCTGGCTCACTTCGCCGAGACGGTCGACAGATTGAGTGAAGCGAAGCTCACATATGTGGGATCCGCTCGCCTGCTGGATGGGATCGATGTGTTCAATCTCACGCCCGAGGGTATCGGGCTGATCTCTCAGGTGGGCGACCGGATCATGCAAGAAACTCTACGGGATTATCTGGTGAACCGGCAATTTCGCACCGATATATTTGTAAAGGGGGCTCGAGCCTTGTCGAGCGCGGAGCATCATGCCGCCTGGTGTGCTCAGCATTTTGTCCTTACGGCCCCCGTCATCGATATCCCGGCGCGGCTCAGATGTCCCCGGGGTGAAGTTGAATTGCCCAAGGAAAAGTATGATCTCGTTATCCAGGCGATGGTTGATGGTGGTCAGGGACCAAAAACCATCCCCGAGCTAATGGCCGGCACGAAGCTGCAGGCTTTGGCATTCCAGGATGTCATGCAGATCCTGACCGTGCTGGCGGGTGCGGGTTTCGTGGCTCCCGCCACGCAGCCCTCCTTGGAAGTCAAGCGACGGTGCCATCGTCTAAATCAGCACATACTCAGCCGCGCAAAGGTAAATCCAGAGCTGCTCTATCTCGTTTCCCCCGTGACCGGGGGCGGCATCAACGTCCCCCATATTTCACAGCTCTTCATCCTTGCTTTCCAAGACGGCGCTGAAACCGAGCAAGACCTTTTTACAGCTGTCAATCAGGTGCTCGACCAGTCCAGCGACGGGCTGCAGCGCAATGGTGTCAAGATGGATTCCGACGAGGTCCTAAGGCTCGTGCGGGCGTCGGCTGCACGCTTCCTGAGATATGACGTGCCGCTGCTCAGCGCCTTGCAACTTCTACAAGATGACGCCGCCGTTCTGCAGTGTCCCGAAGAGCTGTAGCGCGAACATCACGACGCCAAACAATTCCGCCCTCGTTGGTTTGGCGACGTGCCCCTAGGTGACGGATTTCGTGCCTCTCGCGTCGAGCACTCACATGTAAATAAGGATACTAGGTTATCGCCAGGCGATTCAGCGCTTTACGCGCGGTATCGGCCTTCGAGTGCCAAATCGGCGCCAGTGTGTCGCGGATGTCAGTTTGGTCGATATCGCTCACAGGTACACCGCCAAGCTTGGGTAAGACATGTAGCTCGAGTGGAGAAAACCACCTGCCAGCCAACCCATCCCCTTTTAACTCCGCTTTACGGCTTTCGAACGCATCATCAGCGCTCTCCCTGAGCATGTTGAGCTTTTTAGCAGCTTCGCGCCTTTGGCGTTGGCGTTCCTTGATGGGGTCGAGATCCGAACGGCTAATCGATCGCCAGCGCTTGGCCATCTTCCTCACCTCCCGAAGAAAGATCTCGGTGGCAGATCCGAGTCCCATCTCGCGCCGTCGACCATGCACGGTGACGCGAAGTACCCATTGGCCACCCCCGTCCTCGCGCTTTACAAGCCACAAGCCTCCCCCATCAGAATGTTTTCCGGCGGGTGCGGTCTTCACAAAAAGTGCCGACAGTTTGTTCAACGAACGGGCCAAAATTTGATCCCCCTTTCCATCCACCTTTCGCCGTGCGATAGGGTGAGACTCGACGATACCGCGTGAGGGTGAGCGAAAATATCACTGGAAACGCAAGTGTCTGATGGTGGCTGATAGTCCATGCAAGCCATTGATTTTGCAATTCGATGCCGGCTGATGGTACCATTGCTGCCCCGTACAATACGCCCGGGATGTTTCGTGGTTGGGTGACAGGCGATGGCAAGGGATTTGTAGCCACCCATGAGACACTCTACGATGTCACCGTATGACTGAGCCAGGTGTAAGCACTGGCATGGCCAGGCTTCCGGGTCTTCGATGGTTGCAATATTATCCTGTCCTGTTTTACACGTGAATGACGTGAACGACCCGACGGTGCAGAGGAGCGTGTCCTCAATCGGCAGCCAAGACGGCACATCGATCTGCTGAGCGCTCAATGTGGGCGCACTGATGCGCCTTTCACTGTCTAAGTTCCGTTGTCTAGCGAGGCTAATGCCGGATTTCGTCCCGTCGGCATTAAACGGATTATGTCTCGGCTGCGCTTTGCCGATTGCCGATACAGTTTTAGCGTTGGCCAAGTTTGGTTCGGACTCTCATGAAGTTCTTTGCATCGGTCCCGGCCTTGGGATCGCATTGTTTGGAACCGATCGCGATTGTCGCGATGTCGGTTTCCAACCCTGCCAGATGAAGGGGAACATCGCGCGTATAGGAACGCCCAGGCAATGATCGCCAATTAGCGTAGAATATACCAATCTCTTCGCCCGTTTCATCTTGAAAGCTTGCAACGATACAGACGTGATCGTCGTCCTTTGGATCATCGTTGCGTAGCGTCACACGGGCCGTGACTGTTTTGTCTGCTTCATTCGTACGATAGGAGAATTCGTAGAACTGTGATCGTTTCCAGTCCCATTTGTCCTGCACTACCTTGCAGAACCCGCTATCGATCGACAGACAAATTCCGGCGGGCCGAACACGCCAGACATAGTCCTTCCAACCATCAGCATCTGCGACCGGGTTGTAGTCACTTGTCAATAGGCCGAGAGCGATTGAAACTTCCTTGAGTGTGGGCATCGCCAATTTTGGAACAGCGCGAACTTTATGGCAAGAGCAGTTGGTGGCAAGAGAGGAAATTACGCCCGAAACGAGCAAACGCGACTGTAAATATAAAGCGAAGTCAGTTCAGAGAATTACGCGGCATTATGGAGCAAGTGCCACAAACACTTATGTTGTATCCCTAATAGAAAATGCCCGCACAGGCGGGCATCCAATCCAGGAACTCGTTCATATCCCAGCGAAGGACATCCAGCCCTTTACGCTCAGCAAGGTTGCTATCTCATGAGCGTGCCTCAGAAGAGTGGAGTATGGTGTAAGTCTCAGACAAATTGAAAGTGAAATTGGCGGGTTCCGCTTGCCCTCCGCCGTTTTGATTTGTTTGCATGCAGGTCTATTCCTCGCGGAAAGCACGCATGATCTGGTCCTGCATCGGTTTCGTCAGGTAGGAGACCACCGTTCTCTCGTCGGTCTCGATATAGACCTCGACCGGCATTCCGGGCTGCAGTTTGGCGGCAAGATGACCGAGATCGCTGCGGGAAAACGAGACCGTGGTCTTGTAGAAGGGAAGTCCTGTTGCCTTGTCGACCGATGTGCCGGCGGCGACAAACTCGACCGCGCCGCGCACTTCGGGCGTTGTCTGCTGGTTGAAGGAAATGAACCGCATGCGGGCCTGCTGATCGGTGCTGACGCGGTCGATATCGGTCGGTGCGACCTTGACGTCGACCCTGAGTTCACCCTGTTCCGGCACCAGCGACATGATCGCTTGCCCAGGCGCCACGACACCGCCGATCGTATGCGCCTGCAGGTCGTAGATATAGCCGGTCTCCGGTGCGCGAACGGTCGAACGATCCAGGCGATGGGCAACGGCGATCGCTCGCTGTTCAAGTTCGGCAAGGCGTGCATCGACGGTCAGGATTTCTTTCTGGACTTCCGAGCGGGTGTTCTGGTCGATCGAAATCAACTTGATTTCAAGCTCGCTGGTTTCGGCCTGGGCCTCAGCGATCTTCGCCTCGATATCGCCGATTGTGCCCCGTACCCGAACCATCTGGCGCCTCAGATCGCGTAGCTCGGACGTCTTTGTCAGCCCCTTTTCAATCAGGCCGTTCTGGATTTCGATTTCCTCGGCCAAAAGCGTCTGTTCCGCCTCGCTCGCCTTGCGCTGCTCTCCCAAGCCACTGATCTGGTTTTTCAGCTGCGCGGACTGCATGCGCAACTGTCCTCTTTGGTTTTCCCGCATCTTGCGGTTTTCAAGCAGGAGTTTGCGTTCTTCCCGCTCGATCTCCGCCGGCAAGGATTTGCCATCAAAGACAAATGTTTCGAGACCATCCCGCTCTGCGACCAACCGGGCGCGCATGGCGCCCAATTGCTGGATCTGGGTCTGAATAATGCCGAGTTCGATCTTCGCCTGGGTTTCATCAAGCCTGAGAACCACATCGCCGCGCTTGACGAAATCACCGGCCTTGACCGGAATTTCGACGACGGTTCCGCCGTCTACATGCTGAACCTGCTTGATCTCTCCGGCGATGGCGATTTCACCCTGCGAAATCACTGCACCTGCGAGTTTAGCCTGTGCTGCCCACCCGCCTATGCCGACGACCAAAAACGCGGACAGCATGGTCGCCGAGATAAGGCGGCCTCGGATGCCGTTGCCGCGAACATCGATCTGCTCCGGTCCGCTCTTGTCCAACTTGCTCATAGGATGGTCCCCTTAATTCTGGTTGATGCGTCTGGTCGTCAGGCGATCTGGCCGTCTGGCAGGCCATACGCGGTCAGGATGAAGTCTGAACTGTTCAACGGGTTCTGGCCGATCACCACGAGTTCATAGTGATCATCGTCATTGAGATCGGTGATGAGCTGAACCACCTGAACGTCTTCGCCATCCTCGGTCATTTCGCGGAACAGCTTGATCAATGTCTTGTGGTCCTTGTCGTCGAGCTCGGTCACCGTCGCGTCTCCGTCCGCGAAATGAAGCCGCCCCAGTTCGCGACTGAGCTTGGAGAAGTCGATCTTGTCGCCGATCTCGAAGTCATGGATCTCGTCTCGACCATTGCCTGAATTCGAAAGATGGGATGTTGCGCCGAAGACGAAGATGTCGTCGCCATGATTGCCAACCAGTATGTTGACGGCGTTGCTGGCTGTCAGTTTGTCATTGCCGGTGCCGCCGGTGGCATTCTCGACGCTGGTCAGCCTATCCGTGCCGATGTCGTCGCCCTGAGCAATGCCGGTATGCAGGTCGATATCGACCGACCTGGATGCCTGCGATGCATCATAGGTGTCGCATCCGTCGCCGCCATCAACATGATCATCGCCATCATCTTCGTCGTCGCTGCCGACGGTCTGGACTGCCGCCCTGAACACATCGTTTCCGCTTCCGCCAAACAGCTGGTCATCGCCAGCGTCTCCGGTGATGTCGTCGTCGCCGGCGTGGCCGAGCAGGACGTTGGCAGACTGTTCGCCGATCAGCACGTCATTGCCTGAACCACCAGTGGCGTTCTCCACGTCGAAGACACGATCCGTGCCGATCTCGGAGCCGGTCGCTGTGCATTCCGCAAGGTTGATCGTGACACTGCTCCGTGCCGATGAAGCATCATAGGTATCGGTGCCGGCACCGCCATGGATGGTGTCATTGCCGTCGCTTGAAACGGCCGTGTTTGCGGCTGCGACATCCGCCGACGGGATGTCATGCGAAAGAACAGTCGATGTCCCGGCGACGAAGACGTCATTACCGTCCGCGCCGAGAAGGGCGTCATTGCCAGCGCCTCCGGCCAACGTGTCATGACCGATGCCACCATCGAGGACATCATCGCCTGCATCTCCTGACAGCACATCATTGTCGGCATCGCCGAACAGGCGGTCATTGCCGTCGCCTCCCGACAGGATGTCGTCGCCAGCGCCGCCCTGAACCGAATCCTGGCCGTCTTCGGCAAACACGATGTCATTGCCGGCCCCGCCGAAAATGACATCGTTGCCGCTGCCGCCAAAGATCCGGTCATTGCCATTTCCGCCATGGATGACGTCGGCACCATCTCCGCCAAGCAGCAGGTCGTCGCCATCATCGCCGAAGATCGTATCGTCTGCCTCACGGCCGTAGACGATGTCGTCGCCGGCACCAGCCAGGATGATGTCTTTTGACGGCGTGCCGAGCAGAACATCAGCGCCATCGGTGCCAACTGTCTCGCGGGCCGGGGTTTCATTCAGCGTCAACCAGGCCCTACCAGCAATCGTGCCAAGTCCATCACCGATGGAATATTGGAATGACACCAGACCGACCATGTCGCGTGTCGGGGTGAAGATCCACGCATCGGCGCCGTAAGCGCGCATGGTTCCCGAGGCAGTCTCGATATTCGAGATGACGAGACGATCACCGTCGGGATCGGTCGCGGCCCGCGCGAGGTCGGCCCAGGTCAGCAGGATCGACAGATTGGCAAGGCCAGTCCCCAGATAGAGTGGTCCCGTTGAGACCGGTGACCGATTGACCCTGTCGGATCCGCCGCCGCTGCTGCCACCGCTATTGCCGTTGCCACCATTGCCAGCGCCATCGCCCGTCCAACCGTTGCCGGTGTTGCTGCTATTTGGTGCCGTTCCGCCTGTGATCGCGCCGCTGGGAGGTGTCGCACCATTTGAAGCGGCCAGCTGGAAGCCGAATTTCAGCTTGCCAAAGTCTTGCGGTGAGAAATCGAAGGTATTTGCACCATTGTCGATGCGGTATGGGCGGCTGGTTTGGCCGCGGTAGCCATCGTCTCTTGCGTATTCAAACGGCCGAAGATCGGTCGACAAGAAATTATGGCGCACCAGACGCGGCGTCATGCCGTCGGGTTGTCTGTAGTCGTCGATGAACTTCTTCCAGAATTCGGCAAGTTCCTCGGCCAGAATGCTCGTCGTGGATGCCACCATCATGCGCATGTCGCCATTGTGTGCGTCACTCGGTGGTTGCCGACCGTTGCCGTTTTCATCTGCGTTCGGCGCCGGATTGATGGTCTCCTGCATCCGGCCGAGATAGGTGCCGACCCCGATCGCCAGCAGTGCGAAGAAGGCATGGGAAAACAGCGGCTTGTCCTGTGGCTCCCGGCTGTCGAACCGGCGCGCAGGCGCTTTGGCTGCACCGGGTTGCTCACGTTCCAGCACGAGTGGCTTGTCAAGCCTTTCCAACGGATCCATCAGCATTGGTCTTCCTCCGCTCCTGAGGCCTATTCGGCAGCGATTGACATGGCCTGCGCCATTGATTGGGGCATTGACTGGGGTACGGGATAGCGTGGTGGGGTCGAGACATTGGCCGGTGTCTTGACCACATCATCCTTGGGTCCGAACGAGACCAGTCTGCCGCCCTGGACGACGCCGACCATGTCGACATATTGCAGGATGCTCGGTCTGTGGGCGACCAGGATGACGATCCCGCCGCGCTCACGGACCTTGAGGATCGCTTCGCCAAGCGCCTGTTCGCCCTCTGCGTCGAGATTGGAGTTGGGCTCGTCAAGCACAACCAGGAAAGGATCGTCATAGAGGGCCCGAGCCAGAGCCACGCGCTGGCGCTGGCCCGCAGACAGAACCTGTCCGGCGACGCCAATATCCGTCTGATAACCGCTCGGCATGCGCACAATCAGATCATGGATGCCGGCCGTCTTGGCCGCCCGGAAGATCTTGCGGGCATTCGCATCGTCATCGAAACGCGAGATGTTTTCGGCGATCGTTCCATCCATCAGAGACACATCCTGTGGCAGATAACCGATATTGCTGGTGAAGAACTCCGTGGGCCACTGCTTCAGATCGGCGCCGTCGACTCGGATCGCACCACGCAGCGCCGGCCAGATCCCGAGGATAGACCGAACCAGGGTCGTCTTGCCGCCGCCGCTTGGGCCGATCAGTGCCAGCGCCTGGCCCGCCTTCAGCTGGAAGCTGACATCGGTCAAGAGTACGGTGCCCGATGTTGGCGCGACGGTGGTGATATTCTCGACCGTCAGGGTCTCGGACGGAGCCGGCAGGTCGAAGCGGGTATCCGGTCGATTGAGAACGCCCAACGTGTCCTTGATCCGGCTCCAGCTGCGCCGTGCGGCCATCACGCCCTTCCACTGGGCAATCGCCTGATCGACCGGTGCAAGCGCCTTGCCGGTAATGATTGACGAAGCGATGATCGAGCCGGCGGACATGTCGCCCTTGATGGTCAGATAGGCGCCGACGCCGAGAATGGCTGACTGAAGCATCATTCGCAGCACCTTCGAAATGCCGGCAAAGGTGCCGGAAATGTCTGAGGTGGCAGTCTGCGCATCGATATGCCGGACATTGGCCTGCTCGAAGCGATCGAGCGCCCGTTCCGTCATGCCCATCGAATACAGCACATCGCCGTTACGCAGGTGATTGTCGGCCACAACATTGCGATGGACTGAGGTGCGGGCCAGGTCGCGCGCATGGCGGCGCGACAGGAGTTCGGCCGCGAGCGTTAGACAGGAGAGGAAAATGGCACCGCCCAGCGTCAGCATGCCGAGTACCGGATGCAGCAACCAGACGAAGATGAGATAGACCGGGATCCATGGCAGGTCGAAAAGTGCAACAGGGCCGGCGCCGCTGAGGAAGCCGCGAACGGTGTCGACATCCCGGCCCCTTTCGGCGGCTTCTGCCGGCGCGTAGCCGAAACGTGGCATTTCGATGACCACCTTGTGCACCAGCGGTGCGATCTTGGCGTCTATATTGGCGGCAAACCGCACAAGGATCTGCGAGCGAATGATGTCGAACAGACCCTGGAAAAGATAGAGGCCGATTGCGATTGCCGACAGCCAGAGCAGGGTCGGAACGCTGCCGCTTGTCAGCGCCCGGTCATAGACCTGCATCATGTAAAAGGCGCCTGTCAGTGCCAGGATGTTGATAATCCCTGACAGTCCGAAGACGAACCAGAGAAGACTGCCAATGCCGCGGATGGTGTAGCTTGCTTGTTTGCCCATGATCCTGCCCCTTCGCTCCTGTCTGCCCGGCCGTAGTTACGGCCGGGCTCCCCCCTCCTGTGAGTCCTCGTCAGGCAACCCCGATGAAGTCGTTGGCTGTCAGGTTGTGACGACCGTGCAGAGCCAGCTCGAAGTCAGCGCCATCATCCCCTTGGGTATTGCCGCGGATGACGGTGAATTCTTCGCCTTCGCGCAGCTCGTGGGTCACCGTAACGTCGCCAATGCCGGTCATGGTCGTCCCGGCGGTCAGGTGCAGGTTTGTGCCTGTGCCCGAAAAGTCGATACGGTCGCCGGCCTGGAAGCCGTAGATCGTGTCGCCATTCGCCGCGGCTGCGGAATTGAACTTGAACACGTCGTCGCCAAGTCCGCCGTCCATGATGTTGACGGCACTCGATGCAGTGATCACGTCATGGCCCGAGCCGCCGATGAAGTTCTCGAAGCCATAGAAGGTATCGCTGCCGGTCGAGCCGCCGCTGGCCGAACCCCGTCCCATGAAGCCATTGCCGAGATCGACGGTCAGGCCGCTGCTGTTGACGGAATAGTCCAGCGTGTCGATGCCATCTTCGCCATGATAGACATCATTGCCGTCGTTCGCGGTGGAGAGAACGGTGTCGTTGCCTGTACCTGCCCAGACCCGTTCGGCACCGGCGCCACCCTCGATGATGTCGTCGCCGGCATCCGCAAAGATGAGGTCGTCACCCTCGCTGCCGAAGATAACATCGCGGCCGTCGCCGGCATGGATCTCGTCAGCGCCACCGCCGCCCGTGATGACATCGTCTCCGTCGCCGCCGAGAATGACATCATCGCCGGCTTCGCCGCGCAGGATGTCTGCACCGCCATCGCCAGACAGGACATCGGTTCCGTCACCACCGAGTGCGATGTCATTTCCGGCAGCACCCTGCAGGACATCGTTTGTACCCGCACCGATGAGCGTTTTGGCCGCGATCGCCGTTGGTGGCGTTACTACATCGTCGTCGCCATCTTCATCGCCGTCACTGTCGTCGTCTTGATCATCGTCGGTATCGTCTTCGTCCGCCTCGTCATCCCCATCGTCATCGATGCCCCCGACGTCATCCTCCTCCTCCTCGTCGTCGTCGTTGCCGACGATGCCGTCGTCATCATCCTCGTCATCCTCGTTGTCCGCCCCGTCTTCGAGATCGGACGAGAAGATATCCTCCGGAAGTCCGGCAAGGCCGGTATTGCGCTCGATGATGTCGACGAAGTTCTGTCCGTCGATGAAATCTTCGTAGAGATCGAAGTTGTCGAAGCGTTCCTTGTAGTAGAAGCGATCGGCTTCCTGCAGGCGGTCGAACTGTTCATGCAGGATGGCCCAGAAGGTGGAGCCGGCCATGCCGCCGTTGAAATGCGCTTCGGCAAGACCGCCAACCCAGAGATCGACCCGGTCGATGCCTTTGACGAAACCGGTGCCGTCCTGCTGGACTGCGACGATGTCGCCATTGATCGCCTTGAATGCATCGATCTGGTCGGCACGCAGGACAAGATCCGGATAGGCCGCCATGAACTGGGCGATGACGATGTCGGTCAGGCCGTTGCGGGTCTGGAAATCCTGCCAGCTGGAATAGGGGTTCACCGAACCGCCATTTGCCGCCAGGAAGTTGATGGCGAACTTGACGTAAGGGTCTGTCGAAGTCTGCAGGCTTGCCTTCACCTGGTTCAAGGTGCCAAGGCCGACATCACGGCCGCGCGCCACATTGAAGGCGAAGAGGTCGGCGCGGATGCGGACCAGGTCATTGCGGACCGCATCGACAATGTTGAAATCGACTTCTTCTGCAGGCTGCTCGACGATGCCGGCAAGGATCGCGCCGGTGCCCAGTTGCTCGTAGCCGGGCTGCGGATCGTAGCCCATCGCCTGCAACTGAACGAGCTGCTCCGGCGTGAACACATCATTGCTCGGGTTGAGGAAGGCGTCGAAGAGATTGACCGAGTAGTTCTGTCCGTCATCGCCCTTGACTGTGATCGTGTCGCCGATCAGCGAATGGCCGATGCGATAGACGGCTGCTGCGAATTCGTGGCTGATGCTTGCCGAAGCCTCGGGGTTGTACGCCTCGAAGCCATGATCGCCGTCACCCTGAATGCCACCGATCAGCGTATCGGCAAATTCGGTGAAGACGACGCGCTGGTATTCGGCCTCGTTGACCATCTTGGCTGCCTGGAACAGCTCTTCCGTCGTGCCGGCAAAGCCCGCATCGAGCAAGGTGTCGATGTGGAAATTGTGGTTGCGGGCCCAAATGGTGTGCATCGAGGTCAGCGTGACGTTTTCGTTGGCGCGACCGTCCCCGCCGACATAATGGTCAAGCAGGTTGATGACCGGGTTCGTATCGAGCAGCAAGGCATGGTCCGAGCCCATGAAGTTGCCGGACAGCGCGCGCACCGTCGCGCCGTCATAGCTGCTGGTCGCTTCATTCCACAGGCTTGGATAGAAGTCGTCGATGGTGATCCCGCCAGCCGGCAAGCCGGTGCCCTTAAACAGCGTGCCGGCGTCGCGATGGTGGTCAAGCAGTTCCCTGAGTGTCGACATGAGCTCGAAGCCCGGTGCCGACGGATCGTCGCCGCCCATCAGGATACGCGACCCATATCCGTGATTGCCATCGCTTTCGCGCAGCAGCTGGCCGACAATGGCGTTCGAGCCGTAGACCTGGTTTTGATCGACATAGGCAGAAGTCTTGTTCATATGTTGCGGGATGTCGGTGGCCGACGTCAACGGTCCGGCCAGCGAGCCTCGGGTCAGGTCGGTGAAATTCGCAGCCACCGGTCCGGGTACGTCTTCTCCGTCGATAACGATTTTGCCAGCGCCACCCTTGGGCAGGAAGTCGAGGCCGTGGTCGAAATATTGGCCGAAGGCCATGAAGAAGATATTGGCCTTGTTGGCATTGTTTGGCAGATCAAGCTCCTGTTCACCCAGGATGTTGGAGATCTGCCGTGGATCGAGGCCATCGAAGATCGGGTTGAGCGCTCGGTTGATGATCGCTCCCGTGCTGTCGGTAACGACGCCTTCGCCGTAGCGTGCTTCGGTCAGGCGAATGAATGGCTGATCGGCGGCGCCAAATCCGGCATTGCCATCATTGTTACCTTGCCCAGACAGGCTGCGGACGCCGACTGCGCCCTCTGTGTCGTCGTCCTCAGCAAAGGCCGGCAGCCCGCGCACCAGATTGGTGATGCCCGCAACATCGCGTGCCGTCAACGTGAACGGGCCTGTGGGTTCGCTGTCGCTGTTGTCACTGCCGCCGATCGGCAAAAGCGTCGGGGTCTGACCGGTAAACGTGATCGAGTGCGTGCCATTGGAGAGTGTCTTCGTGCCATTGGCATTCACCGTCTCGACATAGTCGGCCGGATCGGCGCCGTGTGGAACTTCGATACGATCCTGAGACCGCAGCGTGCCAATCAGAGTGTCATTGCCACCATTCGAGCGGAACAGGATGCGGTGTGCAGAGGCCAGGCCGCTGAGATTGACCGTGTCGTCACCCTCCGAGCCATTGATCGTGATGGTGTTGAAGTTCAGGCTGGTCGGGGTGAAGTCGCCAAGTGTGGTGACATTGTTGGTTCCGCCTCCGGTGTTGATCAAGATCTCCTCGACATTGTCGAGTTCGACAGCAACCTGCCCGTTGCGTGTGATGACGATCTCGGTCGAATTGAGGAGGCCGGTGATGCCATTGACCAGAGCGGCTGCGCGGCTGTAGACGACGAAGGCCTCGTTGGTGCCATCGCCTTCGATACGGACGGTATCACCAGCGTTGTTGTTGGTTTCGCCGTTGAACCGGTCGCGACCATCGCCGACATTCCAGACCATTGTATCATCGCCGGTGCCGCCGGTCACGGTATCGTTGCCTCCACCGGTAAAGATGATGTCGTCGCCACCACCCGTATTGATCGAGGTGTTTTGGCCATCGAGTACCATGATGTCATCATTTACGGTGCCGGTGGCAGAACGGGTGAGCGAGGCCGAAGCCGTGGCCGACGCCTGGCCGTCCGTGACGGTGTAGTTGAAAGCGCGGCCATTGGCATTGGTATAGTTGATCGTGCTTGCGGTCGCCCCGTTTGCGTGGCTGATGGTCAAGCCTGTGCCATTGGTTGCCTGCGCGGCACTGATGAGCAATGGCGTCCCGTCCAGATCGCTATCATTCGCCAGCAGCACCCAATCAGGCAGTGAGAAGGTGCCGTTGATGTTGGTGCGGATCGTGTCATTGCCGGCAGTTGGCAGGTCGTTGACCGGAACGACCGTGATCGTGTGGATTGCCGGTGCGCTTTGCCGTACGCCGTCATGGACGGTGACCTCGATCATGCGCGCTGTGGCTGCCGGGTTCTGCGACAGATTGCCATAGGTCACAGCCTGGATCGCTGCCTGATAGGCGGCGAGTGGCGCGTCTCCGGTCAGCGTCACGACGATGCTGGTGCCGAGGTCTACAATGTCGCCGACAATGCCGGCTGGCAATGTGCCGATCTGCAGGACATCGCCGTCCGATGCATTGGTCAAGACCACCTGAGCCGAGGCAAGGCTCGTATCGTCATCGGTGATCAGCGGTTCCGAGCCGACAGAGATCGCGGCCTGTCCCTCGGTGAAGGTCGAGGCGATGTCGCGGTTTGCCGGATCGACGATCTGGACCGAGTTGGCCGTGATCACAAGGTCATTGACCGAGAAGCGCTCGCTGATGACACCCGCATCCGGTGAGCCGACCATCACGAAGCGGATAGCGGCATTTCCACCAAATGGCGTGTCAGTCGGAAGGTTGATCGACTGATTGCCGTTATTGTTGCCATTGAATGTGGCAAGTGTGGTGAAGGTCACACCGTCGGCCGCATACTGGAACTCCAGCCGTTCGTCGTCATTGCCAACCTGAACACCGAAAATTTGTTCGGGTGCCGCTGAAATCAGAACGTCATCAATGTTGAAAGTGACCGTTGCCTCCGTGATACCTGCAAGATTGAGTGCCCGGGTGATTGTCGCGCCGTTCTCGGTGCCTGTATTGAAACGCAACTCGTTGCCGTTGTTCTGGTCGATCTGTATCGTGCCGTTGAGCACGCTATTGCTGCCGTCGCCGGTCTCTACCCACGGAGTCGTGAAACTTGCCGATCCGTTGTTGTTGGAGGCGCTGCGGATGTTGAAATTATCGGCAATCGTGCTGGTCGTGGTGTTGAAGCCGTCGAGTGCCACGGTGGGTGCAATCAGCGAGACCGTGCGGTCCGCAAACTGCAGCTTTTCGATGTTCCACAATCGGTCTATGCCATCGGCTGCAAGCTGCCTACCGGTGATCGGATCGACGCCGCCCACCGTCGGATTGATGTGGTTGACGGTGAAGCTTCCGTCGACGTTGGCGGTGATTTCATAATTGTCAAAATTGTCCCAATAGACCGCCGTGTCGATATCGCCGTCACTGCCGCCATTGACGATCTCGCGAACGATGGTCAGGGCGCCAGGATTGACGACGCGTTCGAACATCAACTGGTCGAGGGTGAGGCCGTTGAAGGCGGGAAGGGCGCCGGGAACGGGTGCGCCGTCAACATAGTCGGCGAGCCTCCAGACGACATCTTCAAGACCATCGACGGTATAGGCGACGCCGTCATGAGTGAAGCCGATACGTACATTGAGCCAGCTGTCACCATCAATGATGTCATCGCCACCACGACCCTCGATCAGGTCGTGGCCTCCGCCGCCAAGCATGATATTGCCGCCGTCGAAGGCGATTTCGGTTTCGCGAGCAGCCGCGTCAATCGTAACGGTGTTTTGTACGAGATTGCCGAACAGTTCACGAAGGCCGCTGATGCGATCGATGCCCGCCTGGCTCAGGTGGTGGTTGACCATCGTGCCTTCGGCACCGGCAAGGTTGGCACCCGGATTGACCTCCGGCTCGGCCGGCGGTGTCGTGGGGACGGCGGTCGCGCGGTCATCGCCCTTCAGGACATCGTTGGATCTGTATCCGGATACGCCTTCGACAGCGTCGAAGCGGTTGCGCAAGATATCCTGCTGTTCCGTCGTGAAGATCGGGCGGAGAAGATCCGCATCAGCGGATTTGCTTGATCCCTTATAGGCGACCCAGTCATAGCCCCACATGCCTTCATTGCGCATGACGCTTTCGCCTTGCACCATGATGTCGTCGCCGGATTCAGCGTCGAAATCGTGCTCGTTCTCGCCGGCAAACATCACATCGTGGCCAATGATCGTGGAGTTGAAGAAGAGTTCCGAATTGTCCCCGGCCGTCGTATCGAAGCCGTTGCCGGCTTCGATCCAGTCATCGCCCTCATTGCCGAGCAGGAAGTCCGAGCCTTCCCCGCCGAGCATGAAGTCATTGCCTTCGCCGCCGAACATTTCCTTGCCGTCGGGGCCGGCGATCAGGAAGTCGGTGCCCTGGTTGCCGAACACGAGGGCAAGACCGGAGCCGCCATGGACGATATCGTTGCCTTCTTCGCCCATCAGGAAGTCGGTTTCACCGATATCAGTACCCGAATTGGTGATGATGTCGTCGCCGGTGCCGCCATGCACCTTGTCGACGCCATAGCCAGCCTCGATGCGGTCATTGCCGCCGCGGCCCCAGACGGTATCGTCGCCGCCACCAGAAATGATCGTGTCGTCCTGGTTTGTGCCCTGGATGAGGGCATGGTCGAGACTGTTGAACTGGATGAAATTGGCCCCGCGCTGGACCATCGGCGACAGCGCATTCTGGAACGGGTCGTCGCCCGTCGGGTCGGTATAGCCCCACTTCGCCTGTTCCACGCCATCGACATAGAGGATATGGTCGGGAACCGAGAAGATGTCGCCCGGGACTGCATAACCTGTGTCGCCAATATCCGTGTTGCTGATAACCAGTTCGGCCAGTGAATTGGCTTCGAGTTCGTTGAGCAGGTTCAGACCCTGCGTACGCGACAGGTAGTAGAAGCGGTCGCCGTTCTGCAGGTTCTCCATTTGCAGTTCAAAGACGAAGGAGAAGGTCGTGCCCAGCATGCCGCCGAAGGCCATCTTCTTCTCGGCAAGACCACCGACCCAAAGATCGACGTCGTTCAGGCCGCCGAGACCGGTGGCGTAGATACCGGTGCCGTTTAGGAACGCCTGCCGGTCTGCTTCATCGAGCGAAGCGTCGCCGAAGACCAGGTTCATGGCCGCATCGCGTTTGGCATCGGTCGTCGTGGCCGAGGTAATCGTCTGGTGCGTGCCATAGGCGGCGATGAAATTGACGATCGAGGCCGAGTTCTTCAGGTTCATCCCGAAATCGATCCAGTTCTTGTACGGATCGAGCTGGGTGTCGCCGTTGGCGATTTCCTTGAACTGCGCACGAGCGGCGTTGAGGCTCGGAATGCCGGTTTCCCTGCCACGGGCGATGTTGAGCGCAGGAAGGTCGAGCGGAATGCCGACCAGATGATTACGCAGGACGTCGGTGACATATTCGTCGATCTCGTTGCCGACCTGGCCCGTCATGCCGCGGATGACGGCACCGGCCCCCTGCTCGGCGGTAATGCTCCCCGGTGCATAGGCGAGAGGATTGAGGAAGGCGTCGAACAGGTCCATCGACGAACCGACGCCATTGGCGTCGATGCTGTCGACTGTTTCGTTCAGCATCGAGTGGCCGAAGCGATAGACCACATGGGCAAATTCGGCGAAGATTGACGGATCGATGTCCATCGACGGGTTGAACACAAAAATATCGATGTCCGGCTGTATCTTGCGGGCGAATTCTTCGAAGACCAGATGCTGGTACTGCATTTCGGTGGTGAAGCGCGCGGCCTGGAACAGTCGCTCACCGTCCCAATTCAGCGTGCCAAGGTCCTGGGGCAGGGACTGAACATCCGTTGCGAGCCACTCGTTGAGGAAGGCGAAATCGCCGGCCTGAGCCGCTTCAATCGCGCGCTCCTTGACCTGTTCCACCGTCTTGTTGTGCTCGGAATGGAAGATGTGGTGAACAGCGGTCAGGCCGATATTCTCATTGCCACGGCCATCGCCGGTGACGAAATGCGCGTTGAGCAGTTCGTTGTCGTAGGTAATCGCCTGTCCGAAATTGTTCAGAGGAATGGCGTTGCCCGCGTCGGTGTCGGCATCAGCCGTTTTTAGAATGGCGGCGGTTAACGGATTGCGATCGTGATCAACGAGGCCGGGCACCGCATTGTGTGCTATATCGTCAAGGAAGGCATGCCCTGTGAGAACGGCATTCGCAAGGCTGATAGGCGCAGCAGGATTGCCCTCAACGAGGCCATTCGCGGTGATGAGTTGCGGGAACCCGTTTGCGCCTCGGACGAACTCGCCGTAAGCGTCCATCAGGAAAAGCGGAACAGTCCCGACATATTCGTCGGTGAGATCGATGCCAAGGACTGTCCTCGCTTGCTCCTTGACTTCGCCCCATGTGGCAATGCCTTTTGCACCTTCGAGCAAATGACCCGTCGCCATCGGCTTGCCGGCGCCGTCAAGGTCGTATTCCCGCAGGAACAGTTGTTTCGACGCAGTGGAAGAATAGGTCTGGTTCTGGTCGACAAAGGGTGTCGTGAAGTTGCGCGGCTCCAGAGGCGAGCGGGTGAGCACCATGTAATTGGTAAAGCTCCCCGGAACATAGAGCGGGTCATCGGGAGACAGAGGAATATAGATCTTGTCGTTTCCGCCTTTCTCCACGAGGTCGAGACCGTGATCAAAGAACTGGCCAAACAATGTGAACCAGGAATTGTAGGGGGCTGACAGACCCTCATCGGGGGCCACGTTTTCAATATGCACCGATGGGCCGTCGAAGGTCATGCCGTAACGGCTTTCCAGCCCTTCATAGGCTGGATCGGTCTCAGTGGCTGGGCGGTCCAAAGCCAGCACCTCCGTCACCTCCGCCGCAAGCACGGCGACGGTTTTCTGCTGGGCTGCAGGAAGGAGGGCATTCTCTGCCTTCGCGTCATCCAAGGCTGCGGTGAACTCGGCGCGGATTGCGCTCACCGCAGCCATGATATCGCCAGAATAGCCTGACTGCTTCAGCGCGGTGTAGATTGCTGCCGGATTGGCCATCGTCTGATCGACAATCAGGTTGGAAATGAGCCGTGGATCGGCATCGGCAACGGCACCACCGGGGGTGTAGGCGCTGTTGGAAATTGTGGAGAAGCTTGGTCCTGTCTGGGAGAAGCCGGTAAGAAGTTGGAACGTGTCGCCATCGCCGGCCCGCCAACCCTGCTCCAGCAACCGGACGAAGGGCTGATCGGCAGAGCCCCAGTCCTCCCGACCCTCGGCCAGATTGTTGTAGCTGCCATCGACTGTGCGCAGACCATAGGGCACGTGTTCGGCACTGATCGCGAGAGCCAGGCCCAGGTCCGTCACGGTCTGGGGCACATCCGCCACAAAGATACGCTCACCGTCGCTGCCGACCGGAAAGCCCTCATTGTCCAAAGTATATGTATTGCCAGCCTGATCGGTCCAGATTTCCTTGAGCCCCGCGGCAAAGTCACCTGAATGGGCAGTCGAATTTGCCTCGGCGATCTTGATCTGCTTGAGAATGAATTCCAGGTCGTGAGTGTTTAGCTGAACCATTTGATGTCAGGGGTTCGCACCCCGCCTCCCAAGTTGAACATCCCGATGCGCCGCTTCGTCCCCCATGGACCTCTGGAGCTGGCATCCCATCATTAAGCCTGCCAGAAACCCGTCGATTTCAAAGGGAGCATGGTCCAACGATCATTCGGCGAATGGTCTGAAAGGTTTTCAGACTATGGTCGGGAGACTTCGGGATGGAATTTGCGCTAAGAAGGTGACAGTCTGGTCAGGCTTATCTTTGATTTAAGCAGTTTGCTTCAATGTTGAGCTGTTGTGTCTGTGCATGCGTTTGGGGGAGACATGCGTAAGACTTCGAGGGCTGGCGAAACTATGGGCCTGACGTCGAGCTTGGTTGAACGGCCAATTGGCTTTCACCAACGTGTATTGGCGGCGATCGCCAATCTCTCGATTGCCAATCAGTTTATTCTTGCAGCGTCGGTCGTGGTTTTTGGCCTGATGGCAGCGGTCGGTTATTATACCGGCGCCCAGATCGAGCAATCAGCCCTCACGGCAGCAGGATCGGCCGGTGCCGCGCGCATGCAGACGTCGATTGCGCCGCTTTTGCGTCGCGGTGAAGATGGCAGGTTTCTGTTTGATGAGCGGTTCAGCCGCGATATAAACCAGCTTGTCGGACAGGGGCCTGTGGGGCAGCGCATTACCAATGTGAAGATCTGGCTTGCCGACGGGACGACGGCCTTTGCCGTGCATGGCGAGCATGTTGGCCAGGCACTTCTGTTTCCAGAACTCGTGGCCGCATTGTCCGGCGAGACGATTGTGTCGCGCACGCACGGAAGTAAACACGAATACTCGCAATCGGAGATGGACAGTGCCCAGCTTGAGATCTACGCACCGCTGTTGATTGACGTCGCCGGCACGGTCCTGTTGGCCGGCGAAATCTACCTGGAATCGGACGCGCTCGAGGCGCAGATCTCCCACTCGCACGCGGTGTCGATGATCGCGGTCTTTCTGGTTTCTGTACCGATGCTGTCACTTCTGTATTTGATCGTTCGCCGCAGCGGTCGGGTTATTGACGAGCAGCGCCAGACCCTGCGCGAAAGCCTGCGCAACGCAATCGATCTGTCGATCGAAAACAACCGACTGCGTATCATGGCCGACAATGCGCGTATCGAGGCCGGCAAGCTGAACGAACGCATTCTCGACCAGATTGGCGCGGATTTGCATGATGGCTCGTTGCAGGTTCTGACGCTGGTCAAATTGCGCATAAGCGATCTTTTGTCGGCGAATGATCTAAAGCCCGGCCAGCTTAGCTCGCTTGCGAAGCTGCAGGACCTTGTCTCGATGAGCCTTGAGGAGTTGCGGAATATATCGTCTGGACTGATCCTGCCGGAACTGGAACATCTGACCGTGCGCGAGGCGATCGAGCTGGCTCTGAAGCGTTTCCTCGAGATCACCGGCTGCGAAGTCAAACTGGAGGCAGGCGAGGCGATCGATCTGCGTGTGCATGACCTGTCGATCTGCCTCTACCGTTTCGCACTCGAGGGGCTGATGAACAGCTATCGTCATGCACCGGGCAATCGCCAGGTGGTGCGCTGCGTGTTTCGGCGTGGCCGGCTTTACGTCAGTGTTTCCGACTTCGGCACAAGGCCTGTTCTGTCGTCTGCGAAGGATGTACAAAGAGCGCGGCTGGGCAAGGTCAGTCAGAAGCGACGCATTCGCTCATTCGGTGGCAGAATGCGTTATTTTCCCCGGCTGAATGGCTCGATTGCGGTTGCCATGCTGCCGATCAATACGGATTAGTGCCACGGGTATCGGGGCCAGTCGGTTCGCCATTGCGATCGCGGGGCACGGCAATATTTTTGACCGCGATGACCAGTTGCACCCGGTTGCGGACATTCAGCTTCTGCATCAGCGAGGTCATGTAATGTTTCACGGTTTTTTCGCTGATATTGATCGCCAGCCCGATTTCGCGATTGGTCAATCCCTTGAGCAGCCCGCAGACGATCTGCTCCTCGCGGTGGTGCAGCCGCGTTGGTGCCGGTTGATTGCGCCGCCGCAACTGGTCGGTTTTCATCGACACGATGACTTTGGTCGCAAAGCCTGGTGTCACATAGGTTTCGCCGCGACACGCGATCTGGATCGCCTCATGCAGTTCGGATGAGGAGCTGCCCTTGAGGACATAAGCAGAAATGCCGGCCTCCAGAAGTTCGATCGCAGGTTGGATCATGTTGCTGGCTGTGAAAACGACGATCTTGGTGGATGGGGCATTTGCCATGATTCTCTCGATGGCTTCGAATGTGTCGCCTGGCATTGTCAGGTCCATGACGATCGCATCCGGTCGATATTCTTCGACGATGCACACTGCATCTGAAGCCGAGTGGCCCATGGCCACCACTTCAAGATCCGTCTTCTCGCTGTAGAGGCTGACAAGCCCTTCCAGCAGAACATGGTGATCATCAACAAACGCGACACGTATCTTCATAACGCAACTCACTTATTTTTCTTAGTAATAGCGCTAATCGTAATTTAGAGAAAGCGGATGGTAAAAGAGTGGTTAATCTGGGTTTAGTCAAAAAAAGTCGATGCGCGACCTCTGGTGGTTCAAGCCATCGGTTCTGGCCATCGATCTTTGATCTGTTTTCGGGTGGGGCGTCGCAGGCGGGCGCGATCGCAGACATCCGTTTAATCTGCCGGTTGCGGGCCGTCTGGGTGAGGGGGCAGATGTGGCTGCTTCTAGAACTTCGTGTTGCTGAGCGAATGTCGCTCAACAGTAAAACGCATTGGTTTGGGCGTAGGGCCGGAATTTACTACGTGGTCCGCCGTTCGCTGTATCTCCGCCCTTCGGGTCATTGCCGACGGACCGATTTCCTCGGCCCTTTGTGCCTTGGTTGTCGCGTGCTCCGGGCGAAGCACAACCTGCGTGATCGCAATGCTGACGAGGCATCTGGAGTGTCCGGGCGTGGAGACGTAAAGGAACCACGCCATTGCCTCGCTCAGGCGATATGTGCGCAGGGCAATGCGGAGACTGTATGGGCAAGGTGAGAAGAGATCGAACCTGTCTTGCCTTCACGAGCGATCCACAACGGGTGCGGTGGATACCGTGTGGATCGCCCGTGAAGTACGCTGTTTGTTCAGCGCAGGCTTTAAAAAATACACTGTCGGGAAGAACACAAATCAAAGTTCTGAACACGCTTAGCAGGTAAGGTTACCCGCGAAAGCCGAGTGGTGAACATATCGATGGACAGCAAGGCAATTTGTTGCTGATTGGCGCGTGCCGATCACGCCATGTTCAGACGCGAATGTGCTTTTGCATGAATTGACGATGGGTCCTGTCGTCGACATGCCTCATGACCGACGATGTCACGACGATAGGTTGTCTGGCAGGTTGCCCAGAGACTTGGGTGCCGGCCTTTGTGCCGTCCTGGAATCGGCGTGCTTAGGCCCCGCAGCGCGATGTCGTTGGGCGGGCAGCGGCTGTTTCGGTACAGGCTTTGGCCGGCTTGAGGATGTTTTGTAAAGGTTGCTCGACCCAAGGTGGCCACGGTCAGCTGGCCACGGCTCGCCAGCTCTCGTGTCGGTGATCAAACAAATGTTACCGATCAGGCATGTTTGAAAAGCTAAGGGCGCTTTGTTTATCGGCCGCGCCCAACTCGATTAGGCTTGGATAGAAACGATCGGCCGTTGTTGTGTGTCACTTCTTGCTCTGGCTCTTGGGTGCAGTTCGCGGTCCACGAGGCGGGCAGGGGTCTGCTTCAATGTCGGCTGCGGCTTCTGGCAGCACACCATGTCAGGCCAAGTGGCCCCGACGTATAAGTTTCTTACCAGTCCAGGTATCTGTCGCGGTCATCGTCGGTCTGTTTTTTTGACGAGGTCAATGACAACACCATCGCTGTTGGAAGCAGCACGCTGAGCAGAGCAATCAGAAACACGAGATAGGCGAAGGTCCCGGTTACCAAGGCCAAGCCTGGAATGATCGGCAATTTCCACTCAGGCAACCCGTTATCTTGAAAATGCGCCAATGCCATAGGAACCTCCTTGATAGTTGGAGAACGCTATCAGGTCCGGCTTACAAGCGGATTAAGGCGTTCATTCAAATTTTACGCAGATCTCCATGCCTGTTGAACAAGGCATTGGGCCGGGAGAACAAAGCGTTCGGCAATAGACTGTCGAACCTGACGTGGCGACCGTGAGACGCGGCACCCGGAGCTCTGTCGCTTCAACACCTCGGCTACACCGACCAGGCCATGCACAGCCACGCCCCTAGGATCGCGCAGTTCCCAAGAGCTACAAGGTTGGAAGTCTGGTGGCAGTTGCGCGCCAATTGCGCAAAACTGTCCCATTTTGAAACAAAACGACGGCCGTCGCGCAGAGATTCACCAACACCAAGAAAACACCCACAAAAAATCCTAGACTAATCAACATTTTCATGAGTTTTTACCATTTGGTAACACTACCATCAAAACAGGGACAAAACGATGAAACTCAAGAATTTAGCGCTTGCCACAATGTTGGCCGCTGGCGTGGCTTTCGCCCCCGCTGCCAATGCCGCATCGATTTCTGAAACGCTTGGCCTATCTGGCTACGGCAAACTGTTCGGCGACAACTTCTTTCAGTCGAGCTTGACGTCAGACTCAAGCTTCCTTGCAGGCCTGCAGAGCGTTGCCAGCACCAACAGCTTTAGCCAGATTGTTGACGCTTTTGTCGGCTACGCAAATGGAACGGGTGCAGCACTCACTGCAAACTCGCTCACCGGCTCCTATGTTGCCGGCAACAGCTATTCTTGGCTCAGCATCCTGACCTTCAATAGCGCAGCCAACACGATCCAATTCGCCGGCAACACCATCACGGCGTCCACGGGCAACAATGGCAGCGTCACACCCGTGCCAGGTCCTGAAGCCGGAGCGGGCCTTGGCGCACTTGCCATGGGTGGCCTTGCTTTCTGGATCAATCGCCGCCGCAAGGACGCTGTTGCTGCTTAAAGTGACCCAGTGACAGATCAGGGAGGCTTTCACGTCGGAAGCCTCCCTTGCTTTATCTACATAGGACTCTGGATCAATCTCAGGTTCGACGCCTTTTCATCTGCACATGTCTGCTGCCGAACAGCGCTTCTCCCGAAATGTCTGCATTTTCAGGCGCTTGAGTTTCTGGATTTCTTGGCGATAGCGATCGACGTGATCCTCCTTGTGGTTCTCCGGCTTGATGTGGCCGCCTGCATGCTTGCCATTCGATCTGAAGCGCGCTTTCCAGCAATATCCGGTAGTGTCTGGACGAGGTCTCCCCGCGCATTATCACAAGCAATACCTGGACGGACTTGTACTGGACGCCCAGTTCGCGTGAGAGCTGCAACGCGCTCTTGGCGTTGATGGGGGCGCCGAGACACATGAAACGGCCACAACAACCGAATTTCTCAGCAGGTCAGCGTGCGATCATTGGACGTAGTTCGAGGGGCCTTTCTTTTCTGGCCAACGGATGACGCCAAGGGCCGTGTACAACTTCTCCTCATCGAACGAGCTGCGGTGGCTATGCATGATGCTGGATGAGCCGAGTTCGGCACGCGCAATGGTTCGAAAGCTTGATTGGTGGGGAGCACTGGGTTGCGAAGTCTTTTATGGGATGGCCCGCCCCTCCCGCCAGCGTCGAGTTATGATGCTGGTGTGCTTGAGAGAAAGGAGCGAACCGATGACCATAGTGACCCTTGGAATAGATCTGGGCAAGAACCTCAACAGTG
>JAESGE010000214.1_pt1 | contig 25497 bp, 23 predicted proteins | sample 9269601 | NCBI WGS metagenome assembly JAESGE01 (sample SAMN14515569, study PRJNA621662) | algae metagenome | isolation source: Tolypothrix brevis GSE-NOS-MK-07-07A and co-occurring heterotrophs from wet... | place: USA: Grand Staircase Escalante National Monument, Utah | collected 2006-04-16
AACCATCGGCAAGCTCAAACAACTCCGCCGCATCGCCACCCGATACGACCGCATCCCGCAAAACTACATGGCAAGCCTATGCCTCGCAGCAATCAGCTTCTGGTGCTGAATGTCGATTCAGCCTAGGACGTGGCGAATTCGGAGCAGGGCCGGACATTTTCAGATGCAACGCAGCTTTTCGAGCGGTCCGTTGATTCAACCAATTTCCTGCTCGATCTTTGGTGGCTGTGGCTGCTGGTAATCGTGGTGGTGCTGAGCCTGTTAAAGCTGCGCAGTCAGCATGCTTTGCTTGGCGAGCTGGACGAGCGCTGCGGTGCGGCGTTCGGGGACATCGATGCAATCTTGGCGCAGCGGCACGAGCTGATCCCTAATCTGATCGCGACCACCAAGGCGTTCGCCGCGCAGGAGCACCGGGTGCTGAACGATGTGATCGATGCGCGGGCGCGAGCAATGGCTTCGGCGGGCAATGCTCGGCTGGAAGCAGAACTGCAGGTGGGCCAATCGCTGAACAACCTCTGGGCGATTACCGAGAATTATCCGGAGCTGGCCAGTTCATTGCATTTCCGCGAGTTGCGGGCCGAGATGGTGCGGATGGAAGACCGGATCAATGCGGCACGCAAGTTCTACAATCTGTCGGTGGAAGAGCTTAATGCGTTGCGGCGGTCCTTTCCGTATAACCTGATCGATGGACTGGCCAAGACGGAGCGGCACGAGAAGTTCAGCCTCGGCGAAAAGCGCGCCGAATACACCGCGCCTGTCGTCGCGACATTCTGAGGGCTGCAGACATGGCTGCCGGGGGCGCGGAGGACGGGGCTGTCCGGGGGCGCGTGAAGGGGTTTGTGACCTTTACGCATGACAACCGGTCCCGCTTTTTCGAGGTTTTGGGGCTTTACGTGCTGTCGCTGCACATGATCGGCGGGCTGGTGGCGATGCTGCCGCTGCTGATTTTCGATCCCGAGCATGTGATTCTGGTCAACCCGGTGGGCTATTTCGTCCGGTATGGCCTGCCAATGACGGCAATTGCGGCTATGTTGTTCCTATGGTTGTACCGCTCGCATGCCGACGCGATCCGCACCAGACTTTCGGTTAGGGTCGTCTCGCGGTCCGACGAGCGGCGGTTTGTGGACATCGCCGACGAGCAGTGCATCGCGCTGGGGATACGCAAGCCGCGCTTCGGAGTTATTGAGGTCATGCAGCCCAATGCTTTGGCAGTGGGCGAAGGCCCGCAGCGGGGCCTGATCGCAGTGACGCGTGGTCTGCTGAACGAACTCGACGACGATGAACTGGCAGCGGTTCTTGCCAATCTGGCATCGCAGATCCGCAATGGCGATACCAGCGTCTTGGCGGCGAACTTCGCGCTGATGCGCACAGCGGTGCTGATGCAAGTGAACAATGCGTTCCGTATCGAGGACTGGCGGCAGCTGATCGTCGTGGTGTTCCTGCCGCCGATGCTGACGATCCTGCTGCTCTCAGGGATGATTACCAAGGCCTCCATGGAGATCGCACGGATGGCGCGGCGCAGCGTGAAGCTATCACGCTTTCACATCGCCGATGTCGAGGCAATCCGGGTGACGCATCGGCCCGACGCCCTGCACTCGGCGCTGGCGAAGATTGGCGGCAAGGGCGCCTTTGCGGGTAGCGAGCCGTTTGACGATGTGCTTTTCGACGGACGCAGCGATACGGACGGAGGCAGCCATCCGGCGGTCATCGACCGGCTCAATACGATCGCGCGACTGAGCGGTCCGCTGATGCAATCGGGACGCGCGCGGCGCGACACGCGCGAATCGCCAGCTGTGGCGGGGGCTGCCGCGCAGTCTCGAAGACCCGTGCGCTTCGGCCGGCGCTATACCGCGGCCCACTTCCAACCGGTTTCGCCGCCCGAAGAGAAGCTTCGCGAGAAGCCTCCGGTAATTGAGAACGATGCACTGCTGGTCATGATGCTGACGGACTGGAAGAGGTACAAGGCCTATGTCGCGCAGTGCAACGACTGGTTCGAATGGCGAACGAGCGATGACCGCAACCTGTTTGGCTTGCGGCCGGAGCTGCGGTTGCCGGTAGCGGCGGTGACAGCTGCGCTGCTGGTGATTTACTGGCCGACCAACGGCGACTGGCTGAAGTTCGGGAACCGGTTCAATCCGGTATCGATGGCGGAGATGTTCTCGGGTATGAATACCGGTGGTACGTTTTGCAGCACATCATCAGGCAAGGATGGAAGCTGCGCCTAAGCCAGCTATGGCGCAACCTTCCGGCCGAACGCGGGCGCCCTAGGGGCCTGCCGACCTTCGGTCAACGGATCCGTCGACGGTGCCGCTGCTGTGGACGCCTTACGATTTGCAAGATGCCGGGCAATGATGGCATCCGTGTCGAAGTCAGAGGGCTGGTTCTCGTCCCAGCCGCCAGAATCGCGTGCGTGCGCAGCTGGAGCGGTCGCGGTGAAGCCTGCGCGCAGAAGGTTGATCAAGCCGGTCAGCCCGGCCATCACGGCAAGAGCGCCGGTGCCGATGACCGTTGGCATACCGGGACCGAATTCGCCCATTCCGTGGAAATACCAAGCCATGGATCCCCACAAGACGGCAAACCCGATACTGAAGATGGCCTGGAACGTGTGTCCCATGCTTCGAAACCATTTCAACATGTGGTCACTCCTCGACAACCGGTTCCATAATTCCGAAGTATCATCAGCCAACAGAGTAAAATATTGGTTTAGTCGGATTAATTATGGATCACGAAACGACGGTTATGGCCTGCCTGCGACAAATTTGGGTCCGTTCACTGCTAGGATAGCCGCAATTCGATGGGCAATGAGCCGCGAGCCCGCCGATGCGAAGCTCCACCCGGAGAAAAGGCAGCTTGCAGGAGGGGATGCGAATATAGCCCAAATTTCTTGTCCAACAGATCCCAGCCCTTTTTCGCCGGAGACCGGCAGGAATCCACCCAGTTTCAGCCATACAGCCATCGCATGCCAAAGCCTGAAACAGGACTGGCAGCTATCCAAGTTTTTGATAAAAGCTGCCTTTCAGCAAACGACCCAAATGCCGTCTGTCGGCTGAGATGCCAAGCATCGGCCATGCGGACGCGTGTATTCGCCTTCACTCTGCCTTCAGGCTGCGCCGAAGAGCGCCGGCCGAAGTTACGCGCACTTACCTGCTCCAGCACGCCAGTTTGAAGTCGTTCGGTCATCCTTTGGTCGCCATCCAAGCAAGAGCCTGTGCACGGCGCAGACCCCACACACCGCTACCTTTGTCACCAACGAACTCGAAGATGTCGTTGTGGGCTGAGCCGCGAAAAGCATTTGAAGCGCTGTTGTGTTGCTGGAAAGTAGCCTGGATGGTGTTTTCGAAGGATCGCGGGATGGGTCTGCCTCGGGTGAGCGCTTCCTCAAGCACCGCGTCAATGACGCGCTGACGGTCCAACCCTGTAGGGTGATCCCACAAGGCGCGCACGAGATACGCTGCCCAACCTCCGCCTAGTCGTTCAATCTGCTTTTCGATCTCGGCAAGAAAGTCGTCCATGTCAGTTGCTCCATTTGATGAGGGCAACCTCGACCGCCACCTTACCGACAGACAGACTTACAAGATTGCCTGCTCAGCCGCTCTGGCTGAGTGGCAAAACCTCATGGCCTGAGCTTACAGCGGGTAAGGGAGAGCTCCGCCAATCGGAGACGGGTTGCGATTAGACTGACAGCACCAAGCGTACGTTTAGACCAGATTCTGCGATGCCCCCATTGCCGATAGCTTGCCGTCGCGCATTTCGACAACGCGATCCGCTGCGGAAATCGTCTCCTCCCGGTGGGCAATCACGATCCGGGTAATCCCCATGGCCGAGATCGCCGCATTCACCGCCGCTTCGTGCTGCGCATCGAGATGCGCAGTGCCTTCGTCCATGAAAAGGATCTTCGGCCGCCGGTATAGCGCGCGTGCCAGCAGCACCCGCTGCTTTTGCCCGCCAGACAAGGTCGAGCCCATGTCCCCGATCAGCGATTCGTATTGCATCGGCATGCGCAGGATGTCTTCGTCGATCGAGGCGGCAATCGCGGCGGCACGAACCTGCGGCATGTCGATCTTCTCATCAAACAGTGCGATATTGTCGGCAATCGATCCTGCAAACAGGCTGTCTTCCTGCAATACTGCGGCGATCTGGCGGTGGAAGCTCTTGTAGCCGAAGCGGTGGAGCGGAACGCCGTCGATCAGCACTTCGCCGCCCTCTGGTTCGACCAGGCCCAGTAGGATCTTGAGCATCGTCGACTTGCCACCGCCGGATGGCCCGGTGATCGCCAGATGATCGCCCGCATTGACCATGAGATCGACCCCGCACAAAACATAAGGGTCGCTCGCCGAGTAACGGTAGTGGATGTCGCGCAGTTCGATCTTGCCGATCAAATCGGTTGTCGCGTCGGTATTTGCGTTGAAGCTGCGATCCTCATCCGACAGGGCTATGTCGGACAGGCGCTCGAGGTGCAGGCTCAGCATCTTGAACTGGATCGTCTGATCGATCAGCGCTGCGGACTTGGTGATGAACTGGTTCTTGTACGCCATGTAGGCGAACACCATCCCGACGCTGAAGCCCGCGCCATCAATCACGAAGCCGACCGCGAGCCAGATGGCAATGATGTTCTCAAGGCCAAAAATCAGCAGATTGGCCGAAGATTGCCAAATGCCGATTCGCGACAGGCGGACGTTGCTGTTGACGGAATCGGTCAACCGGGTTTGCCAGAAGGCATGGCGCAGCGTCTCGCGACCGAACAGCCGCAGCGTCACCATGCCGCGCAGCGTTTCGATCATCGTGGACTGCTCTTTGCCAGCGGTGATGATTGCCGCTTCCTGCGCCTCGCGCTGGAACGAAAAGGTGATGAACCGCGCTGCGCCGTAAAGCACGAAGGCCACAATTGCGATCAAAGCCATCAATGGGCTGTAATAGAACATCACCGCCAGCGTGAAAATTGCCATGACCCCATCGACCAGAGCGGCAACGGCGCCTTGGGTGAGCAGGTTCTGGATCGGCGTTATCGATTGAAAGCGGGAAAGGATATCGCCGGTATGGCGCTTCTCGAACCATTCGATCGGCAACCTGAATAGCCGCCGTGCGACATTGGTTGCCAGAGCATAGCCGACGCTGGCACCCGCCGTCATCAGCACGAAGGACCGCAGCAGGCTGGCAAGCACGTTGATGAGGGTGAAGAGCCCGAAGCCGATCGCCAGCACCGTGAGCAGATCATTGTCGAGCGCTGGCAGGGCACTGTCGATCGCGACCTGCATGTAATATGGCATCGCCAGCACGAAGATCTGCAACACCACGCTCAATAGGAGCACTTGCGCAAGCGCGCGCTTCAGGCCGGTCATGCTCTGCCACAGCTGTGACATTTGCAACCGTTCGCGCAGGGACTGTCGGTTGAAATCGTTGCTGGGCCGCAGCTCCAGTGCAACCCCGGTGAAGTGGTCCGAAACCTCGGACAGTGGCATCCAGGTGGTGCGACCATCGGGATTATGGATCAGCGCCTTGCCGCCTTTCACCGCCTCGATCACCACGTAGTGGTTGAGATCCCAGTGGAGCACCGCCGGCATGTGGAGGTTGCCCAGCTCTTCAAGCGGCAGCTTCACCGCGCGTGGCGTCAACCCGATATTGTCGGCCAGGTTGATCAACGCGCGCAGCGGTGCGCCGCGCATTGACGGTGAATAGCGCCGCCGCATGGTGCCCAGGTCGATGTCGAGCCCGTGGTAATTGGCCACCATCGTCAGGCTGGCCAGCCCGCATTCGGCCACTTCGGTCTGACGGATCAGCCTGACCCGGCTGCGGGTCATGAAGCCCAGATCGAGTTCCATCTCAGCGTCTCCGCACAGCAAACAGGGGTTCGAACAGCCACTCGATCAGCGACTGCTTTTCGGTAATGATCCGCGCGGTGAGCGACATCCCGGGCACCAGTTGCTCGCGCCGCCCGAAGGCGACAACCTCGGGATTGCTGATGTCCACCACCACGGGATAGGCCGAGACGACTGCGCCATTGGGCAGCGTCTGGCTGAGTGCGCTGCTGGAAACGGTCGTCACCTTGCCCGTGACCGTGCCAAAACGCTGGTAGGGGAAGGCATCGATCGCCAGGCGGACTTCCTGCCCGCGCTTGATGAAGCCGATTGCCTGGCTCGGCACCAGCAGCTCAGCACGCAGGCGGGCGTTTTGCGGGATCACCGCCATGATTTGGCTTTGCAGTCCCACGCGTTGCCCGCTGCGCATGGTGAGCGCGGTGACAGTACCCGCCACCGGCGCTGTCAGCGCGTAGGACCGCGCGCCGGCGTTGCCTGCCGCCTGTTGCGCCACCTGCGCGCGGGCGGCGGCGATGTTGGCCGCCTCGCTTTGTGCTTGCGCCGTCACATTGGCGGCGCTGCTCGACAACTGCGACAGCGTCGCGCGGCGCGCGCTCAGCGATTGCTGAAGCTGCGACAATTGCTGCTGGCGCGCGAGCAGATTGTCTTCGCGCGCCTGCACGTCGACCCGGCTGATGAAGCCACGCTCGGCTACGCTTTGCGCCTTTTCGAGATCGAGACGCGCCGAGGTGACAAGGCTCTGCTGGAGCACAATCTGCGATTGCAGTTGGTCGATCTCCGCGCGCAGCCCGCTCGCCTGCGAAAGCAGCTGGCTTTGCTGCGCGGCTGCTGCGCGTTCGGCCGCAGACATTTGCGCGATCAGGCTGGCGTCCTGCTGAGCGATGGCCTGTTCGGTCAGCGCTGCGGCCGAGAGGCCCGACGCACTGTCCTCCTCCGCCCGGATGGCGACGAGGGTGGCACCCTTGGCGACTTGCTCGCCATCCTCAACCAGCACCTCGGTGATCGTACCGGGGCGGGTCGGAATGATCGCGGCTACACCCTTGTCGGGTACGATCGCGCCCGTGACCGTCTCGACGCGCGAATAGGTGGCAAGCGAGAGAAAGGTGATCGCGACAATCAGACTGCCGAATATGAGATAGCCGATCGCCTGCCAGGACAGCGGCACCGCGATCGAGACGCTGCCGGACAGGCGGTCTTTCTTCTGCTGAAAGACTTCGGAGCGGAATAATTGCGACATGCGACTTGGCCTATCCCCAGATTGCCGGTGGGCTGATGGTGACTAAGTAGGCTGCCGTTATGTGGTAGCGGAATAGTGCATGTGGGTTAGGGGGCGATCACGCGAATCTTGGCCGAGGAAGGGCTATTCCCGCGACGTTTCCTCAAAATCCGTCATCATCGGAGGTAAAACATCAGAAGTTTCCAAAAATAATTTCCTTAAATGAAGCATATACTTTTACCCCTACAGCAAAGCCACAGATTATTGTAAGTGATAGAATAGCGATTGCTTTATTTTGCTTCGTCATTTTTCAATTCCCATGAAAATTCTGTCCCCGAGGATTTCTCCTCGGGGATGAGATAATTTTAGTCAGTAACAAGTGATTTAATGTCGTTGTATAGCCCCACGCCAAGGGCAAATCCGCCAACCGCGGCCCCCACAAGAATCCACACCGGGCCACCAGCAATCTGTTCGACTTCTTCACAGTTCAGTTCCTTAATCATTTTTTATTCCTTAAATTGGATCAAAAGAAATAGTCAATCGCTGCGGCCGTAGCGACACCAACGGCAGATGCGGCAAGCCCGACGGCTGCTACACAACCGGGGTTAGCAGCGCATGCGATAACGGCCGCCGGCAGAGGCCCGCCAGCAATCTCGTCGATTTCATTGAAGCTAAGTTCCTGGATCCCACCAGCAAGTGCAAATTCATTCTGATTCATGTACATTTACGTTCTCCATAGTGTTGCGCCAGCGCGGGCTACCGGCACATGTTTCCCGCTTCCGAAAGCGCGGAATTGCGCTCGCGAAACTTGTCGGTCGTCGGCGCCGCATAAAAACGGGCCAGCGACCAGAAATTTTTGTTCGAGAAGGCTTATTCGGCGGCGAGGGCTTCTTCGGCAATTTGGGCGGCCGCAATCACCACACCATAAGGCAGTGCGATCAAGGGCGCACCGCCAGCGACGGCTTCGAGTTCGATTTCGTTCAAGGTTTTCATTCTTGATCTCCAAAGTTTGCCTGTGATCAGCGCAAGGTCGCGCTGCTTCCCTGCACGCATCGCTGCGCGAGGAACTGGTTCTCGATCGGCGCTTTGACGCCTTTCGAATGTTGGGTTGCGATGCGGTGGTGCTGGCGCACGAGGCGCTGTCACCGTCTGCATCAGATGTCAGTTGGTGGTGGTCTGACCGCCAAGACCCGGGTCAAAGGTCGGGCTGGGGGTGTAGACCAGCGGCGGCAGCACCACGATGGCAGGCAGGTTGGTGTAGATCGGCCGCGACAGCAGGCTCGATCCGGCCAGCAGTCCGCCGACAACGGCAGCGATTTCCTGTTCGTTCAAAGTCTTCATGGGTGTTCTCCAAGTCTGGAAGTTGCTTGCTTCGACTCCTGGCGCGCGGCCCGTCTCGGGATCGTGGATCCCGAGCTGCGACCCTTTGGGCCGGGCCGACGCGAACAGTCGGAGCTGCAGTCAATCGTCGGAACGTGAGCGGATCAGCGCTCGGCTCAGTTGCCGACGATGGTCGCGTAGGCCGGGCCGCCTTGCAGTTCGGCCCCGCCCAGAGTGAGCATCGGCAGGTCGTGCTCGGTGCAGCCCCGGCCATCGGGGCCTTCGATCACGCCGCCCGCGATCAGGTTGAGTTCGGCAGCGTTCAGTGTGGTGATGGTGGTCGTCATGGTCATTTCTCCTGGTTCGATTTGGATGGCTTGTCTCGTTAGTCGGTGTAGCTCAAGGGTAACGGCTGAGGCGCCACAGGGTGATATCCTGCGCCTCTTCGGCGATGCGGATATAGTCTTCGAAGGTCGGCTCTGGCGGAAGTGCGATGCCGCCTGCGACGCTATCGATTTCGATTGTGTTCAAGCGTTTGATGGCAGTGTTCATTGGGGTTTTCCCGGTTGCGATAGTCAGCTCGTGCTGACCGGGCCATCTTCGCTCATCGCGAAAAATGAACAATAGTTACAATGGCCTAGGTTAATTTTGCTAGTCGTGTGGAGCTATGCCGAACGGGCTAATCCGACCGGCCTAGTGCATGCGGCGGATCGGCCTTCCGGCGCGGCCCCTAGCTGCGATGTGCTATAGGAACGGGCCTGGGCTTTGGTGCATGCTGGAGCAGCATTGGAGGAGTTGCATTTAATGAAGATTCAGCGTGACGGCCCGCCTCAACGATCGAACCGTGTGGTCGTGGTCGATGATCATCCGATCTTTCGGGATGGCATGACCACGATCCTTCAGCAGATTGACCCGGCGTTCGAGGTTGAGCAGGCAGGCACTTATGACCAACTGCTCGACATCGCGTCCAAGGGCCCCAGTCCGATACTATTCGTGCTGGATCTGCGCTTTCCAGGGATGGACATCGAGGTTGCGGTCCCGCTGCTGCGCAGGAGGTATCCGCTGGCTTCGATCATCGTTATTTCGATGGCGGATGATCGGCGCTCAACCGAGCATGTGATGCAGGTCGGGGTTGATGGCTTCATCAGCAAGGCTGCGACGCCAAAGCAAATTCGCGATGGCATTGCCGCCGTCATCGCCGGCGAATTCGTCAATGTCAGCCAGGCGGGCGGCCTCTCGATGACGCGGTCCGTGTCGCAGTTCTCCGGCCTTACGCCGCGTCAGTTCGATGTGCTACTTGGGATTGCGCAAGGGCATTCGAACAAGCAGATTGCCAAGGATCTGGGGATTTCGCCCTTCACCGTCCGCATCCATGTCTCGGCTTTGCTGCGCGAGCTCAACGTGGAAACGCGCACGGCGGCTGCGACGCTGGCGACGAAATACGGCGTTCACTGAGAAATACCAAGGCGCGATGAGTCTGTCTCACCAATCTTCGGCTTAGCCTGTGCCGCGCGCGGGCATAAAGCATCAGGCACAAAAAAAGGGGGGCACCGCAGTGCCCCCCTTTTTATGGTTCAGAGTTTAGGTTCGGTAACCGGTCCGATCGGATCCATCGGATCGCCGCCGTCGATTCGGAAGGGCGGGGTGCACCAGTTAAACAAGGAACAGATGGATCCACCAGAGATCAAATCAATTTCGTTGGTACCCAATGCTTCAATCTTGGCCAGCTGAATCAAAACCATTCTCCCTATCGGTTGCAGCATCGGAAGCCGTCGGCGTGTCCGATGTCAGCATCATGCCAATGACCGAAGGCATGCACACTAACCCCCATGCACTAGCCCATTCGTACAGCCATCAGGGCCGATCGCAACTCGGCTGCACGCAGGGGCTTGGAGAGAACAACTGCCTCAATGCCGGGCAGGCTGTCGTGCACTTGATCGGGATGGTGACCTGAAATGACAACAAGGCTTGTCTCGGATGACTTGAGCTGTCGGAGCAAATCCATCTTGCTGGCCAGCGTATCGCCCGTGCCGAAATCGAAATCACTGAGCAGGATCTCGCATTTCGGCAGGCTGTTTGGCACCGAACTGGACGTCTCGACCACGCAGCCCCAGCGTTCGAGCAGGTTTTGAGTTGAAGCGAGCGTCTCGGCATCGTCTTCGATCACGAAGACGCGGACATTGGCCAGCGGCAATCTGAGATTCGCTGGCGTCATCGGCACTTCGGCCCGCGCTTCGATCAACCTCAAATTCTCGATCGACGCGCGTGTACCGCGTCCCTGCTCGGAAGATAGTGCGAACTTCAGCCCCAGCATGGTGGCCAAGCGGTTGACGATCGCAAGTCCAAGGCCTTTGTTGTCTGAGCGCAGATCAGACCCGCGTGACGACCGAAAAAACGCCTTTTGCACGTGCTCAAGGTCACTTGGCGAAATGCCGCGCCCATCATCGATCACGACAAGCGTCGCGCTGCCGCCTTGCCGCCGGCAGCCGACCAAGACCTTCTTGCCGGGAGAGTATCGAATCGCGTTGGAAACAAGGTTCTGCACCATTGTCGCCAGCAAGGCCCGGTCGGATTGAACGATCGCAGTGCAAGGAACGAGGCGCAGATCCACACCTTGCATTTCCGCAGCAAGCGCGTTCTGGCTGTCCAGTTCGGCGAACAAATCAGCGATCGAGACCGGGCCAATTTCCGCCTTCAAGGCCCCGCTCTCAATCGCAGCAATATCAAGCAGTACGCGAAACATTCGGCTTGCATTATCAACCGACCACGAAAGCTTCGACACCAGCTCAGACTGTTCTGGCGACAGATCGGTTTCGCCAAGCCTGTCGGCAAGCAATCCAATGGCATGGATCGGTTGGCGCAGATCGTGACTGGCCTGCGCCAGAAATTGCGACTTCGTCTCTGACGCGGTGCGGTATTCCTGAACCAGCATACGGCCTTGGCGCCAGGTCTTGCTGGCTGCCACGATCAGGAGCAGGGCTACCCCCTGCGAAGTCTGCTGGAAAATCAGAATTCGCTCAAGAACGAGCGGACTGATCGCAATAAGCACGAATGCACCAGCGGCAACAAAGCGGCCATAGGGCCGAGGCAGCACCAGCCAGAGAATTGCAGCGAGGACAGAAAGCACAAATGCGGGCCACCACCCAATGTCAATTGCCGGTCCGCTTTTGATTGTTTCTGCGGCCATGATCGCAAGCGCGGCGCGCGATGTATAGTCATCGTTCGGAGTGGTGACTGTATCTCTATCGAGCTGCCCGGTATGGCTGATCACGACATATTTCTGCGTGAACGTCTCTGGTCCGATCATACCGCTCAGGACATCACCTGCACTGTAGACTGGTATGCTTTGCGGCTTTAGGCTGACATCGATATCGATAATCTCGGCATCTGCGTCTGTCTGGCGTCCTGCGAGGATAACCGGGAGAGATCGGTATCTTCCTGCATCCGTCTTTACCGCGGTTGGCGTGAAGATTGGTGCCCCCAAGGGATAGACCTGAAACGTCATTACGGCGGGTTGGACGAGTCTGGCGAAAGCAGAAGGTATTTGCGATGATGTTTGTGCAAATTGCGCATCGGGCCCAGGCGATTTCGTGCTTCGTATTGCCGCGGCATCGTCGGACGAAATTTCAATGACCCATACGGCGGGTCTTTTCAGGCTGGCCAATGCGCCCGCGAGCCGATCAGAACCATCGCGCCGCGCAAATTTGAAGTATTGTCGATCGATGATGACGCGCGCGGGATCCCCGCCTCCCACCTTTTCGACAAGGGTTGCCAGGTCGCGTTCAGACCATAATTGCGATGGCAGCCCGCTCTCGGATCGCTGATCGATGGCAATGATCACGGCGTCACCTTGATACGCCTTGGCGTTTGCTGATGCCGTGGCCGTTCTCTGCGCCCAGTCATAGGCGAAAAAGGGGACCACAAGGGCCAGGACCATGGCCACGCCGAGCAGAAAAAACCATTCGGACCGATCGGGCTGCCTGAGGCGATTTAGGGCTTTGAGCTTACGACGAATCTCAATCTTGCGCACAGTCGATCCTCTTTTCCGAGTGAGGTTCGCAATCAATCAAAGGCAATCAGTGTTGTTCTCGGGCAGAACCCGAGTTGTTCGCAGAGGAAGTGGCGGTGGCCCTCCCCTGATCTTTCCCATGCAAATACGATTGAATTGCGACCGACATCGAAGGGACATTTTTATCAACGGCTGATGCATGCCGATTGTATCAGGATCAACCTAATTTCTGATCGGCCCCCGTTCGGCGACCTCGGCCTGATCGGCCCCCACTGAGTGGTCCGTGTTGATTGTTAGTGCAAGATTGCCTCCGGTGCCATGGCTGGCCGCAGATGGAGCGAAGCGGAAACGGAAGGCAGCCACGGTGGTGTCGCCGCTTCCGGGGCTGGCGGGCGGATATGGCGATGCGAAGAAACTGTCATGGCTAGTCGAGGAGCGGCATCGAACCGCACATAGCAGACGTTCAGAACCGGCTTGCTCTGACTGCTTATGACGACCGAGGGATGGATGTGATTGGACCGAGCAGACCCGCACTTTCCTCGCTCGACAGACCCCTTCAATCCGTGGCTCTTGGACTGGGATCGCGCCGAGATGGATGCGAAGTTCTCCTTTTGATTGCGCCTACCTGAAGGTCCGTTTTTCACCCAACTTCGGTCGTGAGAGGGGCCGGTGCGTGATCCCGAAAGCAGCGTGGCGCCTTTGCGTCGATTCTGAAAAATTCCTGCCCTTCAGGTTGCGACCCCATTTCCGACATTCGACCAACATTGTGGCTAGCTTGAATCCAGACCCTCAGACAGAGACCATCCTTTACCCTTTGATGGTTGTTTGAAACCCAGCTCAGCGGCATACAGCACGTTGATTCTTAGCCCTTGAGGAACGAAATCTATGCCATGGCGGGCTTGTGTGCTCCTTCTGGGGCTTGCTTTGGTGGGAAGTTCGCTACCCATTGCGACGGCTGCCTCGGCTGAACCATCTATTATGACAAGTGCGGCGGTCATCCGAGCCAACGATCAAACGCGGGCGCTCCTGAAAGAAAGGATGGCAGCGCAAAATATTCCAGCGCTTCAAGTCGCCGTTGTGGTTCAAGGTCGCGTCGTCATGTCCGAGGCGTATGGCGTTGCGAATGTGGAACAACAGATCAGAGCCAGCCGTCAGACGCTGTTCCCAATCAATTCGGCGACCAAGTCATTTACCGGCGTCGCAATCATGCAGTTGGTTGAGGCCGATAAGGTCGACCTTGACGCACCGGTTTCGCGCTATCTCGATAGCCTGCCTGAAACTTGGCGCAATATCCGTATCCGTCAACTGCTTGCTCACTCCTCCGGCCTGCCGAACATTGTCGATGAAAATGGCCTGATCGGTGGCGGGACGGATGCCGAAGCTTGGGCCATGGTCCAGACACGACCGATGGACGGCGAATCCGGCGTTGCATTTGCCTATAATCAGACGAACTATGTTCTGCTGGGCCGGCTGATCGAGACCTTAAGCGGACGTCCGCTAGAGCAGTTTATGGCCGAGCATCAATTTACGCCCGCCGCCATGTCGAACGTGCGGTTCGGCGACGGGTATGACATCGTTCCTGGACGCGCTTCCGTCTATATCCGTGAACGCACGGGACGCGGCAGCGGGCCTGACGACAACAACGTCCTTTATCATTGGATCGATGATATTCCGGTATCGACGCGTGCCGGTGCTGGTCTTTACACGACCGCCGACGATCTCGCGCGATGGATCATCGCGCTACAAAGCGGACGATTGCTGTCGAAGCCAGCCAGCGTCGCCCGGCTGTGGCAACCCGATGTGTTCAATGATGGCAAGCCCAACATCTGGGCGATGGGCTGGCCGATTCTCGCCGGGACGAAGCACCGTGCCGTTGGCGGCATCGGCGGCGGCCGATCAACCTTCTTTGTGTATCCGGACGACGATGTCGCCGTGATCGTGATGACGAATCTCGTGGGCGCCAATCCGCAGAGCCTGATTGACACCATCGCAAACCACTACATCGAAAAGGGTTCGCCTTAGATTTGTAGGCATTGTGAAATTGAGAAAATTTGGCGCTCCGCAGAATGTCAGAAATAGGACCTTTGGGTACTAAAGCAGGCAGCCAGCTTTCCACCCACCAACAGTCATATGCAGCGGCCCGGTGCGCTCCCGAAAACGGTAGGGCGGCTATGGCCCGATCGCAAAAAATTCCTGCCTTTCAGGTTCCGACCCCGTTGCGGTCTTTACCGTTTCTTGCCCTGCTCGGCCCAGCAACTTGGTTCGACAGGGGTTATTTGTCCCTCAACTCGCCAGCAATCGTAATGATGGCATCGGAATGGACGGGATGGGGCAATTGACGACGGCACCTCAAGGCCCCATGCGTCGTGGAAGGCCGTTAGGCCATGGAAAGTGTCGATTGTGCCTTGGTCAAAGCAATGCTTTCGCGGTTATCGCGAATTACCGGGCACCTCTGTTATCGCGCGATATCTGGAATACTGCCAGCCACTGCCGCAAGGTCAGCGACTGAAGCGAATGATGCATCACCCGGGGTCGAATGCTTCAGGGCCATCAGGCCCAACCCGTTCCGCGCCGCGCTGGCAAGATCAGTAGGCTGGTCAAACCAGGAATGCAAAACGCCAGCTGCAAACGCATCTCCGGTGCCAATCCGATCGACAATCCCGGCTATGCGCCACTGATCGGTTTCTGCAGCAATTTGCCGGGTATCGATTCGCGCAGAGATGTGGTGGGTTGCCGCATTTTCGATGTTTCGTGCGGTGGAGGCTATGGCGGCGATGCCAGGGAAAGCCTCCAGCAGCGCAAGCGCAGCCTCGCGCCGACGTGCCGGGCCCTCGCCACTGAATTCGCGCCCCAGCAACAGTTCTGCATCCTTGTGATTGGCGAAAACAAGGTCGGCAACGCCGAACAAGCGGGCGATCGCCGCGCGCGGATCACGCTGCGATTTCTCCCACAAGGCCGCGCGGAAGTTGCCATCGAAGGAAATGGTCGCGCCTTTTGCTTTTGCCGCTGAGGCTAGCGCAAGGCTGGCATCGGTCAGATCCTGGCTCAACGCCAGCGTAATCCCGGAAAGGTGAAGATGGGATACCCCGTCGAGCCAATCGAACAGCGGCCAGTCCGCCGCACGCGATTTTGCAAAGGCGCTGTGCTCGCGATCATAGGTGACCTTGCCGCCGCGCAGCCCACTCGCCATGTCGAGGAAATAGCTGCCCATGCGGCCCTCCCGGTGAAGGATATGAGCAACGTCCACCCCATGCGAGGCCAGATCGGCCTTGGCCCGCTGGCCAAGGACATTGTCCGGCAGCACTGTCAGCATCCGGGTGCGATGGCCGAGGCGGGACAGCGCCACGGCAACATTGGCCTCTGCCCCGCCGGTGCAGACATCAAGCTGCCGCGCCTGCGCCAGCAGCAGAGGGGCAGGCGCGCTGTAACGCAGCAGCACTTCCCCGAAACAGACGATCGCACCGGCCATTCAGCGCGCCAGCCAGCCCCCGTCGACGGCAAGGATGTGTCCCTGCACATAGCGGGCTGCATCTGACGCAAGGAACACGGCGGCTCCGCCCAGATCGCTCGGCTCACCCCAACGGCCCGCCGGAATGCGTTCGAGGATCTGGCGATTGCGGTCAGCGTCCGCCTGCAATGCGGCGGTGTTGTTAGTGGCGATATAGCCCGGCGCGATGGCGTTGACGTTGATGCCCTTGGCCGCCCATTCATTCGCCAGCAGCTTGGTCAGCCCGCCGATCCCGCTTTTGGACGCGGTGTAGCTCGCCACCCGGATGCCGCCCTGAAAGGTCAGCATCGAAGCGATGTTGATGATCGCGCCTCCGCCATGATCGACCATTTGCCGCGCCGCCGCCTGCGCGAGAAAGAACGCGACCTTGAGATTGGTATCGAGCACCGCATCCCAATCATCCTCGGTGAAATCAAGCGCATCATTGCGGCGGATGATCCCGGCATTATTCACCAGAATATCCAAGCCGCCGAGGTTGCGGAGGGTTTCCTCAACGATCCGCCCGCACGGCTCAATCGTCGCAAGGTCGGCGGCGATGATGGTCACTCGCCGCCCGGTCTGTTCGATCAGCGCCGCGGTTTCGCTGGCATTGCTGCGGGCAACCAGCGCGATGTCGGCTCCGGCCTGCGCCAAAGCGAGGGCGATACCCTGCCCGATGCCGGTGTTGGCCCCGGTGACAACAGCGACCTTGCCGGAGAGGTCGAAGGGGTTGGCCATCGTCTCGCTCACAACCCGCGCAGCATGTCTGACATCGCCTCATCCTGCGAATTGGGGTAGAAATACTCGGCGAATTTCTCCCCCGCAATCGCGGCTCGCAGCAAGTCCTGATCGACGTTGCGCAGCACGGTCAGCATGTCGTGACAGGTGACCGACTTTAGGTTCGCCAGCACCCCGCGATTGGCCGCCATGAACGTGGCGCGCTCGCGCGGGTAACCCAGCCCGGGTTCGTTCTCGAACAGCTTGCGATAGCAATCGGCAAGGTTCAGCTCGGCTGCCCAGCCAAAGCCCTTGGCATAGGGCATGGAGATGCAGTTACCGGCATTGATCTGGTTGAACAGGAAGGCATCGGTCGGATCGAACAAGAGGCCGCAAAACACGCCGGGCATGGCGTTGCAGGCCAGCATCGAACCCATCCCGGTACCGCAACCCGTCACCACAAAATCCGCCGCACCGGAATTGAGCAGGATCCCGGCCAACAGTCCGTTCATCGGATAGGTCAAAGACGCCTTATCCTCGGGCGTGTACATCCCATAATTGAACACCTGATGCCCCATAGGTTCGACCACCGAGGCCAGCGCCTGATGTATGACAGCGTTCTTCGCTGCCTGACTGTTTTCGATAATCAGAGCGATTTTCATGAAAGGTGTGTTCCTGTGGAGCGTTGTGGGGATTGTTGCAGTCTTTGGGGCAAGTGCGCCAGCCCAAGGGCGTTGGGCCGACAGGTATCAGCCCGCCGGCCCGCTGGTTCCTGCGGTGCTAGAACTTCGCTCGCACCCCGATCGATAGGCGCCTTTCGGACAGGGCGTAACTGTTGAGCGCGGTGGGATTGAAATTGCTGACCTCGACTGTCGCCGATTGGCGCGGCAGCAGGTTCTGGCCAAGCAGCTGCAAAGTTACCTGTTTGGTCAGATCGAACCCGATCTGTGCATCGAGTTGTGACAGCGCCAAAATCACATCAGGGCGGCCCTGGGTGAATTCGAACACCGAATCGTCGCGCCAGTTATAGGCGACCCGGGCTGACAGCGGACCCTTTTCATACAGCGCCACAAGGTTGTAGCTATGCCTTGACGTCGCCACCAGAGGGAAGCCGTTGCTGTCCTCGCTGTCAGCGAAGGTGTAGTTGGCGATCACCCCGAGGCCATCGAGCGGCGACGGCAGGAAATCGAAGAACTGCGTTACCCCGACCTCGAAACCCTTCACCTTGGCACTGGCGATGTTGAAGGGGCGTGAGGTCTGAACGGTCAGCGGCGTGCCTTCGAAGATGATGTCTTCCTGAACGGTGCCGGTCGTGATGGCGTCTTCGACATCCTTGTAGAACACGGCCGCCGAGATAAGGTTCGATCCGCCGGTGTAATACTCGAACGAGACATCAAAGTTGGTTGAGATCGGCGGGGTCAACTGGGCGTTGCCGCCGCCCGACGTGAGGTTGGTCGGGTTGATGAAGGTGCTCGGCGCAAGGTCCGCAAGGCCAGCGCGCTGCATCGTCTGCGAAGCTGCCACGCGCACCAGGAAATCGTCGGTGACGTTGACCACCAGGTTTGCGCTGGGCAGCACGTTGGTGAAGCTGTTGCTGTCACGCGTGGGGACCAGCACATTGCCCGGCAATTGCGTCAGCGTGTCTGCCCGGAACTCCGTATGGCTGACACGCAAGCCAACGTTAAACTTGGCCGGACGACCGAGCAGGTCGAATTCGGCATTGCCCATGACATAGCCAGTATAGGTCTTCTCGCTCAGCACGAAATCGCGCAGGTTGTTGCGGGCAAAGCCGTTCGGGCCATCGCCCGGCTCGCTGGCGAGCACGCGCCCGAGCAGAAAGTCGCGATCGGGGAAGAAGGTGGCGAATTCGCGCGGAAAATTGCCATCAATGCCGCTCAGGAAATCGGGATCGCCTGGCGCAAGGAACGGCTCCAGCTCGGCGCGGGTAGCAAGGCCGCGGCTGCGAAATGAAGTCTGGTCCGCGCTCAAATCGACATAGCGCGCACCGGCACTGAGCGTGATGCCATCGCTGACCTCGTAACCAACATCGACCCGCGCCGCATATTCTTCGAGATTGCCGGGCAATTTGTTGGCCCGCAGGGTCAGGTTGCCAGTGGTCGGGAAGTTATAGACGCTCGGATCAGTCAGACTGAACGGCGTTCCAGCAGGACGTGCCAGGGTGAGGCTCGGCACAGGTGAATCGCGGAAGTCGAAGGTGCCGATCACATTGTTCGGCGTGTCGAGCACGACGACCTCGATTTCCTGACGCAAGGTGCCACGGCTGTAATAGGCATCAGCGACGATGGTCAGTCCGTCATTATTGTCGAAATCGGCGTTGAAGCCCATCAGCAGGTTGTCGGTCGGATCCTGCCGCCGCTGATTCTGGACGCGGATACGGCCGGTCGCTTCGGCGGCGACGATGTATTCAAAGCCGTCCACTGTTTCAAGCACGGGATTGCGGAACGATGCAGCAGTGGCGCTCGTCGGCAGGATGAACGTGACAGCCTGATTGGTGCGATCGGCATCGACCCGCGAATAGAGCACATCTGCTGTCAGGGTCAGGTTGTCCGAAGTCCTCCACTGAAACGCCCCGCTGACCCCGATGCGTGACCGATCGATCAGGACGTTTTCATATTGCAGCTGGAGCGGGCCAAGCCGGTTGGTTGCGGTGGCAGTACCGTTGCGGCGTTCGAGGAAGTTGTTGCGTTCGAACAATTGCAGGCGCGAGGTTCGCTTCTGATATTCGCCCGACAGCAGGATGCCAAACTCGTCATCCCCGCCAAACGTGGTGGCGAAAAGGCCCTGGAAGGCAGGCTCGAACTCTTCGGATTCGTCGGAATAGGTCCCGCGCGCGCCCAGCGAAATGGTCGTCTTCTTGAAGTCGAACGGCTTGGGCGTCTTGAGGTTGACCGTACCGCCAAGCCCACCTTCGACCTGGCTGGCAATTGAGGACTTGGCCACTTCTAGCCGCCCGAACAGCGAAGATGGCACCGCATCAAGGCCCGACGAACGACCAAGGTTGTCGTTTTCCGGCGGAGAAACTCGCGCCGAAAAGCCCAGCAGCGTGCGTCCGTCAACTTCGACCCGCACCTGATTGAGGCCGCGGATGTTGACCGCCTGCCCTTCGCCAAACACGCGGGTGATCTGCACCCCGGTAACGCGTTGCAGCGCTTCGGCGACGTTGTCGTCAGGGAGCTTGCCGACATCCTCGGCGGTGATGACATCGAGCACCTGATCGGCATCGCGCTTGACCTGAGCGGCCTTGCGCAGCGAGTCGCGGATACCGGAGACGATGATGGCATTGCTTTCGCCCTCGCCATCACTTTCCGCGCCAGCGGGCTGGGCCTGCGCATAGGCGGGGGCCTGACACAAAACTGCCAGACACGCCGCCGAACTCATCAGCCAGATTTTCTTGTGCATTTGCCTATTCTCCCTGTTTATTGATACCGGTGTCTTTTGTGCACCGGCCGTATTTGCTGCTTCTAATCTACCCTTCTCAAGCTCTAGATTTCTGCCCGTGCAAGGCGCGGGGACAGGCTGTGTATTGCCAGGACAGCGATGAAATAGACCGCGGTGCAGGCCGCGAAAATCACGGAGTAGTCGCCGCCGGTGGCGTTGAGCACCAGCCCGGTCGACTTGGCCATGATCATCCCGCCGATTCCGCCCATAAACCCGCCCAGACCAATCAGCGAGCCGACGGCACGCTTGGGGAACATATCGGGTGGTAGGGCCAGCAGATTGGTGGAAAACGCCTGATGCCCGGCCAGTGCCAGCCCGATCAGGAACACCGCCAGCCACATGTTCTCCAGCCCCGAGACGAACAGCAGAGGAACAACGCAAGCTCCGGCACTCATCATTGTGATCTTGCGGGACAAATTGACGCTGTGGCCGCGCTGGATCAGGCGCGAGGACAACCATCCCCCGGCGATGCTGCCGACATCGGACAACAGATACATGGCAATCATCGGCAGCAGCACGACCTTGAGATCAATCCCGTAGGTCGAACTGAAATAGCTCGGCAGCCAGAACAGCATCAGGAACCAGACCGGATCGGTCAGAAACTTGGCCGAGGCGAAGGCCCATGCCTCACGCTTTGTGACCAGCGCGTCCCACCCGATCTGGTGCACGGATTCGGGCGGGTCGTGTTCGATCCATTCGAGCTCTTCAGGCGTTATGCCGCGGCTCTGGCGCGGTGCGGTGTAGATCCACCACCAGATTGCCGCGAGCACGATGCCGAACAGACCGGTGTAGATGAATGTCTCGCGCCAGCCCCATCCAAGAAATTCCATGCAAAGCCATAGGGTTGGCGCAGTCAGGATAACACCGATCGTGGTCGCCGAATTGACCCAGCCAATTGCATAAGCGCGTTCTTTTTGCGGAAACCACTCGCTGCTGGCCCGCACTACTGCTGGAAAGTGCCCCGCTTCGCCCACGCCGAGGACCACACGGGCCGCCATGAAGGCTGTGATCGAAGAAGCAAAGCCATGTGCAGCATGCCCGACCGTCCAGACCGCGATGGCAATCGCATAGCCGATTTTCGGCCCGACCTTGTCGATCAGCCATCCCATGAGCAGGAACCCGGAGGCATAGGCGAACTGGAAAGCGGTTACGATGTTGCCATAGTCATTCTCGCTCCAGCCAAGCTCCTGAGAAAGCTCGGGCTTGAGCAGGCCCAGCATGGTGCGGTCGATGTAGTTGACCGTGGTCGCCAGAAACAGCAACGCAACTATCTGCCAGCGACGACGACCAATCGCCGCCCTGACGCCCGATATGCCGGTCATGGCGTGGCCGATGGGTGCGCCGCTCATACCGCACTCTCGGGCAGCAACGCCGGGACTGTGGTGCATTCGATGGCGAGATCATCGCCGAAAATGGCGCGGGCGTGTTGCCCTTGCCTGATCGGGTGAACTCCGGTGATTGCGCCGGTCGAAATCCACTGCCCTGGTTCGAGCCGCAACCCGCGTTCCGCCATCAGGCGAGCAAGAAAGGCAAGCGAGCCGAATGGTCCGTCCAGCAAATCTGCCACAAGTCCACTGCCGACCAGAAGGCCGTCGATTTCCAACCTGGCCATTTGATCGAAGGCGCCCGGCGCCGTTGCGTCTGGAATTGGCGGACCAACGACCAGCCCGAAATTATTGCCGAAATCAGATACGGTGACCGCTGGCCCGTTTCCGTTGATGCCAACGAAGGGTGAACTGGCGACTTCGATCCCGAACCGCACCTCGTCAACAAATTCAGGGGCATCAGCTATCGTCAGGTTGGCGGGCGGGGTCGCGGACAGACACAGCAAGACTTCCGCTTCGACTGCAGCAAAGCCGGTCAACACTTGCACTCGGGTCGGGGAGGCATCGCTTGGGATGATGATTGAGTCCGAGAAAATCGGCCCTGCGAGGCGCTCGGCCCCGAATTGATGCGCCTCGGGCAACCGAATGCGTCCGAGCTTCCAACCACCAATTGGCCGACCAGCATAGGCGATAGCTTCATCTTGGATACGATATGCCTCGGCGAGAGTGGCGGGCATCGCACCAGGATAGGCGTCAAGCACCATGTCATCCCGTCGCGCGTCGACAAAGATGCGCGCAATTGTTCCATCGTTGCCCATGAATTTGAATTACTCTCCCCTGTGCCTAAGAGAATGATGCAACTCGACACCGGTGTCAATACGATTTGCTACCTGCTCGTCTGTGGTGGAGGCCATCGCAGCAATGCGGTGTATTTCACTTGACCTTGGTGCTGGATCGGGAAAACACAAAATCCATGTCAACCGCCGCAAACCAGACCATCCGGAATCCGACAATCAACGATGTGGCCTCGCGATCAGGCGTTTCCAAAAAAACCGTGAGTCGGGTCATCAATGGTTTGCCCGGCATCAAGCCCGCTACAAGGGAACGTGTGGAGCAGGCCATCCTTGCTCTTGGTTACGTCCCAAACCCGCAGGCGCGAGCGCTGGCGCTGGGGCGGAACTTCGCGATTGTTCTTCTGCACGATAATCCCAATGCGCAAACGGTGCAGATTTTCGAACGCGGCATCCTCGATGCTATCCGGGGAAGCGAACTGGCCCTTATGGTGCAACCAGTCGACCGCCGCTCGCCTGCAATGTTGGAAGAGGTCGAAGCCTTTTTGCGGCAACAGCGGCCGATCGGGGCGATTATACTTCCGCCGATTTCCGAACGCGACGAGATCGGCGCCCTTTGCCGGTCGATGGGTGTGCGGTTCGTTCGCGTAGGGTCGGCGGCGCTTGATGATGATGATCACTGTGTCACTTCGACCGACAGGATTGCAGTGACCGAAGCCTGCCGACTGCTGGTTGCTATGGGGCACAGACGCATCGGTTTCGTTCGTGGGCCGCAAGGGTTTCGCTCGGCAGCTGAACGCGAGCTCGGATTTCACGCTGCACTTGAAGCATCAGGCCTGCCCGCTTCGCCCGAGTATTGCGCGCAAGGCGACTATCGCTTCGAATCCGGTCGCTCGGCCGGGCGTCAGCTGCTGGGATTGGACCCGAGGCCGACGGCAATCTTCGCCAGCAATGATGAAATGGCGGCCGGCGTCATGCACGCCGCTTTCGAGCGCAATCTGCAGATCCCGCGTGATCTGTCGCTAGTCGGCTTCGACGATTCTCCCACAGCCACACACGTCTGGCCTTCACTGACCACGGTCCGCTGGCCGATCAGGGATATGGGTATGCTGGCGGCAGAAAAGCTGGTGGGCGATTTCCTGCCGCGGCGGCGGTTTTCAAACGATTTTGTCCACCTGCCATCCGAACTGGTCGAACGCGCATCAATCGCGCCGCCACCAGAAGCATAGGCCGCGCCGCCTGCTTTGACTGACACAGGGGCTCACCGCATTTTCGCTCGCCGCGCAGCGAGCTGATACTCGTATAACGACGGGGCTGACCCCACCGTTTCGTTCAACATTTCGGAATAAGGCAAAGGCCGATAGACCAGCATTACTGAGCGATTGCCATGCAGCCCGACGATCCGCGCTCCGGGCCCCTCCAGCCCGCTGGTGATGGCAACAACCGCGTCATCCGGCACGCTGTCGGGAAACACCAGCTTCAGGTTCCAATGGGTGTTGAAAAGCCCGTGACCCGGCTTCCAGTAAGGCGCGCCGCCGCCTTCCCACAACCGGTAGCTCCAGCCTTTGTCGGTGTTGATCGGCGCAATGTGCATGGTGAGCTGATCGAACAGGTTCTGATGGTTCGATCCCGAATGCTGATCGATAATCGCATCGCGGCGAACGTCGGCGCGCAGAAACACCGACCGGGTTGATCGGGTATTGACGCTGACCGGATGAACCGACGGGTTTTCGACCACGAGATCGCGCACCAGCACATTATGCACAGCGCCCACATGGACCGTGTAATGCGAATTGTGCTCGCCGGTGGTGCGCACTTTGTCGATGGTGATTGACCCTGCATTGTCGGTCAGGATGCCGCTATCGGCGTTGCGGATCTCGACATCGCGCACCCAACCGTCGAACAGGCCAGTCAGGTAAATCCCGTTATAACCCGCTTCCAGATGATGGCCGAACCACGGATTGTCCGGGAAGGTCAGCTTCATCGCCTCGATCCCGACCACTTCAAGATGCTCCCAGGCGGCAAGCACTGCGGGCTGCGCTGCCGAGATTCCATGCAGCAGCGGATCGCCAATCGTGACCGTGTTACCCTTGATCGCGGTGATCCGCGTGGGCTGCGCCACAACGGGGCGATTGACGAAGGTCCAGTGGTGTGACCCGATGCTGAGAGGGGTCGCCTTCCCGGCTGTGCTGCTGTTCCATTCCGCGAAATCGCCATACATCGAGCGCAGGATTGCGCTATCCAGGCCATCGACCGAATACCACTGCACCTGCACCACCTGCCCGACCTGCAAGCGCGATGCGTCTTTGACCCGGATCGACCGTGCAAATTGCTGGCCCGATATCGGATCTGCCAACACCAGTGTGCGGCGGTCACGTGCCGGGTCATAGGAAACCGGGCGATCCTTTTTCGGCCCCACCAGCAGGAAGGCACCGGACCAACTATATTCGCTGAACAGGAAATTGATGTTCTGTTCCGCGTTCACCTCGTATTTGTTTTCGTGCTTCAGGTAGCCACGAAGCTCTTCCTGGCGCGCCGGATCGTCAACGATATTCAGGGGCCGTGGGAAATAAAGTTCTGTGCCATCCGCACCTGAGCCTGCACCCCGCAGCACGAAGTTGCTGCGCTCCAGCGGAATTACCTCGCCAATCTGGATCCGGCCTTTCGGCAGTTGCAGTGTAACCATGCCTTTGATCTGGTCCGCTGCGGCAATGGCGCGCAGCAAGGCCTTGGCGTCGTCCTTCCCATCATCGGGGATAACGCCATACTCGGTCGCATCAATCACCGTGCCCTGTCCGCTTGGCAGTGGGGCAAGCCCGAAGCGGTAGCCGGCATAGCTAAAATCAGGGGTGCCTTTTTTATGGGCAAGCAGTCGTGGCAACTGCGCGTGCGAAGCGTTGCCGGGCGCTACTAAAACCATCGACAGAACCACGGTCGATGTAAGTGATGCGACCGCGCACCTCGTCCAACGCCGTAAGGCCATACTCCTGTTCCCCTCCCAAATTGGCCCGCCTTGTCTCGAACGCCGCCATTATCAATCGGATGTTCCGCGTTCCAGACACCGGTGTCAATCCCTTATCATTCCACCCGGACAATTCCGTCGCTTAATCGGTTGCTAGCAGCCGGCGAAAGGGGTTGGCACAGGAATTGAGAACCTGGTTGGTGCAGGAGCTAAGGTTTCGGGATTATTCGGACCTGCCAGTCCGACGCCTTGCCGTTCCAGCACAATGGACCCTAGGTTCTGTGGACATTTACCGTAACGATAGGACGATGGCGGCGAGTGTGACGACGGCGAGGTAGTTGCGTGCGGTTTTTTCGAAGCGTGTTGCGACGCGGCGGAACTGTTTGAGCCGTGAG
>JAESGE010000215.1_pt1 | contig 25473 bp, 21 predicted proteins | sample 9269601 | NCBI WGS metagenome assembly JAESGE01 (sample SAMN14515569, study PRJNA621662) | algae metagenome | isolation source: Tolypothrix brevis GSE-NOS-MK-07-07A and co-occurring heterotrophs from wet... | place: USA: Grand Staircase Escalante National Monument, Utah | collected 2006-04-16
CCGCTGGCGGGCGCGACCGCCGAACACGCGACCTTCATACTGGTGGGCGCGCTCATCATCGTCTTTCTCATCGTCGAGCCGCACGGCCTTGCGCGGCTCTGGCAGATCGGCAAGCAGAAGCTGAGGACCTGGCCGTTCCCGTATTGAGCGGGCGGCCCAATGAACGACCGGCGGCCCATGTCAGGCCGCGGGCAGCGACAGACGGCCCGGCGCGAACCGGGTGAAACAACGGAGGACGGCAATGAAAACATTCAATCTCATGAAGGGCGCCGCGATCGGCGCGCTGCTTGGCACCGCCCTGGCGGTCACCCCGGCTGTCGCGCAGGACAGCATCTATTTCTCGAACAACGCCTACCGCACAGGCCCGTTCTCGGGTTCCGGCATTCCGATCGGCGATGGCATGCGCGATTATATCGCCATGATCAACGAGCGCGACGGCGGCGTGAACGGCGTCAAGATCGTCTATGAGGAATGCGAGACCGGCTACGACACCAAGAAGTCGATCGAGTGCTACGAGCAGGCGAAAGCCAAGAACACGATCCTCTATAGCCCATGGTCGACTGGCGCGACGCTGGCTGCGATCCCGCGCGCCCATATCGACAAGATTCCGATCCTGTCGATGGCCTACGGCCTTTCGGCCTCGGCCGACGGCACGAATTTCCCCTGGGTGTTCATTCCACCGATGACCTACTGGGACGGCGCCTCGCTGATCGTCAAGCACATGGCGAACGAACTCGGCGGCCTCGACAAGCTCAAGGGCAAGAAGCTCGGCCTGATCCACCTCGATGCGCCATTCGGCAAGGAGCCGATCCCGGTCCTTGAGAACCTCGCCAAGAAGTACGGCTTCGAAGTGAAGCTCTATCCCGTCGCCGCGGCCGACATGCAGAACCAGGGCTCGCTCTGGCTCGGAATCCGTCGTGACCGGCCGGATTACCTTTACAACCAGGGCTGGGGCGCGATGAACCCGACCGCCGTCAAGGAAGCGATCAAGAACGGCTTCCCGATCAACAAGCTGGTCGGTGTCTGGTGGGCCGGCGGCGATGATGACGCCCGCGCGGGCGGGCCGGAAGCCAAGGGCTACAAGTCGCTGAACTTCAACGCGGCCGGCACCAACTTCCCCGTCATCCAGGACATCATCAAGCATGTCGTGGACAAGGGTAAGAGCCTCTCGCCCAAGGAGAAGGTCGGCGAAAACCTCTACAATCGCGGCGTCTACAATTCGATGCTCGTGGTCGAGGCCATCCGCAACGCCCAGAAACTGACTGGTAAGAAGGTCATCACCTCCGAGGACATGCGCCGCGGACTCGAGACCCTCAACGTCAGCGAAAGCCGCCTGAAGGAAATCGGCATGGCCGATTTCGCCACGCCGACGGTACTCTCCTGCACGGATCACTCCGGCCACAGCAAGGCCTACGTCGCCGAGTGGGACGGCACCAAGTGGACGAAGGGGTCCGGCTGGATCGAACCTCTGAAAGAAGAAGTTCGGCCGCTGATCGAAGCCAGCGCCAAGGATTACGCGGAGAAGAACACAGGCTGGCCCAAGCGCGCCGAACCTTGCGAGAAGTCTTCCTGATCGTGAACCGCCCCCTTCCGAAAGGATGGGGGCGGATCGTGTATGGCGAACGGCGGGTGGTCTGAAAAAGGCCATTCCCGTTCGCCATTCCTTTAACCGACCCTTCGCTTCTTTCGGGAGCTTCCATGTCCATGTCAGCCCAGACCGCGCCCGCGGCTGCCGTTCATTCCGCGCCGGCGGCGCCCATCCTTTCGGTCAACAACATCGAGGTGATCTACGATCACGTCATCCTCGTGCTGAAGGGTGTGTCGCTGACGATTCCGCCTGGCGGCATCGTCGCGATCCTGGGCGCGAACGGAGCCGGCAAGACCACGACCCTGAAGGCGATTTCCAATCTGCTCAAGGCCGAGCGCGGCGAAGTCACCAAGGGCTCCATCGAATTCAACGGCGAACGCGTCGACCGCATGTCGCCAAACGAACTCGTCCGGCGCGGCTGCATCCAGGTGATGGAGGGCCGCCACTGCTTCGCGCACCTCAACATCGAGGAAAACCTGCTAACCGGTGCGTTCACGCGGCGCGACGGCAATGCCGCGATCAAGCGCGACCTCGAGCGCATGTATGAATTCTTCCCCCGCCTGCGCCAGCGCCGCACCTCGATTGCCGGCTATACATCGGGAGGCGAGCAGCAGATGTGCGCGGTGGCGCGGGCGCTGATGAGCAAACCAAGTATGATCCTTCTCGACGAGCCATCGATGGGCCTCGCGCCGCAGATCGTCGAGGAAATCTTCGAGATCGTGCAGCGGCTGAACAAGATCGACGGCGTTTCCTTCCTCGTCGCCGAGCAGAACACCAACATGGCCCTGCGCTATGCCGATTACGGCTACATCATGGAGACGGGCCGCATCGTCATGGATGGCGCCGCCCAGATGCTGCGCGAGAACGAGGACGTGAAGGAATTCTACCTCGGCGTCGCGGAGGGCACCAAGAAATCGTTCCGCGATGCCAAGACCTACAAGCGGCGCAAGCGCTGGCTGGCGTGAGCGCGAAGCCGGAATCATGATCGGCGGCATACGGCACATCGCACACTCATGCCGATCCTGATTCTTCTCGCAGCCCTGCTCTTCATCCTTTGCATTTTCGTGCCGCAATGGTGGGTGCGTCGCACGCTGAGGCAGCATCAGGCCGAGCGGAGCGATTTTCCCGGCACCGGCGGCGAACTCGCCCGGCACCTGCTGGATGAGGTTGGTCTCACCGATGTTCGCGTCGAACCCACAGCACCCAACCAGGATCATTACGATCCGACCGAGCGCACGGTCAGGCTCTCGCCCGCTCATCACGACGGACGCTCGATCGCGGCGGTCGCGGTGGCGGCGCATGAGGTGTCCCATGCGCTCCAGCATGCGCGCGGCGAAAGGCTGTTCGGATGGCGCGGCCGGCTGATCAGGCTGATGGGCTTCGTCGATCGCGCCGCGATGGTCATGGCGATCTTCGTGCCGGTGCTGGGAGCCATCTCGCGCCATCCAGCCGTGGTCATCGCCAATATCGCCATCGTGCTGCTGCTGCTCGGCTTGCGCCTCGTCGTTCATCTGGTGACGCTGCCGGTCGAACTGGATGCCAGTTTCGGAAAGGCGCTTCCGCTGCTGGAGCATGGCCGGTATCTTGGCGCCAACGACATGCCGGCGGCGCGGAAGGTGCTGAAGGCGGCCGCCTACACCTATGTCGCCGCCGCGCTGGTCAGCCTGCTGGACCTGACGCGCCTGCTGCGGCGTTAGACATCGAGACCTTAAGGCTAAGCCGAGCGCAGCCGAAACCCGAACGGAACGAGCCATGACCGACCATTACGACACCCTGGGCATCCGCTCGCCGCAGGCCCGCATGGAAGCGCAATTTGCCCAGTTGCCGGAGGTCATCGCCGCCGCCCTGAACGCGCCGGGCTATGCGGCCCATCTCGGGCCTGTCGATCCTGCCTCGGTCACGAGCCCCGCCGCCCTCGCCGCCCTGCCGGTCCTGCGCAAGGCGAACCTGCCGGCGCTGCAGAAGGCCGCGTTGCCGTTCGGCAACCTGATGCCTGGCGCACCGGGCGATTTCGCGCGGCTCTTCACCTCGCCGGGCCCGATCTATGAGGCAGAGGGCACGGGTCCCGATCCATGGGGCGGTGCCCGCGCCCTTCATGCCGCCGGCCTGCGCTGCGGCGACGTGGTGCTCAACACCTTCAGCTATCACATGACGCCGGGTGGTTTCATCTTCGACAGTGCCGCCCGCGCCTGTGGCTGCGCGGTCATTCCCGCCGGACCCGGAAACACCGAGCAGCAGCTCGAACTGATCGCCGCCTTCCGGCCGACGGCTTATGCGGGCACGCCCGATTTCCTGAAAATCCTCGTCGAGGCCGCCGAGGCCGCGGGCAGCGATATCTCCTGCCTTCGCCATGCGGTGGTTTCGGGCGCGGCCTTCCCGCCATCGCTGCAGGAGTGGGTCAAGGCCCGTGGCATCGACGCCTACCAATCCTATGCCACCGCCGACATCGGCTTCATCGCCTATGAGACTGAAGCCCGCGACGGGCTCGTGGTCAACGAGAACCTCATCCTCGAAATCGTTCGGCCCGGCACCGGCGATCCGGTTGAACTCGGCGAGGTCGGGGAGATCGTCGTCACGTCGCTCGATCCGCATCGCCCACTGATCCGGCTGGCCCTCGGCGATCTGACGGCCGCGATGCACGGCGCCAGCACCTCCGGCCACACCAATCTGCGGATCAGGGGCTGGATGGGCCGCGCCGACCAGACCACCAAGATCAAGGGCATGTTCGTCCGGCCGGAGCAGGTGGCGGAGGTCGCAAAACGCCATCCCGAACTGTCGAAGCTGCGTCTCGTCATCACCCGTGCCAACGAGATGGATGTCATGACTTTGCGCGCCGAAACCTATGGCGATGTCCACGGCCTGCACGATCAACTGGCCGAGACGCTCCGAACCGTGCTGAAGCTCAAGGGAAGCGTCGAATTCGTGCCGCTGGGAAGCCTGCCCAACGATGGCAAGGTCATCGCGGATGAAAGGCCCGTGGGGTGAGGTCTTCCTTTCTTCCTTCTCCCCTTGCGGGAGAAGGTGGACGCGGCACGCGGCCGGATGAGGGGTGGCCCCAGGAAAGGTACCCCTCTCATCCGTCACGGCTTCGCCGCGCCACCTTCTCCCTCAAGGGGAGAAGGACAAACACATCACCCAATCCGCCCACCCAGTTCATCCTCGATATGGACGCGGATGATCTCCTCGAAGCTGCTCTCGGCCTTGAAGCCCAAGGCGGGAGCGCGCGTTGCTTCGAAATCGCGCGGCCAGCCGGCGACGATGGCCTGGATCGTCGGATCGGGCACGCGGCGGATGCGGGCGACAACCGTCTCGCCGGCAACCTTGCGCAACGCCTCGATCTGCTCGGCGACCGTGCAGGAAAAGCCCGGCATCGACAGGTTGCGGCGCGGGCCGATGGCGCTGGTGTCCATCGTCGCCGCGTGGACCAGGAACCCGACCGCCGAGCGCGGGCTGGCGTGCCAGTGCCGCACGTCGTCGGATACCGGCAGCACGGCCTCCATGCCGTTCAGCGGCTCGCGGATGATGTTGGAGAAAAAGCCGGAGGCCGCCTTGTTCGGCGAGCCCGGCCGCACGCAGATCGTCGGCAGGCGGATGCCGATGCCGTCGAAGATGCCGCGCCGTGTGTAGTCGGAGAGCAGCAGTTCGCCGATGGCCTTTTGCGTGCCGTAGCTCGTCAGCGGCGTCAGGTGGAATTCGTCGGCGATCTTGTCGTGGAACGGCGCGCCGAAAACCGCGATCGACGAGGTGAAGATCACGCGCGGGCAATAACCTTCTCCAACCGCGCGGATCGCATCGAACAGCAGCCGCGTGCCGTCGAGGTTGATGCGGTAGCCCTTCTCGAAATCCGCCTCCGCCTCGCCGGAGACAATCGCCGCGAGATGCACGATCAGGTCCGGGCGATCCGCCACCAGCCGCTCGGCTTCGCCCGGCTCCGAAAAATCGGAGGCCAGGCAGATGGCCTCGAACGCGGCACCGGCGGGCGCGGCCGGCATCACCACGTCATGCAGCGTCACACGCGTGACCTCTCGACCACCGAAATGGCCGTCGCGCGCCACACGCTCGAGAAACTTGCGGCCGACCATGCCGGCGGCACCGAGGACGAGGATATGCATGAGATGTCTCCCGTTTTTCTTATGGAGGATGCCGTCAGATCGGTCCTCATCCTGAGGTGCCCGCGTCAGCGGGCCTCGAAGGATGGCCAACGCTGCTATGGTGGGACCATCCTTCGAGACGCCGCTTTGCGGCTCCTCAGGATGAGTCATTTGTTCATGTCACAGCGCGAAACCGCCATCGGCGAGATGGATCTGCCCCGTGGTGTAGCTTGATTCCGTCGACCCGAGATAAACCGCGAGCATGGCGATCTCCTCCGCCGTGCCGAGCCGGCCCATGGGCTGCCGATCGATGAACATCTGCCGCGCCTCGGCCACGCTGATGCCCGTCGTCTCGGCGAGCGCCGCGATGCGCCCGTCGAGCGAGGGCGACTGGATCGTGCCGGGGCAGATCGCGTTCGCGCGCAGACCCTGCTTGATGTAATCGGCCGCGACCGCCTTGGTCAGCCCGATGACTGCCGCCTTGGTCGCGCCGTAGACGTAGCGGTTCGGAATACCGCGGACAGAGCCGGCGCCCGAAGCGATATTGACGATCGACGCGCCATTGCGTCTCAGCATGCCGGGAACGAAGGCGCGGATGGTCCGGTGCATCGACTTCACATTGAGGTCGAAGGAGAAATCCCAGGCCTTCTCGTCGCAATCGAGCACCGTGCCGTGATGCACGAAACCCGCTGCGTTGACGAGAATGTCGATCTCGCCGATCCGCGCCGCAAAGGCATCGACCTCGCTGGTCGAAAGAATGTCGAGTTTGTCGACCGTCGCGCCCCCGATGTCGTCCAGCAGGTTGATGTTGATATCCGTCGCGTGGACGGTCGCGCCCTCGGCGACGAAAGCCTCGGCGATGGCGCGACCGATGCCGGCGCCGGCGGCGGTGACCACCGCGATCCTGCCTTTCAGACGTTCCGGCATGTCCCGCTCCCCCTTTTGTCGACGCTTCAGACGAGCGTCTTGTCGAGCGTCTTCTTCATATGCACGAGCACCCTATCGGGACGCTCCTCGCGATGGGTCTCGGCATATCCCAGCCGGCGATACCAGTCGATGCGCTCGATCAGCCGCTGGTTGGTCATCAGGCCGATCTGCGCGTAGCCCAGCGCCTGCGACCGGCGCTCCGCGAAGGCCATCAGCGTGCCGCCGAGCTTTCGCCCCTGCGCCCTGGGCGACACGGCGATGCTGTAAAGATGCAGATGGCCGGGCCCTTCGGCGAAGGTGAGCGCCAGGGCGGCATCGAGGTCCTCGCCATTCGCCCCGTCGATCACCCAGACTTCGCCATCGACGACCATCTGGCCGTAATCCGCGAGACGCGGCAGCGACGTCGCTCCGATCAGCCCCTCGTTGGGCAGATAGGCCGCGCTTTTCAGGGCCGAGATCGCCGCGGCATCGGCTGGCGAGGCCCGCCGGAGGGTCACGTCGCCCTCGGTCGCGATCATCTGGTTGAAGACCGCGAGACCGACCTTCTGCCGTCCGCCGGCATCGAAGTTCCCCTCATCCAGCCAGCGCTCGAAGGCCGCCGCGCAGAGAGGCCATTCGGAATCGAGGATGGAGAACCACGCCGTGTCGCGGTTCTCGCCCTTCACCACCATATGCTGGCGGAACAGGCCTTCGTACCGGAAGCCGTAGCGCAACGCGGCGCGCTTCGAGGGTTCGTTGTTGTCGTTGCATTTCCACTCGAAGCGACGATAGCCGAGCGAAAAGCCGTAAGCGCCGCACAGATGGATCGCTTCCGTCGCGACCCGCGTGCGTTGCAGGCTCGGCGAATAGGTGATGTAGCCGACCTCGAAGACGCCATGCTCGGGGCGGATCTCCATCAGCCAGAGATGGCCCTTGGCCCTGCCGTCCGCCTTGTCGATGACGGCGAAGGGAACGATGCCGGGCTTGGCCGCCATGCCGGCCAGCAATTCGCCGTAAACCTCCTTCGTCTGAGGCGCGACGGCCGGCATATAGCGCCAGAGGTCGTCATGCGCCCCCATCGCCGCCCAGATGTCGTCGAGATGCCGGGCGGGATCGACCGGCTCCAGCCGGCACCAGCGGCCCTCCAGCACTTTCGCGGGCGGGAATGGCAGTGGCGTCCAGTCGCTTAGGTCGGCCTTGGCCATCGTCATGGCTCGCCCCGTTCGCGCCGGTCCTTTTCGAAGAACGGGTTCAGGGGAGCGCTCGGGCCATTGCCCGCGAACCCCGCGAAGCTGCCCTCCCTTGCGATCTTTTCCGTCGCGCCGATGAAAGCGGCCCAGGCCGCCCGCGCCAGCGCCCCGCCGATGGAGATACGCCGGACACCGGCCGCAGCGATCTCATCGACGCTTAATCCGAAATCAGCGAACACCAGCATGTTGACGGGCTTATCTCCCGCCGCCGCGACAATGTCCTTGATGTCGGCGATCCTGCGCGGACCGGGCGCATAAAGCACGTCGGCCCCAGCCTCGGCATAGGCCGCGATCCGGCGAGCCGATTCCTTCAGCGGCTCGGCATGGCCGGTCAGGAAGCACTCGGCCCGCGCCGTCAGCAGCACGCCGCTTCCCGTCTCGTCGATGGCGCGGCGCGCGGCCCTGATCCGCTCGACGGCAAGTTCGAAATCATAAAGCGGTTCGTTCTTTCGCCCCGTCGCATCCTCGATCGACAGGCCGGCGACGCCAGTGGCGACGCACGCCTTGACGTTGGCGGCGACCTCCTCCGGCGCATCGGCATAGCCGTTCTCGAAATCGGCATTGACCGGCAAATCCGGCACCGCCCGCACGATCTCGGCGAAATGAGCCAGCATCATCCCGAGCGGCACGTCCTGGTCGGCGCGCCCTTGCGTGAAGGCGAAGCCGGCGCTCGTCGTCGCCAATGCCTTGAAGCCCTGCCCGCGCAACCAGCGCGCCGAGCCGATATCCCAGGGGTTCGGCATGACGAAACAGCCGCTCTCGTGAAGCGCGCGGAAGGCCGCGATCCGGTCAGGCGCGTTCATGCGGCCGATCCCTCAATGGTTGTCGCGGGGAACGCCCATGGTCTTGGCGATGCGCTGGTACTTGACCGCCGGTTTCAGCACCATGCCATGTGACAACTCGTCGACGACGCCGCGCTGGATCTCCTGCCACGGCGTCTGGCTTTGCGGATACTTGTAGCCGCCGGCCGCTTTCAGCGCCTCGCGGCGCGTCGCCAGTTCCGCGTCGGAAATGAGGATATTGGCCGTGCGTTTGTTGAGGTCGATCCGCACCCGGTCGCCGGTTTGCAGGAGCGCCAGCCCACCGCCGGTGGCCGCCTCCGGCGAGGCGTTGAGGATCGAGGGCGAGCCGGACGTGCCGGATTGACGCCCGTCGCCAATGCAGGGCAGCGCATGCACGCCCTGCTTGATGAGGTAATCGGGCGGGCGCATGTTCACGACCTCGGCCGCGCCCGGATAGCCGATCGGCCCGACGCCCCGGATCACCAGCAGCGTGAACGGATCGATTTCCAAAGCGGGATCGTCGATGCGATGGTGGTAATCCTCCGGCCCGTCGAAGACCACGGCCCTGCCCTCGAACGCCATCGGGTCGTCGGGGTTCTGGAGGTAGCGCTCGCGAAATTCCGGCGTGATCACGCTCGTCTTCATGATCGCGGAATCGAACAGGTTGCCCTTGAAATGCAGGAACCCCGATTGCGCCTTCATCGGCGCGTCATAGGCCTTGATGACGTTGCGGTCGGACGAGAACCTGCCCTTCACGTTCTCGGCGAAGGTCTTGCCGTTGACGGTGAGGGCGGGGCGCAACATGCCCTTGGCCTCCAGTTCCGCCGCGACCGCCGGCACGCCGCCCGCCCGGTGATATTCCTCGCCGAGATATTCGCCGGCCGGCTGCATGTTGACGAGCAGCGGAACGTCGTAGCCGATGCGCTCCCAGTCGTCGTTGTCGACCTCGACGCCGATATGGCGGGCGATGGCGTTGATATGGATCGGCGCGTTGGTCGATCCGCCGATGCAGGAATTGACCAGAATCGTGTTCTCGAACGCCTCGCGCGTCAGGATCTGCGAGGGCTTCAAATCCTCCCACACCATGTCGACGATCCGCTTGCCGGTGAGATAGGCCATCTGCTGGCGCTCGCGATAGGGCGCGGGGATCGAGGCGCAGCCCGGCAGCGACATGCCGAGCGCTTCCGCCAGGCTGTTCATGGTCGAAGCCGTGCCCATGGTGTTGCAATGTCCGGCCGAGGGCGCGGATGATGCCACGAGTTCGACGAATTCCTCGTAGCCGATCTCGCCGGCCGCCATCATCTGCCGGGCCTTCCAGACGATCGTGCCGGAACCCGTGCGCTCGCCCTTGTGCCAGCCGTTGAGCATCGGTCCGCCGGACAGCGCGATCGCGGGAATGTCGACGGTCGCGGCCGCCATGATCTGGGCCGGCGTGGTCTTGTCGCAACCCGTCGTCAGCACCACGCCATCGATCGGATAGCCGTAGAGAATTTCCACGAGGCTGAGATATTGCAGGTTCCGGTCGAGCGCCGCCGTCGGCCGCTTGCAGGTTTCCTGGATCGGATGGATCGGGAATTCGAAGCAGATGCCGCCGGCGTCGCGGATGCCCTCGCGGACGCGCTCGGCCAGTACCAGATGGTGCCGGTTGCACGGCGCGATGTCCGAGCCCGTCTGCGCGAGGCCGATGATCGGCCGGCCCGATTGCAGTTCTTCGCGCGTCAGGCCGAAATTCATGGTGCGCTCGATGTAGAGCGCGGTCATGTCGGCATTGGCGGGGTTGTCGAACCACGCTTTGGAGCGCAACTGGCCGGGCTCGATCCTGCGCGCGTTGGGTGTGCTGGCCACGGTCGTTTCTCCCTTGAATGGCGCTGGCGCCATTTCGTGTTTTTCATTTCAGCGGTCGGCCGCGATGCTGCGTTGAATCGCAGTCGCCCCGCAACCACGATGCTATGCCCTCGATGCAAGGGGAGGAAGCCCAAATGGGGGATGATGCAACGCCATGGTCGCAGCGGACCTTGCCAAGGCGGGAGACGATGCGGCAGATTGATCCTTTGTTGGACAGGGAAGACAAACGAACATGATCACACGTCGCACACTGCTGGCAGGCGCCGCTCTTTCTTCGTTGCTGCTCGCTGGCGGAGCCCTCGCCCAGCAGCAGTTCTTCCGCATCGGCACCGGCGGCACCGCCGGCACCTACTATCCGGTCGGCGGCATGATCGCCAACGCGGTTTCGGCCGGCAACATCGTCTCCACGGCCGTCGCCTCGAACGGCTCGGTCGCCAATGTCAACGCCATCGTCGGCGGCGCGGCGGAATCGGGCTTCGTGCAGGCCGACGTCGCGGCCTGGGCCTATACCGGAACCGGCCTCTGGGAGGGCCGGGGCAAGGTCGAGGATCTGCGCTCCATCGCCAACCTCTACCCCGAGAGCGTGCATCTGGTCGTGCGCAAGGGCCTGGGCGTGAAGACCGTTGCCGACCTCAAGGGCAAGAAGGTCTCGATCGACGAGCCGGGCTCCGGCACGATCATCAACGCCCGCGCCATTCTCGGCGCCTATGGCCTGAAGGACGTCGACATCAAGGCCGAGTTCGTCAAGCCGAACCAGGCCGCCGACAAGATGAAGGACGGCTCGATCGATGCCTTCTTCTTCACCGGCGGCTTCCCGGCAGCAGCGATCACCGAACTCGCGACATCCGGCCCCGGCATCAAGATCGTCGCCATCGACGGCGCTCCTGCCGAGACCCTGCGTAAGAACCTGCCCTTCTTCGCGGTCGATGAAATTCCCGCCGGCACCTACAAGGATGTGGCGGCCGTCAAGACCGTCTCGGTCGGTGCCCAGTGGGTCACCAGCGCCAAGATCTCCAACGATCTCGTCTATGAGATCACCAAGGCCCTCTGGTCCGACAAGACCCGTACGGCCCTCGACAGCGGCCATGCCAAGGGCAAGGCGATCACCAAGGCGACGGCTTTGAACGGCCTCGGCGCGCCGCTGCATCCGGGAGCCGAGAAGTTCTACAAGGAAGCCGGGCTGCTGAAGTAAGACTGCCGATATCTCTGCTTTTTGCCAAAGCCGCGATCCCCGGAACCATGCAGCGCAAGCGGAATGGTATCCGGGGCCCAGCACCTGACTTGCGAAGCTCCGAATAATTTGTGCCGTTTACGCGGCGGATCAATGCTGGATCCCGGATCAGGTTCCGCTGCGCTGCACCCGTCCGGGAATCGGAATCATCACTTGCGGCGTACTCTGACGTTTAAAAAGCCCCTTCATGACCCAGCCTCTCTCAGCCGCCATGCCGTCCGCGGCCGAACTCGCGGAGATCGAGCGACAGCTTGATCCGGAGATCAACTTTCGCGATCTGCTTCCGCCTGCGGCCTTCCTCGTCGGTGCGCTGCTGTTCGGGCTTTCGGCGTTTCATTATTACACCTCCGGTTTCGGCCTGCTGCGGGAAGTGACCCATCGCGGCATCCATCTCGCGCTGGTGCTTGGTCTCGTCTTTCTGGTGTTTCCCGCGTTCAAGACACGGCGTGAACTGCCGAAGGCTTCGCTTGCGAGCCCGCTGGGTATTCCGCTCTACGATTGGGCGCTGGCTTTCGCTGCGGCGGCGACAAGTCTTTACGTCCCCTGGATTTTCGAGGACCTCGCGTTCCGCGTTGGCAACCCGATGCCGATCGACGTCATCATGGGCACGGCGACAATCGTCGTTCTGCTGGAGGCGACGCGCCGCTCAGTCGGCCCCGCCCTGCCGATCATCGCCATCGGCCTGATGATTTACGCGGCCTACGGCCCGTCCTTTCCGGGCATCCTCGTCCATCCGGGCAACACCTGGAGCGGCATCGTCAATCACCTCTACCTGACGAGCCAGGGTATCTACGGCATCGCCCTCGGTGTCGTCGCAACTTACGTCTTCCACTACGTGCTGTTCGGCGTGCTGGCGACGCGCATCGGCCTGGGCCGTCTTTTCATCGATCTCGCCAGCGCGCTCACCGGGCGCTTCGCCGGCGGCCCCGCCAAGATCGCGATCCTGGGCTCGGCGCTGTTTGGCATGATCTCGGGCTCGTCGATCGCCAATACCGTGACGGTCGGATCGCTGACGATTCCCGCGATGATCCGGCTCGGCTACCAGCGCCATTTCGCGGCGGCCGTGGAATCGACGGCGTCGACCGGGGGCCAGATCACGCCGCCGATCATGGGCGCGGCCGCCTTCCTGATGGTCGAATTCCTGAACATTCCCTATCAGAGCATCATCATCGCCGCGATCGTGCCGGCCTTCATGCATTTCTTCGGCGTCTTCTGCCAGGTGCATTTCGAGGCGAAGAAGAACGGGCTTCGCGGCCTCGAACCCCACGAGATCCCCCGTCCGCGCGACGTGCTGGCCCGCGACTGGCCGACGGCGATTCCGCTCGCCGTGCTGTTGCTGATCCTGTTTTCAGGCTTCACGCCCTATCTCGCGGCGTTCTGGGGGATCACCACCTGCCTCGCCTATGCCCTGACGAAAAGCCGGGCGGTGATGATCGCCCTGTTCGCCGCGCTCGTCATCGGCGTGCTCACCCAGACCCTGACGCTGCCTTTCGTGACATTCGGCATCTTCGCCGCGATTGCCGCGGCAAGCGCCTACCGGATCGTCAAGGAGCCGGAGGGCCGCGTCTGGCTGAACGACGCCATCGACGCCTTCATCCTCGGCGCCAAATATGCGATCTCGGTCGGGGCCGCGGCGGCGACCGTCGGCATCATCGTCGGCGTCGTGACCCTGACCGGCGTCGGTTTCAAGATCTCCAATATCGTCACCAGCACGGCGGGCGATCTCGCGACCTTCTTCTCCGCCATCCAGCCTTTCGCCAGCGAGGCCGGGCTGAAGCTGTTCTTCACCCTGCTGTTCACGGCCATCGTCTGCATCCTGCTCGGCTGCGGCGTGCCGACGACCCCGACTTACATCATCATGGTCACGGTCGCTGCCCCGGCGCTGGTGATGCTCGGCATCGAACCCATCGTCTCGCATTTCTTCGTGTTCTATTACGGCGTGCTGGCGGACGTGACGCCGCCGGTGGCGCTCGCCGCCTATGCGGGCGCCTCGATGGCGGGCGCAGACCCATTCAGGACCGGGAACACCGCTTTCCGCCTGGCGCTCGGCAAGGCGCTGGTGCCCTTCGTCTTCGCCTTCACGCCGGCGATGCTGATCGTCACCAAGGGCTTCACCTGGAGCGCCTTCGTCGTCGTGACGCTCACCTGCATGGTCTCGATCATGCTGTTGTCCGCAGCCTTCACCGGCTACGTCCGCCAGCCGATGCGAGCCTGGGAGCGCTGGCTCGCGGGGATCGGCGGCATCGTCATGATCATTCCTGGGTGGGGACCGCTTGTCGTCGGGCTGGCGCTTGCCGCGCCGGCCATGTTCCGGCAGACGAAAGCCTGATTGGGGGCTGAAGACGTGGCCCTTATCGCAAAGCCGGCCGGAGACCGATCCATGCTACACGTTGCCCCGTCCTTCTCGCGCATCGGCGAGGAAAACGCCTTCGCCGTGCTCGCCCGCGCCACCGCGTTGGCGGCAGGAGGCAAGGACATCATCAATCTGGGCATCGGCCAGCCGGATTTTCCGACGCCGCCCCACATCGTCGAGGCCGCGATCAAGGCCCTGCGTGACGGACATCACGGCTACACGCCAGCCACCGGCATCCTGCCCCTGCGCGAGGCGGTGGCGGCGGACGTTCATCGCCGCTTCAACGTCGAGGTTTCGCCCGACACCGTGATGATCGTGCCGGGCGGCAAGGTGACCATGTTCATGGCCATCCTGATGTTCGGCGAGCCGGGTGCTGAAATCCTCTATCCCGACCCCGGCTTCCCGATCTATCGCTCGATGATCGAGTTCACGGGCGCGACGCCGATCCCCGTGCCGATCCGCGAGGAAAACGGCTTCGCGTTTTCAGCCGAGGAAACACTCGGCCTGATCACGCCGAAAACGCGGCTGCTGATCGTCAATTCGCCTGCCAACCCGACAGGAGGCGTCACGCCGAAGGCGGAGGTCGACAAGCTGGTGGCAGGCTTGGCGCGCTTTCCCCACGTCGCGATTCTGTCCGACGAGATCTACGACCAGATGCTCTACGACGGCGAACGTCACGTCTGCCTGCTGACCTATCCCGAAATCCGCGACCGGCTGATCCTGCTCAACGGCTGGTCCAAGACCTATGCCATGACCGGCTGGCGCATGGGCTGGTCGATCTGGCCGGGCAAGCTCTACGACAACGCGCGCAAGCTCGCCGTCAATTCGCATTCCTGCGTCAACGCCAGCGCGCAGTGGGCAGGCCTCGCCGCGCTGACCGGCCCCCAAGACGCCGTCGCCATGATGGGCGCCGAATTCGACCGCCGCCGCAGGTGCGTGGTCGCCGGCCTCAACGCCCTGCCCGGTGTCTCCTGCGCCACGCCCAAGGGCGCGTTCTACGCCTTTCCGAATGTCGCGAAAACCGGCTGGAAGGCGAAAAAACTGGCCTCGGCCCTGCTGGAGGAGACAGGCGTCGCCACCATCGGCGGCCCCGATTTCGGCGTGAATGGCGAAGGTTATATCCGCCTCTCCTACGCCAACAGCCTTGAGAACATCGAGCGCGCGCTGGAAAGGATGCAGGATTTTCTGGAAGAAAAGAGGCCAGTTTAGGCCCGGTATGGTTTTCTGTGCATGGTCCACAAGCCGATAGGCTGGTTTCAAGACAGCCCACCGGCGGCAGGAACTGTCGACCAGTTCTGAAAGCGCGGACGAAAGCGAACCGCAGGCCTGACGCTCAGCTTTTCCTCAACACCAGCGGTTTCCCCTGCGCCGGATCGCGAATGAAGCTGCCATCGGGGCGGCGGGAGAAGCCGATCGTGTGGCCCTTGCGCGCGATGAGGAACAGGCGCTGGCCTTCGCTCCGCCAGCCGACGGGATCGAAGACCCTGAGCCCGCCATCCTGGCATCCGGGCTCCAGACTGGCCTCGCGGCGGTTGTCGGGGGTGAGACCGCCGAGCGTCAGGGTGCAGGCGAGATCACCAGCGTCGCGCGAGACCCGGTAGCGCCCGGCAAGCGTCGTCGCCGATGTATTGTTCTGCGAGGCCGCCTGTCCGGCGCCGGCGTTCTGGATCGCGATAACCGCGCTGGCGACGGAGGCGGGTCGGCGCTGCGCATCGTAGCGGGGTCCGGCCGGCACAAGTTCGATATCGCCGGTTTCGTTCTTCGCCACGAAGCGCATCTGGTTCTCGCCTTGCTTCAGGCTTTCGAAGATGAGGATATCCTTGCCGGTGGCACTGCGCAGGCGGATACGGCCGTCGCGTCCCAGACCCCATTGCTGCACCGGGACCAAGGGCGCCATCGTCGTCCGGCAGGGCGGCTGGATGCCGGCGACCAGTACGTTGCCGCCAGGCTTAGGTCCGTTCAGCAGGATATGGCAGCTGCGACCCGACGGCTGGCTGACGATGTCCCACGCCCCAGCCACGACCCTGATCTCCGGCGCACTCGCCGGCAGCAGATCGGCATCGGCGGCCTCGGCCCGACCTGCCATCAGAACCGCGAGCGCCGCCAGGGCGAAACCGACCGCGAAGCCGCCGAACATTCCGTATCGCCCGCCGTTCATGACCCGCCCAAGCCTCTCCACGACCATATCCTTTACGATGCACTGCTTGCGTGCCACGGCGAAACGGAAGCCGCAAGCATGAACCGGAAGACGATTATAACATCCCGATCCTTGCCGGTCAGCCTTTCGTCCAGGGGGTTTCGGGCACGGGCGAGATCGGCCCATGCCCGGAAAACCAGGATGTCAGATTGTCGACAACCATCTGGCCCATGCCTTGACGCGTGTGATGCGACGCCGAGCCGACATGTGGCAGCAGCACGATATGATCCATGGCGATGAGTTCGGCGGGCACGCGCGGCTCGTCCTCGAAGACATCCAGCCCGGCCGACAGGATCGTCTTCGACGCCAGCGCCTCGATCAGCGCCCGCTCGTCGACGACCGTGCCGCGGCCGACATTGACGACGATGCCCTCGGGCCCCAGCGCCTTCAGGATTTCGGCGTTGATCATGTGATGCGTGGCGGCACCGCCCGGCGCGACCGAGATCAGTGTGTCGACATCTTCTGCCATGTCGCGCAGCGACGGATAATAGCGATAACCGACATCGGGCTGGCGGGTGCGACCGTGATAGGCGATCGGCACGCCGAACGCCGCCAGCCGATGCGCCACCGCCTTGCCGATGCGCCCCAAGCCGACGATGCCGATGCTGCGGGTGCGCAGCGAGGTCGTGAACGGATAGGTGCCCTTGAGCCACAGCCCGGCGCGCAGGAAGCGGTCGGATTGCGGCAATTGCCGGATTGTCGCCAGCAGCAGTCCGATGGCAAGATCAGCGACCTCGTCCGTCAGCACATCCGGTGTATTCGTGACGATGACATTGCGGCTCCCCATAGCCCTCGCATCAATGTGATCGTAACCGACGCCGTGGCTGGAGATGATTTCGAGATTGGGCAGCAGGGCCGCGAAGTCGGCGCCCACTGGTCCATGGCCACCAAACCCCGCGATCGCACCCCGAACCCTCGAGCCGATTTCGGCGAGGAAGGCCTGTGGATCGGCCGCTTCCCAGAGCTTATGCAATGTGAAAGCCGGCTCGATCAGTCCGGAAACGAAAGGCGTCGGCTTGCCGATCACGAGGATATCAGGGCGTGCTGGCGATCCGTCCGCTGTCGGCGGGAAAGTGCTTTCGGTCATCTGGTTGTCCTTGGTTCCGCCCGGTTTAGGGGTTTTCTTGCTGTATCACGAGACTCTAAGATTGATTTCGTCGGTGCCGATCGGTTGAATGGGCGCCACGTTTCCGAAACCCGCGTAGGCACTGCTCCGCCTGCCAAGACATCACAAGACCCATGCCGCGGCGCCGAACGAAACCGAGGCGGGAAGAGTCCTGCGATTTAGTATGACTTATTATTCGTGTTTCTCCTTGGATGTGGAGAGCCGGGCGAGGATCGACAGGGTATCGTCGAGGCTGTCGAGCACCAGCGCCGACATATGAGCAGCCGCCAAATCGCTGTTGCCCACCGCGATCGCATCCCGAACCCGGCGGTGGTCGGAAAGGGCGACGACGAAATCCGACTTGTCCTTGACCGATTGGATGCGCATCGACCACTGCACGGTGGAGGCGACGACATTCGCGAGGCAGCGCACCGCATCGTTATGGGCAGCGGCAAAGATAGCATCGTGAAAGGCGAGGTCGGCGCGGATGGCAGCTTCCATATAAGGTGGGTTGGTTTCCATACCCCGAAAGGCCGCATCGATCCGCGCCAGATCGGCATCGGTGCGCCGGATGGCGGCAAGACGCGCCGCCGTCGGCTCGATGAAACGGCGTAACTCGAACAGATCGCGAATGAATTTCTCGTTCGGATCGGCCGCGAAATGCCAGCCGAGGACATCGGGATCGAGCAGGTTCCAGCCGTCGCGCGGGCCGACTCGCGTGCCGCTTTTCGGCCGCGACTCGACGAGGCCCTTGGCGGTCAAAACCTTGACGGCCTCGCGATAGGCGGTGCGCGAGACCGAGATTTCGGATTTGAGGTCCTCCTCGTTGGGCAGGAGATCGCCCGCCTGATAGCGTCCCGAGATGATGGCGACAGCCAGCAGATGCGCCACCTGGCCGAACAGACGTTCCGAGTTCAGCGTGGTCGGCCGGGTCAGACCTGAAAGCTGCATACCGTCTCCCCGACACCCCGATGGCGCGCTTCAAACGCACGGGAATCGCTTGACAGACCCGTGATATCGTATGACTTTATGCCAGTCTTGCGGTTGTGCAAGGGGCGATGCCGTGGTTCGTGTTGACCTTCGGCATCCTGGCGCAACCAAGGACGAACCGGCCAAGACAGAGCCGGAGCAAATGACAGCGGACGAGCCGCGTTCCTTTACCGGGCGGCGGATGTCCCAGGTGGAAACGTAGTGGGCAGGAACCATTCATGGCATCCGTTACAATCAAGGACGTCCGCAAGGCGTATGGCGCCACGCAGGTGATCCACGGCGTAGATGTCCAGATCAACGATGGCGAGTTCGTCATCCTGGTTGGGCCGTCTGGCTGCGGGAAATCGACGTTGCTCCGGATGATCGCCGGGCTGGAGAACATCACCGGCGGCGATATCTCGATCGGCAGCCGCGTCGTCAACGATGTGCCGCCGAAAGAGCGGGACATCGCGATGGTCTTCCAGAACTACGCGCTTTATCCGCACATGACGGTCGCCGACAACATGGCCTTCTCGATGAAGCTGCGGAAGGCCCCGAAATCCGAGATCGAGGAGCGCGTGAGCAAGGCGGCTCGCATCCTTGGTCTCGAGAACCTGCTCGATCGCTATCCCCGCCAGCTCTCCGGCGGCCAGCGCCAGCGCGTCGCCATGGGCCGCGCCATCGTCCGCGACCCGCAGGTCTTTCTGTTCGACGAACCGCTGTCCAACCTCGACGCCAAGCTGCGCGTGCAGATGCGCACCGAGATCAAGGAACTTCACCAGCGTCTTAAGACCACGACGGTCTATGTCACCCACGACCAGATCGAGGCCATGACCATGGCCGACAAGATCGTGGTGATGCATGATGGCATCGTCGAGCAGATCGGCGCGCCGCTCGAACTCTACGACCGGCCGGACAACGTCTTCGTCGCCGGCTTCATCGGCTCGCCGTCCATGAATTTCGTCAAGGGCACCATCGGGCCGCGCGGCTTCGAGGCGGATGGCGGCCAGGTCTGGCCGGTGCGCGCCGGCGCGACGACGCAGGCCGGCAAGGCGGCGATCTACGGCATCCGCCCCGAGCATGTGAGGCTCGATGCCAACGGCGTCGCCGCCGAGGTCGTGGTGATCGAGCCCACGGGTTCGGAAACGCAGGTCGTCGTGCGCTGCGGCGGGCAGGATCTCACCTGCATCTTCCGCGAGCGCATCACGGCCCGCCCCGGCGAGATGATCCACATCACACCGGATACTCATCTCACCCACCTGTTTGACGCCGAAAGCGGCAAGCGGCTTGCGGCCTGAAAACCTAAGGCCTGACCAATCCCGCTCATCGGGGCGGGTCCAAGACTAAAGCGCTCAACTAACCAAACGACGCTCCATCGTCCAAGCGACCGAAAAAAGAGTCGCAAAGTCCATAACGCAAAAGATCACATCGGGAGGATCGAACCATGACTGAACTGAACCGCCGCTCGCTCGTCAAGGGAGGCGCCGCGATCGGCGCCCTCGGCGCGACGGGCCTGCTCGATTTCGCCAAGGCCTGGGCACAGACCACACCGTGGAAGCCAGAAGCCGGCGCCCAGCTTTCGATGCTGCGCTGGAAATATTTCGTGCAGTCGGAGGACGACGCCTTCGTCAAGCTGATCGACGCCTTTACCGCAGCCACCGGCTGCAAGGTCAATATCAGCCGCGAATCCTACGAGGACGTGCAGCCCAAGGCCTCCGTCGCGGCCAATACCGGCGCCGGCCCGGACCTGTTCTGGGGTCTTTACTCGCTGCCGCATCTCTTTCCGCAGAAGTGCGTCGACGTCACCGATGTCGCCGATTACCTCGGCAAGAAATATGGCGGCTGGGTCGACAGCGCGCAGCAATATGCGAAGAGCAACAACAAGTGGATCTCGATTCCCGTCTGCTACAGCGGGAACCTGATGAACTACCGGGTTTCGCACATGCAGAAAGCCGGTTTCCAGACCTTCCCCAAAACCACGGATGAGTTCCTCGAATACGCCAAGGCCACCAAGAAGAACGGCACGCCTGGCGGTCTCGCCCTCGGCCATGCCTCCGGCGACGGCAATGGCTGGATCTACTGGTGCTTGTGGGCCTTTGGCGGCAACCATGTCGACAAGAACGACAAGGTGACGATCAATTCGCCCGAGACGGAAGCCGCGCTGAATTACGCCAAGGCGCTGTATGACAACATGATCCCCGGCACCGTCGCCTGGAACGACTCCTTCAACAACAAGGCATTCCTGGCGGGCGAAGTCTCGTGGACCAATAACGGCATCTCGATCTACGTCGCAGCGACCAGGGACGCGACGAAGAAGGACATCGCCGAGGATATGAACCACGCCTACATGCCGGTCGGTCCGGTCGGCAAGCCGACCGAACTGCACCTGATGTACCCGGTTCTGGCGATGAACCACACGAAGTATCCGATGGCCTGCAAGGCGCTGATGGCGTTCATGCTGGAAGCGCAGAACTTCAATCCCTGGATCGAGGCCGCCAGCGGCTATCTCACGCACTGCCTCAACGCTTATGACGCCAACCCGGTCTGGACCGCCGATCCGAAGCGCACGGTGTATCGCGACGTCGCCAAGCGTTCGCTCACGGCCGGCGGCCAGGGTTCCGTCGGCGAGAAGGCGGCGGCAGCGATCGCCGACTTTGTCCTGCTCGATATGTTCGCCGCCTATTGCACGGGCCGCGAGGATGCCAAGAACGCGATGCGGATCGCCGAGCGCCAGCTCACCCGCATCTATCGCTGATCGCAGCGCTTCCGGGGCGGCGCCATCCTCGCGCCGCCCCGCCCTCCTACCGAAGCGAGGTTCAAGATGGCTGAAATCGCCATGAATGCGGCGGCGCGCGGCGCCCACCGGGAAACGACCGCCTGGGACCGCCTGAAGGTCAACCGCAACTGGCTGGGCTTCTGGTTCATGGTCCCGGCCATGGCCTTCCTGATCCTGTTCCTCGCCTATCCGCTCGGCCTCGGCGTCTGGCTGTCCTTCACCGATGCCCGCATCGGCCGCACGGGCGCCTTCGTCGGCCTTGAGAATTACGAATGGCTGGCGGGCGACAGCAATTTCTGGCTCGTGGTCTTCAACACGCTGTTCTACACCGGCGTTGCCAGCATCGTGAAATTTGGCGTCGGGCTCTATCTCGCCCTGCTGCTCAATGAGCGCATGCCGTTCAAGGCGATCATCCGGGCGCTGGTGCTGATCCCTTTCATCGTGCCGACGGTGCTGTCGGCCATCGCCTTCTGGTGGATCTACGACAGTCAGTTCTCGATCGTCTCTTGGTCGCTGCGCAATCTCGGCCTGATCGACGGCAACATCAATTTTCTCGGCGATGTCTGGAACGCGCGCTGGTCGGTGATCTTCGCCAATGTCTGGCGCGGCATTCCCTTCATCGCCATCACGCTGCTTGCCGGCCTCCAGACCGTCTCGCCGTCGCTCTATGAAGCCGCGACGATCGACGGTGCGAATTCCTGGCAGCGCTTCCGCTTCATCACCTATCCGCTGCTGACGCCGATCATCGCCGTGGTGATGACTTTCTCCGTGCTGTTCACCTTCACCGACTTCCAGTTGATCTGGGTGCTGACGCGCGGCGGGCCGGTGAATGCCACGCATCTGATGGCGACGCTGTCCTACCAGCGCGCCATTCTCGGCGGCAATCTCGGCGAAGGCGCGGCGATCTCGACGGCGATGATCCCGTTCCTGTTCGCCGCCATCATGATCTCGTGGTTCGGCCTGCAGCGCCGCAAATGGCAACAGGGTGAATCCAATGACTGACCACACCGCCCGTATCGCCGACCCTTCCGGCCGCTCCGGCAAGGCCGATGCCAGCGAGGGCATGAGCTACCTCGACTCGCTGCCGCGCCGGATGGTGACGCTCTATCTGCCGCTCGGCATCATCTGCTTCGTGCTGCTGTTCCCATTCTACTGGATGTTCCTGACGGCCATCAAACCGGACGAGCAGCTCCTCGATCTGAACAAATACAACCCGTTCTGGACCTGGAACCCAACCTTCAAGCACATCTACAAGCTGCTGTTCGAAACCCAGTACCCGCGCTGGCTCTGGAACACGATGTATGTGGCGATGGCTGCGACGACGCTGTCGATCATCTCCTCAGTGTTCGCGGCCTATGCCATCGTCCGCCTGCGCTACAAGGGCGCGCAATGGGTCGGCGGGCTGATCTTCATGGCCTATCTGGTGCCGCCCTCGATCCTGTTCATCCCGCTGTCGACGGTCGTGTTCCAGTATGGCCTCTTCGATTCGCCGATGGCGCTGATCCTGACCTATCCCACCATCCTCATCCCGTTCTCGACGTGGCTGCTGATGGGCTACTTCAAGACCATTCCGTTCGAGTTGGAGGAATGCGCGCTGATCGACGGCGCAAGCCGCTGGCAGATCCTGACCAAGATCATCCTGCCCCTCGCCATTCCGGGCCTGATCTCGGCCTTCATCTTCTGCTTCACGCTTTGCTGGAACGAATTCATCTACGCGCTCACCTTCCTGTCCTCGACCCAGCACAAGACCGTGCCGGTCGCCATCGTCAACGAATTCGTCGACGGCGACATCTATCGCTGGGGCTCGCTGATGGCGGGTGCGCTGGCGGGCTCCCTGCCGCTCGTGATCCTCTACGCGTTCTTCGTCGAGCATTACGTGAGCGCGATGACGGGCGCCGTGAAGGAGTGACACCGACGCCGCGGATCGCCTTCATCGGCCTTGGCGCGATGGGCGCGCCGATGGCGGAGAACCTCGTGAAGCGCCAGTTCCACGTCACCGGCTTCGACATGCGCGAGGAGGCACGCGAGCGGCTCGTCGCAGCCGGAGGCCATGCCGCCGGCAGCGCGGCCGAAGCGGCCTCGGGCGCGGACATCCTCGTGCTGATGGTCGTGAACGCGGCCCAGGCCAGGGCCGTGCTCTTCGAAGGCGGAGCGCTTCAAGCACTTGGCGCGAATGCCAGCGTCATCCTGATGGCGACCTGCGCTCCCTACGATGTTGCTGCAATGGCGGCGCAAGTCACGGCAACGGGCCGGCACTTTGTCGACGCGCCGGTTTCGGGCGGCGTGGTCGGCGCGGAGGCGGGCACGCTCACGATCATGGCCGCCGCGCCGAAGATCGATTTCGATCGCGCGTCGCCGATTCTCAAAGCCATGGGCAGCAAGCTTTTTCATGTCGGCGAGACACCGGGCCAGGGCGCCATGGTCAAGACCGTCAACCAATTGCTCTGCGGCGTGCATATCGCGGCGGCGGCGGAGGCGCTCTCGCTCGCGCAGAAGGCCGGGCTCGATGGCAAGCTGTTGCTCGACATTCTCGGAGGCTCGGCGGCGGCAAGCTGGATGCTGGGCAATCGCGGCCCCAGGATGCTGGTGGACGATCCGCCCGTGAACAGCGCCGTCGACATCTTCGTCAAGGACCTGGGAATCGTGCTCGATGCCGGCCGCGCCTCGAAAGCCGCCCTGCCCCTCGCGGCCGCCGCGCACCAGATGTTTCTCGCGGCCTCCGGGCTCGGCCATGGCGGGGCGGACGATAGCCAGGTGTTGCGCGCCTACCGCGCGCTTAATCCCCCCGCCAACGATCCGTGACGCACCGGGAGACAGTTCATGACCTCATCCGAAACCATCGGCTTCATCGGCGTCGGCCTCATGGGCCACGGCATGGCGAAGAATATCGTCGAGAAGGGCTATGCCCTGACGATTCTGGGCCACCGCAACCGCGCGCCCGTCGACGACCTCGTCTCGCGCGGCGCGGTCGAGGCGAAGACGCCGGCCGAAGTGGCGGCGCGTTCCACCATCGTCTTTCTCTGCGTCACCGGTTCGCCGCAGGTCGAGGCGCTGGTGCGGGGGCCGGAAGGCCTGGCATCGGCGGCGAAAGCGGGCACCGTCATCGTCGATTGCTCGACCGCCGATCCGAATTCGACGATGGCGCTGGCGGCTGAACTCGACGCCAAGAACATCCGTTTCTGCGACGCGCCCCTCGGCGGGACGCCGGCGCAGGCCGAACTTGGCCAATTGTCCTCGATGGTCGGCGCGTCCGACGCCGTCTTCGCCCGCATCAAGCCGGTCTGCGAGACCTGGGCGCAGAAGGTCACGCATCTGGGCCCCGTCGGCGACGGCCACAAGATGAAGCTGCTCAACAACTTCGTCGCCATGGGCTACGGCGCGATCTATGCCGAGGCCCTGGCGCTGGCGCAAAAGGTCGGCATCACGCCCCAGACCTTCGACAGCGTCCTGCGCGGCAGCCGCATGGATTGCGGCTTCTACCAGACCTTCATGCGCTACGTGCTGGAACGCGACCGCGACGCCCATCAGTTCACGCTGGTCAATGCGCTGAAGGACATGCGCTATCTGGAAAGCCTGGCGGATGGGGTGAGTATGGCCAACCCCGTCGGCAATGCGGTCAAGAACTCCTACGCCATGGCGGCGGCCAGGGCTCCGCAGGATTACGTGCCGATGGTCTCCGATTTCGTCGCCGGCCTGAACGGCACGTCGCTGACCGGCAAAACCTGATCATCGCGGCGCGTCCCGCGCGAAATCACAGCGGCGGGCTTGGCTCCACCCGCCGCACGCGCTCGCGATAAAGCAGGTAAAGCCCCGAGGCGATGACGATGGCTCCGCCCACAAAGGTCCAGCGGTCGGGCAATTGGCCGAAAACCAGCCAGCCAAGTCCCACCATCCAGATGATCTGCGAATAGATGAAGGGCGCCAGGATGCCGGCGGGCACGAGCCTGTGGGCCAGGATGATGCACCAGTGACCCAGCGCCGCCAGCGCCCCGATCAGGGCCATCAGCGCCCATGACAACGGGTCCGTCGGCAGCGACCAGACGAATGGCAGCACCGGCGTCATGATGAGAACGCCGGCGATCCCTGAATAGAACATCGTGGTATCGGACGAATCATGCGCGGCCAGCAGCCGCGTCAGCAGGCTGTAGAACGCGTAGCAGATGCTGCCGATGACCGGCAGCAGGGCCACTGCCTTCGGTCCGCCGCCCAGGCTCTCAAATCCCGGCCGCGTGATCACCAGCACGCCGAGGAAGCCGATGCCGATCGCGACCAGCCGCCGGGGACCGACCCACTCACCCAGCATCGGCCCGGCGATCAGCGCCACCAGCATCGGTGTCATGAACAGGATGGAGATCGTCTCGGCGAGCTGCATGTATTGCA
>JAESGE010000216.1_pt1 | contig 24924 bp, 20 predicted proteins | sample 9269601 | NCBI WGS metagenome assembly JAESGE01 (sample SAMN14515569, study PRJNA621662) | algae metagenome | isolation source: Tolypothrix brevis GSE-NOS-MK-07-07A and co-occurring heterotrophs from wet... | place: USA: Grand Staircase Escalante National Monument, Utah | collected 2006-04-16
ACCGATTAATCGCTTTGATTCGTGAGGATGTGACTCTATTCTTTCTAAAGGTGTTGTCATGGTAGATGCACAATATTTATAGTGTGTTGCTTAATTATTTGACGATGCTTATATTAAGGATAGGTCTTTTGTATATGAGTGTTTTAATCGCTAAATATTCTACTCTGATGTGTGCCGTTTTCTAGAGTTAATTGTTACGATTATGCTTATTGCCATCAGAACGGTACTGCGATCGCATATCTTCACCCACGACTACATTTAATTGATCCCCAATTAAAAGAACCGCAGCGCTCATCCAAAGCCACAGCATTAAAACAATCACTGCTCCCACTGCACCATAGGCGATATTATAGTTACCGAAATTCGCCACATAAGACCGAAACAGACTCGATACGATCGCCCAGGAAATAGCTGCTATAATCGCCCCAGGCATCATCGGCGTACCTGAATTCCACTTTGAAGGACCGTAGCGATAGATAAAAGCAAAGGCAGTAGCAATAATACCTAAAGCTAAAGCCCAGCGAAACAACTGCCAAAAATGCAATAATAATCCGAAAAAATCATTTTCACGCAATACCAGTTGCAATACTAAGTCACTAATAAACACCAAAAAAGAAGCCATCACGAAAAGCATGATTGTGCCAATTGTTAATCCCAAAGAGATAAGTTTAGCTTTCCAAAAAGGGCGGATCTTATCTGCGGGAATTTGATGGATTTGATCGAGGGCTGTCATCGCCGTACTTACCGCACCAGAAGCAGTCCAAATGGCGATCGCAAAACTCAGAGAAAATAAACCGCTATTTTTTGGGTTGGTAATTTCTTTCCTAGCAAAATCACGAATTAGATTTAGTGCCTCTTCTGGTGCGATTTGACTCAGTTGTGCCGCCATTTGTTTAAAAGTATCTTGCAAAGATTCTTCAAATAAGCCAATCGCTGTCAGGGCGGCAATAATTGCCGGAAACAACGATAACATTGCATTGAAGGCAATTTCCGAAGCTAGTCCCAAAAGTCGCCGTTTGATGGTATTGGCAAAGGTTTTCTTAAAGGTGCCACCATTCAGATGGCGAAAAAAGCGGACAAAACGAGGCTTTGCCATGATTTTAGTGGCGGCAGGTTGGGTTTCTCAACTAGTCTGCCAAATCTAATGGGGGAGTGGGGGAGATGAGGAGGCAGTGCGGTCTTCTCCCTCATAGAGACGCTAAAAGCGATGGTGTAAGTAGTTCACGGAATCTGGTAAACCCCAAAGTTATGCTTTATGATTGAGGACAGAACTTAGGCGATGGGGAAGCCGCCACTACGTGAACACACTTTTATTTCAGGCGATCGCTTGCACACTAAACGTGAAAACTTGCAAGAAATGAAACCAACGGTTGAGCAAACGATAGAACTATATAAAATGTGTCAAAATCTGACATCAATGTATTTGCCCATCAACTTGGTCACAATTGATGAAAGGACGAAAAACTTTTACCTATTAGCAGGTGAAGAACTAGAAGTCCTAATTAATCCGCAAGGGGAGGTATCGATACTGTGACAAAACCAGATTACAAAGCAATGACACAGCAGCAGTTGAGGCAATACATACTCAGCCACCGCGATGACTCTGATGCAGTACACGAAGCCGTGCTGCGCGTTCAACAATATGGCACAACACTCAATTCGGTTGATGAATTAAGGCAATTTGTTGAAGAAAAACGCCGTCAAAACTCGGAACCGTAAACCAAACATGAAAGCGATGCCTTCCCTACGAGAGGCTTCGCCAACGGCGAGCTTCGCTAACGCACGGGTTCTTAGCAACTCAGGTGCGATCGCCTTAAATGTGTTACTTAGCAATGATTATTCTTCCATCAATAGGTGCGGCAACGATTGATGGCAAATGATATTGACTAATGAAATTATGAAAAATATTTATGAGTCAAGAATTAACACAACAATGGTTGGCGGAAATTCAAACACTGAGACAGCAAATGGGGCAACTGCAAAGCGATCGCGATGCAGCTTGGGAAAGTGCTGATAAATGGCGTCAACTTTACAACACCGAAGCCGAACAACGCCGCACAGATGCTCAGATGTCGCAGGTGGCGATCGCCGAATTGAAGGCAGAAATTCAAAAACTTAAGGGTATTGAAGACGCCACATTACCCGACTCGTCAACAGCCACAGCTATTCAAGCAGAAATTGAACAGCTAAAATCTCCAGAGGAATTGCAACCTAAATTAATTGCAGTCATGAAAGAACGCGATCGCCTGCTGCAAGCCTTGAAAACCGAGCAAGACAACCACGCTCAAACCCGCAACAACCTCACCACCGCTTTAGGTGATGCGATCGATAGCTTGACGCGAGAGCGAGCAGCAGCAGAAGGGGAGAGTGGGAGATGAGGGAGAGGGGGAGGACAAGGGAGAGAGGGAGGACAAGGGAGATATAGAAATTTCTTCTTTGTCCCCCTTGTCCCCCCTGCCCCCTGCCCCCTGCCCCCACTCTTCTAAAACCCCATCGCCTGAGCTACTGCTTTGAGTTCTGGTGCGATGCCTTGTTTAAATTTGCTGTGATTGTGTTTAATGGCTGTATCTGGGTCTTTTAAACCATTGCCGGTGAGGACGCAAACCACGGTTGCCCCTGTGGGGATTTGGTCTTTGATTTGCAACATGCCGGCGACGGAAGCAGCGCTGGCTGGTTCGCAGAAAATGCCTTCTTCTGACGCTAAAAGTCGATAAGCGTCAAGGATTTCTTCGTCGGTGACGGCGTGGAAGTTGCCCATACTTGCTGATTTGACAGCGATCGCTTTTTCCCAACCTGCGGGATTGCCAATTCTAATTGCTGTGGCTAAGGTTTCTGGATGCGCTATGGGATGACCGGTGATTAAAGGTGCTGCACCTGCGGCTTGAAATCCCATCATTCGAGGTAAGCGATCGCATTTTTTGGCTTGATGATATTGACAAAAGCCCATCCAATATGCTGTTATATTTCCCGCATTGCCTACTGGGATACACAGCCAATCTGGAGCATCACCGAGGACATCGACAATTTCAAACGCCGCTGTTTTCTGTCCTTCCAAACGGTAGGGATTGACTGAATTTACCAAAGTTACCGGATAACTGATAGCCATTTCACGGACAATTTCCAGCGCTTGGTCAAAATTACCTTTAATTGCCAGTACTTCTGCTCCATAAAGCAACCCTTGTGCTAACTTCCCCAATGCTACATAGCCATCGGGAATTAAAACAAAAGCATTCATTCCCCCACGCCTAGCATAAGCTGCCGCCGCTGCTGAGGTGTTGCCCGTGCTAGCACAAATTACCGCTTTTGCCCCAGCTTCCTTAGCCTTGGAAATTGCCATTGTCATTCCTCGGTCTTTAAAGCTACCAGTAGGATTAAGACCGTCATATTTGACAAACACGCGTACTTGTCTACCAATGCGTTCTGCCAGCGCCGGAACTGGTATCAGGGGAGTGTTACCTTCAAGGAGGGTGACAACCGGAGTTTTTTCGCTAACAGGCAAGTATTCGCGGTATTGTTCTATCAGTCCTAGCCAGGGTTGGCGATGAAATTTAGCAGCAGACAGGCTCAAAGTCACAGGATTTAAAAGTTTTTTACTTTAATTGAATAAAGCAAGTGGTAGATTTTTTTAACCATCGGATGCTAACCTGCTAGATGGTCATAACACAAGAAAAATATCTCTTGCGGTGTAAGCGTTCCACCTGCCCTTCTTATTTAATCGTAGAATGCCAGTTTATCGTTTAACTGATATTGCTGGGAAGGTTTAGATACGTTTTGTCAAATCAATGTATAATTTTTTTGGAACAAAGCCTGTTTGTTCCCAGTCTCTTGTAACCATTCCCCGACAGTCGCGGTACGGGGCTTTGTCCCTCTAAGGACGGGGTTCCTACCCAATTTTCTTATGACAAAGGCTTTGATTCATTAGCTTAAGTGATTGAAAGTTTTTAATGATTTAACAAAGCTTAAAATTGTCTTATTATAATATCTCTGATTGTGTGAGTTGAGTTTAGGATCTCATTTAACTATGGCAACTTGTTCATCTGTTGACGATCGCATGTCCCAAACTGACTGGGCAACCCGCTTAACCAAGGCTTTTTATCAAGACGATCAGCAAGCCAAATTTAGAAAATTGCAAGCAGAGGTAGACTCTTTGTTGCAGCAGTTGCAAAGCCTGAAGCAGCAACGAATTGCAGCTACTGAATTAGAGGAATAATTCCCTCAATTTTGGCTGAAACCTCAGGTCAATAAATAAGCTGACCTGATGAAAAGAATAAACCAAAATTATTTAAGAAGCTGAAATTTTTTAAACTGGGTGCGATCGCTCTTTTTCTCTAGCCAGAATAAAGTGCGAAGTAACTGTTATTCAAAGCGCTGATGATTTTCTCTCCAGCGCTTGAGACTATAGCGATCGCCATTTTCAACGAGTAAAGCTAAAGATGTACCGTCTGAAATTTTGGCGATCGCTGTCAAAATTTGTTGAGAGTTTTTACTGAAGTCAGTATAAATTAGTTTACCATCATCTGATAGGATTATGGTACGCGGACGAGATAAATTTTTGTCTTCTGCCTTAATTTTAGGTGCTGACTGATTCAAAGCGGCGATCGCATCTGCGGAAATAGTCAGTACAGTTTCGGGTTTATTATTACCTGTCAAATCAATTTCTTGAATGAGCCAATAGCCTAACTTTTGTCTCATTTGCTGCAAGTCAGGAATAGTACCAGCTGGTAGATTACCCGATTGTTGAAGCGATCGCCAAATAATCGGTAATATTGTCTTTACTCGTTGTGGATCTTGTTGTTCCAATTGTTCGAGAGTTATCGGTGATGGTTGCACCCATTCCAAAGCTGCCTTTGTCAAAGCTAAAGGATGCGGTTGCACAGCATTGCTTCTTGGTTGGGGAATTATTTGTCCAGCAGCCAATAGCCGCAAAACCCCATCTCGCAGTTGCACTCCTTTGATAGTAGCAGTAGTTGTTTGCTGTTCTCCGTTTGCTAGCCAGACAACTATCTGAATTTCCGCATCGGAATTTATCCCCAAAGTTGACCAGAGAAATTTCTCTGGGGAAGTCTTCGGTAAGCTCAAATTTGCAAAAGGTGAATTTAGCCAGTCTTTACCGTCATGAAATGCACTCACCTCTACTTGATACCATTGATTATTTACAGCTTTCAAATCTGTTTTTGAGTCAAGTTGCAGCCACTCCGCAGAGTTAATAGAAGAAATTGGCTGTACCGAACCAATAATTCGACTAGTGTGAGTAGAAAGAACCGGTGTCACCTCACCATTAAGTTGTCTCAACAAACTTTGAATGTGCATCAAATTATCTGGTGTGATTTTGGCTTCTTCCAACCAGGATTTTGCTCGATTTTGCCCTTTGCTAGCTGCTAAAATCAAAGCTGCCCAAGCTTGCACCTCTGGTCTATTAGGATTAACTTGCAAAGCTGCTTTTGTGCGATTCCACAACCGTCCTTCATCAGCTTTCAATAAAGTAGCAATTTCTTGGGCATTTTGTGGCGATGCCTCAAACACTTGTAAACCTTTTTGCCAGCGACCATCAATCAAATCTGCTAACACTTGTTGACTGGGAGAAGCCCAAATTTTATCAGCTTGAATTTTGCTAAGTTGAGAATGCAAGCGAATCAAATCGATTTGTGCTTGCGCTGCCGCCGGCATTTTTTCTTTTTGCTGCTTATTAATGAATTGCAACCATTCAAAAGCTGGTGTCCAAAGACCGCTGCGGGCAATTGACACAGCATTTTGGTAAGCTGAATCCTCTAGTGCCGGAGGTCTTAGAGAAATTTCTTCTAATTGAATGGGATCGAGAAAAGAGTTTGCTGGTTGAATTTGGTAAACTCGTAATTGCGGTTCTAAACCGATAGTTTGATCGACAATTAACTCTTTTGTACCATTATTAGTTACCTCCTGCCATTTGGGTAATTGTCCGTTAGGACTTGTCCAAGACAACATCAGTTGTAAATTGCTACGTTCTGGATTGTAATGCAGAATGTGACCGTAAGCGATCGCATTTGTTCCTTCAATGCGCTGTCCTTTGCAATAAAACCAAATCCCAGATGATATATTGCCTTCAAAGCGTTTCACTTCATTTAAAGGTAAAGAAATACTAGAACCTTGATTTTCCGATGTTGCATCAATCAAAGGAGCAATTACAAAAGATTCTTCAGGTCCAGCTACAGGTAATTGAGTTGCTAAATAATAGTGTTTTTCTGTCGCTGATTGTGTCTCTGTATCTTGAGAAAGCTTATAAACTCTGAGTTCAACAATGTATTTACAATTTGACTGACAATTTGCCCGTTGCTTGAAAACTGGCAGTAAAAAAGAGTTTTCTACATCACCATCTAAAGGTAAAATTTCCCCGGCTATTTGTCCCTGATTTCTGAGATTTAGTTTAATTTTTGAAAGAGTTTGCAGGTGTTGTTGTTGGCTAGAGATTTTTGCCCATTCTGGTAAAACATTATTTAACCAGCTTAATTTTTCGGGATTGAGTATGAAAATAAAGCTAATCCAAACAAAAAGCCCAATTAAAGCAGCACTACCCGACAAAATCCCAAAAGCTAACATTGACGATAGCCAACTTTCTTTTTTTATAGAAGTTTTCAGCGACTTCGGTTCTTGTCGCACAGACTTAACCGGCTTTTTCAGCGTTTTTTTCACAATGGGTTTCATCGTATCTGCACCTTGCATGTTAAGTTTAGAAGGTTTTGGTGTCAGCTTTTGCGTGGGGTTTGTCATGTTTGTTCAATAAATCCAATCGGTATTTATGCGAAGTATTTTTCCTTTTATACTCGTCTTTATTTGAATTTGCCCAAAAATTTATTAGTCTCATTTTGGAAAAATTCAGTAAATTTCCTCATGCCAAAACCAGAAAATTTTGAATACACTCACCCCTTGAGTGTGTGTAGAGTGTAAAAAGTTGGAAGATAAACTGCTTCGTAATCAAAGTAAAGCTTTAATTTTCGTATTGTTATTACTTGCGGGAATTCACGGATTTACACAAAAAGCGATGTCTCAAGAGAAGCCACTGGATAGCAGACAAGGAGAGGGGGAGATAGACTCCTTAGAGACAAGGGGACTTCTTGGAGACATACAAAACATGGGAAACATCCTTCACCTTATCTCCCCATCCCCCCATCTCCCCATCTCCAAACGACAATGAGGAGCCGATGGCACAAGTTACATCGGTTTCCCAACTCAAAGACGTACAACCTACAGATTGGGCATTTCAAGCGTTGCAATCTTTAGTTGAACGCTATGGTTGCATAGCAGGTTATCCAGACGAAACTTACCGAGGCGAACGCACTTTAACTCGGTATGAATTTGCTGCCGGTTTGAATGCTTGTTTAGATAAAGTCAATGAATTAATTGCTACAGCCACCAGTGATTTAGTCAGTCGCGAAGATTTAGCAACTTTGCAAAAATTACAGTCACAATTTGCTCCGGAATTAACAACCTTACGCAATCGAGTTGATAATTTAGAAGCCCGCACAACTCAAATAGAAAACAACCAATTTTCTCCAACAACAAAACTCAGCGGTATCACGATAGTTGGTATTCAAGGAAGAAGCCGCAATCGTGCTGATATTGTTCCTAGAGATGGCAAAAAAGACACAGAAGATGCGGGTACAAACATTAATGTTATTTCGTTATCACTGTTATATTTAACTACCCAATTCGACCCGCGCAGCTACTTAGTAACAGGTCTTTTAGCCGCTGATGGTTCCACCGCACCCAGATTTAGCAACGACGTTGCACTCGGTTACGAATATCCTACAAATAACAGCCTCATACTAAGTGAACTCCATTATCATCGATTGATTGCTGACAACTTTGCGGTGATGATAGGAACAGCATATGTAAATATGACCACTGCATTTAGAGGTCCAAACCGAGTAGAAAACGCTGCTACCGGACCATTATCTTATTTTGCTCAACGCAACCCGATTTTAAATATGGGTTTCGGTCAAGCTGGTATAGCTGCTGATTGGCAATTTGCCAAACGCGCTAGTTTGCAAGCATTATATTCTAGTAATAATCCGCAAAATCCCGGTAAACGCAGCGGTTTATTTGATAGAAATACGACTACAGGTGTGCAATTATTAGTCACACCAACTGATGCTTTTGATGTTAGTTTATATTACGTTAATAATTATTCTTCAAATGGTTGTTTGCTGACTTTCGTAGGGGATGAGTGTTTAACTGCGGTTAATAGCACAGGTAAATCAGAACCATTACAAACTAATGCTGTTGGTGCTACTGTCAATTGGCAAATTTCTTCCCGTCTTACCTTAGGTGCTTGGGGCGGTTATACTAATTCTTATATTCCTGGGCGTTCAGGTAATGTGGAAACCACAAATTACATGGTGTATTTGAATTTTCCTGATTTATTTCGCAAAGGGAATTTGGGCGGAATTTATATCGGACAACCTCCAAAAATAACCAATAGCGACTTACCTGTAGGAAACAATGTCCCAGACTTTTTAAATACAGGCTTAGGACGCAGAGGAGGACAACCAGGAACCACTACTCAAATAGAAGCTTTTTATCGCTTCCAGTTAACAGATAACATCAGCATCACACCAGGAACAATTCATATCTTAGAACCGGGCAATACACCAGATAGCGACCCAATTACTATCGGTATTTTGCGTAGTAGCTTTACATTTTAGTAGTAAGCACTTCAGTGCTTAAAATAGCCGTTGAAACACCTACTACAAATTTATAAAGAGCAATTTATCTTTATCCCCTACACTTTATAAATAGTTTATATAAAATCTTATATATTTGATGAAGTCTGCGAATTAATACTTGATTATCTAAAAAGTTTTTCAAAAATAAAATTAAGTAAAATTTCTCTGTTCTCAAACATAAAATTAGAAGTATATTATTGATATAGCAATCCTAAATAAGAACGTGAAAAGTTAGATTCCCGACTTCTTAAAGAAGTCGGGAATCTGAATACCGTGAATTTTCACTCTTTGATCTAAGATTGCTATAGTTGCGCTGTATTATTCTGTTCAAAAAGACATGTTATCATGATGCATTTATTACCTTAACACTATCCAATTCAATTTTTAGTTAACAGCGCAACTATTTCTCATAGGACTTACGCACTCGTAACGAGCAAACAAGACTTTGAGATTGCTTCCTCACGTCGCAATGACGGAAATACGTAGTACGTGCGTAAGTCCTGTCTCATCTTAAATAAGTTTAAAAAATCTTAGGAATTAGCATGAATAAATATATCCGTAATCTGCTAGCGCTTGCTTTAGTAGCTAATTCTGCTTGGCTTGTTACTCCATGCAAAGCGCAAATTCCAGTAAAATCAAACAGCGAAAATCCTAATAATATTATTCCTGTATCTTCTCAATTACCTACCATAGATACAAACACATCAACTACATCAAGTAATTTGACAAATTCTACTAATAATAAACCAATTGCTTCTTCTAGTAATACCATATCTGCAACTAAATCTAATCTGCGTATTCCAATATCCAGCAGAGTTTTCTCCACACCCTCAATGGAACAGTAATACAATTTTGGATTGGTAATGGGTAATTGGAAATACGTTTTTACGATTACCCATTAGACATCTCCATAAATTAATTATGCGTTGCCCGAAACCCTTGTAGAGACGTAGCAGTGCTACGTCTCTACAAGGATTCTGGATAATGCTCCCTTTAAATTTGGTCGATTACGCATTACTCCCAAGACAAACTTGTTCATAAAGTTTACCAGCACTTTCCCAAGTAAATTCGGTTTCTACTAGTTGTCTAGCGTTGCGAGATAATTCGTTTCGCAGTTGTATACTATCAAATAGTTGACTAATAGCGGTGACGTATTCTGCTGGGTTATTTGCTCGTAATGCGCGTAATGGTACACTGGGAGTATCTACGGATAGCCCTTCTAAACCGCGATCGCTTGCGACTATCGGCACACCTGCTGCCATTGCTTCTAAAGTTTTATTTTTAATGCCAAACCCCGTCCGCATCGACACAACGCAGATTGTAGCTTTATGTAAATAGTCTACCATCGAAGGCACGCGCCCAGTAACAGTAATTCCTGGTTTATCCTTCAGTGCTAAAACTTCCGGTGTCGGATGAGAACCGACTATATCAAAAGTTGTATTTGGGTAACGTTTTTGAATTTCTGGCAATACTTCGTTACTGAAAAAGCAAACAGCATCAATGTTTGGTAAGTTATCCATTGCGCCAATAAAAATTAAGCGATGTCCTCCCGGATCGGTGCTGCGTTTGGGGAAGGAAACTAAATCTACACCATTAGGAATAACTTGAATTTCCGTATTTGGTGCAAATTCTTGTAATTGAATTTTATCTTCTTCAGTTGTCGCTACAATTACCGAAAACTTTGAACAGTAATTTTGTTCATAACGACGCAACAGCGGTAAATTAATTTTATCTCTAAGTTTATTTTCAGAAATGCCATTTTCTAGTTGGTTAAGACAAGTGCCGTAAACAGAACTATGAACATCAACTAAAGTTCGCACCTGTTTCTGGAAATGAGGGCGAATATAAATTTCATTAACGCTATGTTCGCAGGTAATTACATCACATTTCCCTGCTTCTACAAAGTTATCAATCCAGTTTTGCATCTCAACTGAGTAGCGGTTTAAAACACTCGGAGGTGTCCCTTGATAGAGAAATGTGCTGAAACGCTGGATTTTTTTTATTATACCTGTGGCGGCGGCAGAATCGGTGGGGCGCTCAAAAACGACGAGATGATCAACACAATCCCGCAATTCAGCTATTTCTGCATCTGTGACATGGCGATCGCGTTGCGTCACTAATGTAATAGCATGATGTTGACTGAGATACTTGAGTAAATTAAACGTCCTTACCTGGGTTCCCCCCCGTGTTGGTGGATAGGGAAATGTCGAAGATAGCATTAAGATGTTCATAAAAGCTGATAATTGGGAATAATACCAAGTACAGGGATGATATATACAATGACCTTAGTCAATAGTTTATGTCATCAGAATTATACGGATATAATTGTTGTCAACTAACTAGGTGGATGAGATTAAATATAAAACCTCACCCCGACAAAGCTGTGCTTTATCTCCCCTCTCCTTAGTAAGGAGAGGGGTAGTGGGTGAGGTTTTATCTTATATTTAATTACGCTTATAGCGATTCCAACATTCATGAGGTACAGAATATTGAATTAACCGCAGATGAAGATAGATAAACGCCGATGGACGCAGATAAATTTGTACCTCAGCAGACTAGGAAACGCTATACCTACTTATTTATAAGTGGTCGGAAAAAAGTAAATTGAAAATCAGTATTTTTACCCAAGTCAATATTAGTTTTATAAATTATGCCTAAAGTTACTGTTTCCATTGCCACTTTTAATCGAGTTAATTTACTGCCTTTCGCAATTGAAAGTGTACTCAAGCAGTCTTATCAAGACTTTGAATTAATTATCTGTGATGACGGTTCTGTTGATAGCACACCTGAGTTGATGTCACAGTATAAAGATAGCCGGATTAAATATATTCGTCATCCGCAAAATATTGGTAAAAGCAATAATATGCGCTCTGGCTTTGAAGCTGCAACAGGCGAATATTTTATGAAATTTGATGATGATGATCGGCTTACTTCAGATTTTTTAGCGAGTACTGTCGCAATTATTGATCAAGATTCTAGTATTAGTTTTGTTGGTACTGATCACTGGATAATTGATATTAATAATGTCCGGGATGAAGCGAAAACTCAAGAAAATTCTCGTTTCTGGGGAAGAAAAAGTTTATCAGAGGGTGTTGTCGATAATTTGTTGGAAGTTGTGTTTGTTAAACAAAGCTTTCAAATTGGTGCAAGTTTATTTCGTCGCCAAATTTTGCAAGAATTGGGATATATGCAGCCCAATATGCAAAACTGTGAAGATAATGATTTGTTTGTGCGGTTAGCTTTGGCTGGGAAAAAGGGTTATTATTTACCAGAATTGTTGATGGAATATCGGGTACATGCCGAACAGCAAGGTATTAATCGGGGAATTCGTTATTTAACTGATAAAATACTATATTTAGAAAATTATAAATTTGATTCCGAGAAGTTGGAAAAAATTAGGCAAAACAAACTTGCTGAAACGCAATTATTGTTAGGTTTGCGGTTGATTGAAACAGGTGAAACGAAAAAAGGAAGAGAGTTAGTTTTAGCAGGAAAGTCTTTTTCTATTGCTAAAGCTTGGACTGGATTGGGGTTGTCTATGTTGCCGATTAGGTTGCGGGGTAAGGCTTTTGAGTTGCTGCGGAGTCTGCGGGGATGAAGTGCCGAATGTGAATTCCACCCCAACTATGCCCGAACAATAGTCACAGAACGCCCATTTTTTGTAGTTGTAACTTCACTTGTTAATCGCTCCTGAATGGGCAAAGCCTTGGCACGTAAATCGAAAACAATCAACCAACCAAAATTTACCCCCAACCTTGCCAAATAGGAATCTAACTGTTCAATGCCTGATTCCATTGGATCTCCCCTTTTATCTCGCCAAGCTTTTAACTCGATTCCCAATGTTATATTCCCATATCTGAGACACAAATCCATGCGATCGCGTCCAATGGCATATTCCCGTTCCAGAGTTCCACCCCCATTCACCACCCGATGCAAAAATGCCATTAGCACCAAATGAGGGGCAATCTCATGGTAAGATGCGCTACCAAGCAATGGTTCCCCATGTTGTCGCCAGAACGCTAAAAAAGCCTTTAATAAGTCATCCGTATTTAACTCACCTGACTTAGTTAACCAAGTAGGTGCGATTTGAGGCAAAGAAGCCATCGGTGTCACCGTTAATACTCTAGGTAAAACCTCGCGGTAAATCGGATTAGCGATCGCTAATCCTCCCAATGGGTCCATTTTACATAAACCCAGGTCGATAACAAACTGGATATCATCATTAGGCACATTCCCCAGTTCTAAACCTGCAAGTATCGGTTCAATAATTGCCTTTACTCTCGGTTCTCGCAGTCTTTCAGCTAGGGAATCAAGATGAGTATCTTGCCTTTTAATTAGCACTTCTTTAGCTTCGTGAATATGCTCAGGTGTAATTGCGATCGCAGTATCCGTTACCATTTCTTCGACAACTTCTTTCGCAAGGGCATTTACCAACCAAGGTTGTCCTTGAGTCAAGTAAAATGCTGTCTCGATTGCCTCAGAAGTAAAAACTTGTCCCGTGTCGTCGGTATGTTGTTGGTATAGTTGCGCTACCTCCATCCCATTAAAATCTCTCAAAGTTAGGGAGCGGACTTTGATATTAAAGGGACTGGCTGTATTTAATCTGTCGCTCCCCCCAGAAGCAACCTTATAATCCCGCACATCTCGTAAACCGATTAACCCAACAGATAAGGGAAAGTTTTTCGGACGACTACGATAACCATCGCGTAACTGCCGCAAAATCGAAATCAGCGCTTCATCCTGTAAAGAGTCGATTTCATCAATAAACAGAACTAAAGGTCTAGGTGTTGCTTGCGCCCATGCCTGTAAATTAGCTCGAATTCTTTGTCCTGCCTCCCCCTGGGACCAAACAGGTGGTTGTAACTCAGGAGGTAAGTAGACTGCAATTGTATCACGCCAAGCACCAAGAATTGCTAATTCGGCTGCTCCTGGATCATCACTAAAGGGAGCACCTACTTCCGCAGATACCATGACTGCCGCGTAGCTGCCGCTTTCCGTAAGTTGTTTCGCTAATGCCATCATTGCCGTGGTTTTACCAGTTTGGCGAGGAGCGTGGATGACAAAATAGCTTTCTTGGGCAATTAGTCGCTCCAAAGAAGGCAACCGAACAGTTGGCGGTAACATGTAGTGAATATCGGCTTTACAAGGACCTGCGGTATTAAACCAACGAGGCATAAGGCTTTGAGAACTTTTGGAGGATGTCCTTAGTGTAGCGCTTTGGGTTGCGGGGATGATGCGAGCGCGCACTCGTAGCAGCATGAAGTAGGGTAGAAAAAACCACCTGATTTGCTCCCGGCTCAATGCCTGTTCGCATTAATTGTAGCTAGGATAAAAGAATGTGTAAATTATTCCGGTTCGGGCTACAGTAGTGCTGATTCAGATTTAGGCAAGATTACCCGCATGGATACTAACGAATTAAAGTTCTTACTCAAGTTGTTGGGATGTGCCGATTATCGTGCAACTTTAAGTGCCAACATCTTTAGCAGTTTTAAAGGTAAAGACAAAATTTGTCGAGATTTAGGCGATCGCGAATTAGTAGATTATTCCCGCGAGATTGCCGCAGTTAAGATTTTACCACCAGGTAGAGCTTTATTGCAAGAGCCTACAAAAGTGGCGATCGCAGACAAAGAACTGAAACTGCTGGAGAAGATAAGTAAAGCTTCCGGAAAAGTCACCCCCAGCGAAATCACCTCACCTAAAGCTGCTGAACGAGACGCCATCTTGAAAAGTTTAAGCGATCGGGGATTAATTGAAGCTGAACTCAAAATCAAAAAGAGTAAAGCTGAGGTTTGGCTGACTGAACGCGGAATTGAATATTTGCGGGATGATTACAGTCCTAACAAAGGCTCTAACCCTGTCATCAGCTTAGAGCTACTGAGTAATTATCTGCGCTTTTTGCGGAAAACTTTGCGCGATAAACCAGAACCCGTATCTCCTTCACCCGTTGTAACAATTATTAATCTTACTGATGAAGAAATTTTACAAACTATCCAGAAATTAGATCGGGAACTGGGTACTGACAATTATTTGCCCATTTTCCATTTGCGGCAAAAGTTACAACCACCGCTTTCACGGGAAGAATTAGATAAAGCGCTTTATCGTCTAGAAGAAAGCGACCAAATTGAATTAAGTAAGTTGGCAGAACCAGGTGATTATACACCTGAGCAAGTTGAAGCGGGAATTCCCCAATTCAGCGGTGGTTCGTTGTTTTTCATTACAACAATCTAAGAATCACATCTAAATTACGAGCAAGTAACTTTCATTTTTAGCAGGTATTTCAGCATGGCAGAAATTGATAAACTTATTATACAATCGCTCAATCCATTTGATAACTCAGCAGCAGGTAACTTTTGGGAAGAGCAGCAGCCATTTCCTACAGTTGAATCTATTCATCAAAAGCAATTAACCGAAATTAAAACTGTAATAGCACAGATTTCCCAAGACCATCAAACCCGTAGTTTAATTCTTTATGGTGACGGTGGTTCTGGAAAGACTCACTTCTTGGGTCAGTTGAAAGAACAACTAAACAATGAAGCTTTTTTCATCTACATTGAGCCATTTTCTCAAAGTGATCATATCTGGCGGCACGTCTTACGTCATACTGTTGATAGCCTAGTTAATGCTCCAGCAGGACAAGTAGATTCTCAATTAATCCTTTGGCTCAAAAGCTGCTTTTCTACGATTCAGAAGCAGTTAAAAAGCGATCAGCAAAAATTTCTTGCTAAAATTAAAGGCTTTTTTGGGAAAACAGATGCTGAAGGCGATCGCCAAGTATTCATTGACATTCTGAAAAAAACCATTGGCACCACAGGAATTTATAATGCTAATGATTTTTTTGGTGTCCTTTATGACCTGACTAATCCAGATTTATACTCTCTTGCTTGTGAATGGTTGAAAGGAGACGATTTAGATGAAGATAGTCTGAAAAAGTTAAGAGTTAAGCAATCTATTGATGATGAAGACAAAGCGCGGGGTATCTTGGGCAACTTTAGCAAAATTTCTGCGAAAACTCAGCCGATTGTGTTGTGTTTCGATCAGTTAGATAGTATTGCTCGTTTGCCAGACGGCTCTATTGATTTACAAGCTTTATTCAACGTCAACTCTACGATTTATAACGGTAAGTGGAAAAATTTCCTGATTATTATCAGCATAATAACAGATACTTGGTATAACAATTATAAGCGAGTTCAGCCCACTGACATAGATAGAGCTACTATCAGAATTCCACTAAAACGTATCACACTCGAACAAGGTGAAGCTCTCTTAGCTACTCGACTCTATCCCCTGCACAATCAAGCTAACCCTAAACCTACTTCCCCAATTTACCCGTTAAATCGGCAGGTGTTAGAAAATGCGTTCCTTAGCCGCAAAGCTACACCCCGTGATTTTCTGAAGCTAGGGAAACAACTATACCAGGATTATAAAGAATGGGTATTCACAGATAAACAACCTCCTAAGCCAGAATGGTTAGATGGTGGAAATCCGCCACACCTAACACCGCCTCCTTGGGAGATAATTAAAGCTGAATTTGAATTGCTATGGCAGCAGGAATATCAAAAAGTTCAGGCAAAATATACCAAAATTAACTTGTTAGCCTCACCAGATTTAATTCGGATGTTGCAACAAGCTTTAGAGGCATTACAAGTACAAGAAATTAAGCCTAAACTTATAAGTGGAAGGTACACCAATAATTCTTTGAGTTATCAACAGCTTGGGAAGCGAGAACGTATAGGGGTAGTTTGGACAGAAGAGCCAAACATGGGTACCTTTTTCAATATCATGAATGCTTGCAAAAATGCTATTCAGCAAAATCTCTGTAAAACTTTGTATTTAATTCGCGCTGGAAGTTTAGGAACTCCAAACCTTGTCGGACATAAGTTGTACACACAAATTTTCAAATCTACTAATCATGTTCACATTAAGCCGAATCTGTCTTCTATTTACTATTTGGCAACATACCACAGCTTTGTAAATTCTGCACTTGCTAATGAATTGGTGCTTGCTGGTAAAACCATTACTTTGCAGGAACTACAAACTTTAACCCGCGAGTGCAACATTTTGCAAAAGTGTACTTTATTGCAAGAATTAAAAATTGTTGCTCAAACAGGTGGAGGTAATGGCAATATTAACGGTAAACACGATTTACAACCAGTGAAAAATTTGATGTTTAATCTAGTAAAAACCCAAAGTTTCATAGGATTACCAACTTTAATTAAAGAGACTAAAGCAAAATTTTCTCTAGTAAATGAATCGGAAATTGAAAATTTGATTCAAGAACTATGTCAAGAGCAAAAGGTAGAATATTTTGACCCGAAAGCCAAGCCAGAAGACCAATTAGTTTGTTTAGTCACTAAAAAATAATCTTTAATACAAAATAGTTGACATTTTAGCAAATGCAATATTTGACAGAAGCTACTGAAATTAGAGCGCAAATTGCTAAATTTACTTTGGCTAAAACCCTCTGGCTAGATACAGAAATTGCTGACTGGAATACTCCCTATCCCAGGTTGTCGATAATTCAGGTTTTGGCTGCTCCAACAAACTTAACAAGTGAGTATGCTTACATTCTCGATGTGTTAGATAAACCTGATTTGGCAGCATATTTTATTAACCAAATCATGGTTAATCCTCATATAGAAAAACTATTTCACAACGCTAGCTTTGATTTGAAATATTTGGGGGGACAGATAGCACAAAATGTTACCTGTACTTTAAAAATAGCCAGAAAAATTACACGTCAGCGTCTGCAAGTAACCAACTTACAACTTAAAACATTAGCATTAGAACTCTGCAACTTTTCTCATGTAGATAAAGAAGAACAAGCAAGCGACTGGGGAAAGCGTCCTCTCAGCCAAAAGCAGCTACAATATGCCGCAATGGATACAGTTTATTTGGCTGCTGTGCATCGTCGCTTATTAGAAATATCTAATCCCGATGCTGTAAGTAATATTTTTAATATGATATCTAATGACTCAAAGCCATCAACAGAAACATCTGAAAATTCATCTTTAAATGTTACTAAAGTCCGAGTTGCATTTGAATGCCCGCGTCTGTTTTATTTGAAACAACACTTTGGGGGTAATACCTTATTTCTTCCACGAGATACCGCAATAGGTATTGGTAACATATTTCATCAATTAGCAGATGATTTTGTCAGGTTAGCGACTCTTGAACCGCGTTTTCAAGAGTTGTTTAAACCACCCGCAACCCAGTTGCAGGTAGAGGAAATTGCCTCTAGTATGCAACAGCTTTTTTATGAAATAAAGTTCTCCTCTTACCTGCAAGAAGCTAAAAAAAATCCCAGCCAAGCACCAGCACTTTACAAAGTTTGGCAGGGATTACAAGGACTAATCCGACGCTTTGCGGAATTGTTAGTAATTAATCGGCGTTTTTGCAATGCAGAAACAGTTATTGCTAACACCTTTGTCTCTGAAGAACGCAAGCTTGAGCATTACTTTAAACTAGCTGACGGGACACAACAACGAGTAGCGGGAGAATTTGATTGTTTAGTTTTCAACTTTGAAAAAAAGCGCTTATGTGTGGTAGAGTTTAAAACCTATCAGCCAGCCGATCCATCAGCGCAATTAGCCCAAGTTGCTCTTTATAGTTATATGCTTTGGCAAAAGAAAAAGGTAGCTGTTGACTCAGCGGTTTACTGTGTTTTGCCAGAATTTAAAGAGTATCACTATTCTTGGGAACAGCTAGAAAATACAGTGCATCAGTTGATTCCTTATAAGTTACAACAAATGCAGCAATGGCTGACTTGGGAACCACCATTACCTAATTCACCACCAACTACAACCCAGCCTCATTTGTGCAAAATTTGTCCGCAGCAGCAAATGTGTCAAAGTTACTTTGTAGAAGAATCTAAAGAAGAGGAATCTTTTAATAAACAGGAAGAACAGATTTCTCCCACTACAAAAAAGCATCAAGAATCATTCAATGCCGATGCTATAGGTGAAGAATTAGTTACTACTTTGCAATCTTTTAATATTGGTGTAGATTACTATGGGGCAGCTGTTGCTCCTAGTTTCATCAGAGTTAAGCTGAAACCTCATTTAGGTGTTAAAGTTAGTTCTCTACTGAGGTTATCTGCTGATTTGCAAGTACAGATGGGGTTAGCTAATCCACCGTTGATTTCTCCTCAAGCTGGATATGTTAGTGTTGATTTGCCTCGTCTAGATAGGCAAGTTGCTAAGTTTGAGGAATATGTTCAACATCAATTTTTACCCTCAACCGCACCTGTAAAAATTGCCCTTGGGGTGAATTTAGAAGGGCAGTTGATAGAAGCTGATTTATCAGATCCGAATACTTGTCATTTTTTGGTTGGGGGTACAACTGGTAGCGGGAAGAGTGAATTTTTGCGATCGCTTCTTCTGAGTCTCCTGGTTCGTCATTCCCCGCAAAACCTCAAAATTGCCCTTGTCGATCCCAAACGTGTCACCTTTCCCGAATTTGAGCAGATACCGTGGTTGTATTCACCAATTGTCAAAGAAAGCGATCGCGCTATTGAATTGATGGATGAACTAGTGGCAGAAATGGAATCGCGTTATCAGCGATTTGAAAAAGCTGGGTGCGCTGATTTGAATGGTTACAATCAACCTTCCCGTCAGCTTTTACCCCGCATTGTTTGCATCTTTGATGAATATGCCGACTTTATGGCAGAAAAAGAAATTCGCACCGCACTAGAACAAAGTATCAAAAGATTGGGTGCAAAAGCAAGAGCCGCAGGTATTCATCTAATTATTGCCACACAACGTCCCGAAGCCAAAGTTGTTACTCCCTTAATTCGCTCAAATCTTCCCGGAAGAGTTGCTTTGCGAACAGCTAGCGAAGCAGATTCAAAAATTGTCTTGGGTGGTACACAAACAGCAGCAGCATCTCTCTTGGGTAAAGGTGATTTACTTTACCAAATTGGTAATAATTTATTGCGGTTGCAAAGCTTATTAGCAACAACTATTCAACTGCCGGCTGTATAAATTAAAGTTGCCACTACCCTGCTATAATCTGACGGAAATAAAGCTTAATTCATCGAACCACCAAGACGCCAAGAACGCCAAGAATTCGTAGAATGTGCCTAAGTCCTAGAAAGAATACGGTGCGTTACACTGCGTTAACGCAACGTAGTAGTTACTAAACAAATAAGACTCGTGACCAGCCATCAATAATATCAACCATTTTATCGCTAGTTATACCTTTAATTTGTTTTTTTCCACTGGTTACTTTTACTCGTATAACTACATCACTTAATGATACAAACTGTTTTTTATTGCGTTCTTTTTCAATACTTTCAGCAATATCAACTGCTTTTTTATCGGTAAAACCAGCAGTTCTTAATCTATAAGTCAGTTCCAATAAATTGAGAGTGTTAAATGTCTCTAATGGTGTAATTTGTTTAGGTATCTGACTTTGAATTTCTTTTAGCTTATCTTCTACTCTCTGTCTTTCTTGTGCTAGTTCTAATTTGAACTCATTGAGTTGGTTCTCAATAAGTAATTCCAAATTTGCTAACCGTGATGAGTCTAAACTAGTTGTTTCAGTTATAGTGTTGACTGGTTTATCATAAGACTCTACATCTCTTATAAATGTGGCTTGCTTTACAATCAAATCCTCTACTTTAGGTGAAATTACAAAGGCATTGACCATTTCGCATTGACGAGGATTTTTTTCTCTTGCTCTGACAGCAGCATAATATTCAAACTGTCCATCAACTACTGCGTAAGTCTCTAAACCTATAGTTTTCAAAATTAATGGTCTGATAATTCCCCCGCTTTCTATAATCATATCAGCGAGGTTATTTAAAGCATCATTTGGAAAATTGGATGGAGGCACATCACAAGTAATATTTTTTACATCAACCGTATAAAATTTCATTATTAATTAACTCCTATTTCTTCTAAAACTTCTTTGGCTAACATCTCAAATTCCATAGCAGATTGTTGAGCATTAGTTTTTGATTCTGCATATTTGATAACTGATTTTGGGTCTGGGTATTCTAAATCTCCAACTGTTATAGTATTATTCATACATTCTGACAGAGAGGTTCTATCATAAATAACTGCTTTCATCAGAGGTAATTCATAGCGCTCAGATATAACACTTCTTTGTTTTGGAAAAGTGTATTGTAAAAATTTAGGGTTAGTTGAAATTTTAGAAGCAAGAACCCCTATTATCTTAATTGGTAGCTTACCCATAAGTTCTCTAAATTCATTAATTTGCTTCAGAAAATTTTTAACTGTTGGTAAACCTTGATTTGCAAATGGTTTTAAATCTGAAGGAATTATCAAATAATCAGAAGCAATCAGGGCAACTTCTGCATAATAATCTCTTGATGGAGGAGTATCAATAATTACAACATCATAATTGTTTTCTACATTTTTGAGTTTGAGAATAAGTCTACTTTTGCTAACTCCTATTCTAGTTAGAGTATCTTGCTTATCAATCAAGTTAATGTGTGATGGAACAACATCTATTTCTGGATTATTAAAAAAATGAGACTGACGCATAATTTCTGGAATAAAATTGAAATCTGACGATTCTAATAAACAAGATACATTTTGTTCGCGTAAATCATCATCTTCATCAAATTGAAATTTGATTAATCCTGTAGCAAAAGTAGTATTTGCCTGGGAATCTATATCAATTAATAGTACCCTTTTACCTTTTTTACTCAATGCTGCTGCCAGGTTTACTGCAACAGTTGTTTTACCTTTTATTATGGTAAATTGCAATTGTTTTCATATAATGTTGCCTTTTTGTTTCCGGAATTTGATTATTTTCAGGTATCTTTGCTACTGAATTATCTATTAGACTATCTCTGCCAATTAAACCTTTAATTTTATCTATCTTTATCTCAACATCTTTGCCAGAACATTGAAAAACTAGCTGAATATCATCTTTGACTTTTTGATAAATTCTGATTTCCTTGCCATTGGTTAGCAGTCCATATCTGACATTCAAACTTGTTAAATAATGCTTGAGTCGATAAACATGATTATTTAAGTTTTGCTTGGGGTGCTTTGCCTCCATGACGACACTCAGGGGTGAGTTGGCATCTAAAACAAAGGGGACGACTTGTGCGGCAAATGCTAAAAAGTCTAAACGGATACTACCAACAGCAACCTCTTGATGCCAAGTGTCAGCAGTATACCCTAGCTCTGGTAGCAAATATTGAACTATGAGCTTGCTTTCAACTTCGCTTTCGTTGCGGCAAAGCTCAGGATTAAACACCAATCTGTTTTTACCTCAGTTAATTGTAAATAATTTGATACCTTTTTGATTATGGCTTAGGGTCTTTCATTTTGTGTAATAAAAATAACTTCTATGCAAGCTAGTATAAATGCTTAGAAAATTAAAGGGTGATATCGCACGATTAATTCCCCCCAAGCCTGCTATAATCTGACGGAAATATCGCTTTATATATTCTTTTGCGTATCACCAAATCTTAAATTAAGGAATATGGATTTAATAAAATACAAAACCTCACCCCGATAAAGCTGTGCTTTATCTCCCCTCTCCTTACGCTCGTAGAGGGGTAGGGGGTGAGGTAGATTATAGAAAATCGTATATTATTTAATTTTCGTTCCTAAGCAAAAACTTCGACGTTGCATATTAACGAGATGATTTGACAATACATGTTGATAAATTTTACACATTGTAGAGACGTTCCGCCGGAACGTCTCTACGATTCATCCCAACATTCTGCAACGCCAAAAAATTTCAATTGATAACTAGACGTGTACGCTACTTAAATAAAATACCTTATCAGAGGACTTAACAATGGGATATGTAATCGCAACCGCAAATATGAAAGGTGGTGTGGGAAAAACCACCCTCACAGTTAATTTGGCTACTTGTTTAGCGAAAAATCACAATAAACGGGTACTTGTCCTGGATTTAGATAGTCAAATTAGCGCTACACTCAGTCTGATGTCACCACTGGAGTTTGCCAAACGTCGCAAACTATCACGGACATTTAGATATCTGATAGACCAAATTATCAACCCACAAGCAAACCCAAAACTAGGGATTTACGATATTATTCAGTCCGACGTTTGTAAACTTCCCAATCTCGATATCTTACCCGGAGATATTGACTTGTATGATGAATTTGTCATTTCCGAAATGCTACATCAACAAGCAATTACTTTAGGAGAACAAGACTTTGAAACTATTTGGAATCGCTTTGAAAGAGTCTTGGTGGGGAAAATTTTAGAACCAGTGCGGCAAGAATATGATTTTATCCTTTTGGATTGCGCTCCTGGTTATAATCTATTGACTCGTAGCGCTTTAGCTTGCAGTGACTTCTATATACTTCCTGCGAAACCAGAACCTTTATCTATAGTCGGTATTCAACTGCTGGAAAGACGTATTGCTAAATTAAAAGACAGTCACGAACATGAGGCAAAAATTAATATAAAAATGCTGGGAATTGTATTCAGCATGTTAAGCAGCAATCTTCTGAATGGAAGATATTACAAACAAGTAATGCACCGCGTTGTCGAAGATTTTGGTGCAGAAAGAATTTGTAAGACACAAATACCAGTTGATGTAAATGTTGCTAAGGCTGTTGACAGTTTTATGCCTGTTGTTTTAACTAGTCCTAACTCAGCGGGATCGAAAGCGTTTATTCAGTTAACTCAAGAGTTGTTGCAAAGTCTGTGACATCTCCTACACTCATCGGAGTACCGATAGAGTGTAGGCTTCCAGGACAATCCGGCTATCGCTGAGGAGGCTCCTGGCTTTAAGAACGGGATGACCCTCCGCTCTTTTTCTTATATTTATCGCGGCGTTATGATCACGGTCAAGGCTACACCCACAATTGGGGCAATCATGCCATCTCACATGCAGCTTTTTGGGAACTTTCACACCACAATTAGAACAATCTTGACTAGTGCCAGATGCGTGACAAAGGATAACACATAATCCAGCGTTTTCGGCTTTGATTTGTAGTATCGACAGAAAGTTTGACCATCCAGCGTCCGTTACAGACTTCGCTAATCGTGTACGTGCAAGTCCTTTTACATTCAAATCTTCAACCGCGATAACATCATATTTTTTCAACAAGTTGTTCGCAGTTTTGAAATGGAAATCTTTCCTTTTATCTGCAACTTTTTTGTGCTGTTTACCTAATTGTTTTACTGCTTTTTGTCTTCTATTGCTTCCTTTCTTGCGACGGGAAACACGTTTTTGAATAACCCGCAAACGTTTCTGAGACTTGCGGTAATATTGCGGGATTTTGACCACATCATTATCAGAAGTTGTCAAAAACTCTTTCAACCCTACATCAATTCCAACTATTGATTCTGGGTTGAAATCAGGCTTAATTGTAGGTACAGTCTTGTCTTCCAAGCTAAGGGTAGCGTAGTACCCGTCTGCCTTTTTTGTGACAGAGCAAGTCTTAACTTTGAACCCATAAGGAATAAGGCGATGCAAAATAATCTTGATATTCCCTAGTTTTGGGAGAACAATCAAGTTACCTTGAATGCAATCATCTTTCATTTGTGGATAAGTGAAAGTTTTGTATTGGTTCGCTGCTTTAAACCTCGGTTTACCGCTACGCCTTCCATTACAGTCCCCACTCAGAAATCTGTCAAAAGCTAAGTCTACACGCTTGGCTGCATTTTGCAATACTTGAGAATATATTCCCTTATACCAAGGGCGGTCTTTCTTTAGTTGAGGTAACGAATTTTGCTGACTGTAGTAATTAGGGTTATCTCGTAACTCCGGTAAATGACAAACAAATAAAGAGCAGGAATTGACAAAGCATCGGTTTTGTTCATACCAGCGAAAACGATCAGACAACAAATAATCATACTGGCATCGCAGCATATCTAGCCATTTATCAATTTGATCTATTTGTTGTTTTGTTGGGCGTAATCGGTACTGATACGACGTTTTCATTTGCTTTGCCTCCTCTAAATAGGATAGCATAAATATGTTCGCATTGTGTACCAAGAATGAAGAAAGATTTGCACGTAAGGATGAGTGAGCGTAGACTCAATAAATTACGCCTGTTAGCCGTTGAGAAGGATAAGACTATTACTCAAATAATTGAAGAGTTGGTTGATACTTTACCAGAACCAACAAAAAATATAGCCCACATTCCGCACTTCAGAATGTAGCATAAAATGTTAGGCAATAGCTCTCTGGTCTGAGTAAATAAAAATACCAAAAATCTTTAAGTAAGTCGGCATTAAGAAATAAACTTATATTACGAAGTATA
>JAESGE010000217.1_pt1 | contig 24346 bp, 26 predicted proteins | sample 9269601 | NCBI WGS metagenome assembly JAESGE01 (sample SAMN14515569, study PRJNA621662) | algae metagenome | isolation source: Tolypothrix brevis GSE-NOS-MK-07-07A and co-occurring heterotrophs from wet... | place: USA: Grand Staircase Escalante National Monument, Utah | collected 2006-04-16
AACAGCAAAAGACATTGCTGGATGTACCAATGACAATGGTCAACTCATTGAGGAGCCGTGTGAGGTGAAAGTCTCACGCACGGTTTTGAAGACGAGTCGCTTAGGTGACTAAGCGGCTTAGTTTAACACCATTGGACAATTGCTAGCAGAATCCTTGCAGTGGGAATTTAAAGACGCTGATTCTTTTCATTCTCCAGAAAATATTGAGAAAATGCGTCACGGTATTTCCCTAAATGATTTAGATAGAATGCCGTGGTTGCTAGCAATGCAACAAGCAATACAACATTGGTTGGAAGAAAATCAAAATGTAGTTTTAGCCTGTTCGGCATTAAAAGCTAGCTATCGTCAGTATCTTTTAATTAATGATGAACGTGTTAAGTTAGTTTACCTTAAAGGTTCATTTGAGTTGATTCAAAAACGCTTGCAAAAGCGTCACCATCATTTCATGAATGAAAAACTTCTTCAAAGCCAGTTTGATACCCTTGAGGAACCAACAAATGCGATTTCCGTTGATGTTTCCCGGTCGCCAGAGGAAATTGTGCAAAATATCAGACTATCTTTAGGAATTTAGTCAAGATAAATTTATTATTCGATAATAATATTTACTTATACGCTTGGCTGCGATGACAAATGATGATGATTTCAACGATACGCAAATCATCATCAACACTGTAAATCACACGATAATCTCGAATTCTAATCCGCCAATTATTTGGCTGTCCCTTCAACTTTTTACAATTATCTGGACGCGGATCAACTGCTAAATTCTCAATCTTGGGAGTAATATAGCGCTTCTCGCTTGAATCAAATACAGGTTTATCTGCGTCCATCTGCGTTCATCTGCGGTTCCTTAATTCTTTGATGTATTGCACCCAAAAGTTGATATTTCATGAGATGTCCCTTTAATTAACAGTAGTAAAAACATCGTAACCCTCGTAGAGACGTTCCGATGGAACGTCTTTACACTGTATTCATCCTGACATATTTTCCAGTTGGGAATATCAGCCGATCGCAACTGATATCCCAATTTATGCTACATTCTAAAGTTGATGGGAAGCCAGAAAAGCTTCAACTTCGGCTGTGGTTGGTTGAGAAGCGATCGCACCGGGTTTCGTTGTCGTCAGCGCCCCCACAGCGCTAGCATAAGTAACAATTGCCCGTGCGGTTTCCGGGTTCCTCAAGCTTTGGATACCATGAATCAGCAGTTGATGAATTAACCCTGCTAAAAAGCTATCCCCGGCACCAGTTGTATCAACTACAGGGACGGAAAAAGCCGGTAATTTGCCTTCATTTTCTCCAAGACAATAACCACTACCATTTTCTCCATCCGTAACTAATACACCTTCAATGGAATCAAGACGATGAGCGATCGCCCCCGCATCTGTGGTATCAAATAACCATTGGGCTTCTTCTAATGCTAATTTGATGAAATCCACCCGCTTAAATAATTCACGAATTTTCGCCGGTGCAATATCACTCCTTTTCCAAAATACCGGGCGCCAATTGACATCTAGCATAATTTTCAAGTCAAATTCTTCTGCTAAATCAAGAGCGCGGTGAATTGACGAAGCACTTTCGGGATATGCTAATTCCAAAGTACCCAAAACCAGAAAATCTGCTTCTTGGAATAGCGATGGTGATAATTTTTCAGCTTTGAGGCGAGTATCGGCAAATTCAGAAGTATCATATTCACCAAAGCCCGCAAAAGTGCGATCGCCTTCCATTGAGCGTGTAACGTAAACTTGCCGCGTTGGTGCTGTAGAATGGCGTTGCACTCCCGTTGTATCTACACCAACTTCTTCTAACAACTTTACCAGAGAATTTCCCGGTTCATCTTCACCTACACAACCGATAAAGCCTGCTTGGGTTCCCAATTTCAGTAAAGCACAGGCTACGTTCGCTGGTGCCCCTCCTGGATAAGGAGTCCACGATTTAACTTCTTCTAGCTTTAGCCCCAATTGATCGGCTAAACAATCAAACAAAACCTCACCTAAGCACAAAACACGGGGATTGCTCATTTCATTTTCGATTTTCGATTTTTCACTCTTTAATTTACAGTATAAAATCTACAACAATCTTTCTGTTCTGTCGCCAGTTGTTTACAGAATTAAATAGCCATATTTGCTACTTATATAAGTTTTATATGTTCTTGTTTCGGAATTTTTGCCTAAGTAATATTTCGCTGTATAGCTAAATGTGTAGTATAAAAGAATAAAGGTTTTTGATATTTAATTGGAGTCCCAAAAATTTTAATTATAAAGAGAATATTGACAATCGTATTACTGCTAACACTTGAAATCCCTAGCTAGGAAAGAATCTTCTAGAATTAGAAAGGGCAATTGAGTACATATACCAAGGGAGGAATGAAAAAGTCATGGCTGGTGGCGAGTCTCAGACCCCTGTTAGTCTGTCAGACAGAGAACTGCAAATTATCGATTTAGTAGCCACTGGCTTAACTAACCAAGAAATTGCAGGGAAACTGGAAATAAGCAAACGTACAGTTGATAACCATATCAGCAACATCCTCACCAAAACCCAGACAGAAAACCGAGTAGCGCTTGTGCGCTGGGCTTTGCAGTGGGGCAAAGTCTGCTTAAATGATGTAAATTGTTGTGCTCTGCCTAATCCGAACGATTAAACGCCTAGTAGTGACGCGATTTATCGCGTCTGTAACCCTACATGCGTCAATGCCGAATAAAAATTAGCAACAATCTACGGACTAAAACGCTACATTTGAAACAAATCTATGTTGCTGCTATATAAAACCTAGACAAAGCTAGACTTTACTTCTTACTTCAACGGGGGCATGGGAGCGGTTATCCCTCAGTAAGCTTTCACGCCTTAGCCAGACGTGATGCGCCAGGTGCTACAACCGGGGGAACCCCGGCAACGCACTGGCTCAAATTAATCGCTGCGTTTAAATCCCTATCAATCGAATGACCACAACTTCCGCAGTTATAAATTCTTTCTTTGAGGGGCATATCTTCGATATGTCCACAGTTAGAACAGGTCTTACTTGACGGGAACCAACGGTCAGCAATGATTATTTCGCAACCAAACTTAAGTGCTTTATATTCCAACTGCCGTTTAAACTCATGAAATCCACAATCTGCGATAACTTGAGCTAACTTGTGGTTTGATAACATGCCAGAAACATTCAAATCTTCTACTACTATTTTGGCGTGGTTTTTGCATAAGAAAGTAGTGATTTGGTGGAGTGTATCCTTCCTGAGATTTGCTACTCTAGCGTGATGTTTAGCAAGTTGGATTTTAGCTTGATATCTGTTATTAGAACATTTAACTTTTCTGGCAAACTTTCTAGATAATCTTCTAAGTTTTTTCAGATTAGTTTTGTAATGTTTGGGATTTGGAAACACTACCCCAGTAGAGAGTGTAGCCAATTCCTTCACACCTAAATCGACTCCCACAACATCGTGTTGCTTTACAGTTGGTTCATGTTTCTGTTCGTATGCAAAAGCAATAAACCAACTATCGGCAGTGCGGGAAATTGTAATTTTGGTGCAAGTAGTATGTGGTAAACCTTCGTAAGTTTTAACCCATCCAATTCTCGGCAGTTTTACCGATTTACCACCAACGGGAATTGGTTTTCCACTTGCATCAATGGTAAATGAATCATGATGTCCCTTATTTTTAAAGTTGGGATATCTACCTTTTTTGGCAAAGAATCTAGAGAAAGCATCACCAAGATGGTCAAAGGCGTATTGAGTTATTTTCTGACAAATACCTTTTTCTTTAATCCACTCAAACTCAGGCTTTACGTGGTTATTGAAGAACTTTTTGAGGATATATTTGTTAGGTTTTAATCCATCTTTAAACAAGTTATTCCAAGTGGCAAGACCCCAGTTATAAGTAAACCTTGCAATACCTGCATGTTTACTCATAATGGTTTCTTGACTTTTACTTAGACGTAATTTTGTTTTGATGGATAAAAGCATTGTTTCGACCTTCAATGTGTGCTATTAATATTAGTATACCAATAAAATATCGAAAGTGCAATGACTTTTAAGAAGAATCATAAATTAGGTGCATTACCTTTTAATGATGAACCTTTTGATACATCTCCCGTGTGTTTTAAAGTAAAAAAAGGTGTTAAAGATAAATTAAAAGCCGTCCCAGGGTGGCAAGAACGGCTAAGAGAAACTGTTGATAAGCTGATTGAAAGTATAGGAGAATAGTTGTCAGTAATAGTCTAGATTTGTCTGTGTTATTGATAGCTTAGGACATATTCCATTCCTTACTAGGGAGCAGTGTTGCTATGAATACCTCGGCTTCTGCCAAACAAACCTCATCTTTCTTTGATTTTTTTAACTTTGATTTAACGACACCAATGTCTGGAAAAGTTGCCAATGTCGATTTTATTGGCTCAGACTTTGGGCAACCCACACAAGATGCCGATTTACTCAAACAGCTATTTTTTATATCAGGGCTAAAAGAAATTCTCATGTTGCGGCAGGTTCACGCCTTAGAACATGCTACCGTTTGGGTTCTGGGTCAATCAACTTCAGGATGTAGCAATTTTCAAGTTGATAATGAACTATTAAGCGGCTTGTCTACCGAGCAAGGATTTTACCTTTATGGTGAAGTGAATATTAGTAACTTGCGACGTGCGGTAACACTCGCTTTACATCGTCTCACCAATGGAGAAGTTGATTTAGCGGTGCATCCTCGCTGCGGTACAAATGCATCAGTCACGATGCTGCTCACAGCTTCTTTAGCGGTGGGGATGCATCTACTGCTTCCATTTCGTCCAATTGAGCAATTAGTCGGTTTGGGTTTGGCAGCTACCACAGCAGCTGAAATAGCACCAGATATTGGCGCTTTAGCGCAGCGATATGTCACAACTGCCATACCTTTTAATTTGGCAATTGAAAATATTGCCGTCACTCGCGATGTTTCGGGACACAAGGCGCATTTTGTCAAGGTGCGCTGGCGGGAATAATATCATGTCAGGTTTATGACTTACAATTGTAAAGACGTTCCGGCGGAACGTCTCTACGAGGGTTGCGATATTTTCAGGACTTAGGCACAGACTAGGTATTTCCGTCATTACGACGCAAGGAAGCAATCTCAAAGTCTTGTTTTATCGTAACGAGTGCGTAAGTCCTAATTTTGATTAATGTCAATTATCGGGACATAATATTATTTGTCCAAAGTCCTTTTTCAAGGATTAAAATCGTCAAGGAATTTTTCTTATGAGAAAACTTTATTTTTTACTACCTGGGACAGATGGCAAATTTGCCTGTGGTGGTCTTTGGGTAGAGTTAAATACAATTAAACTCGTTCAACAATTTTGTCGTGCTGAAGTTGTAACTTATCGACAAAGAGAAGAAGGTAAGCTTTTTTTAGATGATGTGCTAAAAGAGAAAAATTTAGATGATGTTATTTTTGTGATCAGTTGGGGATTCGATGTAGCTAAACTTGCTCGGAAATTACAGCCACATAATATAATTTATCATGCTCACAGTGCAGGTTACGGATTTAAACTTCCCGCGAATATTCCCATCATCACCGTTAGCCGAAATACAATGGGATATTGGGGGCAACATTCCCCACATTCTCTTATATATTATTTGCCCAATCAAATTGGTAATCAATTTCAAAATTTAAATATTCAACGTGATATTGATGTTTTAATTCAAGCTCGAAAATCTTCTGAATATTTAATCAAAGAATTAATTCCCGCTTTGCAAAAGCAATGTAAAGTATTAGTTGTTGATTCTTATGTCGAAGATTTAGCAAAGCTATTTAATCAAGCTAAAGTATACCTCTATGACTCTGCTGAATATTGGTCACAACAATCTGTCAGTGAAGGCTTTGGAATGCAACCACTAGAGGCTTTAGCTTGTGGGTGTCAAGTTTTTTCTAGCATTAATGGTGGACTTTCTGATTATTTAGATCCAGGATTTAATTGCGATAAGATTGCTGGATATTCAAAAGAATATGATGTAAAACGTATTTTAAAAGCACTTGAACATCCATTATATTCAATCACCGAACATATTTTAGCAGAATATAGAATAGAAAATATTAATCAGCGATCGCAAGTAATTATAGATGAATTAAATGATTTTTTTGATCACAAAATGCATCACCCTGGCAATATCAAAAGTTTAACGGAAACGCATATCACAAAATTACGAATAAAAAGGATTTTTGATAAGCTGAGAAAGAAATACTTTTCTCAGTAGTAAGCGCTGAAGCGCTTTCATCACATCTGTAATCAAAAAACATAAATATAGGAAATATGATGAATCGTAAGTTATTGGTGACAGGTGGTGCTGGATTTATTGGCTCGAATTTTGTCCATCACTGGTGTAAAAGTTATCCAGATCATCAAGTGGTGGTGCTAGATGCACTAACTTATGCGGGAAATCGTAGTAATTTAACTTCTTTGGAGGGGAAAGAGAATTTTTGCTTTGTGCAGGGAGATATATGCGATCGCACTTTTGTTGACAAATTACTCCAAATAGAAAATATTGATATAATAGCCCATTTTGCTGCCGAATCTCACGTTGACCGCTCAATTCTCGGTCCCGGCGCCTTTGTCCAAACCAATGTAGTAGGAACTTTCACTTTACTAGAAGCTTTTCGTCAACATTGGCAAACAAAGGAAAAGCCTTCTAATTATCGTTTCTTGCACGTTTCCACAGATGAGGTTTATGGAAGTTTAGCACCAAATGACCCAGCTTTTTGCGAAACTACACCTTACGCTCCCAATAGTCCCTATTCAGCTTCTAAAGCTGGCAGCGATCACTTAGTTCGTGCATATTACCATACTTACGGACTACCAACAATCATTACGAATTGTTCCAATAATTACGGTTCCTATCAGTTTCCAGAAAAGCTAATTCCTCTCATATGCATCAACATTTTGATGGGTAAACCTTTGCCAGTTTACGGTGATGGTAAAAACGTGCGAGATTGGCTTTATGTTGGGGATCATTGTAGTGCAATAGAAGTAGTGATTCGGCGCGGCACACCAGGAGAAACTTATAATATTGGTGGCAATAATGAAGTAGAAAATATCAACCTTGTGCAGATGTTGTGTCAGTTAATGGATGAATTAGTATCTGATTTGCCGGTGCGTCCTTCCCAGAAGTTGATTACTTTTGTTAAAGATCGGTTGGGACATGACCGAAGATATGCAATTAATAGTAATAAACTGCAAACTGAGTTAGGGTGGACACCTTCAGTAACAGTAGAAGAAGGTTTACGTCTCACCGTTGAATGGTATCTCAATCACCGCAATTGGTGGGAACCACTTTTATCAGAAGAATATCAGACTTATTACCGCAAAAATTATCTTTAATAGAACTCTTGCAAAAGTCTTTTGTATTAGACATAGGTGTAGAAATTAATTATACGTTGCCCGAAACTCTTGATTAGACGTAGCATTGCTACGTCTCTACATTCTATATCTATTTCATCTGCTTTTTTTGTGAGATTTAATGCTATTATCCATTTTATTCTTGTGCAGTTTATTCCAATACGCTTGGTGTTAAAAGATTTTTGGTACTGATTTTTGACCTGTAGAGACGCGAAATTTCGCGTCTCTAACCTCGTCCAATCGGGCTTAACTGAACGGTTGTGCCGTTTATTTCCCGAACTTCTCAAATAACTCCGCCAAAACCACATTAGAAAACAAAAAACCATCGGGATCACTTAACCTTAACCTTCCGCCAAAAACTTGCACCCAAAACGACTCAAAGTAGGGTTGCAAACACTTGTAAATCTGCTTTACTTTCTCTTCCCCAAACTGAAAAGTCAACGCATCCAAACTCAAACCCTCTGCCAAACGCAACCCCAGCATTAAAGTCTCTAAGAATATTTCTTCCTTTGGTGTCACATCACAATCAATTACACCCCCAGTTTCCACCCAAGAATAATATTCTTTGGTTTTACGCGGACGAGTAAAGCGTTTTCCTTCAACATAACTCGCTGCTCCCATCCCGAAGCCATAATAAGAGCGATTTTCCCAATAAACTCGATTATGTCGGCATTGATGTCCTGGCTGGGCATAATTAGAAATTTCATAATGTTCGTAACCTGCCTTTGTTAAAATTTGCTGTGCCAACCTATACATTTGAACTGTGGTTTCATCTGTTGGTAAAGGTTGATCCCCAGATTTGTAGAAACGACCGAAAGCCGTACCAGGTTCAATGGTAAGGTCATATATAGATATGTGCGTTGGTGCTGTAGCCACTGCTTTTTCTAAAGAATATTGCCACCTATCTAAAGTTTGATGCGGTAAACCTGAAATTAAGTCTATGCTGAATTCGGGAATCCCCACCTGGCGAATTAAATCTACAGATGCGAAGATATCATCAACGGTGTGCGATCGCCCCGCAACTTGCAATAATTCTGACTCAAACGCTTGCACACCCAAACTTACCCGATTTACTCCACAGCGGTGATAGCCTTGAATATGTTCTAAATCAAACGTCCCTGGGTCCATTTCCATCGAAATTTCTGCTTCTTGTAGGATACCAAAACGCTGCTCTAGCGCTTCTAATATCCGTCGTAACTGCTCCATTGACAAAAGCGAAGGAGTCCCCCCACCAAAGAAAATTGTCTTCAAAGGTAGACCAAAAGTCGCTGTAGCAGCAATTTCTTTAATTAATACATCAACGTAGTGAGATATACCGATAGATGTTTCACCCCGCAAGCGATCGCCCACCACTGACACCGGGAAATCACAATAAAAACACCGTCGTCTGCAAAAGGGAATATGTACGTAAGCAGAACTCGGCATCCCAAAAAAGATCACTTTTTCAACCATTTTTACAGACAATTAAATTATTCTTATAATTACAAAGTATGAAAATTAATAGAGTTTTTACAACTTTTTATATTTATTGCAACAAAACGATCAAAAATATGAATATAAAACTCTTTCGTTATAATAATTGCAGATATTGCCTGCTTAAATCCCTAGAGTAAGTAAATATTTCTGATTTTATCTTAACCGATGAAAGAAAAAATACTGGACTCTTGCGGTTAACACAGTTGCAGGAAAACAACACAGCTTATGCTTGATGCAATTATCATTTTCTCATTCATCCTCCTAGCGGCGGGTATAGGGTACTATAGCACCGATATCATACCCAATGTGACACTAGACCGCGTTACGAATCTTGAAGCTTTACGCTTTATTGTTGCTGTTTTTGCTGCAATTATTGGTGGTGCAGTCGGATTACGATTTCAGACCGGATATCGCCGTCTAGAAGCACAAGTCCAGGAATTGCCTCTAGAAGTTATCTTAACTCGTGCCATTGGTTTGGTCATTGGGTTATTGATGGCAAACTTAATGCTGGCGCCTTTGTTCTTGTTGCCAATTCCGGCAGATTTTGGCTTTATTAAGCCGCTAGTAGCCGTTGTCGGTAGCATCGTGCTGGCTTATACAGGCATGAATTTGGCAGATACTCACGGACGTGGCTTATTGCGGCTAATTAATCCTAATACTGTGGAAACAATGGTAGTGGAAGGAACACTAAAACCTGCCAGTCCCAAAGTTTTAGACACCAGTTGCATTATTGATGGTCGCATTGAAACACTATTAGAAACAGGATTTCTCGAAGGGCAAATTATAGTTCCGCAATTTGTCTTGCAAGAATTGCAACAAGTAGCTGATGCTAACAAAGACCTAAAGCGAGTACGGGGAAGACGAGGACTAGAAATTCTCAACCGAATTAAGGAAGCTTACCCCGATCGCATTTTAATCAACCCAGCAGATTACGAAGATATTCCCACCGTAGATGCGAAATTAGTGCGATTTGCTCAAGAAATCAACGGTACATTACTAACTAATGACTACAACTTGTCCAAAGTAGCCAGTGTTCAAAAAGTACCTGTTTTGAATGTTAACGATTTAGTTAATGCCGTTCGTCCCTCCTATTTACCTGGTGACTATATAGACCTGAAGATTCTCAAAGAAGGTAAAGAACCCAGTCAGGGTATCGGCTACCTCGACGACGGTACAATGGTTGTCGTTGAAGAAGGCAGTAGTTATGTCGGTGGTGAAATCCGGGTGGTAGTCACCAGTGCTTTGCAAACTTCAGCCGGAAGGATGATTTTTGCTAAACCCCAGGCTTCTGCATTAGCGTAAGTTAAATGGCTGCAAAAATTTGCTTAAATTGTGCGATCGGTGCAGTCAACCTGCACCGATTTTTGATTAAATAAAAAACTTTTAGCGTTGCTGAATTGGTGAAAATTGAAAATGATTTTTGTAGAGACGTAGCACTGCTACGTCTTTACACCAAACTTTTAGCTCAAAATTTATTGCTACTCAGAGCTTTCTTCTTGCGTTTGTAATTGTTGCAACTGCTCAACAGTTAATCCTGTCACTCTTGCTACTTGCTCTAATGGCATATTAGTATTGAGCAGATTTCTTGCCACTTCAAGTAGAGCTTCAGTTCTACCCTCAGTTCTACCTTCAGTTTTACCTTCAGTTCTACCTTCTTCTAAAATCTCTTGATAAATTACTGATTCGCGCATAATATCAGACCTCAAAACTCGTTTTATCACCTCTTGATTTAATACTAAACCAGCTAAAATAGCCGTGGAAGCAGCAACATTACTTTGAGTTCTTGATTCTGTAATATTGTTAATTTGTTCTGCTACTTGGTTAAGTACAGCTTCACGATCAATTGTACTACTTAACACCGCCAAAGGTAAAAGTCCTGGAGTTCTCAGAAATACCTCAGTTGGTTGTTCCCACAGTCTGATAACTTCAAACTCATGACGAGTGCGAGTCAAAATAAACCTATTTTGCTGCACCAAATCTGAATTTGTTTGCTTGAGATAAATCACGACTTGATGCATTTCCTTTTGGGGAAAGCGACGATAAACACGAACGCGATAATCTAGCATCCGAAAAGGAATTTCTGTATCCACTTGAGTTTGAAACTCCAAGTGCAGTACCTGTTCTTCTGACTGTAGCAGAATTAAGGCATCAGCCCGAATCGGTTCTAAGGATAATTCCTTGGGACTAAGTTGAGTTAAGGTTATTGGTTCTCCTAACAACCAAGTCGCGAAGTCAGTAGAGAAGTTCTCAGCGAGAAATTTACAGATGTTGTCAAACATGCTCTAATTTTAGCAAGCGATCGCCTCCTTTCTTTCCGTCACATAAGTACAGCAGATTCCATTGTTATTAAATACACGTAGAGACGTAGCAATGCTACGTCTTGTGAGCCGGTTTTGGGTTTTCAGATAAAATTGCTTTGCTTTATTAACTTATTCTACAATAATCAACAAAAAGACGGCTAATTTAAAAAGACAATCTATCAAAGTTATATATTTTTAAATGTGTTATGCTTTGAGCGTAAATGCAGCTTAATAAGACAATCCGTCAAAGTGTTACTGCTATTTTCGGAATTTAATTGTAGGGCAAAATACAAATAAAACTAACTTATTTAACTTTCCAGCAAATTAGACCCCAAGAATTTGACAAAGCAAATATATATCAATAAAAGCACTTCCAAATCAAGCATTGTTCTGCTAGATTCAACCTGGATTTTGCCTAACTAAAGGAGGGGAGTAATGGATTTTTTATCTAATACAGTTGTGCTATCGCGGATGCAGTTTGCGTTAACTGCAATATTCCATATGCTATGGCCCGTCTTAACTACAGGCATGGGAATATATTTAGTAATTGTAGAAGGAATGTGGCTGAAAACTCGCAATCCTGACTATTACCTTCATGCCCGTTTTTGGTCAAAGCTTTATGTCTTGAACTTTGGGATTGGTGTGGCGTCGGGTATCCCGATGGAATTTCAGTTTGGAACCAACTGGGCACCCTTTGCTGAAGCGACAGGAGACTTTTTTGGTAGTATTTTAGGATTTGAAGCTTCAATGGCATTCATGCTAGAAGCTGGTTTTTTGGGGATCATGTTGTTCGGTTGGGAGCGCGTTCATCCGGTAATTCACTATTTCGCCACAATTATGGTTGCCTTTGGCGCAAATTTATCGATATTCTGGATTTTGAGCGCTAATTCTTGGTTGCAAACTCCAGCCGGTGGAGAAATGGTTAATGGCAAGTTTGTTGTCCACGATTATTTTCAAGCGATTCTCAACCCGTTCATGGCAAAAAGTGTTTTACATATGTTTTTTGCCACATTAGAAACTTCATTGTTTGTAATTGGTGGAATCAGCGCTTGGTATATTCTTAGAAATCGCCATCAAGCCTTTTTTAGCAAATCTTTGAAGATAGCTTTAGCTGCTGCTGTCGCAGTGGCACCGATGCAAATTTACATGGGGCATTTAAGCGCGGAACAAGTATATCACTATCAACCCACAAAACTCGCAGCAATGGAAGCTCGTTGGGAAACAATCCCAGCAGGAGAATCTGGTGATTGGACTGTTGTCGCGTTACCTAACGAAAAAGCGCAAAAAAATGATTGGGAAATCGCTATTCCCAAAGCATTAGGATACATTCTCGAATTTAAACCAAAACTCTCCGAACCAGTCCTTGGTTTGAAGGAATGGAAACCAGAGGATCGTCCTCATTTAGTAGGTTTAATTTATTACGCTTTCCGCATCATGAGCGGTATCGGTTTCTTCTTAGCAGCATTAATGTTGTGGAGCGTTTTTCAGTGGCTACGTGGTAAACTATCAACCAAAAATATTAGCCGGCAGCGTTGGTTGTTGCGTACTTGGATGTTCGCAGCACCTCTAGGATATATAGCTATTGAAGCGGGTTGGATTGTCCGCTGTGTTGGACGCCAACCGTGGACTGTTTACGGGCAGATTCGTACAGTTGATGCAGCTTCTCATATACCAGCTAGCAACGTCTTAACTTCACTAATTAGCTTTGCAGTTGTTTACACTATCTTGTTTATTTCTGCCATGTATTTTGGCAGCCGAATTATCCGTATTGGACCAAATTTAAATCTGCCGATACCGGGAATTGAAAATGAACCCGCAGTAAATACTACCCCTGGGGAATTTGTCCCCGATCAGCGTCCCGTAGAAGCACAACAATAGGAGATTTTATGGAGGCTTTAGAGCATTTTCTTCCTCAGGTATGGTTTGTAATTTTGGCTCTTTTCCTCTTCCTCTACGTCATGCTGGATGGTTTTGACTTAGGGGTGGGAATATTATCTTTAACTTCCGATGATGACGATCGCCGGGGCATTCTAATGACTAGTTTGGGCAACGTTTGGGATGCTAACGAAACCTGGCTTGTTCTCATGGGAGGTGCATTATTTGGGGCATTTCCCCTCGCTTATGGCACGATTTTGAGTGCTTTATACATCCCAATTATGGGTATGGTTTTTGGGCTAATTTTTCGCGCAGTAGCATTTGAATTTCGCGAACATTCAAACCGAAAATACTTTTGGAATTTAGCTTTTGGTGCGGGAAGTTTTCTAGCGTCTCTTGGTCAAGGATTTGCCCTTGGTAGTGTCCTATCAGGTATTTCGGTTGATGATTCAGGTCACTTTATTGGTACAACTTGGGATTGGTTGAACTGGAAGTCAATATTAGTAGCTTTGACTTTGATTCAAGGCTACGTTTTGATTGGTTCAACTTATTTAATTATGAAAACAGATGGGGAACTACAGACAACCCATTATCGAACTGCGAAAATAGCGACTTTGACAACGTTGATCGGAGCAATTTTGATTACGATTTCGACTCCTGTGTTTTATGAAAATACGCGATCGCGTTTATTTCATCAACCAGAAATTTATATCTTTGCATTAATTCCCATATTAGGAGTTTTGTTAATCTGGCAACTCTTCAGAAGCCTCCAACGCGAAGAAGAACGCGCACCTTTTATTTGGACTATCCTCATTTTCTTACTCAGTTTTATTGGGCTGGGGTTAATTGTTTTTCCTTATATCATCCCCACTCATATCACCATTTATCAAGCCGCTGCTTCATCGAGTGCGCTGGTTTTCATGATTATCTTCATTGGTTTCCTGATTCCGATAATGCTGTTTTACAACATTTACCAGTACATTGTTTTTCGAGGTAAAGTCACTGGTGGTCATTATGAAGCATAGGAAAAAATTAGGATTGTGAAATTCTTTTCTAAAAAGGGTTTCCTTTCTGAAATATTGTAGAGACGTAGCAGTGCTACGTCTTTACGTGTATTCGATTAAGACGCAATCTGCTGCATCGTAAAGACGTTCCAACGGAACGTCTCTACATCAGAATTTGTGTTGAATATTAATTTCATGAATTGTATCGTAAAACAGTTTCATGATTGCCTGAGTGTCAGATAGTCTATATTCTCTAATTATCATATCTAACACTCATAAATCTCTAACGGTAAATTATCTGGATCTTTAAAGAAAGTAAATCGCTTACCTGTAATTTCATCAATTCTAATATTTTCTACCTCTACACCTTTTGATTTTAATTCCAAAACAGTTTGCTCTATATCTTCAACTTCAAAAGCCAGATGTCTTAATCCACAAGCTTCGGGATTATTAATCCTTTTAGGTGGATTGGGAAAAGAAAATAACTCAATTTGCTGGTTGTTTCCCACACGTAAATCTAATTTATAAGAATTTCTCTGAGCGCGAAAAGTCTCTTCAATTATAGAAAAGCCCAAAACTTCTACATAAAACCTTTTGGAACGTTCATAATCAGAACAAATAATCGCTATATGATGAATTCCAGTAGTTTTCATTAAATTAGCAGGGGATAGGGGATAACTATTGACTATTGACTGTTGACTGTTAACGAACAACCAACAATCAATAACCAACACTTAATATTAAGGATCTTGCAAAACTGTTTTAGATACAATCCTGGTTTTCTTCCGATCGCTTTCCGATAATTCTTCCCCAGCTTGCAAGCGAGTAGCGGAAGTTTGTAACACCGTCGCTGCACTAGTATCGCCCATTTGCAAAGCCGTTTTTGCCGCAGTTTGCAGCATTGTCGCGGCACCAGCGCGATCGCCTTGTTGTAATTTCGCTTCCGCTAGTTGAGTTTGGCGATATTTCGCTAACGCAAGAACATGTTGCTGCACTTGCGGATCGTTCGCGGCTTGATAAATAGGAACTACATTAGCATAAATTGGGATATTTGGCGAAAATAATCCAGTTTGGTTGTCGCTGGGATCATCGTAGCGGACTTGTACATTAGCGATCGCTTGTTTACCTTCCGGCAATTGTCCCAAATAAATATTCGCTAAAATCACTCGTTCCACATCTTTCATTAAATCACCCAAACGCACCGCGAAACGTCCATCAGCTTCGTATTGTATAGGTAACTCAATTGTGTCTGGGGCAACTTGAGCGATGGGTTTGAGTTCTGCTAATCGCACTTTCGGCATCAAAGAAAATAGTAAATAAGCATTCGTCAATCCCACCGTTTGCATCCGCGTGAAAAGCCGACTAAATTCTTCTACTGCTCGTTCTGGTTGTTGAATGTAAGACAAAGTACCCAAACCAGCATCAGCAATTTTTTCTAAAACATCTTGATTCCAATTGTCGCCAAATCCCAAAGTATTCAAAGTCAAACTGTAGCTAGCAGACAATTGAGCAAATTTCAAACAACGGTTGTTATCACCGTGTTCATTTTCGCCATCAGTTAACAGAAAAGCTTGAGAAATAGTTTCTTTTTTCCCCTTTGCTAATTCTTCAATTCCCAAACGCAAACCTTCATCAATTGCCGTTCCTCCATCTGCCGAAAGTCGGTTAATATCCCTTTTGATTTGTTCGGGATTTTCGATAAATTGATTGGGGACTAAAACCTTAGCACGGTGATCGAAAACTACAACACTCAGGCGATCGCCTTTTTTGAGTTTGTCAACCAAACCAATCGCCGCTTTTTTCACAGTTTCTAGCGGTCGCCCATTCATCGAGCCACTATGGTCTAAAATTAGACATAAATTCAAAGGGACATTGCGATCTAGATTTTCCGCGATCGCCGAAATCGAAATTGACAACTGACGTTGGCTGTTTTGTTGATTCGCGTCCAAACTATCATCATTCAGAGTCGGCTGCAAGCTAACCTTCATAATCCAGGTTTCCTATCTAGACATACATATTTATAAATAACTTCAAATTGCACGCATCGCGCTACGGAAAACTTTCCCCACAAGCATACCTTAATAATATCAGTAGGGGCGACGAAACCCCGCCCCATCTCCCCCTCTCCCCCTCTCACGAGTACATAGCGAGAAATCCACACCTTTAACGCACCTAGCATCGCGCTAGTATGTATTACAGTTAACGGCATAATTTCAGGCAACAGTTGCTATGGATATATCCCCCATCAAGGCTGTTCAAGCCCCATACGGCGGTGGTGATAACTTCTACCGGACACCCCCGCCAGATTTACCTTCATTATTGTTAAAAGAGCGAATTGTCTATCTTGGGATGCCACTAGTGCCTGCTGTCACGGAACTGATAGTCGCCGAATTGCTGTATTTACAGTCTGACGACCCAGAGAAACCAATTAAAATCTACATAAACTCCACCGGCACTTCTGGTTACAGTGGCGATCCCGTCGGCTTTGAAACCGAAGCCTTCGCCATCTATGACACGATGAAATACATCAAGCCCATCATCCACACCATCTGCATCGGTTCAGCGATGGGTATGGCAGCGATGCTTCTCAGTGCTGGAACAAAAGGTTGCCGCGCCAGTTTGCCCAACGCCTCCATTATCCTACACCAGCCTAAGAGTTACGCTCAAGGTCAAGCAACCGATATTCAAATTCGGGCAAAAGAAGTTCTGGCAAATAAAGCATCCCTGGTTGATATTTTGTCTAAAACCACCGAACAGTCTCCCGAAAGAATTATCAAGGACATGGATCGGCTGTTATACATGACACCCTATCAAGCGAAGGAATACGGTTTGATTGACCGAGTTTTTGAGAAAGAAGAACTCGCTAATCCGCCATTACCAGCTAGCGTCCTTTAATTTGTCTTTAGTTATTTGTCCTTGACTCTTGACTATTGACCCTTGACTATTAATTATTGACAAACGGAGAAAAATATGCCTATAGGCGTTCCTAAAGTTCCCTACCGGATGCCAGGGGAACAGTATACACAGTGGGTTGATATTTACAATCGTCTTTACCGGGAACGGATTATTTTCCTGGGACGAGACATTGATGATGAAATTGCTAACCAAATCATCGCCGTCATGCTGTATCTGGATTCGGAAGATCCAGGTAAGGATATTCAACTGTACATCAATTCCCCAGGTGGAATGGTGACATCTGGTTTGGCAATATATGATACAATGCAGCACATCAAATCAGATGTGGTAACGATTTGTGTCGGTTTAGCAGCCTCGATGGGTTCCTTTCTCCTAGCGGCTGGCACCAAAGGCAAACGACTGGCATTGCCTCACTCCCGCATCATGATTCACCAACCTTCAGGTGGTACTCGCGGACAAGCATCCGATATCGAAATTGAGGCAAAAGAGATTCTCCGGATTCGTCATCAGCTAAATAATATTTACGCTGATAACACCAATCAGACTTTGGCAAAGATTGAAAAAGACATGGATCGCGACTTTTTCATGTCTGCTGCTGAAGCAAAAGAGTACGGTTTAATCGACCGTGTAATTGAAGACCGACCGTAGAAGAGGAGAGGGGGACAAGGAGACAGGGGGACAGGGGGACAGGGAGAATAATTAATTCTTGTTTCCTCCACTCCCCCACTCCCCCACTCCATCCCCTGCCTCAAAATTGTGAAGTATGAACTTTAAATTAAAAATTTAGTCTTTATGATTTATAATTCAGGCTTTAAGCTAAAAGCTGATATTCTTGCTTCTGATGGCTGAAGATGGATTTTGGAGATTGTTACCGTGTATTAGGTTTAAGGTCGGGAGCATCGTTTGTTGACATCAAAACGTCTTATCGACGGCTGGCGCAGCAATATCATCCCGATATCAATCCAGGCGATAAAAAAGCTCAAGACAAATTTATTGCTTTGACAGAGGCTTACAAGTTGCTTTTGACGGTTGTACCGCCAGAGGAAATGGCTCAACGGTCAAGCCAGTCGCAAGAAAAGGCGGCTCAGTCAACAAAGACAAGGCATCCAGAACCTGTAGTCACAGTGACACAGGAGAAACCGACGCCTTCATCGCCACCAAAGCCAACACCAAAGCCGCCTAACTTGGTGGAAATAGAACAGCGGCTGAAGTGGAAGACTTATGAGCAGTTGCAGCGGTTTTTGAAAGAAAGAAGGTTTCCGCAAGCGATCGCTCTGGCGGAAGCTTTGGCAGAACGTTTACCTGAAGATGCCGAAGTGCGACAATGGCAAGCGATCGCATATCAAATTTGGGGACGAGCGCTAATTGGTGAAAAACAACTACTCAAAGCGAGAATATATCTGAAAAAAGCCTTAAAAACTGACCCCAATAACAAGTCTCTTTCCCAAGAAGTACAGCGCGACTTCCAGAAGTTAGAACAAGCTTTTTGAATTTTGTTCAATAGACATAGGAGTGGAAAAGATGTAGAGACGTAGCAATGCTACGTCTCATCAAGGGTTTCGAGCAACGCATAATTAGTTTCTGGAGATGTCTAATATAAAATTGAGTTTTCTAAGTAAGTAGTTTGTTTCATAAGTTTTGAGGGGATCTAGCAACCCCTCACATAATTTAATCTTCCATTACTTCGTTGGGAACTTCCCAAGGATTAATAATGGAAATACCGCATCCTTCAAAGTCAGAGACATTACGTGTTGCGATGGTTGCTCCATGTATGTAACAAATAGCAGCAATCTGAGCATCAGCTTGGGAAATAGGAGTGCCATTGTGTCGTCTTTGGGATGCAATATTCGCAAAAGCGACAGCAGCAGCTCCATCAAAGGGAAGAACACGTTCAGCAAAATCTTCTAAAAACATCAGTTGTGCTGCTTGGCTAAGTTCCGAACGCCGTTTTGCCGTAGGGAGTAGGGCAATACCATAAAGGATTTCTGCTTGAGTAATTGTTGTAGTAAATAAATTCATTACGGATTGTTGAGCAGCCCAATTACGAACTCTTTCAGACTTTTTAGGCTTCATCAGTTCTGACAACACGTTAGTATCAAGAATAATCATTCTTCAAAAGTTGATACTGTGAAGATAGGTTCTCTCTTGATTTCCGGTAATTCAAATTCTCCCAAGTTCGCAAAACGCTGCTCAATCATAGTCGCTAGGTTTAAGGAATGGGAATGTTCGTTATTTTCTGACAAAGCAATGCGGAGAATTTCTTTGACTTCTTCTTCAAGGGAACGACCATGTTTTTCGGCTCGTTTTTGCAGACGAGATTTGATGTCATCATCAAGATTAGGGATAATGATATTAGTCATAAGCAATTAATAGCAATTCTATAAAATTACGTCGGCAAGCCGCAGAAAAAGGACTTAAGGGACTGCTTGTTTTCCACAAAGCTGAAGCGGGAGACACTCACAATATTAACACTTTAGCGTTTTTCTAAGATACAAGGTTGGCTTACGCGATCGCGCTGTTATTAAATACATGTAGAGACGTAGCACTGCTACGTCTGTGAGCGGGTTTTAGGTTTTACGCATGTACCTCCTAAGGAGTGAAATCTGCTATATGCCAATACGGTTCAGTTAAGGATTTTTGGTATTGATTTCGGGACGTAGAGACGCGAAATTTCGCGTCTCTACACTCGTATTTCAGGCTTAACACCAAGCGTATTGTGCTATATGCGATCGCGCATACCTAACAAAAAGCTATGGTACCCGACGACTTTAATCGTCGGGCAGTATTGATTTGAAGATAACTTTATATAAATACGCCGAAAATCGGTATTTTGACGCAGTTTATTTCAGTGCGTTAATTTTCCGTATTAGCACTGTTTGCTTTGTATCTTTTACTCGTTAAGTTAGTAACAGATTCAGGGAGATTTCACTTAAGGCTGACTAACTTAGGATTTGCTTATTCATACTATTCAAGTAGCACAGCAAAGGTTGGTTTTTTCAACTTTGGATTTAACCAACTTCAAAAGTAATTAGGGCAATGTCACTACCACTTGATGATCTTAGGTTGCGCGTAGAACCTGCTGTGGCATTCTGCACAGGAATTTTCAATTATGCTCTCAACTTGAATATCGCAATCTAAGTTGTTTCTCCATTGATCGCTTTTCAAAAGTAATTTACATCTGTGAGGATTTTACTATGTTACGTCGTTCTTTATTCGCTTGTGCTTTGATGTTGGCTGGCGTCGTTGGTTTCGCTTCTAGTGCGAAGGCTGTGTCTGAACCTGTAACTTTAAGTGGAACAATACCTACTGCCTGCATTATAGATAGTGTAGTACCAGGAACCCTGGTTGCTAGTGGCGATAACAAAACTTTGAGCAGCACCCTCAGTGGTGGTGCAGCTGCTACACTCAATATCAACTGCACTACTGGAACTGTAAGTCTCACACCCCCTACAAAAACTGGTGGTGATCCTGGTACTACTCTTGATGGTGATATTGAAACTAAAACAGCGAAACTAACTTTGAGTGACACTACATCCGTTGATTCTGGTGCAACAGCAATTCCTGTAGCCGCAGGAGCCGCGACAGTGAACCTCGTGGCAACAGATACAAGTGCTGTCTTAATTCCCGGAGCTTACACTTTCAGTACTACTGTCACCGTAACTCCGTAAGAAATTATAGATTGGGTTGAACAAAGTGAAACTCAACAATTCAAGTATTATCTTGAGTTTCATTATTTCAATCCAACTTAATAAATAGTGTGAAAGTACCCTTCCCCGCTTGCGAGGAGGGGAATTTTTTATAAGTATTGTATATTTGCTGGATGAAATTTATCTAATATCATGTGCGGATAATTAGTTGTGATTCCCATAGTCATTGCACCCCACCCCAAGAACCCCTCCCCGCCGGCGGGGAGGGGTTCTTGGGGAATTTGCCGATAACCTAGATGCTCAATGGTGGCAAAGACTTTCGCGACTGCTATTTTGTAGTTATGGACTGACGGCGAAAATGTCGGGAAGTGCAGGTTTGAGCGATTAGCATTCCAGGTCGCTACACTTATCAACCTATTTTAGAACCAAAAAGATGAGATACTGATCAGAAAATAATTACAAGATGGCAGATGCAAAAGATACAGCTTTTTGGGATGTCAGCAGAAAAGGGTAGATGGTTGCTTATTCCCCTTGGTGCAACCGTTTTACTTTGTCTGGGAACAGTTTATTCTTGGAGTATTTTTAGAAAACCTCTAGAGAAATTACTGAAGATTAATGCAACGGAAAGCCTGTTGCCTTTTACTATCTTGTTGGTGCTGTTCGCCATATTAATGCCAATTACTGGCTTCTACATCAACCGCTTCGGTACTCGTGTTGTTACCGCAGTTGGTGGGGTAATTATGGGACTTGGTTATATCCTGTCTAGTCTTGATGGCAATTTACAAACCTTAACTTTTACCTATGGTGTGATAGCAGGTGTGGGTGTAGGTATAGCCTATGGAGCGCCGTTAACAGTTGTAGCTAAATGGTTTCCTGATCAGAAAGGTATTGCTGTGGGGTTAACTGTAATTGGTTTTGGTCTTTCACCCTTAATTACAGCACCTTTAGCAAAATCCCTCATTGATACCTATGGAGTTCGGCAAACTTTTGTCATCTTGGGTATAGCCTTTACAGCTACTATTTTGGCAATTTCCACTGTGCTGAAGACACCCCCAGCAAATTGGCAACCGGCTGGCTGGAATGCTAATGTCTCAGCGCAGGGTAATACATTTAGCAGTCAAGGAACGATGGTGCAAACGCCAGCATTTTACGGCTTGTGGATATGCTATACCATCGGTACTTTCTCTGGACTGGCGGCTATTGGGATTTCTAGTCCTTTAGCCCAAGAAATCATTAAACTAGATGCGGCAACAGCAGCAAGCACAGTTTCACTATTTGCAGTATTTAATGCGTTAGGACGGTTATTTTTTGGTTGGTTTACCGATCGCTTTAGTCCTAAGTTAGCAGCAATTGTCTCTTTTACATTAGTATTAATTGCTTCTGTGATGATGCTTAAAGCTAGTCAGGGTGCAGTAGCTACTTATTTAGTGGCGTTTTCCCTATTTTACTTTTCTTTTGGTGGATGGCTAGCGATCGCTCCCACTACCACCTTAATCATGTTCTCCGAAGCAGACTATGCCAAAAATTATGGCATTGTCTTCACAGCTTACGGTGCAGGCGCTTTAGGCGGTACTTTGCTTGCAGGTAGAATTAGAGATATATTCGGCAGTTATACTGTTTTCTTCTATCCCACTACAGCACTGGCAATTTTAGGGATTGTTTTCGCTGTGTTTATGCTCAAACGCAGCTTCTCTAATTCTACCATTGCACAAGTTTAATCAGTCCTTAAGGACTAATGAGCAGTAATAGTAAAACTTACGCACTTGGAATTGATTAGCCACTTTCAACAAAGAGCGATCGCATTTTTATATTTCCTCGCTTGTACGTTGCATCTGGAATTGATTACTGCTTGCTGGGATGATATTCTCCGACAACCTGCTAGAGCTTGAATTTGCCAAAGTTCGTCAGTTCATTAAAAATAAAAAAGATGATTAGTAAGCTTCATTTTAAACCTTCTTACGCTGTCGAAACCATAGAACAAGACCAGGTATTTTTCTTATCTGAGAGAGAGGGAATTTTGTTAAACGATCGCCTTTCTTGTTGTCTAGCTTATTTACTACAAGAAAACCATTATAATATTGACGAAATTCTTGACATCATTCAACTGGAATTCCTGCAAGAACAAAAATATTCTCCAGAAAATTCTGACTTTTTCCAAAATCTTCTTGATGTGAGTATTAAAACTCAATATGCTCTATTCCAAATGCAACAACAAGGCTATTTAGTAGAACAAGATGATTCACTCCCTTCGCATTTAGCCGTCTTCTGCCATCATCTGAATATTGCGCCCATACCTCTGGGATTCTTGGCTTCTACAGTGCAAACAGCATTAGGAATGGCGGTGACAGAAGTGTTTAAGTGGATTGTCCAAGGAGAAAATCAACGATTAGCAGGGACTCTCATCACCTATGACACCTTAACTCTCAAAACCCAAGAACATATCCTCGTCAAGCGTCCCCAATGTCCTAGCTGCGGAGAACAAATTAAGGGATTAGAGAGCCAACCTCTACCCGTTGTTTTAGAACATCGCCAGAAAACTTTTATCACAGACGGAGGACATCGTGCTTGTTCACCCCAAGAAACTTTAAGTAAATATCAAAGAATAACCCGGAATGCGGGAATCTCAGAAAACATTTTCAGGCTATCCCTAACCGTGCAGCCCAAGCGGTAACACACCAAGTAGGTGAAGCAATCGTTAGCTACAAAGAATTAGTTTCTAAAGCTAAGAAAGGCGAGTTACAACAAACGCCTAAATTTCCAGGTTATCGCAAGTCAGGAGGGATGAATAAGATTGCTTTTTGTGCAGATTTTAAATTAGAGAATAATTTAATTAGACTACCATTAGGAACACTTTGCAATACTTGGTTTGGACTTAAACAGTTCTTTATACCAATGCCTGCTAATTTAAAATTTGAAAATATTCGCCAATTAAGAATAGTACCAAAAAACGGTTGTTTCTATGCTGAGTATGTTTATGGGTTAAGCTCTGTTATTAATGAACTAGATAAATCTAAAGTACTTGGCATTGACCACGGAATGAATAACTGGCTAACATGCGTTAGCAATGTAGGCACATCATTTATTATTGATGGTTTAAAACTAAAATCTCAGAACCAAGGTTACAACAAGCGCGTAGCAAAGTTAATGTCTGATAGACCTAATGGTTTTTGGACTGAAAGGCTTGAAAGATTAACAGAGAAACGCAACAGACAATTGAGACATGCAGTAAACAAAGCGGCTCGAATTGTAATTAACCACTGTATAGAAAATAAAATTGGGACTTTAATATTTGGATGGAACACAGGTCAGAAAAGTGGTGCAAATATGGGGAATAAAACAAACCAAAAGTTTGTACAAATACCAACAGCCAAACTAAAAGACAGGATTGAACAATTGTGTAAAATAAATGGAATTGTTTTTGTTGAAACAGAAGAATCTTACACATCTAAAGCTAGTTTTTTAGATGGTGATTCTCTTCCCGTATATGGTGAAAAACCCGAAGGATGGAAGAGTTCTGGTAAGCGTGTAAAGCGTGGTTTGTTTCGGTCTGGAATGAATGTTTATATTAATGCTGACTGCAACGGTGCAGCCAACGTTATTAGAAAAGTAGCCACAAAACTTGGACTATGTTTGAGCGGAGTGAGTAGAGGGTCTTGTGCGATTCGTTGATTAGTGAATCTCGGTAATCAGCCCGTAAATAACTAATCCAGTGAAACTTGACTCCTGTCAAGCGCTGAACTCTCAGATTGATGAAGGTGCAAGTCCTTCCCGCAAGATTCA
>JAESGE010000218.1_pt1 | contig 23786 bp, 18 predicted proteins | sample 9269601 | NCBI WGS metagenome assembly JAESGE01 (sample SAMN14515569, study PRJNA621662) | algae metagenome | isolation source: Tolypothrix brevis GSE-NOS-MK-07-07A and co-occurring heterotrophs from wet... | place: USA: Grand Staircase Escalante National Monument, Utah | collected 2006-04-16
GTTTCACCGCGTCCGAATAGGTCCTTGCCGCGGCGGTCAGCGTCGTATCGGAGACAATGAGGTCGGCCAGCAAGCGCCGGGTGGAAGCCTCGATCTGGCTCGCGATCATTACGGTCTCGCCGACGGTCACCTCGCGCGCCTCGCTCGATGAGGATTCGAGCGTGCCGACCACGGCCTTGCCAGTGTGGATGCCGATGCCGATGCGCAGCGGCAGCGGCACCGCGGAGGCATATTCGCGGTTCAGCGCTTCGACCGCCCGCAGCATGTTGACCGCGGCATCGAGGGCGTTGCGGCTCGTGATGCGGGCGTTACGCTCGGGGCCGAAGATCGCCATCAGTCCGTCGCCATAGAAAGCTTCGATACGGCCACCATGCGCCGTCACCGCATGGTTCATCTCGTCGAAGAAGCGGTTGAGCAAGATGATCAGCTCATGCGGCAGTTGCCGCTGGGACAGCTCCGAAAACGCCCGCATATCGGCCACGAGCACCGAAACATCGATGGTTCCGCCGGTCCGGCCGTGATCGTATTTGTGCGAACCCGCACTGGCCGGAGCTTCGCTGCCAAGCAGCACCTTGACCTGGAGGTCGTGATGGGGTCGCAACTGGCATGCGAGCCGCACATGCGCGGGCGCGGCGATGCGCCGAAGCAGTTGCGCCTCCGCCGGGCCGGGCGTCGGCAGCCTGTCCTCGCCATCGAGCACCAGCACACGGCAGGTGGCGCAGCGCGCCCGACCGCCGCAGATCGAAGCGTGCGGAATGCCGAAACGGCGGCTGATATCGAGCAGGGTCGGCCCGGGCCGCACCGTGCGAAGGCCATGTCCCACGAATCGGATGGTTACTTCCTTGACGGTCCGTAAGCGGATTTCGCGCCAGAGAATGAACGCGACGAAGCTGGCGACCAAACCGATGAAGGTCGTCTTGCCGGCTGTCACGTCGCGGTTGAACATGTTGATCTGGGCGTCGCTGTAGGATTCAGGCGGCAGGGTCAGCATCAGCGCCTCGCGCCCCGCGACGGCAAAGCCGATGAGGGCCAGGATCGGGACCAGCACTGCGCCAACCAGCAGCACGTCGCGCCAGCGCGGGTACCAGAGCTTGGTCGCGAGGGTGTAGTGCAGGCCGATGCAGCCATGAACCCAGACGATCAGCAGCAGGATCGACTGCGACAGGGCAAGCCCTGGCCAAAGCCGGCGCAGCACCGCCGTGTAGCTTTCGTCGAAGACGAAGAACGTGCCCATTCCCCGCGTCCCGACGATATGGTCGATCAGGATAAAGGGAATGATCAGGCCAAGCGTAATCTGCACGATCTCGCGCAGCGGCATCCGCAGCGTGCGCCGTTGCGCCACGCGCCAGAGGCCGAGCACGGGATGCACCAGGAAAGCCACATAAAGCACGACCGTTCCGACCCAGGAATGCCAGACGTAAAAGCGCCAGTGCTGCACCGCCTCCATCGTCTCGATACCGAAGATTCCGAGGGCCGTGTTGAGAAAATGCGTCACCGCGAACAGCATCAGGACGCAGCCGGAGATGAAGCGCGCCTCACGGGTCCAGCTCGAGGCTTCGGCGGCCAGGCGCTTGCCGCGCGAGGTCGTGATGGGGGCCGTGGGAACCGTCGTCATACCGTCTCCTGGCTCTCGCAATGCCGGTCGACATCGAGAACCTGCGCCGTGAGCTGATAAAGCCGCGAGGCGATGTCACGAATGACGGCGATCGCGAATTCGGGCACGGTTTCGATCATTTCGAGGAAAAGGTCCTTGCCGAGGCGAAGCACCGTCACGTCCGTCGTCGCCGTCGCATTGCCGAGATAGGTCTCGTTGGAGAGCAGGGGCACATCGCCGAACAGGGCGCCGGTGCCAAGCGACAGGGCATGAAGCTGGCCGCAAGGCGTGTTTCGCGAAACCTCGACCTCGCCGGAAATGACGATATAGGCCGCGCTCGGCGTTTCGCCCTCGCGCACGATATGCTGACCCTTGGCGTAGGTCAGGCGCTCCGACATCATGGCAAGCAGTTTCAATCGCTTGGACTCGACCTTGCTGAAAATCTGCAATTCCTTCAGCGACGTGGTGTCGGCTTCAATCGTCATTGCAAGGCTCCTACTCTACGATCGGCACGGATGGCATCGTCCTGCTCTTCGGGCGCATTTGCCGCTTCGCCGGATTCTTCCTGTGGCGCTTCGGGCAGGCGCATCGTTGCCCGCGACCCGTCGAATTTGACCACGATATCGGACTGGCCCGCAAGTTTGTCGTCCGGCAGCAGCAGCACCATGATTTTACCCGCACAATGCGCGCGGATGCGCGTGATCAAGGCGGACGGATCGTCGCAGGTCGCCAGCAGCGGGCTGGCGTCGATAACATAGATGCACGGGTTCTTGATCAGCGCCCTCGCGATCGGGATCGCGAAGCGCAGCCGGGCCGGTACGTAGCGGCCCCTTGCCCCGGTATCGACATCAAGGCCGAGCCGGTAGATTTCGCTGTCGAGGCCCGAGCGGGCCAGGGCCGACTCGACGATCGCCGCGACCTTGCGGGAGGCATCCGCGATGCCGAAGCCGACGCGGCCAAACAGCAGATTGTCCCGCACCGTCGCGCCGTAGATGATGCTGTCGGCATCGTAGAAAGCGATGTCTTCCTCATAGGGCGCCGGCAGAAAACGCCGGAAGGAAATGCGGGCCCGGAGAATGCGGCGCGAGAAGGCCTCGTCGATGAGGTTCAGGCGGTGCTTCGGCTCGATGTAACCGAGCGCCAGCGCCACGAGTTCCTGCTGCATCTTGGTGTCGAAGGCGACGCGATTCTCGTTCTTGTTGATAAATTCCGCGAGTTGGCCGAGGCGCTCGAGGTCGACAGCGCGCGAGAAGGCATAGCGCTCGAACAGCTGGTGGCCTGGAGGCAGGCCGGCGAAAACCTCGACCAGGGTCGTGACGATACGCGAGCCGATATTGACCAGCGGCGCGATCAGGCCTTCGGCCTGAAGGATTGTCCGCGCGAACGGATCGGCCAGGAAGTTGTCATGCGACAAGCGCTCGGAGCGTGGTGAGCCGAAGATCAGGTTCTCGCCGATCGTGGCGTTTCGATTGTAGCTCAGCAGGTCGAATTTCTCGACCAGCCCCTCGAGTTGCGTCGCGGCCAGTTCATGCGCGACGGCGCGGCGCGCGTCGATCAACGCCTGTTCCAGGCGCTCGCCGTCCTCATTGGGTTCGGTGGCCTTCATCACCCGGCCCGAGAGGCCGAGTTCGTAGACATCGCGCTCGACGTCGAGTGTTTCCAACACCTGCCGGATGGCGAAATCGAGTCCTTCGGCATCCTTGATACCGGCGGCGCCGTAATCCAGCCAATCTGAGTCGAAACGCAGCGGCGTGTTGCCCGAGCGGATCGCCTCGATCGTGCGGCGGCGCTCCTCGGGATCGTTGCCTGCCTTGAAAAGGCGGGTCGGCTTCCGGCGCTGAAGCGAGAGGATGACGTTGTCGCGCAATGTGCCCTGGATGATGTCCGCATCATGCCCGGCAAAGCCGATCAGGTGCCCGGCGCTGCGCACGGTCAGTCGCGACAGTTCGACCGTCTGCGCGCCTTCGTATGTCAGGGCGACCTTGCCCGAATAGCTGACGATCTGGCGTCCTAGCACGCGTCCGACGACATCGCGGCCACTCCCTGGGGCGCCGGTGATGACCACGCTCGCGGCCGCGGGCACGGTCAGGGAGAACTGGTCGAGCTGTGTCTGGCCGCGATTGTCGATCACGGTCAACTGTTCGATATGAACGCCCTCCAGTTTGCCCGCCGGCTCCGGGATCTTGTCGTCGTCGAGAGTCAGAACCTCGCTCGGCGAGAATTGCGTCACCACCTGCTCGTACTTGATGATCACATCCGCGCGCTGCTGGTCCCAGTCGATCAACTCCTTGATCGGAGGTGGCAGGTCGCGATAGGCGGCGATGACCGCGACGAGTTGGCCGAGATCGAGCCGGCCCTTGAGCGCGAAATAGCCCCCCACGGCGTAGAAGAAGAACGGCGTGATCTGCGCCAGCAGGTTGTTGAGGAACTTGACCGCGAATTTGCGGCGGTAAAGCGCGAAGCGGATATCGAACAGCCTTCCCAGCCGTCCCGAAATGTCCGATTGCATGAAGGCCACCGTGCCATGGCCCTGAAGCGAGGGCGCGACATCGATGATCTCGCCGATCCGCCCCGCCAGTTGCCGCGAGGCGAGTTGCCGCTGGCGGCCAAGCATCAATTGCTCGCGGCGCAGGGCCGGAATGATGAGCGCTTGCAACGCGACGATGAGCACCGCGACCGAGCCCAGCCAGACGCTTTGCAGCATGATGAAAATCACGGCGGTCGCCGCCTGCACAGTCAGGAAAACCGGCTGGATGAAGGCATCGCCAACGAAGCCACCGATCGGTTCGACCTCGTCCTTGATCATGCCGGCGACTTCGGCGGGTTTGAGCGCGCGGATATCTTCCGGCTTGAAGCGCATGAGATGGACGAACAAGTCATAGCGCATGCGGCGCAGCATCCGTTCGCCGAGCACGCCCTTTTGCACATTGATGACGTATTTGAAGGCGCCGTTGATGAGCACGAGCGCCAGGAACAGGACGCTGAGCGCCATCAGGAACTCGACCTGCTCCAGCTTGATCCCGTCGCTCAGGGTGAAACGCGCGCCGCCGAGAAAATCGGGTAGGGTGATCGCGAAATCGAACAGCGTTGCTTCTTGGGCACCGTCCTTGAAAGCACGGCCCTGGATGGCGTCGTTGACGATCCGCTTCGGGATATCGAACGAGATGAAATAGAACGGAATCGAGGCCATGATCACGAGCAGGACGATGATCTGCTCGCGCCGGCTCTTGTCCCAGACGTAACGAAAGAGATTGGGTTCCAAACGTCGAGACCTCTCGGACGGACGGGATCGTGCCAGCCGCGACGCGGGCGTTTCAGATATCTCAACTATAGCAGTTTCAGGAACGATGTATCGATGCAAATATAACCTGTCAGCGGCCAGGCAAACAGGGTGTTTGCCTGGCCCTTGCAGGGGAGGGAAAGAATGGCTCGGGCCCAGAAGGCCGCGATTTCAGGCGGGCTGCTCCATTTTTCGCGGGGAGGATGCGGTGCGGCGCTTGTTTTTGGCCTGGGGCTGGCGGTTTGCGGGCCCTCCTCCGGGCTGAGGGCCCAGGTCGATTCCAGTGATTTGAAGCTCGAGGATGGCTTCGAGGAAGGGCGCTTCTCCGAAAAAGGCAAACTGTTCTTCAAGGACAATAGCGAACAGCGGGGGGGACGGGTCACGTTTCAGGGCGACGTCGTCCATACCGGCAAGATGGCGCTGAAGCTCTCCTTGCGCCCAAGCTGCCCGCCACCGAAACCCGGTGACGGCGAACAGGCCGAGTGCAGCGAACGCGCGGAAATCTGGGAGCGGCCCACCGTCCTCGCGCGCTATGACGCAACCGTCTGGTATCGATTCGCGCTTCGGCTTGCCGATCCCATCCCGGTCGGTCAGGGACGCCACGTGCTCGCGCAATGGAAGCGCGAGATCGGCGCGGGCGTCGAGCATGACTACAGTCCATTCCTGGCCCTGCGCCTTTACAACGGCCGCTTGGGGTTCACCGTCGAAACCGACCAGGTCGAAACCTTCCCGATCGGTACGCCCGACCGCCCGTCCGCGTGCAAGCCTGGCGAAGCCGCGGTTTCGATGCGGCCCTCCTTCAAGCAGACGCGGGCGCTCGTCGCGATCGAGGAGAACGTGTCCGTGTTCGATTATCCGGACCAGTTTGAAGCCTGCGCGCCGGCAATCAGGGTGACGCGCCACGCGGACCTGCCGCGCGCGGGCTCGGGATGGATCGATTTCGTGATCCGCTCGCGGCCTGGGGCGCGCGGGGACGGTCACATCCAGGTGATCGCCAACGGCCGGCTGGTCGTTACCGTCAAGGGCGCGATCGGGCATGAGGGGCCCGGTCTAGGTGCCCACCAGTATTTCAAGTTCGGGCCCTATCGCGCCCCGGCAGCGACGGAGTGGAGCCTGTATTACGACACCTTTTTCCGGGCCTCGCGTTGCGAGGACGTTACACTGGCGAGCGAATGTCCGAAGGGCTGAGCGTTGGCCCGCCGAGTGGACCGCGATATTCCCGCGGGTCATTGCCGATTTCATCGACAGGCGGCCTGAATGAACATCGCGACCTTGGCTGGAAACGCTTCAGGGTCCACAGCGCGTCCGGCCTGGTAGCGGACAGGCTTGGTAGCGGACAGGCTTGGTAGCGGACAGGCTTGGCAAACGAACCGTTTCGCGGTCTTGTAGCGCCATGTCGAAAGGCGTGCCATGTCAATGGGGTTGGCCGTCAATGGGGTAGGCGTTTCAAAGGGGTTGCTCTGTCGAAGATTGTCTTGCGCTGGCTCGATCGAGACAGGCGGCGTGAGACGACGCGGTAAGAGTGAGTGGTGGAAATCGATTTCATGAACATTCTCGAAGTCAGCGATCTTGGAATCAGTTTCGCGACCCATGGTGTCGACCGCGAGGTCGTGCGCCGCGTGTCGTTCCGCGTTCCGGCGGGCCGTACCGTAGCGCTCGTGGGCGAATCCGGCTCGGGCAAGTCCGTGATCTCGCAGGCAATCATGGGTATCCTGCCACGGGCGGGCTCGATTACCGGCGGCGGCATTCGCTTCCGCGATCCGGCGGTCGAGGTTGAGCGGCAGGCGGGGATCGATCTTGCCGCGCTGCCCCCGGACGGAGCAAAGATGCGCTCGCTGCGCGGCGGGCGTATCGGCATGATCTTCCAAGAGCCGATGTCGTCCCTTTCGCCGGTTCATACCATCGGCAATCAGATCGACGAGGCGCTGCAACTGCATCGGCCGATGCCCAAGGCCCAGGCGCGCGAGCTCATCGAGGCGATGCTGAAGCGCGTCGGCTTCCGCGATCCGGCCCGCGCCTACGGCCTGTACTCCTTCGAGCTATCGGGGGGGTTGCGCCAGCGCGCGATGCTGGCCATGGCGCTGATCTGCCAGCCGGCACTGCTGATCGCCGATGAGCCGACGACGGCGCTCGACGTGACGATCCAGGCGCAGGTGCTTGAACTCATGCGCGAATTGCAGCGCGAGATGGGAATGGCGATCCTGCTCATCACTCACGATCTGGGCGTCGTCGCAAACATGGCCGACGAGGTGGTGGTGATCTATCACGGCGAGATCATGGAAAGCGGGCCGGTCGACGACATCTTCCGCCGCCCACGCCATCCGTATCTGCGCGCCCTGCTGAAAGCCTCGCCGCATTTCGACATGGCGGAAGGCGAGCGTCTGGTTTCGCTGCGCGAGATCAAGCATGGCGCGAACCTGACCCATGCCGCCGGGCGCAAGGCAGGCATTTCGGCGAGCATTCCGGCGGCCACTCTGGCGGTCGCCGCCGATGGCGGGTCGGCACCGTCAACGAAGCCGGCTTCGCAAGTTCCGCTCCTCGATGTGCGGGCGCTGCGCAAGGTCTATACGACAGGTTCGCGCGGCTTTCTCGGCAAGGGCAGCGAGACGAAGTTGCTGGCGGTCGACGATGTCAGCTTCCACATCAATCGCGGCGAGTGCCTCGGTCTTGTCGGCGAGAGCGGCTGTGGCAAGACCACGGTCAGCAAGCTGATCATGCGGGCCATCAGCGCCGATGCCGGCTCGGCGATCTTCGATGACGGCAGTGGCCCAGTCGACGTGATGGCGCTACGGGGCGAGGCGCTGCGAACGTTTCGGCCGAAAATCCAGATGATCTTTCAGGACCCCGTGAGTTCGCTGTCCCCGCGCATGACGGTCATGAACATCCTGCGCGAGCCGCTGATCATCCACCAATTCTGCAACGAGGCCGAACAGAAGGAGCGGGTGCGGATGCTGATGGACGCGGTCGGTCTCGATCCGCGCTTCCTCAGCCGCTATCCGCATTCGTTCTCGGGGGGGCAGCGCCAGCGCATCGGCATCGCTCGTGCTCTGGCTCTCGATCCCGAACTGATCATCTGTGACGAGCCGGTTTCGGCGTTGGATGTGTCCGTCCAGGCGCAGGTGCTGAACCTGCTGAAGGACCTGCAAAAGCAGATGGGTCTGACCTTCCTGTTCATCTCGCACAATCTCGCGGTCGTGAACTACATGGCGGATCGCATCGCGGTCATGGCCAACGGTCGCATCGTCGAACTCGCCTCGCGTCAGGCGCTGTTCCGCAATCCGGTGCATCCATACACGAAATCGCTGCTGAAATCGGTGCCTTACGCCGATCTGGATCGGAAACTGGATTTCAGCGTCGCTGCCCCGGGCGGCGCATCGGATACCCGCCATTGGGGCGAAGTCTTCCAGCCGGCGCCCAGCGTGGAACGACTCGTGCATCTCGAAGTCGACGAGGGGCATCTTGTCCTCGCCCGTCCTGACGCCACCAGAAGCGAGTTGGTCGCATGACATCACATCGAAACAAAGTCTGGACCGTGCGCCCGCGTCCCGTGTGCCTGTGTTTTGCGCTCGCAGCGGCGATGGGTTTCGCCCTTTGTCTTTTCGGATCATTACCCGCCGTCGCCCAGAGCTACATCGAGACGCCCTATCTCACCGAGGGCGTGAACGCCGGCAAGCTGCCGCCTGTCGCGCAGCGCGTGCCGAGCGCGCCGCTGATCGTTGATATGGACGGAGCGGACCGGCAACCCGGCCTTCACGGCGGCACATTGCGCATGCTCATGGGCGATCAGCGCGATATCCGGATGATGACGATCTACGGTTACGCGCGGCTGGTGGGGTACAACGCCAAGCTCGACCTGGTGCCGGACCTGCTGGAGGCCGTCGACATCGTCGAGGGGCGCATCTTCACGCTGAAGCTGCGCGCGGGGCATCGCTGGTCCGATGGCCATCCCTTCACCGCAGAGGATTTCCGCTATTATTGGGAGGATGTCGCCAACAACAAGCGGCTCTCGCCCGGCGGTCCTCAGACGGCGCTGGTGGTGAATGGCGAGCAGGCCAAGTTCGAGGTCATCGACCCGCAGACTGTGCGTTACACCTGGAGCAAGCCGAATCCGGTCTTCCTGCCGTCCCTTGCCGGCGGCCAGCCGCTCTACATCTACATGCCGGCGCATTACCTGAAGTCGCTGCATCAGAAATACGCCTCGCCCGAGGAGTTGCAGAAACGGATCAAGACCCTTCGCGTCAAGGATTGGGGGGCGGCGCATGAGCGCTTGTCCCGCCAATACCGGCCCGAGAATCCCGAGTTGCCGACGCTCGATCCCTGGCGCAACACCACCCGGCTGCCGGCCGAACTGTTCACGTTCGTGCGCAATCCCTTCTACCATCGCGTCGACAGCAACGGGCGGCAGTTGCCCTATATCGACGAGGTCAAGCTGCTGATCGGCACGAGTTCGCTGATCCCGGCCAAGACCGGGGCGGGCGAAGCCGATCTTCAGGCGCGCTACCTGCGCTTCGACAATTACACCTTCCTGAAGGATGCCGAGAAACGGCAGGATTTCGATGTGCGGCTGTGGAAGCGGGCGGAAGGGGCCTATGTCGCGCTCATGCCCAATCTCAATGTCATGGACCCCGGCTGGCGCAGCGTCATGCACGATGTCCGCTTCCGCCGCGCGTTGTCGCTGGCGATCAATCGCAAGGATATCAATCAGGTCGTGTTCTTCGGCCTCGCCAAGGAGAGCGGCAACACGGCGCTGCCCGACAGCCCGCTTTTCGAGCGCTCCCTCGCGACAGCCTGGACCGGCCACGACCCGGCCATGGCCAGGAAGTTGCTTGACGAGGCCGGATTGTCGAAATTCGACACGGACGGCGTAAGGCTGCTGCCCGATGGTCGACGGGCGGAATTCACCGTGGAATCGGCCGGCGAAAGCACGGAAGAAACCGACATCCTCGAACTGATCGGCCATGACCTGATGCAGGTTGGCATCAAGATCTATGGCCGGTCGACGCAGCGCGACGTGTTCCGGCGGCGTATCAGCGCCGGCCAGACGCTGATGTCGATTTCGACGGGGATGGACAATGCCCTGGTCGCCGCCGACATGGAGCCCGAGGCCCTGGCCCCGACCAACGGCCAGCAATTCCAGTGGCCACGTTTCGGCCAGTACACCGAGACGGGCGGACGCGAGGGCGAGACGCCCGATCTGCCGGCGGTCAAGGAACTAGTCGAACTCTACGGCGCCTGGCGATCCTCGGTCTCGAACGAACAGCGCCGCGAGATCTGGCAGCGGATGCTGAAGATCAACGCGGAGCAGGTCTTCACGATCGGCATCGTCAATGGAACGTCGCAGCCTGTCGTTGTATCCCGGAGGCTGCGGAACGTGCCGATGACAGGCCTGTGGAGTTTCGAGCCGGGGGCGTTCTTCGGCATTTACAAGCCCGACACCTTCTGGTTCGACAATCGCACGAAAGCCGCTCAGGCCGATACGTCCAGGACGGACGCCGCCCTTGCCGGTGCTTCCGCCTCGGCGCTGCCGGGTGGCGGCCTCTCAGCTTCGGTGAAATGAGCGCATGCTGATCAATTACATCCTCAAGCGCCTGCTCATCATGGTGCCGACCCTGTTCGTGACCAGCGCGTTGATCTTCACGGTGATGGAACTTCCGCCCGGCAGCTATTTCGAGACCTATGTCGCGGAAATGCAGGCGCAGGGCGAGAAGGCGGACATGAGCCGCGTCGAGTTCCTCAAAAAGGAGTATGGCCTCGATCGCCCGCCGGTGGAGCGTTATTTCCGCTGGGTCGGAGGGTTACTCGTCGGCGACATGGGCTACTCCTTCGAGTACCAGCTTCCGGTGCGCGATGTCGTAGGCGACAGGCTGATGCTGACGATGATCGTTTCATTCTGCACGATCATCTTCACGTGGATCGTCGCTTTTCCAATAGGAATTTATTCTGCAACACATCAATATAGCTGGGGCGATTACGGGCTCACCTTTGTTGGGCTGATCGGCCTGGCGATCCCGCATTTCCTGCTGGCTTTGGTGTTCATGTACACGGCCAATGTCTTGTTCGGGACATCGATCGGCGGTCTTGTCGATCCGCAATATCTCAACAAGCCCTTCAGTTGGGAGAAGTTCAAATCCGTCCTCGAGCACCTGTGGATTCCGGTGATCATCATCGGAGCGGGCGGGACGGCCTCGATGATCCGCTCCGTGCGCGCCAATCTGCTCGACGAATTGCAGAAGCAATACGTGGTCACCGCCCGCGCCAAGGGCCTGCCGCCCGGCCGAGCCCTACGCAAGTATCCGCTGCGCATGTCACTCAACTTCTTCGTCTCGGATATCGGCGATATCCTGCCCTCGATCGTGTCCGGCGCCGAGATTGTCGCCATCGTGCTGTCGCTGCAAACGACGGGACCGCTGCTGATCCGGGCCTTGCAAAGCCAGGATCAGTACATGGCCGCGTCGTTCCTGATGTTCCTTTCAGCCCTGACGGTGGTTGGCGTGCTGATTTCGGATATCGCGCTCGCTTTCCTCGATCCGCGCATCCGGTTGCAGGGAGGGCAGACGCGATGACGACGATCACACCCGTGACAGGCCGCGACATGTCTGGCGCTATTCCCGCTCTGAACGTGGCGTCCCCCGCCGCCGGCGACACGCTGCCTCATACCTTCTCCACCGCTCCGTTCGAGCCGAACGCCATCGAAAAGATGACCCCGGAGCAAGAGCGGGTGTTTCTTGCCTCGCAGCGGCAGTTGATGTGGTGGAAATTCCGCAAGCACAAGCTCGCGCTGGTTTCCGGCGTGATCATCCTGGCGCTCTATGCCATGATCCTGGTCTGCGAGTGGCTGGCGCCTTATCACTATACGACGCGCAACACCGATTTCATCCGTGCGCCGCGCCAGGAAGTCCACCTGTTCCATGAGGGCAATTTTGTCGGGCCGTTCGTCTACGGCTACAGCAAGCGTCTCAACATGGAGAACCTCCAGCGCGAATATCAGCCCGATCCGGGCAATATCCAGAAGCTGCGCTTCTTCTGCCGGGGTGACAAATACGATTTCTGGGGTCTGATTCCCGGCAGCGTCCATCTGTTTTGCCCCGCGGAGGGCGGCACGGTGTTTCTGCTCGGCACCGACAGGCTGGGGCGCGACATGCTGTCCCGCATCATCTATGGCGGGCGCATTTCGCTGACCATCGGCCTGCTCGGCGTGAGTTTCAGCTTCATCCTCGGCATCGTCATCGGAGGGCTCGCGGGCTATTATGGCGGCAAGGTCGATCTCGCGATCCAGCGGGTGATCGAGATCGTGCAGTCGTTACCCCATATCCCGCTGTGGCTGGCCCTCGCGGCGGTGATGCCGCCGTCCTGGAGCCCGATCCTGGTTTACTTCGGCATCACCGTAATCCTGGGTCTGCTGGACTGGACCGGGCTTGCCCGCGCCGTGCGCTCCAAGCTGCTGTCGCTGCGCGAGGAGGATTACGTCGTCGCCGCGCAACTGATGGGAGCCAAACCCGCCCGCATCATCGGCTTGCATCTGGTGCCGGGCTTCATGAGCCATCTCATCGCCTCGGCGACGATCACCGTGCCAAAGACCATCCTCGGGGAGACGGCGCTGAGCTTCCTCGGTCTTGGCCTGCGGCCGCCGATCACCAGTTGGGGCGTCATGCTCAACGAAGCGCAGAACATCAACGTCGTGGCGCTCTATCCGTGGCTGCTTTATCCCGTCGTGCCCGTCATTCTGGTCATTCTCGCCTTCAACTTCATGGGTGATGGCCTGCGCGACGCGGCCGATCCCTACCGCTGACAAGGGAACGATGATCGCGCCCGCCGGGCCTGGCCCTTGAGGATCGCGCTGCATACGCCGCTGAACGCGGGCGACGACGGTGGAACGTCGGGCGATCGGCGAATGGTCCGCCAGCTTCGCACGGTGCTCGCGAGCCTCGGCCATGCCGTCGACATCGTCGCCCGGCCCCGGACGCATGTGCATGCGCCAGACGGCGCCGGGTTCGAAGCGCTCAAGGTTCAGGCGCATGCGATCGAAGCGGCGCTTGCCGGCAACTGGCGGACTGAAACCGAGGCGCCGGCGCTCTGGCTCACCTATCACAACTACCACAAGGCGCCCGATCTGCTTGGCCCGGCGATGTCGCGCCGGCTAGGTGTTCCCTATGTCCTCGTCGAGGCGAGTCATGCCGGCTCGCTGCTCGCCGGGCCGTGGGGCGTGCGGATGCAGGCCGCGCTCGAGGCTTCGCTGCGGGCCGATCTGCATTTCCACCTGACGGCGCAGGATCGGGACGGTCTGCTGGAGGGAGGCGTCGACCCGGCCGCTCTCGAAAAATTGTCCCCGTTCATCGATACGATTGGCTTTACGCAGTTGCCGCGACGCCATGCCGGCAGCGGGTCGCTGAGGCTTGTCAGCGTCGCGATGATGCGTTCGGGCGGCAAACTCGCAAGCTATGGAGAACTCGCCCGGATGTTGAGGCTTCTCCGGGAGCGCCGTCCCGAGATCGGCTGGCACCTGACCCTTGTGGGTGACGGCCCCGAGCGACAGGCTGTCGAGGCCCTGTTTTGCCCGTTTGGCGACGATCGTATCCGCTTCGCCGGGCTGGTGCCCGGCGACGATCTGCCGGTGCTGCTCGCAAGCCATGACCTGTTCGTCTGGCCGGGACTGCACGAACCTTTCGGGCTCGTCTATCTCGAAGCACAGGCGGCGGGCCTGCCGGTCGTGGCCTATGACAGTGGCGGCGTCGCCGACACGGTAATCGCCGGTGAAACCGCCTTGCTGGTGGAAGAGGGCGATGCCGACGCCCTGGCCGTCGCCATCGCGCAACTGGCGGACGACCGTGGCAGGCTCGCCGCAATGGCCAATGCGGCCGCCGGCTTCGTCCAGCGCGAGCGCGGCCTTGAACACGCGGCACATGTCATCGCGGCTGGTCTTGCGCGAGCCGGCGAACGCCACGCGGCCCGCCCGCGACACGGGAGGGAAACCCAGCCGGTGCCGGCATCGTGACGATGGCGCCCCTGGAGACCCTGGTTGCCGAACTCGATCGCTGGCCCGCGGATTCGATCGGGCTCTGGCTCCGCGATGACGATGCGGTCGATGTCAGCCCCCCGCTGGAGCGTTTGCTTGATCTGCGCGCGGCGTTTCGCCTGCCGCTGTTGCTGGCGGTCATTCCCGGCACGGTGCAGGCGACCCTCGCCAAGCGACTGGCGCGCGAGACCGCGGTGTATCCCTGCCAGCATGGCTGGCTTCACCGCAACCATGCACCGCAAGGCCAAAAATCGGCCGAATTCGGCGCTCACCGGCCGCTGGAGGCGCTGCTTGCCGATCTTCACGTCGGCCGCGACCGGCTCGCCGGGGTGTTTGGCGATCGCGTCGCGGCGGTATTCGTGCCGCCGTGGAACCGGATCGCGCCCGACCTCATACCTTTGTTGCCGGCCGCCGGGTTCCGGATGTTATCGGCTTTTCGGCCGGTGATGGCCGAGGTGCCGGACCTGCCATTGCTTCATCCCGACATCGACGTCATCGACTGGCGGGGAGGGCGGCTGCCGCGTTCGCCCGACGATATCGCGCGTGAAGCCGCCGCGACCTTGTCCACCCGTCGCCTGCGCGGCGAACGGACGACAATTCTCGGGCTGCTGCTGCACCATCTGGTGCAGGAGCCCGAGGCCTGGCTGATGCTGGAGGGGTTGCTCCGACCGATGATGGAGCACCCCGCGCTGCGTCCCGCCGATCCACCGCCCTGGCGCTGATCGTTCAGACGGCGAAGTCCTGCCCGCTGGCGGTCGGCTGCCCGTCGCCGCGCGCCTCGCCGGTGCGCCGGTGACGCTGCGGCGCGAACAGGCTCGCCTTCAGGATCAGGTTGATATTGCTGAGACCTTCCAGCAGTCGCGGCACGCAGGCATGGGACGGCGGCGGCCGGTTGAGCAGGGCGTCGATAGCGCCGGCCATCACCGCCGGATCGCGACCCTCGCCCTCGGGCAGATCCGGGCTTTCGAGCACGTCGGCAAGGCCGAGCCGCTTGGCGTTCCGTGCCCGGATGGTCTGTTCGAGGCGCGGACGGGAACGCGGCACGATGAGCGCCGGCTTGTCGAAGGACAGGATCTCGCAAAATGTATTGTAGCCGCCCATGGCGATGACGCAGTGGGCGCGATTGGTCAGCAATTCCAGGCGCGGATCGAAGCCCAGGCTGTCGAGCTTGGGCTGGCGGGCGATGCGCTCGGAAAAGAGCTTGCGCTTTTCGCGCGACAAGAAGGGGCCGAAGACGATCAGAGCCGGAATCGGCACGGATGGCTGTGATTCATAGGCCGAGATCACCCAGTCGATCAGGGCGGCTCCGTCGCCGCCGCCGCCTGGGGTCACCAGGATGAAGGGCTCGCGCGTGATCCGGGGATAGCGGCTCGGCGGCACCGGGCTGGGAACGGCGCGCTTCAGATAGCCGGTATAGGAAATCTTGTGCCGGAAACGCCCTTCGTCCGGCAGGCCCTGCAATGGCTGGTAAACATCCTCCAGCCCATAGACCAGGATGTCGTCGTAATATTCCGCCAGGGCGGTATCGGCACCGGAGGCACGCCATTCGGCGCGCAGCTTGGCGGGATCGTCGAGGACGTCGCGCACGCCAAGTACGACCCGTGCCCCGCGCCGACGAAAGATCTCCAGAGCCGGCAGAAACTCGCCCTTCAGGCCGATGGGCTCCTTGTCGGCGATGACCACATCCGGATCGAAGGTCGTGGCAAGCTGCCGGATGAGGTCCTGGCGCAGACGGATGGTCTCGTTGAGATCGGTATTGAGATGGTGCGCCGTGTAGGTGCCATCGGGCTGCTTCTCGACGCCTGGAATGCGCACGTAGTCGACACCGGTCCCGAACTGGAAACTGCTGATGACGGAGGAGCCCGAAACGATGATGACCGAAATCTTGGGGTGATCGGCGACAAGCGCATTGGCGATGGCCCGGCAGCGGCGGATATGGCCGAGACCGAAAGTGTCATGGCTGTAGATCAGAACGCGCGCCTCACCAGGGCGGCGTGTCATGTCGCCAAGTGACGCAATAAGACTCAAGGACATGGCTTCGAGGCCCCTCGCACCGCTTCCCCTGACGACGGACACCAGCAAGCGGTGGTCGTGGCCTGTCGGCCGGTTCATCCATAAACGATTGCGGGCAATATCGAAACCGGCCGCGGCAAGGATTATCATCGGCGATGTGCCTGGCCACGCAGGTCGTGTCGGCGATCGCACGGCCGCGATCTTCGCCACGATCTTGGCTGCGATCCCTGCCGCGACGTGGTGGTGCGCGGTTGATTGAGCCTCCAAGGCGGGAGTTGGGCGACCAGTCCGGTCGGCGGAGGTCGGCGCCGTGGCCGCGCACGATAACACGAACGTGAAAGCGCTCCGTTCGATCACGGCAAAATCATCGGAAGGGCCACAGGCTTGCGCTCGACGCCGGTCGACGCCATCGCTCGCCTTGGCTAAGATCGAATCGACGATTGGCGGCAGGCGCGGGCGGTTTCCCGGTCGGCGAAAAACGGATGGGATGCGGTGGCGGCGGTTGTTCTGGTGATGCTGGCGAAAATCTATGGCTGGGCCGGGCTGGCGGTGGCCCTGGTTTTCCTGTGTTTCGGCATCGACCGGGTGGATGTGGCGTCGCGCGGCTCCTATGCGTTCCGGCCTCTGCTCATCCCCGGCATCGTTCTGCTCTGGCCGCTGGTCTGCTGGCGCTGGTATCGGCTCGAGCGCCTGCGACAAGGCGCCTAACCATGCTTCAGCCTCATCGCCGCGCGCATTTACGCCTCTGGATCGTGCTCGCGGCGCTCTTGCCGCTGATGCTGCTGGCTGCCTTCGTCAATCGGCCGCGGCCAGGCGAGGCGTCGGCGCCGCAACGTATCGGGGCGAACGACACTCCGCTGCCGGCCTTGCCGCCGCGAGGCCATGCATGAGCGCCAACTACACTCCCGTTCAATGGAATCGGAACAAGATCGTCTATGACGGTGTCGTTCTTGTGCTGATCGCCCTGTTCATCACGGCCCATTCCTGGTTTTCGGCGCGCTTCGCCGATCCGCGCCAGCCCATCGATTCGTCGATCCTGCATATGCGCGCCTTCGGCACTTGCGCATTCCTGATGCTGAGCGCGCTGCTGTGCATCGGCCCCCTGGCGCGGCTGGACGCTCGGTTCCTGCCGCTGCTCTACAATCGCCGCCATCTCGGCGTGCTGCTCTGCGCGGTGGTGGCCGCGCACTGCCTGCACGTGCTCGGCTGGTACTTCGCCTTCAGCCCGAAGGAGCCCTGGGTGGCGGTGCTCGATTCCAATCCCAGTTTCGACCGGCTGATCGGCTTTCCGTTCATCATTCTTGGCCTCGTCGCGTTCGGCATCATGCTGGTGATGGCCGCGACCAGCCATGATTTCTGGCTGTCGTTCCTGACGCCGCCGGTGTGGAAGGCCCTGCATATGGGCGTCTACGTCGCCTATGCGGCCAGCGTGATGCATGTTGCCCTCGGACCTCTGCTCAGCCCGTCGTCGCCGGGATTGGCGGTGATGGTCTATTCGTCGGTCGCCGTGGTCACGGGGTTGCATCTCGCCTCCGCCTTCCGCGACCGGGCCGATGGCGCCCGCGCCGCCGCGCCCGCGGGCGACTGGATCGAGATCGGCCCTTACAGCGAGATCGGCGAGGGGCGGGGCCGCGTCGTCAGCCTGCCCGGCCGCGAGCGCATCGCAATCTTCCGCTATGATGGCAAGCTTTCGGCGGTCGAAAACGCCTGCAAGCATCAGAACGGCCCGCTGGGCGAGGGCCGCATCATCGACGGCTGCATCACCTGTCCGTGGCACGGGTTCCAGTATCGGCCGGAGGATGGCTGCGCGCCGCCCCCGTACCGGGAAAAACTGCTCACCTACCGCCTCCGCCTCGAAGGCGAGATGGTGCTGCTCGATCCCAATCCCAATCCACCCGGCACGTATGTCGAGCCGGTGCGCCTGCCGGCCAGCGCGTGAGGTTGCCATGAACAAAGCCCGTTTTGCCGCCATGCCCGCGACCGGCCCCGGCTTCTTCGTCGGCTATATCAATGGTGTTCCCAAGGATGGGCGGGGACTGCTGTGGCTCGCGGGCGTCTTCCTCATCGCCGGTTTCGCCCTGCTTGGCGCGGTGCTGGGAGGGAGCAATCCTTCTCCTGGCGACGGGCGCTTCGTCGGCGAGATTACCGTCACGGGCGTGATGGAGCGCTTTCCCTATCCTGTGCTTCGGCTGCCACCCGACGCGGAAAATCGCCAGGGTCGCGTCCTTCTTCTTGCGGGCGAGGACAAGACCGGCGTTCAGGCCAAGGGCGAGGAACTCGCGGGCCGGACCGTCACCGTGCAAGGGTATCTGACGATGCGCGGCACGCTGGAGATGATCCTGGTCAACGCCGCCACCGCCTTCTCGCCCGCGCCCGCAGGCGAGACGCGCGCGCTTCCGGCAGCGGTTCCGCTTGGGCGCTGGCGGATGGAAGGCGAAATCTGCGATGGCAAATGCTATGCGGGCGCCATGCAGCCCGGCACCGGCCTGTCGCACAAGGCCTGTGCCAATCTTTGCCTCTCGGGTGGGGTGCCGCCGGTCTTCGTCACGGAAAAGCCTGTCGAAGGCAGGAACTTCTTCCTTCTCGCCGATGCCGCCGGTGGCCCCGTGCCGCCGGTGATGTTCGATTACACCGCCCAGCCGGTCGTGCTGGAGGGCGAACTCGTGCGTATCGGCGATCTTATCGTGTTCAGGGCGGATTGGACGCGGGTGAAGCTGCCATGAGCCGGATCGAGCGCAGCGCCCTCGGTCGCGCCGCTATCGTCCTCACGATCAGCACGCTTGCCTGGATGACGTGGACCGTGGTGCCCGATCTCGTGGTCGGTACCATTTTCGCCGATTACCTCTACGTCAATCAGGTCGTCGCCGTCTGCGTGGTGCTCAGCGTTGTCGAGCGGCTTTGGTCTAAATACGCGGCACGTGCATCGCACGCGCATTAGAAGCCGATTTTTGCCCGATTTGGCCTGATTCGAACAATCGCCTTTGCGGTTCCTAAACGCTTTGCCGGGATAACCGGCATGGGGCTGGGATCATGCCCGCGTCCGGTCTGACCGGGTCGCGGGCCTGATCGGGAATTCGAGTGTTCGATGACATCCTTGGGGCAACTGCCTGCGGACCACGCTCTCATCATCGACCTGGAGCGTGATATCCTTCGTTCCGACCCGGCGATCGAGGTCGCTGTCGCCGGATTGAAGACGTTTCCGGTGCTGGCGCTGTCGGTGTTGCCGCACGTGGTTGCCGGTCGTGTTCCTGCCCGCCTTGGCCTTCTGCCGTTCGATGCCGCCGCCGGCCTCTACGATATGCCACGGGTCGCGGCGCTGAGGCAGGCGCAGGGCGAAAATGGGCTGAAGCTCGTCGTCATCAGCGGTCTGCCCAACCCCTGGGTGGCGGCGATCGGCCAGTATCTTGAGCTGGAATGGGATATCGCGGCCTCGCCCGGTCCCGTCGACCAGCTGCCGCCTGTGGCGTCCGGACCGGCCACGCCCGTGGCGGCAAGCCGGTTGAAGCCGCTGCTGAAGGTGATGCGGCTGCACCAATGGTCGAAGAACCTGCTGGTCTTCGCCCCCCTGCTCCTGGCGCATCGCCTCTGGGATGTGCAGGCGCTGGCGCAGACCCTGGGGGCGTTCCTCTGCTTCGGGCTCGTGGCTTCCTCGATCTACGTCATGAACGACCTGCTCGATGTCGCGCAGGACCGCAAGCATGCCACCAAGTGCCGACGGCCCTTTGCCAGCGGCGCGCTCTCGCCGCGCGCGGGCTTCGTTCTGGCGCCGGCGCTGGCGCTTTCCGGCGCTGGGCTTGGCCTGCTGCTGCCACATCCGTTCATGGCGGTGCTGGGGGCCTATGCGATCCTGAATCTCGGCTACATTTTCTTTCTCAAGCGCAAGCTCCTGGTCGACGTGCTGGCCCTTGCCGGCGGTTATACGTTGCGCATCCTCGCGGGAAACGCGGCAGGGCCGGTGGAGCTGTCCTCCTGGCTCCTGGCGTTCTCGATGTTCCTGTTCCTGAGCCTGGCGCTGGTGAAGCGCTATGTTGAACTCGACACCACCGAGATCGATGCTCCGGGATCGCACAAGGTGATGGGGCGCGGCTATCGGCGCAGCGATCTCGACATGCTGTCGCAGCTTGGCGTCTCCAGCGGCTTCGCGGCGGTGGTGGTGATGGCGCTCTATGTCGATGGCGCCGGGCGGCAGGGGCTCTACCGGCTGCCGGAACTGATCTGGCTGATCTGTCCGGTGATCCTCTTCGTGATCGCGCGGATCTGGATGCTGGCCAAGCGTCGCGAGCTTCCGGATGACCCGGTGCTGTTCATGATCAAGGACTGGCGCAGCCATCTGATGGGCGCGGCCGTCGCGGTCGTGCTCGTGCTCGCCGCATGAGCGCGCATCGCAAATACGAATCCTGGGGTCGTATCAGCTGCGCGCCGATCGCGGTTCTCGCGCCCGAGATGGCGGAGAAGGCGATGCCGCCGCTCCATAGCTGGCTCGCTTTCGGCAATGGCCGCAGCTACGGCGACAGTTGCCTGACCGATGGTGGCGTCGTGCTCGACATGCGCGGATCGAATCGCATCCTTTCGTTTTCACCTGAAACCGGCATCCTGCGCGCCGAGGCCGGCATTCTTCTTGGTGATATCCTGGCCCATGTCGTGCCGCAGGGCTGGTTCCTGCCCGTCGTTCCGGGCACGCAATTCGTCACTCTCGGCGGCGCGGTCGCCAACGACATCCACGGCAAGAACCATCACGTCGCCGGCACGTTCGGCCTGCATGTGCGCCGGCTCGAACTGCTGCGTACGGGTGGGGTCCGCCGAATCTGCGCGCCGGGCGACAGCGAGGGGTGGTTCCGCGCGACGATCGGCGGCATGGGGCTGACGGGCCTCATCACCTGGGTCGAATTGCAGCTCGTGCCGATCTCCAGCCCCTGGATCGCGCAGGAGACGTTGCCCTTCGCTTCGCTCGACAACTTCTTCGCACTGGCGGAGGCGAGCGACCGGGATTTCGCCTACTCGGTCGCCTGGATCGACAGTCTGGCAAGGGGAGACGATCTCGGGCGCGGCGTGCTGTTTCGCGGCAACCACGCCCCGGGACCCGGCGACCACCAGCCGGGAGAGCAAGTGGCACGGACGCTGACCATGCCCGTCGATCCGCCATTCGCGCTGATCAACCGCGTCAGCCTGGCGCTGTTCAACCAGGTTTATCGCCGGGCCGCGCTGAGCGGGCCGCGTCGGCGTCTCGTGCATTACCGCACCTTCTTCTTTCCGCTCGACCGGGTGCGCCACTGGAACCGGGCCTACGGCCCGAGAGGCCTGCGGCAATTCCAGTGCGTGCTTCCGCTTGATGGTGCGCGCGAGGCCATCGCGGCGCTGCTACGATGCGCGACCGAGGCGAGACACGCGTCGTTCCTGACGGTGCTGAAGCTGTTTGGCGACCGGCTGTCTCCTGGCCTGCTGTCCTTTCCCCGGCGCGGCGCGACGCTGACCCTCGATTTTCCCTACCGGGGCGCGGCGACCGACCGTCTGCTCGCCGCCCTCGATGCGATTACGCTTGGCGCGGGCGGGGCGGTTAATCCCTACAAGGATGCACGGATGTCGGCCGAGGTTTTCGCTGCGTCGTTTCCTGGATGGCAAGCGATCCGGCCCTATCTCGATCCTTCCGCCCGGTCGGGCTTCTCGGCCCGCGTCGGTCTCGTACCTCAGAGAGCGGAGCAGGGCGCATGAGGCTCGCGGCATCGCCCGATGGATCGATCGACGGCGCGAAGGACACTTCGTTGGCTATCCGTCTGGCCTTTTCGCCACTGGCCTGGATCGTGGCGTTTGGGCTCGGCGTGCTGCTCTGCCTGCTGCTGCCGCTGCGGCTGCCCCTCGGCGCGAACTACTGGGATACCGCGATCTATCTCGACGCGGCGCAGCGCATATCCGTCGGCCAGATGCCGTCGGTGGATTTTCCAGCGCCGGTCGGTCCGCTTGGCTACTATCTGGCGGCGCTGGGGTTGAAGCTGTTTCCACAAGCTCCCGCGATGCTTGTGGTGCAATGGTGCATGTTGGCCCTCACCCTCCCGCTGATCGCGGTGATCGCCGGGCATGTGCGGAGCAGGGCAAGCGATCGTCACGGCGGATCATGGTCCGGCAATGCGACGGCGCTGGCACTGACCCTGCCGTTCCTGTTGTTCTCGCTTTTTCCGATGAACCTGCACGATTTCTATCCGCTGCCCGGGTTTGACGGCTACGGGTTCTATAATCGCCATGCGAGCCTGCTGCTTTATCTGCTGGTCGCCAGTATTGCCTTCGTTTCCAGTAGCCGGCTACAAATCCTGCTGCTGACCGCGCTGATGCTCGCCCTCTTCCTGACGAAGATCACCGGCGCTGTCGCCGGGTCGCTGATGATCGGCTACGCGGTGCTCGCGGGGCGGCTGTCGCCGCGGGACGTCGTCATCGCGGCGCTTGGCGCGCTCGGCGTGCTGGGGTTGATCGAACTCGCCACGGGAATGATCTCGGCCTATCTCGGCACCATCCTGGTCCTGCTTCAGCTCAATAACGACACGTTGCTGCGGCGCATCCTCACCGTCGCCTCGGTGAAGTTCAACGTCGTCGCGCCGGTTCTGGCGCTGCTCGGCGTGCTGGCCTGGGCGGCGTGGCGGTCGTCCCGCGAGAGAGACGGCGGGCGGCGGCTTGCGAGCGTCGTCCTTGGCCTGGCGCGCGCCCCGGCGGGGCTGCTGGCGGCGACGCTCGCGGCACTGGCGGTGTTCGAGACGCAGAATACCGGGAGCCTTGAATTCCTCGGGATCTGGCCGGCGCTGCTGCTGCTGCTGATCGACTGGTCAAGGCGGCAGGAAACGTCGCGCGGGCTCGTCATGGCCCTGATCGCCGCCTCGGCCATTCCCTCCGCCATCATTCTCGTCGAGCGCAGTGCCCGGGCGGTACTGTCGGCCCCGTCCTATACGACGCTGGACCTGCCCGACCTGCGCGCGCTCGGCCGCGTGCTGGCAAAGCCCGACATCGCCCAGCGAGGCGCGACCATGCTGGAGCATTACGCCCGCCATCCCGAACCCTACCGGCAGCTTGCGGCGGGCGACGTGTTGCCGTCCTACATTCTGTTCTCGGAGTTCGATTTTCAGGTGACGTGGCTGCTGTCGGTGCAGGAGGCGGTGGTGGCGCTCCGGGCTTACGAGGCCGCCAACAAGGTGCGTTTCGCCAGCCTCTACACGCTGGATTTCACCGATCCGTTCAACTGGCTGCTCGATCGCCGCCCGCCGAAATACGTTCAGATCGGGCTCGACCCCGGCCGTACCACGCAGGCGCCCGACGACCGGCTGTTCGCCGAACTGAACAGCGTCGACGCGATCCTGGTGCCGCTTTGCCCGATCACCGCGTCGCGCATGGCGATCGCCGCCACCTTTGGCACCGATCTCGAACGGCGCCGCAGCGTGCGCCTTTCGCCCTGCTGGGAAATGCGGTTGAGGGGCTGAGGTTTGTCATTCCGGGGCATGGCATTGCCATGAGCCGGCAACTCATCGGCGTGGCTCTTTGCGCGACAACTACCGTCATTGCGAGCGGAGCGAAGCAATCCAGGAGGTGCGCGTCGGAACGATGGATTGCTTCGCTCCGCTCGCAATGACGGCTCGGCGCATGATTCCGCCGCGTATCGTGCTTGTGAAGCCTTTGCGTGCGGCGATCCGCACCGACGACGAGATTCACCCCACGGTCACGGTCGTGATGTAGTCCTTGACGATCCGCACCACGCCGCGGCCGAGCAGGTCGTCGAGCCCGTCGACAAGCTGGTCGATGTGTTCGCGCTCCACCAGAAGCGGCGGTTCCAGCCGGATGACGTTGCGGTTGTATTCGGTGAAGGCCACGAGCGTGTCCTTCTGCGCCAGCATCAGCGCGCCGATGAAGCC
>JAESGE010000220.1_pt1 | contig 23666 bp, 26 predicted proteins | sample 9269601 | NCBI WGS metagenome assembly JAESGE01 (sample SAMN14515569, study PRJNA621662) | algae metagenome | isolation source: Tolypothrix brevis GSE-NOS-MK-07-07A and co-occurring heterotrophs from wet... | place: USA: Grand Staircase Escalante National Monument, Utah | collected 2006-04-16
AAGCGAAACGTAAACCTGGCTGAGGCCGACGGTCAGGATGCCCGCTTCCGTCGTCGGCATGCCACCGCGCGTGATGTACTTGCGCTTGGTCGATTCCAGCGTGCCAACGGATCGCCCGTCCGCCCAGACCTCGAACAGCCCGACATCCTCGCGGAAATTCGATCCGGCGCGGGGGGTGAGGCTCGTCATCTGCACGGTGTAGCCGCCGGCCGACATGCGGTCGCCGTTCTTCATCGTGCCGATGGTTTCCGTGCTCCAGGCCGTCGCGGCGATGCCGATCACGGTGATGCCGACGCCGGCATGAGCCAGCGCCGAACCCCAGGCCGAGCGCGGCAGGCCGATCGCCCGCGACAGCATGGCGGAGGCCCCGCTCGCCCGGCCCACGACCCGCTCGCCGATATCCCAGATCGCGCTCGCCAATACGAAGACGCCGAGCCCGATGCCGAGCGGCGCCGCCACCGGCCCCCCGAAGGTCCAGCCGAACAGCACGACCGTCACGACCAGCCCGAGAACGATAGCAGCTGCGATCCGCTGCGCCGCGCCCAGCAGGTCGCCGCGCTTCCACGCCATCGTCTGCCCGAAGGGCAGCAGCAGCAGCAGCGGCACGGCGAGCGGCACGAAGGTGGCGTTGAAGAAGGGCGGCCCGACCGAGATTTTCTCGCCCGTCAGCCCTTCGAGGGCCAGCGGATAAAGCGTGCCGATGAACACGGTCGCGCAGGAGGTGGCGATGAACAGGTTGTTGACGACCAGCGCCCCCTCGCGGCTGACGGGCGCGAAAAGGCCGCCCTGCCGCAGCATAGGTGCGCGCCAGGCGAACAGCGCCAGGCTGCCGCCGATGAAGACGACCAGGATGCCGAGGATGAAGACGCCGCGCTCCGGATCGACGGCGAAGGAATGCACCGAGGTCAGCACGCCCGAGCGCACGATGAAGGTGCCGAGCAGCGAGAGCGAAAAGGTCAGGATCGCGAGCAGGATCGTCCAGACCTTCAGCGCGTCGCGCTTTTCCATCACCACGGTGGAATGGATCAGCGCGGTGCCGGCGAGCCAGGGCATCAGCGAGGCGTTCTCCACCGGGTCCCAGAACCACCAGCCGCCCCAGCCGAGTTCGTAATAGGCCCAATAGGAACCCATCGCGATGCCGAGCGTCAGGAACAGCCAGGCGGTCAGGGTCCAGGGCCGCACGGCGCGCGCCCAGACGGCATCGATGCGCCCGTCGATCAGCGCCGCGACGGCGAAGGCATAGGTGATCGAGAACCCGACATAGCCCACGTAAAGCAGCGGCGGGTGGATCGCGAGGCCGGGGTCCTGGAGGATCGGGTTGAGATCGAGCCCCTCGGCCGGGGCGGGATCGAGCCGCCGGAACGGGTTGGAGGTCATCAGCAAAAAGGCGAGGAACGCCACCGTCACCTGCCCCTGTGCGGCGAGCGTCCCGGCTCGCAGGCGCGGCGGCAGGCTCTTGTGCGAGAGTGCGACGAGCGCGCCGAACAGCGCCAGGATCAGCACCCAGAGCAGCATCGAGCCCTCGTGATTGCCCCAGACGCCGGTCAGCTTGTAGAGGAAGGGCTTGGCCGAATGCGAATTCTCGACGACGTTCGCGACCGAGAAATCCGAGGTCGCGTAGGCATAGGTCAGCGCGCCGAATGCCAGCCCTACAAGCCCGAACACGGCGATCGCCGCCGGCGCGCCGATGCCCGCCAGCGCGGCATCGCCCCGCCGCAGCCCCCAGAGCGGCACGGTCGCCTGGATCAGCGACAGAGCCAGGGCGAGGGTGAGCGCGTAATGTCCGATTTCGGAGAGCATGGGTCCTCGTCCCTCACGGTTTCGGCTTGCCGTCGCCGGCCTGCCACAAGCCCTGCTTCTTCAGGCTGTCGGCGACCTCGCGCGGCATGTAATTCTCGTCGTGCTTGGCGAGCACGCTGTCGGCCCGGAACCGGCCGCCCGGTTCCAGCACGCCTTCCGTCACCACCCCCTGCCCCTCGCGGAACAGATCGGGCAAGAGGCCGGTATAGGTGACCGGCACCGAGTTCCGGGCATCGGTGATGGCGAAGGTCACGGTCTGGTTGGCGCCGCGCACCACCGAGCCGGCCTCGACCAGCCCGCCGAGCCGCAGCCGCGTGCCGGGCGTCAGCCCCTTTTCGGCAAGCTCGGTCGGCCCGTAGAAGAACACGATGGTGTCGCGCAGGGCAAACAGCACCAGCCCCAACGCCAGCGCCAGCACGGTGCCCGCCGCCGCGATCACCATCAGCCGCTTCTGCTTGCGGTTGCGCATTCCGCTCGTGGTTCGGGCCAGGCTCACGGCGCGCCGGTCCTGAGTCCGAGATCGCGGGCAAGGGTGTCGAGCCCCTCGGACGCCCCTGGCTGGCCGCCAAGCCGTTCCCGCGCCGTCGCCAGGGCCGCCCGCGCGGCCGGCGCGTCGCCGAGCACGATCCGCGCCCGGATCAGCCGCGACCATTCCTCCAGCGAGCCGCCGGAGGTCTCAAGCCTTTCGGCGAGGCCCTGCACCATGCCGCGGATCGCTTCCTGGCGCGCGGCCGGCGGCAGGGCCGCAAGCGTGTCGCCCGGCCCGGCCGGCGCCTCCAGGCTGGCAATGCGTTGCCGCACGCCGGGGAGCCACGGTGCTTCCGTCGGCGCGCCCGATGCGAGGGCGCGCAAGGCGTCGAGGGCCTCGGTCCTGTGGCCGTCCTGTTCCAGCGCCACGGCGAGGAAATAGCGCGGGCGTGGGGCCGCCGGATCGAGCGCCAGGGCCTGCTCGAAGGCCGCCTTGGCCTCGGCGGTGACGATGCCGCCGGCCGCGATCATCCGCGCTTCCCCCAGGCCGGCGAGACGCTCGGCCTCCGGGCCGCCCTGCCGAACGGCGTTCTCGAACGCCCGGATCGCATCCTCCGCCCGGCCCAGACGCAGATAGATCGGCGCGATCACATCCCAACCGCGCACGTCGCCGGGATTGAGCGCCAGGTGATTCTCGATGCGCGCCACCGCCGCGTCGATATCGAGGCGGGTGGGGTCCGTGGACAGGCGCGCCGACAGGGGCTGGCCGGGAAGCGACGGCGCGCCCTGCCGGGCATAAAGCCCCAGCGCCACGACCGGAACGACGGCGAGCACGGCGAGCGAGGCGATCTTGCGGCGCCGATGCGCGCCCGCGGCATCATCCGGGCCGGAAGCGGCATTCTCGCTCGCCCGCAGCAGCCGCCGCGCCGCCTCGGCCCTCGCGGCTTCGGCCTCGGCCGGCAATATCAGGCCGCGGCCGGCATCGCGCTCGATCTCGGCGACTTGCGCGCGATAGAGCGAGGTGGCGTCGCCGACCCCGTTTTCGAGCGACGGCTTGGCGCGGCTCAGCGGCCAGAGCAGCGCGAAGGCCGACGCCCCGGTCATCACCGCGAAGACAATCCACAGAACCATGCCCCTATCTAGTCCGGATACGCGGAACTTTCACCCACCCATTTGGCGACATTTGGTCACGAAATCGGCGGGCGGAACGGATTTCGCTCACGACACGGAAGGCAGGCGCAACATGGCGCGCAAGCCCCCCTGCGGCGCGCGGGAGAGGGTCAGTTCGCCGCCATGCAGCTTGGCCATGTCGACGACGATGGAGAGCCCGAGGCCGGAGCCGGGGGTGGTTTCGTCAAGGCGGCGGCCGCGCATCGGCATCTGTGCGAGGGATTCGTCCGGCATGCCCGGCCCATCATCGTCGATCGTGATCGTCACGAAGCCGTTCCTGGGCCGGCCGGCATCGATGAAAACGCTGGTCTTCGCCCATTTGAAGGCATTGTCGAGGAGATTGCCGAGCATTTCCTCCAGATCCTGCTTCTCTCCGCGAAAGCGCAAGCCCGGCGGAATACGCGACTGGCCGGCGATGTCGCGGTCGCGATAGATCTTCTCGAAGGTCCGGATCAGCGCCTCGACCGAGGGGGCGAGGTCCGTGGTGCCCCCCAGGGTCGCCGAGAGCGCGGCGGCGCGGGCCCGGTCGAGATAATACTGCACCTGGTCGCGCATCACCGCCGCCTGCTCCTGCACCCGGTCGGCGAGCGGGCCTTTGGCGTTGTCGGCCTCGTTCATCATCACGCTCAGCGGCGTTTTCAGGGCATGGGCAAGATTGCCGACCTGCGTCCTCGCCCGGTCTAGAATCTCCCGGTTGCTGTCGAGCAATTGGTTGAGTTCGCGGGCGAGCGGCGCGAGATCGGGCGGATACTCGCCCTCGATGCGTGGCCGGTCGCCCCGCCGCACCGAGCCGATCGCCCGGCGCAGGCGGACCAGCGGCTTCAGGCCGAAGCGCACCTGCACCGCCGTCATCGAGACGAGCGCGAGGCCGAGCAGCCCGAAGGTCAGTGCCAGCGTGTAGCCGAATTCCCGGATATCCTCGGCGAGTTCGTCCGCCGGCGCCGCGACGATGATGGCGAAGCGTCCGTCCTCCCCGACATCGATGTTGCGCTCCACCGCCCGCAGCATCCGCTCGTCCGGGCCGGGAATATAGCTTTCGAAAAGCCCGCGCCGGTTGACCTCGACAGCCCCCTCGCCCAGCCGCGGCAGCCGCCCGCCGACCATGGAGCGCGAGGCACGCACCTGTTGCGTCTCGCCATCGAGCCGGGTGATCTGCCAGTACCAGCCCGACAGCGGCAGTTCGAAGCGTGGCTCGCCGAGATCGCCAATGGCCTGACGCTCACCCTCCGGCGGCGAGGCGACGTCGGCCACCAGTTCCTTGATGTAGACGCCCAGCCGTTCGTCGAAGCCGCGCTCGGCCGCGCGCCGGTAAAAGGCGGTGAGGCTGGTGCCGGCGATGGCGAGGATCAGCACGCAGCACAGAACCGCCGACAGGAAGAAGCGCGAGCCCAGCGACAGCCTGTCGACATGGCCCGTGACGGTCGCGAGCCCGCGCCGCAGGCCGCCGGTGAGCGAGCCCGGCCAGGACCGGGCAGCCGACGCGGGATCGACCGGGGGCGGCGCGGCGCTCACGCCTCGACGGGCGGTGCCGCGATGTAGCCCAGCCCCCTGATCGTCTGGATGACATCGACGCCGAGCTTCTTGCGCAGCCGTCCGACGAAAACCTCGATGGTGTTGGAATCGCGGTCGAAATCCTGGTCGTAGAGATGCTCGACGAGTTCCGTGCGCGAAACGACGCGGCCCTGGTGGTGCATGAGATAGGCAAGCAGCCGGTACTCGTGCGAGGTCAACTTGATCGGCGTGCCGTCGACGACGACCCGGCTGGCCCTGGTATCGACGCGCAGCGGCCCGCAGACGAGTTCGGAGGTGGCGTGCCCGGCGGCGCGGCGCAGCAGGGCGCGGATGCGGGCGAGCAGTTCCTCCACATGGAACGGCTTGACGACGTAATCGTCGGCGCCGGCATCGAAGCCCGCCACCTTGTCGCTCCAGCGGTCGCGCGCGGTGAGGATCAGCACCGGCATGGTCTTGCCCGCGCGACGCCAGGCGTTGAGGATCGTCACGCCGTCGACATTCGGCAGGCCGAGATCGAGGATCACGGCGTCGTAGGGCTCGGTCTCGCCCAGATACAGGCCGTCCTCGCCATCATGCGCCTTGTCGACGGCATAGCCGGCGTTTTCAAGCGCGGTGACGATCTGGCGGTTCAGGTTCTTGTCGTCCTCGACGACGAGCAGACGCACGGGATAAACCTCTTGGCGGTGGCGCGGCTCCGGCAGGCGGGGCAGGCGGCGGAATCGGGGAAGCGCAATGCTAGCGGATTTGCGACACCTTGCCCGAATTTGCCTCGACCGTCACCCTCGCCACCCGTCCGTCGCGTTTCAGCACGGTGATCAGGTAGCGCAGGATTCCGTCCTCGCGGCAGAGGCGCATGCGCACCAGGTCGCCGGGCGCCGCCTCGCGGGCATGGCGCGATGCCATCGCGGGTGCGATCGCTTCTCCCGCATTGACCGCGCCGTGCACCTCATCCTGCGACAGGCAGCCATTGGCGGAGCTGTCGGCCAGCAGGATGGGCACGGGCTGTGCCGCAAGGGCGGCGAAGGCGAGCGGCATCAGGATCATGGTCCGGACCTTAAGAACGCGCGACTGAACGCCGGCTGAACGCGCGCCCCTCAGCCGATGGCAAGGGTCGCGCGCCGGGCCTGCCCCGGACCGACGCTGGTGCTCACTTGCGCCACCGACACATCGAGCAGCGTCTGGGGGGCACCGAAATCGGCGATTTCCAGGACGCTGTCATAGAAAAACGTCGGCGCGAGGGTATCGACCCTGCGCTTGACTGTCGCACCCTCCATGATCGTCAGCTCATACGCCTCGCGGTCTTCGCCGAGCGGCACCTCCAGCGGCTCCCAGGCATCGCCGCCGATTCGGGTCTGGCGGACCCAGGTCAGATGAACCCCGCCCGCCACCCGCCGCGCCCGCAGGCGCACGGGCGCCAGCGGCCGCAGGGAGAGCGGTGTCGCGGCGGTTTCGAGCGTCGTCATCGCCGGATCGCCGACATCCACCGCCGCCGGACCGATCCGGTAGGTCCAGGGCCGGTTGAGATCGGCGAGGTCGGTGGTCAGGCCGAACAGCGCATTGTCGAGCACGATCACCCGCGCCCCCGACGCCAGCAGCCGCGACGCCATCGGCTCGGACCCGCCGAGCCCGCGCATCAGCCGCGACAGCCGGTAACTGCGCGGGCCGGTCAGTTCCACATTCGCCGCCGCGACGATCTCGATCGCGCCGTCCGCATCGCGCAGGGCGAGGAGATTGGCCCCTCCGAGTGCGGCCTGCGGCGTCACCGCAACGAGCACATCCGCGCTCAGCCGGATGTCGAGCGCATTCGCCCGATCCCAGCGCCAGACCGGTCCGGGGGCAAGCGTCGACAGCGTCTCGCCGATCACGGACGGCACCTCGATCAGACCGAGCGGCTCGAACGAGGCCCCGTCGCCCGAGCGCCAGACGCCCAGCGCGCCCGGCCACGGCGCGGCATAGGCGGCCAGGCGTTGCAGCACCACGGGCGTGCCGCTGGCGATGGGGAGATCGAGCGGCAGCACGAAGGGCCGCCCCGCCACCGCTGGCGACGGTTTCGAGGGGCGCGGCTGGAACCGCGCCGCCGCCCGGTAAATCTCCGGCTCGACAATGCGCGCGGTCGCCCTCCGGCTCGGCCCGTCGACGATCCGCGTCAGCCGGAACAGCCGTTGCGTGCCGGCGAGATCGAGCCCCACCACGTCGCCCGGCTCCAGCCCGATCAGCCCCGGCGACAGGTCGAGATCGAGGGATTCGCGCTGCGACCACGCCTCCTGAAGCCGCTCCTCGGCGAGACGCTGCGCCTCCGCCCGGCGCGTGACGATGGCGGTGTCGTGGCCGTTCTCGCGCTGGCTGGAGCCGATGAGGCGGCGGGCGATGGCGGCTCCGGCCCGGTATTCCTCCTCGCCGTCGATGAATCCCAATCGCAGTTCGCGCGGCAGTTCGCTTTCCTGCTGGCGGGTGAGCGTGAAGGGCCGCCCATCGCGATCGGGCACGAGATCGTCCTCGCCAATGGCGAGAACCTGCGCCCCGCCCCGCCCGCGAAAGGAGAGGCGCCCGCCCGACATCAGCGTGTCGAAGCCGAAGGTCAGACCCAGCGGCTCCAGCGCGGCGCGGGCCGACATCGGCCGGTCGATCACATAGCCGTCGACGAACCCGTCGATGGGGGTCTCGGAAGCCGCCGGCAGGCCGTAATCGGCGACGACCGCCTGCACCAGCCGGTCCAGCGTCACGCCTTCAATGCGCCCGGTGATCCAGTGCCCGGCCTCCCAGTTCGCGCCATCGGCCCAGGCATCCTGATGGTCGGGAAAAGCCGGAAACGGCCGCGCGTCCCATGTCCAGACGAAGATATTTGCCGCATCGATCATCCGCCGGCCCGTCACGGCATGAACCGGGTTGTTGCTCGCGACAAAGCCCGGCTGCGCCGGATCGAGCCCGGTCAGGATCGCCTCCAGGCCGCGCATCTGCACCAGATCGTCCCGCGCCCCGGTCGAAAACGGCGGCGCGGCGTTTTCCGACGATTTCGGATCGGGAAAGACGTTGGGGCCGTTGCCGCCCTTGTCCACCGCCGGAATGCCGATTTCGGTGAGCCAGACCGGCTTGGCACCCGGTTGAAACGCGGTCGGGCTGGCGAGTTCTACGCCTCCGACCCGCTCCACATGCGGGTTCGACCACCAGCCGGCGATGTCCTTCTGCCGGAACACCCAGGGCTTGCCAAGACCGTCGGTGATCGGCAGCCGCGTTTGCGCGGCCCGGCCGGCGGCATCGGCGTAATACCAGTCGAAGCCCTCGCCTGCCCGCAGGTTGCCGCGCAGATAGGCGACGTCGGTCGCATCGCGGGCAAGCTCGGCATCTGCGTGCCCTGCCCCGTCGCGCCAATCCGAAAGCGGGGCATAGAAATCGATACCGATGGCGTCGATGGCCGGATGCGCCCACAGCGGATCGAGCGGAAAGCGCAGTTCCTCGCCGCCGGCCAGCGCATGGCCGCCATATTCGGTCCAGTCGGCCGCGTAGGTGAGTTTGGTCGACCCGCCGACGATGGCGCGCACATCCGCGGCGATTCCCGCCAGCGCGGCGACCATCGGATAGACGCCCGATGCGCTTCTCACCCGCGTCAGCCCGATCAATTCGGAGCCGACGATGAAGCCGTCGACCCCGCCCGCCGCGACGCTCAACTGCGCATAATGCAGGATGTGGCGGCGATAGCTCCATTCATCCGGCTTGGCGCAGATGATCGCCTCGCCGCTCAGCGCCATGTCGCCCGGCGTGACCGTGCCGACGAAGGCGGCGATCTGCGAAGCGGCGGCCGCCGTGCCGTCGACCGTGCCGGAACGGCCCGGACCGGGCATGCAGGTGATGCGGCCGCGCCATGGATAAGGCGGCTGCGAACCTGACCCGGAGGCCGGATCGGGAAGTGCATTGCCAGCCGGCACATCCATCATCACGAACGGATAGAGCACGACCTCGAGGCCGAATTCCTTCAGGCGGCGGATCAGCGCGATGACGCTCGCATCCGATGGCGTGCCGCCGTACGCCGGCTTGCCCGCGACTTCGGTCACGATCCGCGCGGCCGCCCGGTCGAGCCCCGCCGCCTGCCAGACCTGGCCCGTCGTCGGCTTGACGGCGATCTCGACGCGGGGCGCGACCGTGCAGGACCCGGCGCGCAGATCGTCGCCGAACCAGGCGACGACGAGCGACACCCGCCGCACATTCGGGCACAGCCGGATGAGATGCGTGATCGCCGCGTCGACATCGCTCAAACCCGAAAGCTGGTGCCGGTTCAGGGCCTCGCTCACGCCGGGCTCCGGCTCGTGCGTCACCGGCGTCGGCGCATAGATGAACTCGCTGGCGCCGGGGATCAGCGTCACGGCACGAACCATCGCGCCTGCGCCGGGCACCGCCCGCACCACCTCGAAGCTGAACTGGGGCACCCGGTTGCCGTAATCGGCCAGCGCCAGTCGCTCGAACACCACATAGGCAAGCCCGCGATAGGCCGGCGCATCGGCCCCTTCCCGCGCGGCGATCAGCGGATCGGCCGGCTGGGTTTCCTCGCCCGTATGCACGCGCATGGTGACGGTCGAAAGATCGAGTTCGCGCCCCTCCACCCAGACCCGGCGCACGAAGGCGATGGGCCCCTCGCACAGGCCGACCGCGATATTGGCGTAATAGGCATAGGTCGTTTCCACCGTCTTCTGGCGCGGCTGGCTGGCCTTGCCCCCCTGCTTGGGGGCCTTGCGGATGGCGACGTTCACTTCCTCCTCGAAGCGCGTCGCCCAGATCAGTTGCCCGCCGAGCCGCCCGCGCCCGTAGAGCCGCGGGATCGCCGCGCCCTCGCTGGAGGCCAGCCCCGGCATCTGGCTGAGCCTTGGCCCCTCGACCCGGCGAACACCCCCGCCGCCGCTGGCCAGCAGGGACGTATCGACCAGCGAGCCGGCGATGGCGCCCACCGTCTGGCCGATCAATCCGCCGATCGGGCCGCCCAGGGCCGTGCCGATGACTTGCCCCGCGACCTGGAGGACGAGTGTGGCCATGGTTCAGGCTCCGGTTGGCGGTGAAGGATGAGGAAAGGCGAAGGCATGGCTGACATGGCGCGCCCACCAGCGGCCGAGCGGCACTTCCGCGACGCTCGCGCCGTCATGGGCGTGGATGATCGTGGCGTTGTCGCCGCCCGTGCTGCCGCTGCCCAGGATCGCGCAATGCTTGGCCGGCAGCCCGATCCGCCAGCGAAACAGCAGCACGTCGCCGGCTTGCGCCTCGCCTGGTTCGATCGCGATCAGATGCCGCCCCGCCGCCAGCGCCAGTGTCTCGGACAGACCGGCTTCCGCCCAGTCCGGCGTATAGGGCGGCATGAATTCGGGCTCCGGGCCGATGACCTCGCGCCAGATGCCGCGCACCAGCCCGAGGCAATCGCAGCCCGTGCCCTTGAGCGAAGCCTGATGGCGATAGGGCGTGCCGATCCAGCCGCGCGCGGCCGCGACGATCCCCTCCCGCGCGACGACGGTCGCGTTCATGAGAACAGGCTTCCGCCGTCGAGCCGCGCATCGCCCTGGCGCACGCCGCCGAGCACGAAATCGTTGCCCGGCATGTGCGGAAACCCGCGAAAGTTGGTGCCGTTGCCGAATTTGGCGCGGCAGGTCGCATAGAGCTTGTCGCAGCCGGCCGACACCTGAATGAGATCGCCGGCTTCGATGGCGCGGGGTGCCGCCTGCCACAGCAGCAGATCGACCGTGCCCGCGATTTCGCGATGCAGCCGCACCTCCGTCGCGAAACCGGCATTGGCGCCGGTCGTGAAGGTCAGCTTTCCGCCGGTGAACCAGCCGTCGCCGAAGCCGCTCAAGCTCGGCACGCTCAGGCCCAGCTGCCCCTCGCTGGCGGCGACGGCCCGGATCGCCACCCCCAGCGCCACGCCGCAGCGTGCATCGCCGAGATCGGCCGAGCAGCGCGCAGCGTAGATCCGCCCGCGTTCCTCGTCGAAGCGGTGGGCGAGCCCGCGCAATTCGGCAACGAAGCCGGCATCGGAACGCCGGACCTCGCCGAGCGTGCCGGTGTCCAGCACGAGGCGCTGCTCAGGGTCCGCCCAGTTCACCAGCCAGCTCGTGATGTCCGCGCCGTCGTAGCGCCCGGAGCCGAGATCGTCCTCCGTCAGCCCGGCCGAAACCAGCGCGCCGGAAACCTCGCCGCCGCCGGTCGCGAAGCCGAGTTCGCTGGTGGCATCGGCCGCTTCCAGTCCGGTGCCGGCGGAAAAGACGATGCCCTCGAAGGCGATGTCCCGGTCGTGGTCGGTGAAACCCTGGACGAGACCGTCGCTCCGGCGCAGCGACCAGCAGCGGGCAAGCGTCGTCACCCCCGCCGCCAGATGGGCGGCGAGGTTCGGGGAAATGGCGCGCATGAGGGCCTCGCTTGGGTGAGGGGTCGGGGTTGGCGGGGGCCGGAAAATCCGCGGTTATTCGACGATTTCGACCAGCGGGATCTTCGGGATTTCGCCCGCCGCGAACGCCGAGAGGTCGATGTCGAGCATGTCGCTGTCGAAGCGCACGGGCACGTCGAACTGGTATCCGGCGGTGACGACGCTGCCCGGCGGCGGCGTCTGACCGACGGCGAAGGTCACAAGTCCGCTCGCAAAATCGCAGGCGAAGGCGGCACCGGTCTTCTCGATGCCATTGACCGCGATCCGCACGCTGCCCGCCACCGGCTTGGTGATGGCGCGCACATACGGCGCGAAATCGCCGCCATAGGTCTTCACGAGCTGGAACACGCTGGTGCTGCCGTCGCCGGTGCCGATGCGCTGGTCGGTGGGCGTCACGGCCTCCGAGGGCAGGCCGCTGGCGCAGTCCACCCGGTCGCGCCAGCGGAAGCCATGCAGCCGCCCGCGCCGTTCCTCGAAGAACACCAGGATCGCATGCAGCGTATCGAGCGATTTCACGCCGTAGCCGGCATCGTAAGTGCGGCGCGATTGCGACCAGCGGGCGTTGCGGTATTCGCGGCCCGAGGCGAGCGTGACGATGTCGGTCCGCCGCCCCGGTCCGCCCCGTGCGCCGCGCGCCACGTCCACGGGAAAGCGCACGTCATGGAAATTCGGCATGGGTCGGCCTTTCCGGTGAAAAGAGGGTTCCGCTACCATTCCTCCTCATCCTGAGGAGCCCTTCGGGCACCGAAGGGCGTCTCGAAGGATGGCCGCGGGAATCGTTTCAGGGCCATCCTTCGAGACGCCGCTTCGCGGCTCCTCAGGATGAGGAAATTTGGTAAATCCTCAGGCTTCAGCGTCTCAAAGCGCGCGCTGGCCGCGTGCGACGGCCCGTGCGATCGCCGCCGAGACCTGCGCCTCGGAGCGCCGGAAGCTCTCGATGTCGGAGGCGGCGATGTTGACGGTGATATTCGCCGGCCGGCCTCCTGCTCCGCCACCCCCGCGCACGCCGAGCTTGCCGTCGGGCCCGCGCGCCAGCGGCAGGATCGCCTCGGCTCCGCGCTCGCCCATCAGGCCGAGGCCCCGCCCGGTCGGGAAATACGAGGGCGAGGAGACGATGCCACCATCCGCAAAGGGCAGGATCGACAGCGGTGGTCCGGCCGTCGCGCCGCCGCTGAACGGCTGTGTCGCGTTGAAGAGCGAGCCGAAACCCTTCTCGAACAGGCTGGACAAACCCAGTTGCGCCGGTTTCAGCGCCGATTTCAGCAGGCTGTCGACAACAACGGTTCCAAGGCCGCGCAACGTATCCTGGAAACTCCGGCCGCTGACGATGCCTCGCGAGAAGGTCTTGACGAGCGAGCTGCCGAAGTCTTCCGACGACTTGCGCAGGTCCTGGAACAATGACTTAGTGGAGGCCAGTTCCGGCTTCAGACGAGCGACGGCGGACAGGCTTTCGGAGTCGGATTCGATCATGGCGGCTCATTCCTTCAGGCTGTGTGTCGTCGTTCTGTCGTGCGGCGCGCTCTCCGCCTGCCTCGGCCGGCCGGTCGCCACCTACAACTGGCAGTTCCGCCAGATTGGCGCCGACGCGACCGCGCAGGATCAGGCCCTGACGAAATGCGAGAGCAAGGCGAAGCGCGGCAGCCGCGAGATCCGCAATGACAATCTGCGGATCTGGAGCTACGTGGAGGCCCTCGAATTCTGCATGAAGCAGGAGGGCTGGGAGAGCCAGGGCCGGCCGGTCACGATCAGCTACGTCTGATCGTCCGGAAACGCCGCCATCAGCGCGGCGAAATCGTCCCGCTCCGGTGCGGCCAGCCCCGGAGGCGCGAAGGCCCGCGCCGCCGCCGCGATCTCGCGCGGGGTCGCCCCCCAGAGCGTTTCCGGTGTCCAGCGCAGCACGCCGAGACCGAAGGCGAGCACCTCGTCCCAGGGAAAGGGCTGCGGCGCGCCGGTCACGGTGTCGGCGCCGGCGGCATGGGAGGGCGCACCTCGGGCGCCGGATGGTGTCCAAACGTCGCCTCCAGCAGCACGATCGCCGCCTTGATCGCGCCAGGCACGCCCTCGTCGAAATGAAGGGCGGCGACCTCGTCATCGGCGAGTGCCGCCCCCGCCCCGCGCAGGCCCGCACCGAGAATCCGCGTCACGTCGCGGGCCGACAGATGGCCCGAACCGAAGCGTTCGCCGAGTTGTGTCAGATTGTCGACGGCGAAGCTCGATTCGAGTTCGGCGAGGGCGCCAAGGGTGAGGCGCATCGGCAGGCTGGCGCCGGCGGCGGAAAGCGCCACCTCGCCGCGTCTGAAATTGATCATGGGTCTGGTCCTTCGGGTTGGGGCGAAAAGTTGGGTTGGATCGGTGCTCAGGTCGCGGTGAAGCTGAGCGCGCCGGCCGAATCCATCGACATGTCGAAGGTGACTTCGCCGGCATGGTCGCCGCGATATTCGAGCGCCGACACCTGGAACGGCCCGGCGATGATGCCGAAGCCGGGCACGATCACCTGCCAGTCGCGGATCAGCCCGTCGAAGAACACCTGCCGCAGCAGCAGATCGGCGGCATCGTCCTTGAACACGCCCGCGCCGCTGAGGCTCGCCCGGCGAACGCCCGCCCCGGCGAGCAATTCGCGCCAGCGCCCGGCGGATTCGGCATGGGTGACGTCGACGGATTCGGCGTTGAAGGCGATCTGCCGCGTGCGAAGCCCGGCGATGGTGACGAAAGCCCCGCCGGCATCGGCGAGCTTGAGCAGGAGGTCCTTGCCTTTCTGGGCGGCCATGGCGTGTCTTTCTGTTGATGAAACTGGAAAATTGCCGTCGGCGTCACGCCGCTTCGGTCACGACCCTGAAGGTGAGCGTAATCCGCTGGAGGTTGGTTTTCGCGTCGCGCACAATTCCGGTTTCCGTGGCGCGCAGGTTGATCAGGCGGTGGCCGACGAGGGCGAGTTCCGCCTCGTGCAGCAAAGCTTCGATCCGCATGGCCGCCTGCAACGCCAGCACGACGCTGCCGGTCTCGGCCGCCCAAACGACGAGGCGGAAAGTCTGCTCGCAACCCCTGTCGGTCCCCGTCGACCAGTCCAGCGCCTCGGCATCGCCGAACACCACGTAGACGCCGGAGGCGGCGCGCGGAGGCTCGTCATGGATGCGCGCCGTCCCGATCAGGGCGGTGAGGGCCGCATCGGCGGCAAGATGTCCGTGAACGGCCCGGCGCAGGCTGAGAACGGCATCGGCGATCGCGTCACTCATGGGCCGATCTCCTCGGTCAGGCAAATGAGACTGCGGCGCGCGCCATCCGGATCGCCGACAGCGCGAATCGCGAAAATGCGGCTGCCGTCGCGAAAGCGCATGGCGGCGGTGAGGCCTGCTCGCCAGCGCAGAGTGATGCGCCAGGAGGCGGCCTGTTCCGGCCGATCCTGCCGCCAGCGCTCCTCGCCGCTGATCCATTCGAGCCTGGCCCAGACGGTGGCGATGGCGGCAAAGCCCCGCGTCACGCCCCCTGCCCCGTCGCTCGTCTCATTCGGCGCCTCGATGACGAGCCGGCGCTTCAGCCGGCCGATGCCGGCGGCGGGGCCTGACCTGCGGATGTCGATGCTCATGTCGGCCTCACAATCTGGCGCGGCGATAGGGCGCGATCAGCGCCGCGATCTCGGCTGGCAGGGCGGAGGCATCCCGCGCCACCACGTCGCCCCGGTTCTCGAACCAGCGCGCGGCGAGGCGCAGCACGGCCTGGCGCAGGGGTGCCGGCACATCCGTCGCGGCCGCCCCGAAGCCGGCGAGCACGTCGATTTCCAGCCCGCGCGTCAGCCTGCCGATGGCGGGCGGCGTGGCGGTGACGCGGATCAGCGGCGGATCGTTGCCGGGTTCGAGCGTCAGCACCGCCGCATCGACCGGAATCGCGACATTGGCCGCGGAAAACACCCGCGCTGCGACGATCGCGCTGACCGGCGCGACCGGCAGGCGCAGCGCCCCGTCGTAAGGCCATTGATCGAGCACCAGCCGCCAGGTCTGGTGGATCAGCACGCGGTTGGCGGCGGCCTCCACCATCAGGCGGGCAGCCGTCAGCAGCGTGCCGACGAGATCGTCGTCGTCCGTGGCGTCGATCTTCATGAAGATCTTGGCCTGCGAGAGGGTCACGGGTTCGGTCGCCGGCCCGGCGATCAGCAGCGGCAGCATCCTGTGGCATCCTTTGGGTTGGCATCCGAGAGGGTTGGCATTCTGGGGTTGGAAAGCGGGGTCGGTCCGGCTATCCCCGTCGCTGGAACGGGAGCACGGCATGGTTTCGGGACGTCTGATGTCAAAAGCGCTGGCGCTGGCCGTGCTCGCTTGCGCCGCTCAGCCGGCCGGCGCGATCGTCGGCGGCAGCGAGGGCGGGCCGCTGGCGGGGGCGACGCTGATGGTGCTGAGCGACCGGGGCGGTGTCTGCACCGGCATCGTGCTGGAGCGCGACGTGGTGCTGACCGCCGGCCACTGCGTCTCGGGCGTCGGCCAGGTGCGAATCCACTGGCGCACGGTCGGCGAGCCGGTGCTGCGCGAGCCGGCCGCGATCGTGCCGCATCCGGGCTTCAACGAGCAGGCGGTCGCGCAGCGCAAGCCCTCGATCGACCTCGCGCTGATCCGCCTCAAGGAGCCGCTTCCCGATTCTTTCGCGGCCGCGAACCTGCTTTCGGGCACGCAGCCGCGCGCCGGCCAGCCGATCGTCGTCGGCGGCTACGGCGTGGCGCGCGAAGGCGATGCCCGCTCGACCGGCACGTTTCGCAGCGCGACACTGGCCGTGACCGAACCCTACGGCCCCGGCAAGCTGGTGCTGTGGGCCTCGAACGCCGCACCCGGCGGCACGTCCTCCGATGCTGCCCGCGGCGCGTCTTCCGATATTGCCCGCGGCGCGTCTTCCGATATTGCCCGCGGCGCGTGCACCGGCGATTCAGGCGGCGTATTGGCTCGCTCGGACGACGCGATCGCAGCCGTCACCACCTGGGCGAGCGGCTCCGGCAAGGCGAAATGCGGAAACGTGACGCAAGGCATCCTCGTCGCCCCCCAGCGCAGCTGGATCGACGTGACGCTGAAAAGCTGGGGGCGGCGGGCGAACTGGGTGGAGTGAACCCGGCGCTTCGTCATCCTCGGGCTTGGCCCGAGGACCCACGTCTTCTCGGCAACAGTGAAGAAAGACGTGGGTGCTCGGCACAAGGCCGAGCATGACGTGGGCGTGGGCCAGACCGGATTACAACGCGAAACGCAGACCCTTCAGCGCGGCGAAGTCCTGGATGCCGCCGCCGACGCGCTTGGTCGTGTAGAACAGCACGTAGGGCTTGGCGGAATAGGGATCGCGCAGGATGCGCACGCCGGTGCGGTCGACGATCAGGTAGCCGCGCCGGAAATCGCCGAACACCACCGAGACGCTGCTGGCGGCGATGTCGGGCATGTCCTCAGCCTCGACGACGGGAAAGCCCATCAGCGTGGCGTTGGCGTCGGCGGAGGCCGGCGGCTGCCAGAGATAGTTGCCCTGTGCGTCCTTGAACTTGCGGATCACGCCCTGGGTCTTGCGGTTGAGCACGAAGCTGCCGTTCTGGCGGTAGCCGCTGCGCACCGCATAGATCAGGTCGACCAGCACGTCGGAGGGGTTCGAGGCCGGAAAGGCGCCTGCGACGCCCGTGTTCAGCACGCCGACATTGCCCCAGGTCCAGGAGGCGTTGGCAACCTGCGGATAGTTGAGGAAGCCGCGCGGCCTGTTGACGCCATCGCCCGAGACGAAGGCGAGGCCCTCCTGCTCGGCGAAGACGGTCTCGACCTCCTCGGCGATCCAGCGGTCGATATCGACGACCGCGTCGTCGAGCAGGGTCTGGGTCGCGGCCGGCATGGCGTAGAGTTCCATCGCCGGAAAGCTCAGTTCCGCCAGCACCTGGCTGTTGGTCTGCGGCCGCGCCGCCGTTTCGCCCGCCCAGCCCGCCACGGGGCCGGTGGTCGAATAGGCCTTCTTGTAGGTGCCGGTCGAGACGCTGCGCACGCTGGAAATCGCCCTGATCGGCGAGATCACCGCGAGGCGGGCGAGGATCTCGGTCTCGATGGCGGCCGGCGCGAGATAGCCGCCATCCGGGCCCGAGCCGGCCGACAGCGCCTTGGCCTCCAGCGTCTTCAGGGTGCCGCTCTCGCCGTTGCGCACATAGGTCTCGAAGGCGGCCTTGTGCTGCATCACCGCCGGATCGGAGGCGGTCTCGGTGCCGCCGAGCGACGGCCGGCGCGCATCCAGCGTCAGGCGCTCGATGCGGCGCTGCGCCTCGCCGAGGGTCTTCTCCACACGGATCAGCTTTTCCTCGGTCACGACATCGGAGCCGCGCCGCGATTCCAGCTGCGCCAGCCGCTCGTCATTGGTGTCGCGGAACGCCTCGAAGGCATGGCGCAGATCGTCATAGGCGAGGTTGGCGTCGCCGGTGGTCGCCTTGTTCTCGAGAGGGGTTGCAAAAGCAGTCATGGTCGCTCCTTGGCGGGGTGAAACGGGTGGGATTGGGGTGAGTGAGAGGGGGATGACCCGGGTTCGCGCCGTGCGACTCCCGGACGGGTGCAGCGCCAGCGGAACCCGATCCGGGACCCAGCACGGACTTGCCGCTCTGGCGGCACGACATGCTTCAAAAGCTTTCGACGCTGCGCGACTTTTGTGCTGGACCCCGGATACCGTTCCGCTGACGCTTCACGGTTCCGGGGATCGCGGTCGGGGTTGTTAGATCCTCAATTCCGACGCCTGCGTGACCGAGGCCCGCTTCACCGCCGAAATCCGCGCCTGCGGCAGCATCGGGAAGGTGACGACGGAAATCTCCCAGAGGTCGATCCGCAGCAGCCGGCGCAGGCCGAGGCGCGGATCGGAACGCTGGCGCTGCGTGCGGAAGCCGATGGACAGGCCGTCGACCGCGCCGTCGCGCATCAGGGCGTGGATGTCGCGCGCCCGCGCCACGCCGAGCGAAAGCTGGCCCTGCACGAAGAGCCCGCGCTCGTCCTCCGCCAGATGCAGCCAGCGGCCGATCGGCTCGGCCGGATCGTGCTGCCACAGGAGCTTGATGCCGCCGCAGCCGCGCCGCGCCAGGCTCTCGGCGAAGGCGCCGGGCTCGACCACGTCCTGGCCGAGGTCGGGCACGCGGAACAGGCTGGCATAGCCCTCGAACCGGCCGTCCGGCGCGATCTGCGACAGCGACCGGGGCAAAAGCTTGAACTGGGGCGAAGGCTTGAACTGGGGCGAGAGCTTGGGTTCCGGTGGATCGGCGCGCGACGAGGGACGCGACAGGCTCAACGGATCTTGCCGCATCCCGGCACCTCCCAGCTCTGCCGGGTCTCGGCCTTGCGCTCGCGGCTCTTGCGCGCGGGAGGCGGCGCGTTGCGGGCGACATCGAGCCGCTCCAGCGTCCTGACGAAGCGGCCGAACACCTCGCCGGCGCTGGCCGGAGCGGAGGATGCGCCGACGCCGCCGGCACCCGAACCGGGCGCTCCCGTAACCGTCGACCGCGGGGATGGTTGGCCTGGTCTCGACGTCATCGTTCGCCTCCAAATTGCTGGTGGATCGGGTTCTGGATCACCGGCCCTCCGGCCGATGCATTGCGCTGGCCGGGCGGCGGCACCGTTGCCCCCCCGCCGTCGGATATCGCCTCGTACCGGCCGTTGAACCGCGACAATTCCCGCACGAAATCGTCGAAGCGCCGGTTGGCGGCGCCGAGTTCGCGCAGCACAAGAAAAAGCACGGCGAATTCGGTCGCGGCCCAGAGGGCGAGCGCCAGATGGGCGAGATCGCCGCGCGCGATCACCGAATGCACGATCTCCGCGATCACATTCATGCTTCCCTCCCTCTCAGGATTCCTGGCTTTCCGCCGCCAATGGCCCGTAGCCGACCGCGACGCGCTTTTCGGTTTCGGTCAGGAAGTCCGCCGCCGTCACCCGCCGCCACAGCGACTCGCGCTCGGCGCTGAGCGATTCGATGGCATCGAGATCCGGTTCGAGCGTCAGGCCGTCGTCGCCGAAGGCCGGCCCCAGCCATTGCGCCAGGCCTTGGCCCGAGCGCCGGACCAGCGGAATGATCGTCTGCCGCCACAGGGCGCGGTTGGCCTCGGCGAAATTCGCGTGGGTGTTGTCGCCGGGCAGGCCGAGCAGCAGCGGCGGCACGCCGAAGGCGAGCGCGATTTCCCGAGCCGCGCCGCCTTTCAGCGCCATGAAATCCATTTCCTGCGGCGTCAGCGACAGCGCCTTCCAGTCGAGCCCGCCTTCGAGCAGCAGCGGCCTGCCGGCATTGCGCGCGCCCTGGAAATTGTCCTCCAATTCCTCCTTCAGCCGCGCGAACTGCGCGTCCGTCAGGGTGCCGTTGTCTGGCCCGCTATAGACCAGCGCGCCGGACGGCCTGGCGGCATTGTCGAGCAGCGCCTTGTTCCAGGCGGACGCCGCGTTGTGGACATCGAGCGCCTGCGCCGCCGCCTCGATCGGCGAGAGGCCGTAATGGTCGTCGACCGGGTTGAACAGGGACAGGTGCAGGATCGGCGGCAAGGGCTCCGCGTCCTGCTGAAACCGCACCGACTGCGCGCCCACCGTGTAATCATATCCCTGCGGCCAGCCATCGCGCCCCGGCACCACACGCATCCGGTCGGGGCGCAGGGCGTGCAGCTCGCGCACCCTGCCGTTCAGCGTCGTCGCCTCCACATAGGCGTTGCCGGCGACCAGCAGGTGCGAGAACAAGGTTTCGCGAAAGGCGATGCCGCCCTGCCCCGGATTGGGCCGCTCGATCAGCGCGAGTGCGGGATGATCCGGCGTTTCGTGCCCGTCCACCTTCGCCACCAGCGGCGTCTGCGCGGCCGCTTCCGCGATCAGCCGCACGCAGCGATGCGCCACCGGGTTCTTCTGGTAGCCCTCGCGGGCCAGCGCCCCGTAATCGCGCGGCGTCCACACCGGCTTGCCCGCATCGTGCAAGGCGATCAGCGGCCCGGTGCGCGAACGCTTCAGCTCGGAGGGAGACACAGGCGCGCCAAAGCGCCCCGCGGCCCGGAAGAGGCGGGAGAACAGCATGATGGGGTGCTTTCTGGGTTATCGTTATGATGTCAGCGGGCAATCGCGACGGATTGCGCGCTACGCACGAAATCGCCTATCAGCGGCGTTTGCGCGGAGGTTTTTTGACGTGCGTAACCTTAGGATCCGGCGCTTGCCGGTCGAGTTTGCGAAGTAGGTAATCTCGCCCACCGATCAGGATCGTCACAATTCCAATCAAGGTTATGCCGCCGAGAAGACCGCCCGTCAGCGGATGGCCTGAAATCGCAATCCACACGGATGCGCCCAAGGCGCCGAGCGTCACGAGAATTGCGCCAAGCTGACCGATTGTCCGCTCGCGCACCTCTGCGGCGAGCATTGTCGCCTGTTGTCTGTGCAGGTGCGCCAGGTCGTTTTCGGTCATGGCGACGATCCGCTCCGCCAGGCCAGGCAGGATGTCGTCGTATTCCGCCAGCATTCGCGGCGGCGGAAGCGGACCCGAATGATGTTCGACGACCTGTTGAACCACCGTAATCACCTCCCTGCGTTTCGCAGGAGGTAAATCGGGCAATTTTTCGACGATCTCCGCCTCGATGGAATTTCGCGGACCCTCGCCTGAAAAATCGGAATCTACGGATTTATCGACGCCACGTCCATCAGGTCTTGCGGTCACGAAGCCGCACCTCTTCCCGCCTCATCGAATTCCGCAAGCTGTCGCCCACATTGCGCCACGCCTGGGCGACATTGTCACCAGGCCTCGTATCGTAACGCGGCATCGCACCCAGAAACAGAAGTGGGCCGGCTAATCCGAGGATGACACCCTGCCTGAATGGCGGCATGTTGGTTTTTCGCGCGTCGCTCGTGTTCATGCGTCGCACTCCGTCCATCGAGGCTTTGCGCGTCCTGTATACAACACGTTTCATGCTTGTCAGTTGCGCATCGATTGATGAAAAGTCAATAAATAGTGCTTGGGACAAGCGGCATCGGCATCTCGTTTCAACCCTCTCACAACCCCCGCACCCGTGGCCGTCCCCTCGCCCCCAGCGCCAGATGCGTCACGGCCCAGACGAGCGCGTCGAGGCGGTCGGGGGAGCGGCCGGTGGAGAGGCCCTGGTGCGAAAAGTCGCACATTTCGTCTTCCAGTTGGCTGAACGTACCGGCGTGGCGCACCTTGCCCTGCGCGTAGAGCGCGGCCACCGGCTCGGCCCTGAGATATTTGCCCCGCGTCGCCCGCACCGCCGTCACCGGCACGTTTCCATCCACCTCGCGGATGACGGCGGTTACCATCTCGCCGCCCTGGTTGACCTCGACGACGAGCGCATCGGCCTGAAGCGCGTGATAGAGCGCGACGGCGCGGGCCGCCCATTCGTGCGGCAGAGCCCGATCGAGCGTCGCATCCGCCAGCACATGCACGATCCCGCCTGAATCGATGCCCGCCGCCACCAGCCCGCAGGCGTCGGCGCGCTTGCCCGACGAGGCTGGCGGATCGACGGCGACGACGATGCGGACCAGCGCCGGAGCCTCGATCTCGCGCGCCGCGTCCAGCCCGGCCCGGCTCCAGAGCGCGCCCTGCCGCTCCTCCACCAGTTCGCCGTCGAGTTCCTGCCGGCCGAGCGCCGTGCCGGCATAGGTGCCGACGACATTCTCCAGAAAGGCCCCGGCGAGATTGACGGCGTTGTCCTTCGTCCGCATCCGCGTCAGCGCCACGGCCGGATCGGCGAGCAGTTGCTTCACAAGCTGGGTGGGACGCGGCGTCGTCGTCACCATCTGGCAGGGCCATTCGCCCAGCCGCAGGCCGAATTGCAGCATGTCCCAGGTCGCCCGGTCCTGCTTCCATTTGCCGATCTCGTCGCACCAGGCGGCGCCGAATTGCGGGCCGCGCAGGCTTTCCGGGTCCTCGGCCGAGAAGGCCTGCGCCACCGCGCCGTTGGGCCATTCCAGCCGCTTGCGCGAGGAGTGCCACACCGGCCGCTCGTCGCGCCGATGCACCGACATCAGGCCCGACACGCCCTCGATCATCACATCGCGCACATCCGCCGCACTCTCGCCGACGAGCGCGATGCGAGCGACAGGCCGCGCCGAAAAGCCTTCCAGCCCCAAGGCCAGCCCGCGCACCCATTCGGCCCCGGCCCGCGTCTTGCCCGCACCGCGCCCTCCCAGCAGCAGCCAGGTGGTCCAGGGCGCGCCGAGCCGGTTGAAGGCCGGCGGCCACTGATGCGGCCGGGCGGCGAATTGCCAGTCATGGGCCAGGATCTCGATCATCGGCGGCGTCATCTGCGCCAGCAGAGCCTGGCGCTGCGTCGTCGACATCGACAGCCAGGCGGCGCGCGATTTCGGCACGAAGCTTTGCGACGCGGGCGCCTTCGCGGCTGCGCTCGGCGGCGCTGAGGGCTCGGTCATCGGCGCTGTGTCCTCCCGCTGTCTCATTCGCCGCCGCATCGAGCGCCACCAGTTCGCGGACGATCCGGGCGATCAGGCCCAGCGCCTTGGCCTCGGCGTCGCCGGGTGGCGCTTGCGGATCGAGCGCCGCGATCCGCCGTTCGAGCTGGCACATCTGCGCATCGGCGGCGCGCCACAGCCGGCGCACCAGCGTCGCGCGCCCCGAGCGGGCGGCCGGCGAGGCCGCCGCCGCCAGCCGCCGGCGGCGCGGCACGGGTGCCTGCCGGATGCTGCCATCCTCGCCTACGACCCGGTCGATCCAGGTATAGAGCATGGCGACCGATGCCTGATGCCGGCGCTGAAGGGATGCCAGCGTCTCGCCGGCGAGATAAGCCTCCCGCGCCTCGGTCGCCCAGCCGGGCGGCACCTGCGATCCGCGTCCCATTGCCAGCCCCCCGCCTTGCGGCCAAAACAAAACCGGCGAGCCGCTCGCAGGGGCGAACATGGGTAAACCCAGGTTCCTTGCGGGGCCGCCGGTCTCACTCACATTTCTGGAGCGTGGGGAATGTCTACTGCGAGAGCGCGCGGATGTCAAGGAATAAATTCATATATCGAATTATTTTCTTATGCGCCTTATCTTGAGGTGCATGCCGGAGCCGCGCCTCGAAGGATGAGCCCGTGAAGCACGGAAAATCGCCTCGCGGCCATCCTTCGAGGCTCGCTGACGCGAGCACCTCAGGATGAGGAGCGGTGCGATGGCGCATGCGTTCGCAAGCGGACGTCCGCAGGTACAGGAAGACAAACGAATCTGTCCAAACTTCAGACCATTACCCTGCACTCAATCCTCATCCTTGTAACTTGCCAACGGCCGCAAGTTTGGGAAACTCGATTGCGGTTTGCGCGGGGCGGTCGTCTCATCCTTGGCCACTTGAGGCCGCAACTCAGCAAGACCGTCCCGCGGCAAG